>JGI26339J46600_10000833_pt1 | contig 10199 bp, 4 predicted proteins | sample BogFormECP12_OM1_FD_46600 | JGI IMG/M metagenome (IMG submission 46600) | reverse complement strand
GAGATCACGGTTCTCCTCCATGAGGATAGCTGTTTGCAGCATTTCGGTTAATTTATCTCGCTTGGATGAAGCAAGTTCTGCTTCCACGTTGGCGGATTTGGGATCGATGATAAGATGGCACTGGATCAATCCTGAATCCAGGGCAATGAACCGTGCTTCTTCATATGAATCAAGGGCTTCTTGATATTGCCCGCTTTTTTCGCTTTTCGCCGCTTGGAATGCGATGGATTTGATCTCTTGAATGATTTTTTGGGAACTCGTGATTTCATGTTGTTTCATTGACAGATCATCGTTGCCGGGTAATATCTTCCATCCAGATCGATAATTTACGGCCCGGAGAATTATCCTTCTAATATCATGAGCAGGAACGAATCGATGGGTATATTAGCTTTATGAACCGATTGAAAAAACCCCATCAAATCATGGCGATTATGGAAATGTCGCAGAATTGACCGATTNTATTTACACGGCAGGGTTCCTTCCCGAAGGAAATTGCTTGAGACGCAAATACNACCGCACATGAGAAACGTGGAAAAAANNTCATGCCCGGGAAGATGATCGAAAGCACCAACCATCAAAATCGGCACTATCCCTTTTTAACCGAGCCAAGTAAAGTGANCTTGTAATCCAATGTTTTGTCCAGGGATTGAGCCTAAATTGAAAAGGACAAATCATTGAGAATATTAAAAACAAAACACGAGAATCAGGTTTTGATAATGTCAAAATCAAATCCCAAAGACAACAAATCCGGCGTGGTTTGGTCCGAGAAGACGAGCGCAACGAAATCGGTCGTCATCATCGGCATGGGCAGTCAGGCGAATTCCTGGCTCGGTTGCGTGAAGAAGCATCCGGATTACAAGTTGACGGGCATTGTCGACATCGATACCGAAATGATGGAGCACATGAACATTTACGGCCTCGCAGAAGAAGATTTTTTCATCAGCATCGATGATTACGTTCAAGACAAGGGCAAACCAGACCTGGCCATCATTGCCACGCCGATCGAATCGCATCACGTGCTTTGCAAGGAAACGATGGATCATGGCATCAACGTGATCTGCGAAAAGAACATGGCGTCCACGATATATGCTGGAAGGCAAATGGTGCAGTGCGCGCTCGATCACCCGGAATTGACAACCTCTGTTGGTCAACAATATCGATACTTTATCCACAATTACCTATGCCACTGCTATATCCAAGAGCACAATGAACTGGGTGATCTGGCCATGATTCGGATGGCTAGCGGTGGGAACTGGGGCGAGAAGCGCAAGGGATGGCGCAGATTCCTTCCCGAGGTGTACCTAGAAGACATGATGCCTCACTGGTTTGATTTGCTCCGGTATTGGACGGGGCTTGATATCGTGCAAGTTAAGTGCGATACCTTCATTCCGCGGTATTCGCAATGGCAAGGAAGCTCCACGGCGTTTGTCAGTCTCGCGCTGGCGCATCCAGATGATTACAATCACCGCCACAACTGGGTTTGGGCGCAGATTTATGGTGACTGGCAGTCCCGTGGCCCGAACACGTCTGAAAAGAATTTCCAGAAACTCTACTTCGCAAAGGGCGAACTCAAGGTTGGCGGTTCTTGGCTCGAGATCACGAAATACAACGACGAGCAAGGAAAGGAATCCGAAGAAGATGGCTTCCTCTTGAGCGATTCGGGGAATGATGGTGTGGAGCACATGGGAACGGACTACGATGGCCAGATGATCATCATGGAACAGGTCAAGCGCTGCATCGACTCAGGTGGTAAAGACCAGCCGCTCAACGCGTTCCCGAAAATTTTCAAGTCGTTTGCCGTCTCCATGGCCGCCATCGAAAGTTCCCGCTCGGGCAAGAACGTGTGGGTGCCCGATTACTGGAAAGATCTTAATATTTGATTTACTTTTCTTTTTAAAAAACTCAATTATTTAAACTGACTTGATGCTTGGTCCGCGCTTCTTTCATCCGATAGTATAATGCTATCATCTGTACGATGAAATATTGGCTGGCGTTATCCAGGCCTTCAAGCATAGGTCTTTCATTATTCACTAAGGGATCTATCCAATAGGTTTTGATAATGTGCGTTTTAAGTACCAACCGTAGAAGAGCAGGAGAAACCCGATACTTGAAGAAATAATACCTATTAAAACCATGTAAATTGCTCTTATTGCCCAGATCTCGGCGTCTTTCATATACGCTGCGAAAATCTGACCTAAAACTCCAACAAATTCCGGAAAACTAAGATACATCCAACCCAATAAAATTAGTAAAACTCCTCCGATTAAAACCACTCCACCAATAATAAAAAATCTAAAGCACTTACCCACTTCATCGACGGAAACATTGATTTTTGTCGGTGACATCGAAACGGATAAATTTCCCAGAACGAACTTAGTCATATGCCAAGTTCGTTATCAAAAAATGAATCTCGTTTTCATGGAACAACGTATCGCAATGACAAGAGCGAAAGACCTATTTGCAAGCATTGTCACAAGCCAATGAAGATAGCGGGCGTGTCTAAACCACGCATGTCCATTGGACTTAAAGAAAATTACCTGGAAACGACCGTGTACTATCATTGCGATGATTATAGTTGCCCCGGGCACAAGGAGCCGTATACTCGAGCGCCAAGTAGCAGGACAGGTCTTGGTTACGAGTACGATTTTGAAGTCATGGCGAAAGTCTGCGAGCTACGATGGAGCGAGGGGCTCACCCATGCTGAAATTGTCGAGCGCATGAAAAAAGATCATGGCATCTTCATTGATGATTCTACCATAGGCAATATCTTGAAAACTTACGAGATCGGATGCACAGCAAAATACAAGCAATCAATCGTTGATGATATCAAGGATTTTGGAGGTATCATCATGACCATCGATGCGATGGAACCTCTGAAGGGAGAACGTCCCGTGTATCGTGCACGCGATTATCGAACGAACCTAACCCTCGGGGCCCGCTTGATGCCGAATCAGAAACAAGAAACCATCGAGGAATTCTTGCTAAGCGTGAAACAGCGAATCGAGAAAGAGCTTGGCGTGCCTATCATAGGCATTGTTTCCGATGCACTGGTCGTGCAGCGCAAGGCAATAGAATCCGTGTTTCCCGGGGTGCCACATTGCTTGTGCCATTTTCACTTTTACGAGCTTGTTCTCAAGGAGGCAAAGGCCGCGGATTCCAATTTGCTTACATCGATCCGCGCCATGTTGCGGTCGTTGAATGATATCAAGAGATATAAGGCAGAGACCAAGCAGACCACCAATGACGACACTCCAAAAGGGTTTATCGATAAAATCCTTGATNNCCTGCTCGCGTTATCGACGTGGTCGCGAAAGCCTCGAGATCCGTGTTTCACGGGTCTGGAGATGCACGACAGGGTCATGGATATCGTGGCGGTCATGGACGATGCCATCAAGCAAATGGGTGCTGGTCTCTTCACGATGGATGATGAAGAACGTCTGGTGCGAATCCGGGATCACATCATGACATGTATCAACGAATATCATTCCACGATTGCTGAATTACATCAAATCAAGATACATCTAGAAGGATTGAAGGCAATTTTAGATGATGAAACGACCACGAAGGAAGATGCAGTCGTCGCGATCAAGCACTACAAAGAGGTGCTTGAGAACCATCTTGTCATGACTGAATGCGGAGAATTNGAGCGAGGGTTTATAGAAGCTTTCGGGAAATATGTTGACACTAAAGCGGAGCAACTATTTAATTTCAAGATCGTGCCTGGTGCACCAAAAACGAATAATGAGCATGAATTATGTCATAAACAACTCAAGCACATGCTTCGACGTATCATTGGCGCGAAAGCGGCAAGCGCGTATTTGCTTGCTCATGGCGATCGAATTACATTCGTTAATCCAAAAGAATCGTATGAAGAAATCTTGAAGATTCTTTCAACGATGGATATTACTGCAGCGTCACGTATTATCAAGAAGGAAAGACGGTCACGTGAAGCACTCACGCTCGTGATGCACGATCAGCAACGATGGGTAAAAACTGTATCAAGCTTGCGGGAAATGCTTCATAGATTGCAAGAGAAGATTAGTATAAGAGCTTAAGTTGTTAAAGGTGATGATCAATCTATAGTTTTTTTTTTCCTGAGTGCTTCGATAGTCACCCGGGAAACCATCTCGTTAAATAGAGCCGGATGAACCGTGAATGCAAGGTTCAACAAAGTGAATCGCAATGGTAAACTATCAAAAGGACTTTTTCCCCGTGCACCGAGAGAAAGGCGCGTATTCTGGTAACCCCCGGAATTTGACGGCGGAGTTTGACGAGTATGTCGAACCGGATCCGGATGATCCCGAAATCTGGCTTAACGAGGAGCGGTTCGAGGACGACTTCAAGATACACGTGGACAACATCTTGCAGACCAAGCTAAAGGACATAGATTTCTCCAATCGCACCTACTACGCGTGCGGCCAATCGCACATAGACGTGGCATGGAAGTGGCGGTACTGGCAAACATTTCGCAAAGCGGTCATCACGTACCGTAAAGCCGTGTGGCATGTCAATCACCTCCCGAACTACGCGTTCGCGGCGTCGCAGCCGCAATTGCTCGATTGGATTCGCCACGAGGACCCTGGCCTGTTCGAGGACATCAAGACCGCCGTCAAGACCGGTCGCTTTGACCTGGTCGGCGGCATGTGGGTCGAGCCAGACTGCCACATTCCGAGCGGCGAGGCATTTTGCCGGCAGCGGCTCTTAGGCCAGCGCTTTTACCTGGAACACTTTGGTAAAACATCGGATATCGAATGGGTTCCCGATAGTTTCGGGTTTGCCAGCACGCTGCCCCAGATTATTCTCAAGAGCGGCTCGCACTACTTTTTCACAACCAAGCTCTGCGGGAACAGGTACACGCAGTTCCCGTTCGTGAATTTCTTGTGGGAATCACCCGATGGCTCACAAGTCCTCGCTGCCTTGACGCCGGGTGGCTACGGATCGTTCACGGGTCATGAAAAATTCGATCCGATCCGACGATTGCTGGCACCGGGCAAGGAATTGCGGGCGGAGTACAGCCTCGATGCACCCGAATCGATGGATGTCTATGCCGAGGAATTGCCCCCGATCCCGATTTTTGACGGCAAGGGCGATGGTGGGCATGGCCCGACCGGCGAGGAAGTGGCCCTCCTCGATGCCTTCGCGGAGCGCGGCATCGTGACGTGGATGCCTGCCACGCAATATTTCGAGGAAATTTTAGAGAAATATCGCGATCGCTTGCCCGTGTGGACCGACGAGCTGTATTACGAGTTTCACCGGGGAACGATTACGACGCACTTGCTCATCAAGCGATTGAACCGGTATTTCGAGTGGCGCTTGGTCGCCGTGGAGAAGCTGGTAATGATTATCGCAGCGTTTGCAGATATCGATGTCACGAGCTGGATGGACCAGCTCGCGGTGGCGTGGAAGCTCCTGGCCCTCGACCAGTTCCACGACGTGCTGCCAGGGTCAAGCGTGCCCGAGGTGTATGATGATGTTTACGACATTGCGGAATATTCAAAAACCTTGATCGACGAGGTCGAGCGGGATGCCTGGACGGCATTACTTGGCCAGCACGAGGAGAACATGCTTGCATCGGAGCAAGCGGTACTGTTCAATGCCACAGGTTACGATGTCAAGGACGTGCTTTTGGAAATGCCATTTAACGGCGAAACTGTGCCAGAAACAGCGACAGCTAATAACGACACGTCACCCGTGCAGCTCCTGGAAGCGGATGATTTCGGGCTCGATCCGCTTTTCATCTCGCGGCCCCGCAGGCTGCTGTTCAGGCTCTCCGCATCACAGCATTCTTTGAATGCAGTGGTGTTTGGAAATGAAGCCAAGCTCGCGCAACGAAGCACCATTCTCGCCGAGGAACTGGACGACGAGATAATGCTCGATAATGAATTTTACACTCTCAGGATCAGCAAGGGCTCGGGAAACATCACCTCGATCCTGTTTAAACCGCTGGACCAAGAAATGCTTGCCGCACCCGGTGCCCAGCTAAATGTGTTTTTCGATTGGTTCACGGACGAGCAAGCATGGAACATTCTTCCAGGATACCGGACCATGCCAGTCGATCTGGCGCCGCCATCACGAGTCTCGATCGTGGAGAATGGCCCCTTGCGATGGACCGCAGAAATCGAGCGCGACTTTTTCAATGATGGCACCGAGTCCAACGAGAACGAGACGTCCCGTGTGCTCCAGCGCGTGTCGATCATCAAGAGTGCGCCGGGCATTTACATCGATTTCCTCGTAGACTGGCATTGTTGCGAGGCCATCGCCAAGCTCGATGTTCACCTCGCATCATTGGCTGACCAGGTCATCTCCGAGGTACCGTATGGCACGATCAAGCGTGCAACGAATCCCGTGGCGAATCACGACGTGCCGCGGTGGGAGAATTACAACCATACATGGCTCGATGCGCCATCGAAGGATGGCGAGTGGGGCGTGGCGTTCATCAACAAGGGACGATATGGCCACGATAACAAGGACAATCGAATCGGCTTGACCTTGATCCGCGGGCCGCTCTATCCACCACCAGCAGGCGAGGCGTGGGTCATCAAGGAACGACAAGACCGGTTCAAGGACACTCGCGAGCGCCCGCCAGCGCACTCGGATCTCGGGCCGCAATTGATCCAGTACATCATCGTGCCCCATGAAGGCTCGTGGGAGCGATCCGCCCCGTTCATCCCTGCAATGGCTCATTGGTTCAACGAGGGCTATCAAATGACCGCATTACCAATAAGTTCCACGTTCGATGCGACGGGCAAGAGCCTCGCGTGGGTCGAAGGCAATAATGCTGAAATTGGAGCCATCAAGTTAGCCGAGGAGAGAAATGGGCGCGTTGTGCGAGTTGTCGAGAGCGCTGGCACCGGCGGGGACGTGACCGTGTGCTTCCATCCAGCCTTGAAGGTTAAGAATGCTGTTGAAACCGACATCCTGGAACGTCCATTAAGCGAACAGGTTGTCGAGGTCGAGAAAGATGACAGGGGAGAATTCGTGAGCAAGTTGTTGTATCGAGCAAAACCCCACGAGATCAAGACATTCTTGATCGAATAACTTTTTTTTTAATTCTCTGCATTCATGCTTCGCTGGAACTCATTGAATTCCAGTAAATTGCTTGTTTTAATAAGAAAAAAAATAGAAAGATATAAACGCTTTAGAAATTCACTAACTTGCGCCGGATCTCCGAGATCTTCTCGTTAATTTTCTCCAACGCTTCCTCGAACTTGGACTCGTATTGCTTGAATTCCTCGTCGGTCAAGATGCCTTTTTCCTTCTTGGCTTTCAAGTCACGCAGTGACCGCTGTGCCTTGTATTTCTTCTGCTCCAGCTTCACCAGCTCGCCATAGAGTCCTTCCTGTCCCTCGCCTTCAGAGGGTATTGCCCCAGGCTGCGGCACTGGTTTTGCCACGGGTTTCGGCATCGCCGCGAGCGCTGGTGGCCTCAAGGCACCTGGTTTCATCGCGGCTGGTAACTTTGGAGCAGCAGGCTTTGCAGCTCCCGCCTTTGCTGGGGTAACCTTCGGCATTTCCGGCATCGTTGGTAATTCCACGGGCGCGGGAGTGGCTGGGGGTTCCACATACTTCTTCGGGCCTTCCTTCGGCATGATCGAGGGCGCCACGGACTTGATTTCCACGACTTTTTCCGTCGTGGACAGGTCAAACTCCAAGGCCAGGTTGTCCTTCTCCTTTGGCTCGATGTAACCTTTCGCTGCCTTCGCCTTCTTTGCCGACGCCGCCATGGACTTTGCCCTGGTCTGCAAGAAGCTGTACTCGTTGAGGATATTGGCAAATTCGCTGTAAATTCCTTCCTCGCGAGTGGAGACTTTCTGTGCCGCGATCTTGGCTGCGGCCTTGCCACGGCGGACCGAGCGTTGCAAGTCGTGAATCTTGCGGATGATCGGCGGGTACTTGAAGCGAACCTGGTAGAGGATAAACCACGCCGCGAGCACGATCATGGCTAAGACTAGCGTAATCACGAGCCATGTCAGGTCTGGACCTGGATGTGCTGGGAGGGTGTAGAGATGATACGTGTATTCGTTTTGGAAGTGGAATTGCCTCGAGAGATTGCCCACGCTTGAAAACACGTCCAGGGTTACAACATATGACTTGTTATAGCCAGATGGTAACGTCAAACCAAATTCGAATGTGCCATTTCCTTGGTAGCTCATGGGTTCGTTGTAGATATTCAAGGTGCCAGCAGTTATGTTCACTTGAATTTCCGTCGCATTGAGGAATCCAGAATCCGTGGAATTGTCGAAGAACTGGAAATCGAATGTAAGAGTCGAACCAGGTTGCAGGTTGTAGATATTCAAGCCAGTTGGATTCGTCTTGTCCAGATTTTGGTGCGTCAAGATCTCGATCGGTTGCAAGTTAAGCACGGGGTTGGAGGTCCCAATCGAATAATTTGCCAGATATGCTTGCACGATCAAGAACTTCGGCTGCGCATAGAAGGTCTTCAAGTCCAGCGTGATCATGACCCAATATATGCCCGTCGATGCATTGAAGTGAATTTGCCCACTATAAGTACTGTTATGGGTGCTGTAACCCACGTGCTTGCCGTTCAAGTCATTCGTGAAATTCAACGACACGAGCGCGCCTCGTATTGGATTGCCGTTATCGACACGAGAATAATCGATAGTGATCAGCACGGTTTGCTTCAAGGATATTTCTGGTAAAAGAGCCCAATTCACGCCATTTACCATGACGTTCATGTTCGTTGGAACCTCGCCGATTTGCACGGTGATCGTGTAACTGGCTGGTGCATAATTTACTTTGCTCGCCGTTAACGTGATGCGATAGATACCAGGCGACCCGATCATTGTGGTGTTGAAGACAATGGTGTAGTTCATTGTACCGCTGAACGAGATGGATGACGCTAGATAATTGGTGGTCATGCTTCCGTTGACCGGCACGTTGTTGTGCGTGTCACTATATTGCACGGCGAAGCTGAAGCTCTGGCCCCACGTGTAATGCACGACGCCTTGGATCGCGGGGGGTACCACTAGGGCAGTTGGAATCTCGAGTACCTGCATGTTAAAGTCGAACTCTTGTTGCTCGTAATTCGGATACGATCCCGTGACGATGACCTGGGGTGTCGATCCTGAACGCAATCCGGCAAGGGTCCCGGTCGCTATCGCAATGGTCCACATCCCGTGATTGAAGAACGCGGGAACAGACACACCAAGAACGACCGCGTGGATATCGATGCCTGCAAAAGTTTCGTTTTGTTTCTTGATCAAGTTCTCGTACGAGAAATTCATCACCAGCGTGTCGCCATAGTACACTTTCAAGAGGTCGCCATTATTGAACCGCTTCGTGTCATTTGTCGCCCATAGCTTCGCGGGAACGAGATTAACATGCAAGTTGAATCGGAATTCTGCGCTCGTGTAGTTCATCAAGTACCCTGTCACGACGACCGTATAAGTATTACCGCCCGAGAGGAACGTAGTGTCTATTGTTATGGTCGAAAAGCCAAAGAATGTTCCGTTCCAAGCACCTGGAATCGGAGCGTGGGTACCAACCAATGCCTGCGTTGCCGGGTTAAGCACGCGCGAATTGTTGAGCATGTTGTTGTAATACACTCTCAACACCACTGGATCAGTGTAATTCGCCGTTTGCATAACCACGTCGGAAATCGCGGTAATGGTCCCATTTGTATACTGGCGGAACAGTGTCACATTGGTAGGCACCGTGAGCAATGCAAGATTGAACGAGAATGTGGCTACCGTGCGATTCGTGTACGAAGCCTGAATGATGATCTGCGGCGTGGAGCCCGCGCTGATCGGCAACGTGAGGCTATTAAACACGAGATGCCATTTGCCGCTCATAAAGGAAGCTGTGACATTGGAACTATAGACCGTGGCGAAGACACTTGCTCCAGCAAGGTTCGTGATGTTCTTGCCGCTCAATATATCGGTGTACGTCACGTTGAGGCCAAACTGTTGCGTGTAGTACAGCGTGATCGTGTCTCCCGGATTGACCTGTCCCGAAGCACTAAACACCTTGATGCTTGTGGGCACCAGGTCCACTTCCAGGTTGATCGCACCGCCGGCTGGGTTGTAAATGCCTGAATTGCCCGAGAACGAAATGAAGTTGGATGTACCAACATCAACAGAGATGAGGCTTGAATTAAACACGAATTGCGCGGCAGATGCGTTAACATACAACGGGTTTGGAACGTACGTGAAGCCCTTCATCACGGCCGTGTAATTGGCG
>JGI26339J46600_10000832_pt1 | contig 10200 bp, 10 predicted proteins | sample BogFormECP12_OM1_FD_46600 | JGI IMG/M metagenome (IMG submission 46600) | reverse complement strand
TATCACCCGCTTCCCATCGGGGGCACTGGCTTTGTAGATCTGGCTGAACCCGCCCTGGCCCAGCGACTCGATTATTTTATATTCGCAGACCATGTCGCCGGCTTTGAACGTTGCTGGCATCTCATTGCTCCGGTAATGTGAATTATTGTTATCGTTATTTAACATCCTTGAAAAAGGATATTTAATAGTTGTGAGCCCACCTCACATACCTGCTTATATACTTTACTATCAATGCCTTCGTAGAATGCCGCAATGAGAAAGGCGAAGCGGCTTTATTTCCAGCGGCGGCTATGCGGAATACGATGGCAGATATGTTATCCGGCGCCCCGGCCTTCAGCGCTATCCGGATGAGCTTATCACAGGCGGCACTTGCGTTGCTTTCCTGCATCGCGGCCTTTATATCCTCCGGGGCCACCTCGCTCCATAATCCATCGCTACAGAGTAGATAAGTATCGTCCGACAGTATTTGTTCGCGGATTATATCTGTATGCAGGAACGGCTCAGAGCCGACCGATCGTATCAGCTGATGACGTCCGGGGTGCTGCCCTGCCTGCTCCTGCGAGATCAGGTGCATTTTCAATAGCTCATTAGCCATGTTGTGATCCCTGGTCAATATGTCAATCCGGCCATCCCTTGCCCGGTAAAGCCGGCAGTCGCCCACATGGCATACTGTTAATTTGCCTTGCTCCAAAGCTACGGCGGTCAATGTAGTCTGCATCCTGGAAAATCCCGGACGTGAATTGGCAGCGCTGAACACTTCCTGGTTCGCATTCCGCAAAGCCTTGTCGAGTAAACGGTCAGCCGCCACTCCATTCCAGCTATGGAACTCGTCCTGGACTGATCTTATTGCTAATTTGCTGGCGACGTCTCCGCCACGATGGCCTCCGACGCCATCGGCGACGGCGAAGAGATAACGTGATGCCGGCTCACTTTTAGCATCCACTTCTACGCAAAGGGAATCCTCGTTTTGCGAACGTACCATGCCCTGGTGTGTAACGGCCCGCCAGGTAACCGAGATGCCTGTAGAGGCCGACTTTTTAACAGCTAATTGCTCTGGCTGGCTTGATGCTGTATCTCCCAGTATGACCACCTGCAATTTTTTTTTGAGCGTTATCAGGTAAAATAAAGAGGTAAAAGCCCTTTAGAAGGGCCTTACCTCTCGTATTTCGTCCATATTTTCAATTCCTTATGGCTGATTATCGGCCAGATCTGCCTGAGTCAGCTGTTTGGTACCCCGGGTCAGCACCTCTTGGCCCTGCCGCCTGGTGTTCAGGACGAACCATACTGCACCGACCACCAGCCAGGCCGCTACCATGCCCAGGGCGATATAGGCATCGGTCGATGAGCTTCCTCCGGCACTATAGCCGAGATATATCACTCCTACAAGCATTAGCAAATTTGCCAGGAACCCCGCTATCGGCACGATTTTATTTTTTAATATACTGGAATTGGGGCGGCCCAGGAAAGCCCACAGGGCGATCAGGTTCGTCAGGCCGTAGAGCAGGAATGTTCCCACATTGGATGCCCAGGTGATCTGGGTCATATTATCGACGCTCATGACGCCATATGCGCCTATGGCCGCGGACACCGCCACCAGGATCCAGACGCCGTAGTGCGGCGTGTCATAGCGGCCATGTAAAAGGCCCAGTATGGAAGGCATTTCCTTATCCTTACCCATCGAATACGTGATCCGGACCCCCGTGTTGAGACAGGCGAGCGTCGTACCGACCAGTGCCAGAACTACCGTCCCGGCCATAATAAGGACTAAAGCAAATCCGGTCCCGCCCAGCATCTGATCGCCTATGAGCCGCATCATATCGCCGATGGGGGCACCCGATGCCGCAGCGGCCGCATAGCCCGTGATCTTCGCACCGGTCGCACTCACGCTGGTCATCTGGGGGCCGATAAAATAGTTGGCGGCGAAATATTCAAACAAATAGGCAAATACCCCCTGTATTACCAGGGACAATAGGATCGCCCTACGAATATCTTTCTTGGGGTTGATCGCCTCGGCGCCCAAAGACGTCACCGACTCGAACCCGACTAATAGCAAAATCGCTATGGTGGACTGGAATATCATATTCGTCAGGTTATGGGGNATTATTATCGTCGAGAGGGATTGCGCGTAAGCCAGCTCGGGATGAGCATTCCTGTACAGGATCGCCAGTACTGAAAAAGCGACGAGGGAAGCCAGCTGGATAGCGTTAATGATCATGGCCGTCACTGTCGAGCCCGTGATCCCGCGATAGGCGATGTAGCCATTGGCCACTGCAAAGAGCACCGCCACCAGGGCCTGCTCCCACGGCGCTAACGTGATCCCGAATAACCCGACGATGTATACGATCAGAATGGCCGAGAATGCCACCATTATACCAGGATATATCCAGTAGTATAGATGTGATATCCAGCCCGTTAAGAATTTGGCGACACGTGCCCACTGGCGGTGAGACGCTTTTTCCTTCTCAAGGAAAGCAGCCTCGGCATAATAATACGATGAGCCGCTTCCCGCTTTCGGGTAGATGTTCGAGAGCTCCGAGTACGAGATCGCGGTCAGGAAAGCAAGAATGAGCGCTGCAAATAACCCCGTGAACATCTCGCCCGCGGTCGTCATTCCGCCATTGGACTGGGCCGCCTGCATCTGGAACGTGGTCCAGAGGAATGCGCCCGGCGCTATGAGGGCCATGGCATTGACCAGGAGCGATGTCAGGTTTAAAGTCCGCTTCATGCCACCGGTATTATTGCTAACCGTTGTTTGGCCGGAACCTGGTGTTTGATCCATGGAGCCTATACCCCCCTTATAGTTTCATAAAAATAATAATTATTATTCCTCAATACCCTATCAGGCCCTAATATACTGACCATTTCCAGCGCGGTTGGCTGTACTCGCGTTGCCGCGAATACGTTATTGAACCCATTTATGATTTTCTTATACATGCTTCAAACCCTCCGCTTAAGGAACCCGGCAGACCGTTTGCATTATTTGCGGCCTTGCCGTGATGCTTAAGGTATATTGACTTGCGGCACCGGCATTATACGGCCGTTAAAAACATCACGCCAGCCAGTCATACGATCGCACCCGACCTTTAAGCAATTAAACCATATATACCAGAAACACATTTCCTTGTTAATGTATATTAATATTTCGCTTAAATAAGAAGCATACTTCCTATTTACGGTATATTAATTTATCGTAACTCTTATTAAACAATAATAAAAATTATGAAAAATCGATGCCCTTTCATAAGATATTAAATCGGTAAAAAAATAAAAATATATTATGCCCCGGAGCTAGGTCCCCACGAGCAGGGGTAAGAGTATTAATACATAAAAGCCCGCATGAAGAAGCGCTGGCGTGACCAGGCTTTCGAACCTTTGCGTGGTCCTGCCCCAGTAATATCCGGTCATTGCCCCCAGGATAAAGAAGACCGGCAGATATGCCACCTGGGCGGTCAGGGCAAAGAAGACCATCGTCTCGAAGATCCCGAAGACGGCGGCCTGGTAGATGTTGCCATGCGAATCGCCGAGGAGCGGCTTGATCCTGGTTAAAAGCAATCCCCGGAACCATAATTCTTCATAGGCGCCGGCAAGGACCGCGAACACGAGGACCGATGCGATCAGCTCTATGTAATTATTCAGGCTGACAGTGGTGCCGCCGAATAAGAAGTATGCCGCTATGATGGCTACCGCAACACATAATACGAAACCGAAAATGCCCAACTGTATATTTTTCATGTCCCCGAGCCGAACGTATAAATGTTTAAGCGAGTCTTTTTCAAAGTACAATAAGGCGGCGATCAAGATCGCAGAAGCGATCGCCAGGACCACGCCTATGACCGCAGGCGATAGGACATTGCCCACCCCCGACGCCCCTATGACCTTGAAGAAGATCAGCACTTCCAGGACTACAAATAATATTGAAAGCCCCAGGAATACGCTGATGAGCGGCCCCAGATCCTTAGGGCCTTTAACTGTCCCGGCTCTCACTAGATACGCATAGATGAGGAAAGTGACCGTTAAAAACACCGAGAGCAGCAGTGCGTTCTGGCCTTCCTCGAACGCCGCTTCCAGGACGAACAGGGCATATATGCCCGCCATCAGCGAGGCGATCAACAGCTCCGGGCTTATTTTGTTTTTACCCTTGTCCGTATCCTTTTTAGATTTCCGTGTCCCTTTTCCACTACCGCTCATATGTACCTCTAATAGCAATTGCCAGTCAAAAGCCTTACGGCATATAACAAGGCCTATCTAAGAATTTGTCAATTAATGAATAAAAGAGGGAAAAAGCCCAATGAAGGGCTTTTCCGATCATATCTTATTTCCAGACTTCATCTGTCCGCACTTTTGCCATCATCTCAATGGGGAGGACGAAGATCTTTCCGTCCCCGAACTTCCCCGTCCGCCCGGCAGCCCGGACGATAGCGACAATAGTGTCGACATCCTCGTCTTTTACGACGATCTCGAGCTTGACCTTCGGGAGAATGTCGACCTCGATCTTCTTACCCCTATATTCGAGGGTGATCCCCTTTTGTTCTCCCCTGCCAGTCACATCGATGAAGGTCATGGCAATAAAGCCCTTTTCTTCAAGGGCTTTTTTTACGGTATCCCTCCTCTCCGGACGGATTATAGCTTGTACCATCTTCATTCTGATCACCTCACGAAAATGCCCGTTCTCCATGCTGGGAGATATCGAGGCCTACATATTCTTCTTCATCCTTGACAGTCATGCCGATCGTCGAATCGAGGATCTTGATGAGGACGTACGTCACGATAAACGAATACAGGACCGATGCACATACAGCGATGATCTGGTATTCGAACTGGGTCACGTTCCCGGCGATCAGGCCGGTGTAGCCGTTGACCGCAGCGGTCGCGAAGATACCCGTTGCAATGGCACCCCATAATCCGCCCATGCCGTGTACAGACCAGCAGTCGCAGCTTTCGTCCAGCCCTTTCCTCATCCTGAACAGCATCGCCGAGTAGCAGATCACCGAGGCGACAACGCCGATGACGATGGCGCTCAGCGGGTCGACGAAACCCGAGGCGGGCGTGATCGCGACCAGGCCGGCCACGGCGCCGCTCGCGAAGCTAAGGGATGCGGGCCTGCCCGTCCTCCAGCTCAGGAACATCCACGTCAGGGCCGCGGCTGCCGCCGCGGTGTTCGTCACCACGAATGCGCTGGCTGCGAGGCCGTTTGCGGCTACTGCGCTGCCCGCGTTAAACCCGAACCAGCCGAACCAGAGCAGCGATGCGCCTAACAAGGCCAGCGGAATGTTGCTAGGCTCCATGAGGTCCTTGCCGAAGCCTATGCGCTTACGGATGACCAGGGCGATCGCCAGCGCGGAGAAACCCGAACTTATATGGACGACCGTTCCGCCCGCAAAGTCGATCGCACCGCCTGTCTGACCCATTATGACGCCGAGGTTTGCCAGCCAGCCGCCGCCCCATACCCAGTGGGCGAGGGGATCATAAACGATCGTGGTCCATATGAGGCCGAATATAATAAACGATGAGAGCTTGACTCTTTCGGCAAATACCGATGTCACGATAGCCAGCGTAACGGTGGCGAACACCAGCTGGAATATCATGTATGCCAGCGATGGCACCGTCAGGGTAACGCCTGCGATGACAGCAGCATTCTGGCCTACCCCATTCAGCCCGAGGAAATTCAGGTTACCAATGAGGTAGTGGACATCGGGGCCGAATGCAAGGCTGTACCCGAAGAGCACCCACTGGATGCTGACCAGCGCAAATGCCACAAGAGATAGAGTTATCATAGAGACGAGATTCTTTCTGCGGACAAGGCCTCCATAGAAGAAACCGACACCGGGTGTCATGATCATGACCAGTGCAGTCGAGGCCAAAAGCCATGCCGTATCGCCGGAGTTTATAACCATACAATTACCTCACTTTGTGTATGCGTTAAAGATTTAGAAAATTGTTCTTTAGCCGCACTCGCTTCCCTGGCAGATGCCGGGGCCTCGAGTGATGCCGTCAGGGACAGGCATAAATGCGCTGGTATGACAGCATTATGAGCTTTTATGTTATACACCAGGTATCACCGTAGGATAGGTAATTCCTATAACGTGTATATATATGTTTTTAATTCTTAACAATCATAAATGTTCATAAAACGTGTGAAAAGTTAAGATTCGGTCATTTTTATGATATTTCATAAAAATATGCTATCATCATCTTTATTTTTATGAAATATGACAGAAATGCTACTTATTAACCATATCGGATAAAAAATTGTTTGATTATAGTTTGTTATATTTTTTTGAATAATATTTCTCGACCATTAAAAAAGTTTAAAAATGGGTAAAGCCCATGGCTCGCCCCATTTTAAGGAGTCCTATTTCCATTCTTCGTCCGTACGTACTTTTGCCATCTTTTCGACTGGCATTACGAAGATCTTCCCATCGCCGACCTTCCCGGTCCGGCCACTGGCACGGACCGTAGCGATGATGGTATCGACATCCTCATCCTTTACGACCAGCTCGATCTTTACTTTCGGTATGACGTCGACCTCTACCTTTTTACCCCTGTATTCCAGGATGATGCCTTTTTGTTCGCCGCGGCCCATTACCTCGATAATGGTCATGGCGATGAAGCCCTTTTCTTCAAGGGCTTTTTTTACGCTGTTCAGCCTTTCCGGCCTGATAATTGCCTGTACCATCTTCATAATATCACCTTAACTGTTCGCCCGCTCCCCGTGCTGGGAGATATCCAGGCCGACATATTCCTCTTCTTCCTTGACTCTCAGGCCGATCGTCAGGTCGACCACCTTGGCGATGACGAATGTAGCGATGAGGGAATACAGGACCGCTGCCACGACGGCGATAAGCTGATGGACGATCAGGGTCGAATTGCCTTCGACCAGTCCGGAATAGCCATTAATGGCTGCCGTCGCGAATATGCCGGCTGCGAGGACGCCCCATGTTCCGCCCACGCCATGGATGGACCAGCAGTCGCAGCTTTCGTCCCAACCTTTCTTGATCCTGAAGACTAATGCGATGTAGCAGATAAATGCCGCTACGATGCCGACCACAATGGCAGCTATGGGCCCGACATAGCCTGCCGCCGGCGTAATGGCCGCGAGGCCGGCGATCGCGCCGCTCGCGATGCCAAGGGATGCGGGCCTGCCGTCTTTCCAGCTAAGGAACATCCAGGTCAGGGCGCCCGCTGCAGCCGCCGTGTTGGTGACCACGAAAGCGTTGGCCGCGAGGCCGTTCGCTGCCAATGCGCTGCCCGCGTTGAAGCCGAACCAGCCGAACCAGAGCATGGAGGCGCCGAGCAGCGCGATCGGTATGTTGCTGGGCTCCATGAGGTCCTTACCGAAGCCTACCCGCTTGCCGATGACCAGCAGGATGGCCAGCGCGGAGAAGCCGGCGCTTATGTGGACGACCACGCCGCCCGCAAAGTCTATTGCGCCTAGCTGGGCAAGCCAGCCGCCGCCCCATACCCAGTGGGCTATGGGGTCGTATACCAACGTGCTCCAGAGGAGCCCGAAGATGATGAAAGAAGAAAGCTTGACTCTTTCGGCGAATACGGACGTCAATATGGCCAGCGTGACCGCGGCGAATACCATCTGGAACGCCATGAACGCCAGCGCAGGTATCGTCGAGTTCCCGACGGCCGTCATGCCGACGCCGTTGAGCCCGATGAAGTCCAGCCCGCCGATGATGCCATGTATGTCGGGGCCGAATACAAGGCTGTAGCCGACCAGTATCCACTGGATGCTGATCAGTGCGAAGGAGACGAACGACAGGGCGATCATCGATATGATGTTCTTCCTCCGGACGAGCCCTCCATAGAAGAACCCGACGCCCGGGGTCATGAGCATGACCAGGGCTGTTGCGGCAAGGATCCATGCGGTATCTCCGGCATTTATTGGCATATAATCACCTTATTCACCTGTATAGTCACAATATCCACCTACTGTTCAATGATAACTGATACTTTCCCGGGGCCCGGACCATGATCCATTAGTCCGACACCTCTAATACCAGAAACAACTATAGGATTTCCTATTCCTATATCTGGTATATAATTCTTACTAATTCATAAACTTCATAAAAATTCATATATTATATGATTTTTTATGAACGGCAAAAATCATTAATGATTTGAAGAATAGGGGATAATAAATGCCTTATCGCTTATAATCCTTAAAAATTTTAGTTAATTTTCATTGATATGGTATAATCATATATTTTTTCAATTTTTTGATATAATCTTATTAAAATATAATTAGTTCCTGATCTGCAACTTATTTTTCCTGAATCAAAAGATATGGGCTCGATTTATATCTAAGGACGCTTGTCCATGGTGCCAGTATGAATGATGCATAAGTTTACAAAATAATGCATATTTATTCATATCATAAAAGGTACCGCAAAGACGTATGATTACTGACAAAACGCATCATTTTCTTAATTATTCGTAAACTATATATACGTCGACAAGGCAATATACTTCCCGATGAATTCTCCTATCAGGGTCACGATATCATTCGACGAGAAAACCTTCCGGTATTTCGAGAGCCTGAAAAACGAGATGGACGTATCACAGAGCGAGCTTATCCGGCGGGCCGTTAAGTTCTATTACGATAACCGCAACACCCTGGATCAATCGTTCGGCGATAAAGCCGCAGAATATAGGGACATGCTGAGCAATGGCGAGCATATCATCCTGGACATCGATCACTGGCTGCTATTCCTCAAGACCGTGGAGAGCTCCAGCAACCAGTCGGAGTTCTGGAACACGCACCGGGATATCGCACGCTCCCACGCCGAGCAGCTGGCCAAGAAGATCACGACTCCTGACGCTCTCTTAAAGAGGCTGGAGACGTGTAACCTGTATAAGATCAGCCGTTCGGATTCGGCCCCGAACGAGTATACGCTGCTCACTGGCTCGGGCACTCAGCGCCGGTTCGTGAGGGAATTCCTGGAAGAGACGTTTGCGGGCATGGGCTTTGACGCAAACATCAAAGAGGACTACTCCAAGCTCAGGGTGACCGTCAACGGGGACGGTAACAAACAGTTGCACGAGACCAAGCAGCAACAATAACAGTAACATTGGCCTATTGCTTATATTATTTTTNNCATNNTNNTANNTTATACCGCATTATTGTAGATTAAAAAATCGTTCCATGTCCATACGTGGTCTGTCAAGCCTTCTATCATTCCTGGCGTCGATTTACATTTGATAGGGTCCATGAAATTCCAGTAGAACTGGAACAACTCCAGGGCGCGTGCCAGTGAACAGTTACTCCATGATGTACATTTTGTTTTTCTGACAAGTCGTCCTACGCGTTCTCTGATGATGCTGTTGAAACCTTCCACAAAAGTGGTTTCGATCTTCTTATCGGGAATGCTGCCGTACACTGTTCTTTTGATCTTGTCCACGACTCGACCTTTCACCCTGATCTTAACCAATTGCCCGTAATTCACATTATTCAAACGATACAACCTGGGAAGCACGTATGCATAATCATCATTACCATCAGAAAAAAACGAGACCCGGTCATTTTTACCAGGCTTTTTCACCCTGGAACGTACTTTGCTCAGAAGCAAGCTGCATGTCTTCTGGGTCCATCTCCCGATACTGAACGCGACGAATAACAAGCTCTCGCGTTTCACACACGTATAGACCCATGACTCGTCCTTCTTTCCAATTTCTCTACAGCCAGCCCGGACAAATTCCGTTTGTTTTTTTTAACCGTAGCCCACAATTCGTCCACTTCGAACTCTCCCAGACCAACCTCGTGGAGCAAAAAATCGTCCAGGCACTCAGCATGCAAAGCCAAGTCCTCCAGCAAAGCACTGATAGTATCTCTATGATGACCGGTCACCCGCTCTATACTTCTTACCCCATTCTTCTCCACTAAAAGCTTACAAATCAAGATCACTTGATCCCTGGACAAATGACGATGATACAACGGAGTATTCTTAGTCTCCACAAACCACGAATGACAATGATTACAAAAATATTGCTGATTACCAGCCCTGTTACGACCACGCTTCAAAATATCCTTACCTTCCTCCATCAAGAAAAACTTGCAACCAGGATTCTGACAGGTAACATCCGACAATGATCTAGGCCTCGCCATAAGAAAACACCAATAACAAATTAACAAACTAAAACAACATAAAGATTATGCTGCACAAACTAGGACAATGCCNTAATTTAATTGCAAAA
>JGI26339J46600_10000830_pt1 | contig 10224 bp, 7 predicted proteins | sample BogFormECP12_OM1_FD_46600 | JGI IMG/M metagenome (IMG submission 46600) | reverse complement strand
TCCTTAAAGGGTACGTTGTAGTTGGCATTGGAGTTGAAGGGCGGGTCGAGGTAGATCAGGTCCACGCTGGAATCTGGCACGTACTCGCGAAGAATCGTGAGGTTGTCGCCGAAATAGAGTTTGTTTTTGGCGTCCATTTTTCCCCAGAGCATAGCACAGGCCGAGCGGCTCACACATCGCACTTTCAGTTTTCGGCGCGCAGAGAGCGCCGCTCCAGCGAATGACTGACACTATATTTTGTCATTCTTAATTAGGTAGANGGCTTTTCTCATGCTCGATGCCGCGCTCTCTGACCAGCATTGCCACGCGGTGGCTCGGCACCTGCCCGGCGAGCAGTGCGAAAACCTGTACCTGGTTTAGCGGCTTCTTCGCGCTTGCGGGCTCGGCATCGTCCCACTTCTGCTGCACAATCAGGACATAGGCAAGGCTCGCATAGGAGTCAGCATTGTTTGGGTCGAGCAGCAAGGCCGCGCGATACTCCTGCTCAGCCTGTGCAATCTGGCCTTTCCGTTCCAGGTCCACTCCGCGCACCAGGTGTAGCCGCACCTCGGCCTGACGCGCCTGCGCCGCCGGATCAACGGTCGCGGGCTTCGTCACCTTGGCGCTCTTGAGCGCGCTAATTAGTTCGTCCTCGCCACCAGCCAAGCGGACTTCCTGAAGGTAGTCATCCGTGGGCTCAAAATCGATTCCGCGTTCCTGAACCAGCATGGTGACTCGGTGGCTCGGCACTTGGCCCGCCAGCAGGGCGAAAACCTGCACCTGGTTGAGCGGCTTCTTCGCGCTCGCGGGCTCGGGCGGCTTGGCGGCGCGCAGCGCGTTAAGGAATGCCTCGCTCGCGCCTGCGGCCTTGAGGGTTTGAATAAAGTCCTCAGACGGGGCGAAATCAATCCCGCGCTGCTCGATCAGCTTCGCGCCCGACTCGTCCCCGAATCCGTCCCGCACCATGCTTACGACCTGCTCCTGGGTAAAGGGCTTTGCCGGGATAATGCCCGGCGTTGTAGCGCCGCCCTGGAGGGCGGCATTCCGTAGCGGCGGCTTTACGCCGCCATGGCGAGGTAAACTCGCCGCTACGTCAGCACGTGCCGACCTCAAGGTCGGCGCTACAATTTTCTGTTGCGCCCAGGCAGGCAGGGCAAAGGCCAACGCCATCGCGAGAGTGAGAAAAGTCAGCGTTTTGCGGAATCTCATGGCCACCTCGCGCGGCTCGCGTGGACTGAGAGAAATCGATGGGGTGATTATACCGAAAATAGGCAAGCATCGCGCGGAAGACCCCCAATCCAAGGAGAATTTCAACGCAGAGCGCACAGAGACCACAGAGAAAAATATTCCAGGTTGTGGGGGTAGAGATTACGGTTCCCTGTTTGTTGACCCACAGTTTTTCTCCGCCTGCACTCCGTGACCTCTGTGGCCTCTGTGGTGAGATCTCCTTCGGGGAACTAGGCTCTAACACGCGTTTTCATGCTTGACAAGGGTATCGACATGGTATATAGTGGACGGTGGTTCGATTGTGGGTGCTGCGATGTCCTTCGGTAAGTCTTCCACGTTGACTTCTGTTCCCTTAGCCGCCAACGGCCACAACGCTCAAAAATCGGCGGGCCCGCACATGGCGTGGGGGAAAGCTCAGTCGCGGATGAACAGCCTGCGGAGGCCTATATCATCGTGGACGGGGCAGGGCGGTTCGAGAACCGCCCCTACGTGCCTGCCCGGCGCGGTTGACCGAATGGCTCGGGTTACTCTGACTCCCGAACAGGCCACGCACCCCTTGTTGGCCGAAACCGTAGATATGTTTCGAGAGGCGGAAATTGCGGTGGTGGAGCACTTTAGTTTGTACGGGCCAACAAATGCCAGGTTGAATTGCAGGGCCGGGCGGCGCCCGGCTTGGGCCGAACGCCGTTCGGCCTTGCGGTACGCAAAAGGAATTCTTTTTTCATATGTTCGAAGCCGGAATGTCATTGAAAACAAATGCAGCAGAACGTCATATCCCAATGACTTTATGAAAATAAAGGAGTTATTTAAGAATGCCTATGAGTTATTGATTATGCAAGAGATAGCATGAATTCAGACCCGTGAAATCGCGAACAATTGCCTCAAATCCACGCTATGCCGATAAATCACACAAAACAAATAGCTTACACTGCGCGGGGCCAGCGTGGGCCAATATGTTGATGAAAAGGCGGGAGATAGACGGAGGCCGCAGGGGTGAGACTCGGACGGATTTCTCATCCGCCGAGGGCAGCTCGTCCTGAAAGCGGGTAGAGCGGGATCCTTAAGAGCAGTGGCGAGGGGAGACTGACTTAGTGATGAGCCACAGGCAAAAGGCGAGTTCCGTAGGCGGAAAGGCGGGCAGCGCGGCACGTTCACTTTTGTGTGGACCGGGCACACTCCCCCGCATCGGTTATCGGCAGCGTAAGGTGACAAAATGAATCAATCTGCCGACTTCGGAAATCGCAAATCACAAGAGCAGTGACGAGTGACGAGTGACCGGTGACGAGCAAAGTGCGAAGGCAGAAAGGTTGCGGGCCGACCGACGCCCGCTCCGCGCGACACACTACCCCGCTTCGGTTATCGGCAGAGCTCGGTGAGAGGGTGAATCAATTTGCTGACTTCGAAAACGGCAAATCGCGAGGGAAGTGACGAGTGACGAGTGACCAGTGACAAGCAAAGTTCGAAGGTGGAAAGGAGGGCAGTGCAAGATCCTTCGCACGGCTCAGGATGGCAGCGCAGTGTGGAGCGCCGACGGCCAATCCCGCGCGTGACGCACACTCCCCCGCATCGGTTATCGGTAGGGACGAGTGTGTTGATGAGAGCAGTAATTCGCCGGACTGCCGCCCATTCACAATCACTGATGCCTGAAGGGCGAGCAGAGATCTCCCGCCGCGTCGAATTCGGCGGAGAAGGGATTTTCAGCCAAACGCCAGTGCTGGGGAGAGTCAATCTCATTTCGCAGCAAAGGAGAAACGGCCATGCGGTTCAGGCTGAGGGTGTTGCGGATCCAGACACAGCGCTGGGCGCCGGGATCGGGGCTTCCCAAATGGCCAAGGGCAAGATCCAGCGCAGCGCGGTCCGAGGGCATGTGCATGGGCAACCGTCCGCCCATCGGGTTCAGAGCGGTTATGGCGTTGACATAGGTTTTCTGGAGGTCGATTTTCCGGTAGAAACGCTCGTGGATGATATCGGCGTTGCCCACGCCAACTGCGTTTCCACCGCTCTCGCTGGTGAGATCGCGGGCGAAGATGAGGGAGATGGCGGGGGCCTCGCCGGGCGCCAAGCCGCGGGCCCGGCCGACCACTTTGGTGTCCATCCCGGCGCCGCTGATGTTCTTCCCCATTTCGTCCTCGATCAGGAGATCAAGGCGGCGGAAAGGCAACCGCGGCATCAACGCCCGCGCCAGCAACATAGCGGATTCCTCCGCTGCGACAATCCCCTCCGGCAGAGCCGCGCGCACATCCGCAACGGCGCAGATTTCATTCTCGACGATCGCGACTCCGCACAGAACCTTTCCGCTCGCCAGTATTTTCGCGGAGACGGTGCGGATGGTAGTTTCAAACCCATACTTCCAGATTTGCTTGTGACCTTCGGTGGCGCCCTCGCGCTTGCCCAGTCCGATAGCCATCATTTTCAACAGGCCGCTTTCGATGCCGCCGGTCAAATCAGAATGGGGTTTCACGCGGTTGACCACCACGATCCCGTCGGACTCCCACGCGTGGCGGTCGGCGAAGACGGGGAACTCCTGGGGCGTCGTTCCCACCCGGACCGTTTCCGTCGACGAGCGGATTTCCGCGCCCACGCCCGCCTCGGTAATTCCATAGTCCGCCAGAATCTGACGCTGGCCCTCGGCCGTTCCTCCTCCATGGCTGCCCATGGCCGGGATGATGAAGGGTTGCGCACCTTGAGCCTTCAACCAATCACAGATGGTGCGGACAATCTCCGGCAAGCTGGCAATGCCGCGGCTTCCTATGGCAATGGCGATGCGCCGGCCATGAAGTTTCTTCGCCGCGAGTCCGAGTCCGGCCAGGTGGGCCTGAACGGAAGCACGCAGATCGTCAATCGGCGGGCGGCTCGGACCCCTTCGCTCCAGAAAAGAGAAGGGGGATAAAGGAAGATGTTGATTCCGGTTCATCGGCGCAGCACCAACGTAACTTGCCGGGAAGGCCTTGTCAACAGGACCTGTGGCTTCGGACGGAGCCGCGATCCGCGATCAGCTTAAGCGCAGCTTGTAGCCGACCCAAGGTTCGGTGATCAGGAATTTGGGCCGGGCGGGTTCGGGCTCGATCTTCTTGCGGAGTTGTTTGATGAAGGCCCGGAGATACTCGTGATGTTCGCTGTGCTCGGGTCCCCACACCGCGCTCAGGATTTCCCGGTGAGGAATGGGTTTGTCGGGATGATTAGCAAGATAATGCAGGACTTCAAATTCCTTGGGCGTAAGGCGCACGTCTTTTCCTTCGACGGTAACGTGCCGGTCCCGGAAGTCAATTTCGACGCTTCCCAGGGTGAGCTTATGGGGGCCCGATTCCAGAGAGGCCACATTCCTGCGGAGCGCCGAGCGAATCCGCGCGAGCAGTTCGGGCGTGCGAAAGGGTTTGGTGACATAATCGTCCGCGCCCGCATCAAGGCCCGCGACGATATCTTTTTCAATACTTCTTACGCTGATAATGATAATTTCAGAATCCGACATGGAACGAAGCGTACGGCACAGTTCAAGTCCGTCCACACCGGGCATGACCAAATCCAGAAGGACCAGGTGGTATTTCCGGTCCTTCATCATCTCCAATGCTTCTTCACCGTTGGCGGAGGTATCGACTTCATACCTCGCCGCAGCGAGGGTGGCGCGCAGGACGCGGCGAATTTGCGCGTCATCGTCGACGACCAGAATCCTGAAATCCACGAGAGCGATCCTCCTTTCGGCAAGGACAGGAAAAACCTGCCGGGCCGAGAGGTCCACCGACATTGGAAGACACGGCTTGAATGGCGCGCGCGTCGACCTTGTCATCTCCAAATCTATGGTGTCAGCAATGAAGAAAGCATAAGTTCTTCATAAGGAATACATGAAGTACGGTCATGAACTTCTTATGCGCAGCATCCATTTTTGCGTGGAAAACGATGGGAGACTAGGCAGAGGGGGCATGGGTTCTCATTTCGCCAGAGACACAACGCATCCGCCGACAACGATCAGGGCTCCGCCCAATAGGATCATCGGCGTGGGCTTCTGGCCGAATCCGAGCCAGGAGATCAATTGCGCCACAACAAAGAAGAAGGCCACGTATACACCCAGGAGCCGCCCGAAGTCCCAAGGCGGGGCGTTGACCGTGTACCCATAAAAAGTGAGGACCAGGCCGCCGAGTACGAAAAACAGGGCGGCCCGCGTGTGGGTCGGGCTGCGCATGCCCACACGCATCAAAGCATCGCCGCCCGCTTCCAGGCAAGCTGCGCACAACAACACCAACATCGCCAAACTGTAACGCAAGGGGTAGCTACCTCCGCTGTGGATTAATCGCCCGGCATTGCCTGCGTTCATGGGAAAGTATACCTTGAGACCCCTGCGCCGGCATTATCTATCAAGGTTATCTATTCCTGTTCAAACAAAAACTTTTCTTTATTCCCAAAATCCTTATCCGCTCTTTATGCCTTGTTCACAAGGGACAGCATAACTTGTAAGCAAGGGAGTGATGCGCATGGTGAAACAAACGCGGGTCCGGCATCGAATGAGTTTTGACTACCTCGAGGGATTCCTGGAGGTGGCCAAGGTAAGGAACTTCTCGCGCGCTGCTTCCATTCTTTATCGCACTCAGCCCACGCTGAGCCAGCAGATTCAGCGCTTGGAGAGGGAATTCGGTGGGAAACTCTTCGATCGCGATTTTAAGGCCGTAAGGCTCACGCAAGCCGGCGCTACACTTCGGCGCTATGCCGAAGAATTGCTGGCTCTCCGCACCGAGGCCTTGGATGCTATCACGCAGATCAAGGAGAACCCCCGCGGCAGCCTGCGCATCGGGACCAACGACGCCACCTGTCTCTATGTTTTGCCCAATGCCCTAGCGGGTTTTCGGCGGCTTTACCCGCAGGTGCAGGTGAACATATATAGAAACTTCAGCCATAAAATTGTGGAAAAAATTCAAGAAGGTAATCTGGAAATCGGCATCGTTTCCTTGCCCCGCAATGTCAAGGGTTTGGAAATCGTGCCCATTTTTTCGGCAGAGCTCAAAGTGTTATTGCCTCCNGATCATCCCTTGGCGGAAAAGCATGAAATCACGCCTGCGGAAATTTCCTTCTACCCGTTACTTCTGCCTAGAACCGGGAGGACCCGCAAGATGATCGAAGACCTCCTGCGGCCGTATAAGAAGACCTTGCAGATTTCGATGGAGTTGGCGAGCGTCGAAATCATCAAGAAATATGTGTCCGCCGGAATCGGCATCTCTTTACTTCCGGAAGCCTTTGCACAGACTGAGGTGGCGGCCGGAACGCTCAAATTGGTCCCCTTGCAAGGGCAGAAGCTTTACCGCCAATTGGGATTGGTGTACCGGCGCGGGAGTCCTTTGTCACTACCCGCCAAGGCGTTTCTGGATATTGTTCAGACCTCTGTGTGCGCCCCCCAGATGGCCCTCGCCGCTTCGCCAAGATGAAGCATGATCCGGCAGCGAACCTGCCTGGCGCGGAATCAGTATCACCGCGACGTCAAAAGAGCTATTGAGAATGTTTAGTCATGAGATAAAAGGAATGATTCCTGTAGCCTCTAACCGCCTTGCCCGCCCCATGACGCCCATAAAGGGAAACTATGAGTTCTTCTTAAAATCCTTATAACGCATTTATGCCTTCTTCATACCTGGCGCCCTATTGTTGATATGGGAAGGGCGGTTACCGTTACCATCACATCGCTTCACTGACAGGAGGTGCGTTCTTATGTAGCTGACAATCGCGCCGTATTATTTTTGGCGAACTTCGCGAATTCGCGAAGAGATTGCCAGTCTATAATGCGCGAGCCCGAGTGTTTTGAGGGGCTTACTAATTGGCGCTGGTATTGCATTGATGTACTTAAAGAATTTTCAAGAAAGAGAGGACCAAATGAAAACGAATTCCAGGTTGGGTGAGGTTGACTTGTTTCAATCACCGTTACATCCATTCAAATCGCACAGGAGATCTGCTTTCGCGGGGGCGCTGGCGGTTTCGTTTTGTTTGTTCATGAGCCTTAGCTCTGCCCAGGCCGGACCAGGATTCGCCGATGTCCACGGGGTTACCCTCAATGCCCTGGGAGCGCCAGTGCCCGGAGTGCAGGTGTCGGTACACGGCGTGGAAGATAACACCGACCGGAATATCGTTAGTGATCATGACGGGACTTTCGTGGTCGAAAACCTTAAGCCGGGACACTACCAATTGAGGGCGACCAAGGGAGGACTGGCCAGCTCCTCGGCGACCACTATTGGTCTGGCGGCACACCAGGACCTGCGGGTTGACATGACCCTCGTTCCTGCCGGTGGATCGATGGGAGCAACCAACCCGAGCCTCACCGCTGATTTGCACGCGCCCGTGGCAAATGGCAACTCGAGTGAGGCTCCTCTAACCGCCCGGGAAAAGCTCTTGCTTGAGCGCCTGGACCGATTGGAACAACGCCTGGAAGCGATGGAAGCCAAGGAGGCAAAGGCCACAGCTCAGGTGGCCACCCCGGCTGCCGCACCTGTTGCTGGACCAGCTCAAGCCGCGCCGGTGGTTTCACCGGTTAAGACGAGCGGGACAATGGTCGCCACCACCCAGCCCGCACCCGTACCCGTAGCCAGCCCCGGGACCGCCTCGACTGCTGCACCCGCTAAGCACACCCTGCTGGCTTCGCTTGAGGATGCTATTGGAATCAAGTCCGTGGAAAAGCCCTTGGCGCTTCCCGTTCCGCCCGTCAGGCAGGCGGCGGCCACGCCGGCGCCTCCCGCGACGCACACCCTCCCGGAAGCTTTGGAAGCCCCGGAGCCCACTTCTGGAGTGGACAATTTCACCCCATTTGCCTACGGCGACTTTACTTGGTTAAACGGCACCCCACGCAACAAAGACACAGTGCTGGACACAAAATATTTCACGCCAGAAGTGAGATTCGATACTCACTTCATGGAAGACTTCAATCAACCGATTGATCACACGATGGGCGGTGCGACGGAATCGTTCCGGTCCGGCGAAATTCAGTTGGAGCAGATCAGCGTAGGTGGTGACTTTCACTGGCAGAACGTGCGCGGGAGGGTCTTGTACATGGACGGCTTATTTGCCACCACGACCCCGCGCAATGACGCCAGCGCTGGGGTCGGCCAATGGGATGTCCGCGGGGCGTATAAATATGTTTCGGAGGCCTACGGCGGGTATCACTTCAACGTGAACCACGGCCTGAACGTCGATGCCGGAATCTTCGTGTCGTACATCGGCCTGTTCAGCTACTACAACTTCGATAATTGGATTTACCAACCTTCCTTCGTCTCGTCCAACACCCCGTGGTTCTTCAATGGACTGCGAATTCAGTGGTTTCCCACGAACAAGCTCAAGATCGAGCCCTGGATCATTAACGGTTGGCAGTCGTATAACCGGTACAACGGCCACCTGGGTCTGGGAGGACAGATTCTGTACATGCCCAAGGAATGGCTCAAGCTGGTGTTCAATCAATATGGGTACGGACAAGATAACCTAGGAGTGCCATATGTCCAGCGTATCCACACCGACGACAGCATCGAAGTCAAATACTTTGACCATCCCAAGAGCAACTACATCGACAAGATGGCGTTCTCCGTGACAGGAGATTTGGGTTGTCAGTACGGCCCCGGCTTCAGGTGTACCGGCGGAGCAACCAAGGATGCGTTTGCGGGTTGGATGGCTTACAACCGGGTCTGGTTTGGGAAGGATAAGTACGCCGTGTCGTATGGTGGAGGCAGGATGAACAACCCCGGCCGGTATCTGACTCTGCTGCCGCCGATCAATGGCGCCGATGCCGTCTCGGGCTCCCCTTATTTCACGGAGAATGCCGGTCAACCGGCCCACATGTGGGATACCTCGTTGGGTTTCCAATGGATGCCCAGAGAATACATCACGTGGTGGGCGGAAGCCGGGTATCGCCACTCGGATGTACCGTATTGGACAGGTCGAGGCGGGATTACGCCCCCCGGCGGAAATACCGGTTCTCCCGCCCAATACGTCTGCATGTCCGGGGCCGGGTCCGGGCAAACAAGCCTGGGAGCTGCGGAACAAGCCTGCGGAGGCGGGATCGGCAGCGTTTGGTTCCCCGATCTTCGCCTTAGCCAGACTACGGTCAGCCTGGGCATCATGGTCAAATTCTAGGGAGCAAAAACCAACGAAGGGGAGCCGGAGATATCCTCTGGCTTCCCTTCCCAGCTATCAGCACGGAATAAGCTTCATAGGGCTAAGGCCAATACTGTTCACCTAAGGGGTTTTAGGAAATCATTCAGCAATTTGATCGCGCGAGACCCCCTCACCCCCACGACCTGCAAAACGTGGGTGAGGGGGTTGAATCGGGAATGATTAGCTTAAGTGAACAGCATTGGGGCAAAGGCCATTCGTCGGAGAGCAGCAAGTATGCACCAAATCTATTTATTACGGCTCAAACAAAAAGCTTCCTTTAGTCCCAAAATCCTTATCCGTTCCTTATGCGTTGTTCACAAAATCTAGCATAATCTTGTTCGAGAATTGGCAAGAATGTAACGCCAGAATCCAAGCGTCAATTGGGAATTGCATCCTTTACCACTTATGAAGACCGCCGAGTTTCGCAAAATACGCGCCATCCACCGAACCTGCCAAGGATGGGCTTGGGCGGCTTGGAAACTTGCAATAGCAGGCCGCAGTGCTTTGCTACTCGGTGCGCTGTGGATGTTTGCCGGAATTTGCTTGGCCATTGAACCTCCGATGCCGGCGGCCCGGTGCAGCTCAGATGCCTTCCCCATGCCTGGCGCTAAGGCCGCTGGTCCCGGCGGTAACCATCGCTTTGACCTCGTGATCGTTGAACCCAAGGGTCGAGGACCCCAGGGTTTTCGTTATCGAATTGTGCTCGATTCCGCCACTCGGGGCGCCGAGAGTTCTCTGGAGCTTTCTGCCAATGAGGGTGGACTTCTGGTTACGGCTCGCGACCTCGATGGCACCGGGGATGACCTGGATCTGATTATCAAGAGCGCGTGGTCACATCGTCCTATTGGAGTTTGGATCAACAACCACCACGGCGGGTTCACCAAAGCTGAGGCGAGTGTCTATGCA
>JGI26339J46600_10000829_pt1 | contig 10238 bp, 8 predicted proteins | sample BogFormECP12_OM1_FD_46600 | JGI IMG/M metagenome (IMG submission 46600) | reverse complement strand
GCCCGCGTTCGCGCAGCGTGCGGACGATTTCAGTCGCGAGTTGTTTGGCGTCCGGCAAGGGCGGGGCCCCCTCATTTAGACTGGAAGTGGTCTCATCAATGATTCTGGGGCGTGGTGTCAGGCCCTCAGGGGCTAAAGCCCGCATTTTTTGTGGCTCTGAGCGGCACGGCTAAAGCCGTGCGCTTCCTAAAACCTTCCCAGAATCATTTGTGAGCCCAGTCCAGAGATACCGCCCTCATTATGCCTGACGCGGACATACTCGGCATCGAGAGCTCCTGTGATGAGACAGGCGCGGCCGTGGTGCGCTCGGGGCAGCAGATTCTGTCGAACATCGTTGCTTCGCAGATCGCCACGCACCAGCCTTATGGCGGAGTGGTTCCGGAACTCGCTTCCCGCGAGCACTTGCGGGNCATTGTTCCGGTGGTNCGCCAAGCCCTGGCCGAAGCCGGACGGACTTATGAGTCCATCGATGCCATCGCGGTCACGCAAGGTCCGGGACTGGCGGGCGCGCTGCTGGTTGGCATCAGCTACGCCAAGGCGCTTGCCTTCGCGCTGGAGAAACCGCTGATTGCCGTTAACCATCTTGAGGGACACATCCATGCNGTGTTGCTCGAGCAGCGGCAAAGCGAAAATGCCGAGCTTCATTTCCCCGTGCTCGCGCTGGTTGTCTCGGGCGGCCACACGCATCTTTATCTCGCCGAGGTGCAGGAAAATCTCTGGACCTACCGGAACATCGGCCACACTCGCGACGACGCCGCCGGGGAGGCGTTCGATAAGGTCGCGAAGATGCTGGGACTGGGTTATCCGGGAGGACCGATCGTCGAGCGGCTGGCGCCGCACGGCGATGCGCACGCGGTCAAGTTCCAGACTTCGCAGATCAAGCATCGAGACCGGCGCGATCACAAGCAACGCGCAGCGAAAGAAGACGGGCCGCACTTCGATTTTTCCTACAGCGGGATCAAGACGGCGGTCTTGCGCTACGTCGAGACCGAGAACCTGAAGCCTGCGATTGAGGCTCGCCGCCAGGCGCTGGCGGGCATCGACAAGCCGACGCTCGAAGACACTCTCAGGCTCTGCGACCGGCAAACCCTCAACTTGGTGGCTTCCTTCCAGCGCTCGATGGTCAACGATCTGGTCGCGAAAACGCTGGCGGCGGCGCGCGAGTATGACGTTCGAACTGTTTTCGTTAGCGGCGGCGTGGCCTCCAATCGGGAATTACGGGCCACGTTTGAGCGCGAAGCGGGGATGCAGGGCCTTCCCGTTTTCTTTCCGTCGCGCGCTCTTTCCACCGACAACGCGGCCATGATCGCGGCGGCGGCGTTCCCGAAATTTCTGCGCAGGGAATTTGTGGCGATGGATTTTTCCGCCGATGCCGGAATGTCGCTGCGTTGAGGAAAAGACAANAGCTTTACCACAGGGGGCACAGGGCAACACAGGGGAAGACACCGGAAGCTTAGAATCCGCAGAGGAGTGCTACCTCCGCTGCTTTTATCGAATCGTCACATTTTCCAGTTACAATGGAACGCGTGAAGCCGACGATCTATGTAGTGGAGGACGACCCGGATATTTCCCGGCTGGTTCGCCATCATCTGGAAGGGGCCAGCTTTAATGTGCGGCTGTACGCGACGGGCAACCTGGTTGTGGTCGATGCCGAGCGCCAGCGTCCGGCGCTGTTTCTGTTGGACATCATGGTGCCCGGAAAAGACGGTCTGGAACTTTGCCGCCAGATCCGGCAGTCGGTGTCGCTGGCGCCGGTGCCGGTGATTTTCCTGACCGCCAAGAGCGGCGAGGCGGATCGCGTTCTGGGGCTGGAGTTGGGCGCGGACGACTACATCCCCAAGCCTTTCAGCCCGCGCGAACTGGTGGCGCGGGTCAAGGCGGTGCTGCGGCGCTTTGAGCGACCGCTGCCGCCGCTGCCCACGAAAATAGACGAAGTCCAAATTGATCCCAGCGCGATGACGTTGACGGTTCGCGGGAAACAGGTGCCGACCACGGCCACCGAATTCCGATTGCTGGACTACTTCATGCGGCACGCCGGACGCGTTTTCACTCGCGACCAGTTGCTCGACTCGGTGTGGCGCGATACGGCATACGTCACGCCGCGCTCGGTGGACGTTTATGTGCGACGCATCCGAGAAAAGATTGAGCCCGATCCGGAGAACCCGCGTTACTTGAAGACGGTACGAGGGGCCGGCTACCGCTTTGAGGTCGCGCGTTGAGAAGTCGCATCTTCTTTAAATTGATGTTTGTGTTTCTGCTGGTGATTGGCGTAACTGCGATCACGTTGCAGGTGACCGTGCACAAGGTCTGGGAACGCACCCTGCGCGAGCAGATCGAGCGCAATCTCAAACAGAAAACCTTGATGTTTGCCCATCGTGTGGAGACGGACCGGCAGCACTCCCTGGCCGACATTACCTCCCAGGAAGGCCAGGCGGCGGGAGCCCGCGCCACCGTCATCGATCCAACGGGAAAAGTGCTGGCGGATTCGGAAGCCGATCCCAGCACGATGGAGAATCACGCGCGTCGCAGGGAATTTGTTTCCGCCCTCGCCGGCGAAGTTGGCTTGGATGAACGCAGCAGTCATACTCTTGGCGTTTCTTTTGTGTACGTGGCGGCGCCGGTTTCCGGGGGAGCGGTGCGCCTGGCGTATCCGTTAACCGAGATTGAAATTACGGACCGTAAGGTGGGCGTGGCCCTGTTCTGGGGATCGCTCACCGCTTTCGTTTTCGCGGTGCTAGTGGCGGCGGCCGCTTCGCAATATGTGGGCTGGCGCTTGCAGGGGATCGTGAATTTTGCCGAGCGCGTGGCGGCAGGAGATCTGACCGCCAGAATCGCGTCCAGTTCGAGTGACGAGATCGGGCAAGTGGCGTCGGCGCTCGATAAGACGGCGCGCCGGGTGGAAGAAAGCTTCGAACGCGTTCAGACCAGCCAGCGCGAGCTGGAAACTCTGTTGAATAGCATGCAGGACGCGGTGATTGCCATCGATGTCCACGGACACGTGCAGTGGGCCAATCGGGGCATGGACCGTCTGCTGCTGCGCGCTCCGCGGCTGAACGCGCCGTTGATCGACAGCGTGCGCGACCCGGACTTCCTCGCCGCGATTCAGGAAGCGGCGCGCGACCATGTGGTCACTTCGGCGCGCTCGAACACGATCGCTGCTGGACGCACCTTCGATGTCACCGCGGCGCCCATGCCCGGAGGCGGGGCGGTCGCCGTGCTCCGCGATCTCACCGAGACCGAGCGCATGGAGAAGACGCGCCGCGATTTCATCGCCAATGTTTCCCACGAACTGCGCACGCCGCTGACTTCCATCCAGGGATACGCGGAGACGCTGCTCGACAGCCCGCTCGCGGACAATCACGTGCGCGACTTCCTGGAAATAATCCGCAAGAACGCGGCCCGCATGTCCCGCCTTACGGAAGACCTGCTCACACTGGCCCGCGTCGAATCAGGCGAGCACAGGTTCGGCATCCAGCGGGTTAGCGCCGAAGAACTGCTGCAGGATGCTCTGGAAAGTTTCCGTGAGGTGGCACGGTCGTATGGAGTCGAACTGGTCATTGAGAACTCAGTCCCCGCCGGCCATGTGAATGCGGATCGCGAAGCCATGCACCAGATTTTTTCCAACCTGATCGAGAATGCGCTGAAGTACGCGGCGTCAGGAAAAAAGGTTATCCTCGGAGCCCGCGCGGCTGCGAGCGGCATCGAATTTTATGTCAGAGACTTCGGACCCGGCATTTCCTCCGAGCATCTGCCGCGTCTGTTCGAGCGTTTCTACCGCGTCGATAAGGCGCGCTCGCGGGAGTCCGGGGGCACCGGGCTGGGACTCGCCATCGCCAAGCATATCGTTCTGGCGCACGGGGGAACGATTCGCGCCGAGAGCGAACTTAACCACGGCTCGACTTTTTTGTTCACCCTGCCNGCTNCCGNGGNCGAGTCGGCGTAGATNCCTTATGGCGCTGTGCAGGGCACAGTGGGATGCACTCATCAGGCGAAAAATCTGCTACCATGACCGTCCGTGAGGTGGCCATGCCCCAATACGTGATCGAGCGGGAAATCCCGGGCGCGGGTAATTTGTCGGACGCGGAACTGAAGGAAGTCGCGAGAAAGTCGGTAGGAGTCCTGAAGGATATGGGACCGGAAATCAGATGGCTCCACAGCTACGTCACCGGCGATAAAGTCTATTGCGTGTACCTGGCGCCGGATGAGGAAACGGTTCGCGAACACGCACGCCGCGGAGGTTTTCCGGCGAATCGCATCTCGGCAGTGCGGCGCCTGATCGATCCCAGCACCGCAGGTTGACTTAAGCAGAGTTTCGAGTCCGAAGACTTGGCTCCGCGTCGCAGCGCAGCGCCTCCTGTACGGCCTGATCGACGGGCATCGCCCAGCCTTCCATCCACGCCGTCAGACCCGCAGCATTGCCGAGCGTTCGGCGCGCAAAATCCAGGGCCTTCTCCAGCCTGGGTTGCTCGGCGGGCGTGAGCGGCGCACCCAATCGTTGGCGAAGTGCGGCGGCGGCTCCTGCCAGGTGCAGTGCTTGCTCGGCGTTCGATTGCGCCGCGGCACTTGCCGCGAGACATTCGAGCACCCTNGCGATGCCTCGTTTGTGACTCAGCTCTTGGAACATCTTGATGCTTTCGCCGTACAGACGCCGCGCCTCGGCGTTGTTACCCTGATCGCAACTTAGACTGGCTAAATCGGAGAGGGCGCTTGCAATTCCCCAACCATCCCGCAGTTGGCGAAACGCCGCCAGACTCTGTTCGCAAAATGAGCGCGCGGCAACGAAGTCCGCTTTTTGCCGAGCCACGTCGCCCTGGTAGTTGAGCGTCCAGGCAACACCGGCGTCATCTCCGGCTTTCCGGAACATCGTCAGGCACTCGTCGAAAAGCGAGGATGCGCGCGCGTATTCACCCTGCAACTTCATCACGCTGGCGAGATTGCTGAGGGCGCGGGCGATGTCCGCGGAAGCGCCGAGGTCCTTCCATATCGCGACACAGCGCTCGAAGAGTAAGGATGCACGGGCGAGTTCGCCATGATCGCGAGCGTTGACGGCCAACGCGTTTAGTGCGACGGCAACTCCGCGGTTATCGTTGAGCTTGAGACAGGACTCGAGACTGTCTTCAAACAGTTGCTGCGCAGAGCCGTAATCACCCTGCTCGCCCGCCAGTACCGCGGCAGCGAACAGCAGGCGCGCGCGGAGTTTCGGACGCGCCGCGGCTCCTTCCAACGCGAGGAGCCTGGCGATGGCGTCACGGCCCTCCGTAAGATATTCCCGCGTTTCCCAGAAGCGAAACAGGGCCGCGCCGAGGCGGAGGCCCCAGTCGGCATCGCCAGTTTCGATCAGATAGTCGAGCGCCATGCGGAAGTTGTCGTGCTCGACCTCAAAACGGTCGAGCCATTCGGGGTGAGCGACCACCTCCTCGGCACCTTCTTCGGCGAGCACGAGGTAATAAGCGGCATGGGCTCGGCGAGTCGCCCCTTCATCGTAGTTCTGGCCGAGGCATTCGAGGGCGTACTCGCGGATGGTGGAGAGCATAAGGAAGCGCGTTTCTGCATCGATTTGCTCCACATGCTGCGCCAAGCTTTTGTCCACCATAGAAGCCATGCCGTCGAGCACTTCAATGCCCAGATCGCCCTTGGTGGCGCACACCGCTTCCACGCCTTCCAGTGTGCAGCCGCCGGTAAACACGGAAAGCCTCCGGAAAAGAGTTTGTTCAGCCGCATTGAGGAGGCCGTAACTCCAGTCCACCGTGCTGCGAAGAGTTTGTTGCCGAGTCGGCAGATCGCGGGCGCCACCGGTCAACAGGTTCAGACGGCTTTCGAGGCGTGCCAGCATGGCGGACGGCGAAAGCAGCTTGATGCGCGCCGCCGCCAGTTCGATGGCGAGAGGCAGGCCGTCAAGGCGGGCACAGATGGCCGCCACGGCGGGCGCGTTTTCCTTTGTCAGGGCGAAGTCGTGCTTCACCGCCCGCGCCCGTTCCACAAAGAGCGCGACCGCTGGAAGACGTGAGAGCACTTCCAGGGGCGGAATGGATTTGCAGTCGGGCAGCGCAAGCGGTGGCACCGGAAATTCATGTTCGCCGTAGACGTGAAGCGGCGCCTGGCTCGTGACCACCACCTTGAGTTTCGGGCCGGTAGTGAGCAACTGCGCCACCACCGGCGCGGCGGAGACGAGGTGCTCGAAGTTGTCGAGCAAGAGAAGCATCGGCTGGTCCAGCCCGCCCACGAACTCTTTCAAGCTTTCCTGCGGCGACTGATTCCCGGTTTCACGCATTCCCACTGCTTGTGCGATGGTGGAAGCGATCAAGCCACGCTCGCCAACCGCCGACAGAGGGACGAAGCAAACACCCCCTGGAAACTCATTGGCGATTTCGGCCGCCACCTGCAAGGCGAGTCGGGTCTTCCCGATGCCGCCCGGACCGGTGAGGGTCACGAGCCGTACGTCGACGCGGCTCAAGAGGTGACGGAGAGCAGCCGCTTCGTGTTCGCGTCCAATGAATGCGGTGCGCTGCACGGGCAGGTTGTTGGGGCGAAGCTCCGAATGGCGGGCAGGGGCATCGGCGAGCCGGTCCCGCACGGCGGCGAGATCGCGAGCCAAATCCCGGGTGGAGGCATAGCGCTGCTTCGGGTTCTTGGCAAGGCAGCGCTCCACGATCCAAAGGAAGGGAGGGGGCGCTTGCAACATTCTGGCGCGCTCCGGTTCATCGCGAAGGATTGCGGCCGTGGTTTCCGCATAAGTCTTTTTCCGGAACGCAGGAAACCCGGCAACCATTTCGTAGAGCACCGACCCGAAAGAAAACTGATCGGAGCGAAAATCGATTTCGCCGCCGGTGGCTTGCTCCGGCGACATGTAGCCGATGGTGCCCATCACCATTCCCTGCCCGGTGATGGTGGTGGTCGAAGCATCCGAACCCCGGGTGTGGTTGAGCACACGCAGTTTCGCCAGACCGAAATCCAGAACCTTGGCGGTAGCGTCGCCAGAAACCATCAGGTTCTCCGGCTTCAAATCGCAATGAACGATGCCAATCTCGTGCGCTTTGGCGAGAGCGTCGGCAATCTGCGCCGCGATGGCGACAGCCTTGCGAAATGGAATAGGGCCAGAAGCGAGCAGCTCACGCACCGTCTCCCCATTCACCAGTTCCATGGCGATGTAGCGCGTGCCGTTCACGTGCCCGAGTTCATAAATCGTGACGATGTTTGGATGATTGAGCGCGCAGGCGGAACGGGCCTCGTGCTCGAAACGCGCTAAAGCGTCCGGTTGAGAACAGCGCTCCACCGAAAGGGTCTTGATCGCGACCTCACGTTCGAGGCGAGTGTCCATGGCGCGATAAACCTCGCCCATGCCGCCGGCGCCCAGGCGCTGGAGAATCTCGTAAATCCCGAAGCGCATACCTGGCGACAGGGTGGATGGCACTGATCCTGGCGGGAGCGGAGGGTTCATGGGCATCGCTGTCGCAGCTATCGGCTGCCAAAGCTGACTGCTCGCCGCTGCGCAATTACGGTGGAATTCTTAAGCTCGCTGCCACGACGGGCATCCGCGGCAGCACCCCTGGATGCGTCTATAATACTCCAGATTCGTAGCAATTCATGGATATTCGATTGGTGCAGCGGCCGCTGAAGGACCGGTACCGGCAAGACCCGGCGAGGTCGCGAATCACGCTGACAGCGCACGGCACGCAGACCGACGCGCCGATCGCCTGCTCTGTGGACTTGGGGCGAGAGATCTACAAGGCGCAAGCGAACAAAGGCGTTGGCGGGGCAGGCACCGGCGCTTGCTCCGGAGACCTACTGCTGGGAGGGTTAGCCGCTTGCGCGTAGATTGCTTGCCAAATGGTTGCTGCTGCGATGGGAATAGCTACCGAGGGCATAGATGTCACGGTCGAGGGCGATCTGGACCTGCAAGGAACGCTGGGAATATCGAAAGAGGCGCCCGTAGAGGCGCCAGGCGGATTTCAGAGCATCAGAGTCATTTTCGACGTCTGCGCTCCGCAGACAACTGAGGAGCAGTTAAGCGCTTTGCAGGCAAAAACGGAACAGTATTGCGTGGTGATGCAAAACATTACAGCATCCACCGAGGATTGAGAACAAATGGAAGCAGTAGCGATGGTCAAAGCTCCAGAGTGGGCGCCGGCCTAATCAGTGTTTTCGGTGGCCCTTTAGGACCGCTAATTGAGAGTCCAGGCCAAACACTGCATACTTTAGTTTCAACCCACGGTGCAGCGGCCGACCCCGACCAAAGTTCCGTGATAAAAATATTCCTGACGGATGGTTGGCTATTCGGAAACTGACCCATTACCTGATGTCTTCATTCGGAGACAATAAGAAATTCACTGGTTTGTAACCTGTCCCGAGACGCCGGGACGTATGCTTTGTGGGAGGATTTGTGTGTCACGCTCCGGGGTGATAGCACTCGCGTCCCGCTGAGCGGAACCGGCATCTAACCAAGCAGCGCGATTTAGCCTATGAGCACAGCCAGCGTAAAAACACCTCTTCCGGAACCCTCGCACTCACGACTGGTGCAACGAACGGTGGAAGCGTGCGAACTGGCACGCGAGGCCGCGGCCATTGCGGCCGAGGGTATTGCCACGGGGTCCATGTCGCACCTGAACGCCATTCAGCGGTGCGAAAAAGAGCTCGATGCCATTGACCTGGAAGTGGACTCCGGTGTGACCTCGACGATTACCCGCGTCCCGGAGGCCGAAACCGGACAATTGCTGGCGTGCATGAAGGTCATGATCGGACTCGAGCGCATCGGGGACTTGCTCTTGAGCTTTGCCACCAGCGCGCAGGCTGCCGGAGGCCGTTTTGACTCGCAGGATGCCCGCGACTTGACCCAGATGGCTACGGTTCTGGAAAAAATGCTGGCGGATGTCGGCCAGTCTTTTTCCCAGCGCGACGTCACGAAAGCCATCGACGTGCTCCGCGCCGATGCCGAGATAGACCGCCTGCGCAATATCATCTTCCTGCGCCACATCGAGAATCCGGAGAACGTGGCGCACCACGCCAGCCTGCAGGTTATCTTCATGACGCAATCCCTGGAACGCGCCGGCGACCATGCCAAGAACCTGGCGGAAGAAGTCTGCCACTTCGTCAGCGGACGCAGCATCCGCCACCTGCTCATGGCCTACGACAAACCAAAAGAACAGATGTTCATCGATTGGCTGCGGCACAAAGACGAAAAGTCACAGTAAATTTCCGCCTTAAAAGGTGGAGCGACGGGCGACTCGAGACTGTGTCGCAACTCCTGNGCCGTCCCTTCGGGACTTGTGAATCTCCCACATCCGCCTTCCCAGCGCTTACGCGCTGGGTTAACGAAGGGCGCCACTCCGCGGCTAGGGCACTGCAATTCCTCCGTACGGGCGGACACTGAGTTGCGACACAATTTCGTCTCGCCCGTCCAGCAGTTTGGTGGTCGGGCGGGGACGCCCGGCTCTCCACGTGCAAAACCGCCCATCGCCCCCGGGCCCTTGACAGCCGGAGTCTCCAAGGCGAGACTCGGGTCAGCCCTTTCGGTGTAATCTTTGGTGGTTCTCAATTGCTGAAACGCGGCCTTTGACAGCGATTCCATGCACGGCTCCGCCCAACCCGAAGACCGAATCCCGTCAGCGAGCGCTGAGGACACGATCGCCGGGCCAAGTCAATCTTCAGGCGGCGCAGTCCGCGATAACTCTAATGGGAGTCGCGCGCTGGAAGAAGCGGAACTGGACTCCGCACTCCAGTTGTTAGTGGAGCGCGCGCAGTACATCACCGGCGCGACTGGAACCGCTCTCGCTTTGCCGCATGGTGAGGAGATGGTGTGCCGCGCCAGCGCTGGCGCTTCCGCGCCGGCAGTCGGGGCGCGCCTGCAGGTTCGTTCCGGATTGACCGGCGAAAGCATTGGCCGCCGGCAGTTGCTGCGCTGCGACAACGCGGAAACCGACCCGCGCGTGAATCTGGAGGCTTGCCGGGCGCTGGGCATTGCCTCCATCGTTGTTTTGCCGTTGCTGCGGCGTACCGGCGAGGTTCGCGGCCTGTTCGAACTATTCTCCGATCATCCCTACGCTTTCGAAGAGCGCGACCTGATCGCACTCGAACGCATGGCCGACCTCACTCTGACGGCCCTCGATCTGGCCGAGCAGCGCCGGAACTCCGCACCCGCGCCCAGGGGGGAACCGGAAACGCCCGCCGAGTCTCCCACACTTAGCAGCGCGCCAGAGGCCCCCGCGATCCCCATTAACATTCCCCTTAACATTCCTCCTAAC
>JGI26339J46600_10000828_pt1 | contig 10241 bp, 12 predicted proteins | sample BogFormECP12_OM1_FD_46600 | JGI IMG/M metagenome (IMG submission 46600) | reverse complement strand
AGGATGAAATCATCGATAACCAGGCAAACACCATCGCGGAGCTCAAGAAACGCCTTGGCATGGATTGAATCGCTAATTTATTTCACTTAAGTTGATTTACCTGGAATCCATTGTTACAAGCCCCTTCCGAACGCATTCCAGAACCTCGATCAGCAAACGTGCATTATTTTCTCCTTCTTGCTTGCGTGCATCGTTTCGTGACCGCTCCTCAAGGAGTATCTTCGTGTGCCCATATTCCATTATGTCTTTCGCATGATGTTCACGCGACGCGATCAATCCTCGTCGCACGTCGTCATCCAACGATCCATCTTCCAGTTCGGCTTCGATTTCTGCCAATTTTCGCGATGATTCTTGCATTGCAGCAATGACTCCATCAAGCTCCGCGTTACTGCTGGTGTCGGTGATGGTCGTGAGTCTATCGATTGAAGAAAACACCGCCAATTTCTCGATGCATCCTTCAATGCCATATAGCCTTCGTTGGTTATCCACGAGCTTGATGATGATTCCAATCAACGTCGCAAGTATTCGCCTCAACGCAGCAATATCGATGGCAAGAAGCTTGCGTTCCGCGATATCACGAAGCCAGGAGAAGAATGCCTCGTGAAACAATTCATCCGCTTTCGCAAGCCGTGTTTCGTCCCTTTGCAATTTCCTTTTCTCGTCCTCGACACGAACTCTCAATCCAGCATCGTAAAAGTCGCTTGATACGAACCCCATCAAGCCAGCTTGCTTTCCAGTGCCGCGTGATGCCTTTGCCCCGGCTTTGTCATGTTCCAAATTCGATAGTTCTTCTGATTGTACCTGGATTTGTTCCATTAATTCCACCTTATATAGCGCTAGTGAAAAGCCGGGAACAATTCCTTCGAGATTCTGGATACCCGCCTTGATTATTGTGCTGATTGGCGAATGGTCCTGCTCGGTTTCATTCATGATGAAGAGTAGATCCAGAACATGCACTATTCCCTTGGACATCAGCCCGACCTGGACATCATCATCATGATCGCCACCCACGTTACATTCATTTACCAGCAGCGTAGCGTCAGCCTTCGTAGCTTGGACATCGCTCGCCCAGCCTTTTTTATCGTGGGTTTTGTTCCGGTTTTTTTCAAGCAGGTCAAGAATTTCGATCAAGCATCCAAGGATGGTGGCGCTTTTACGTGCTCCTTGAACATCCATCTTGGCATTCTCCTCGAGTCTGAAAATCCAATCAGACAATTATGGTATCATCATGATGGTTAAAAAGGCTCATGATTTAACACGGATGAACCCGAAAATGGATTCGAGTGATTTTTTCACCTTGTTAAAATCATGGTTAATTTAACCATTAACGTGAATATTCTATTGATTAACGCTTGATACCATCGTGAATTATGACATCATCAGGCCGCGCCACGATCCATCCAGCAAATAACCGACGCGAAGTATCAAAAAATAAAGGAATTGGGACAGATAAACTCCCGTTTTACCACGAGTTGAAACGATTATAAATCCATGTCGACGTATCGGAAGGATTGCGGGGGGGTGAAATCCGGGATTACCTTCTTTGGATCACCTGGCGTCTCGAACATGTCAAGATTTGTTATTTTTATGGCGAAGCCCTTTTCTTTATCCTTGAAATATTCGAAAAACGAGCTTTCATCAATGCCTGAATAAGACTGGCATTGATTCCACAATACTTCCGGCTGAGCCTCGATGATTTCATCGATGCGAAATGATGCAACGATTTTTTTCACCGGCGCCGTTGAATAAATGTAAATTTTCTCGACTCTAGCCCTATCCTTGAAAATCGAGCGGCGAAATTCGTATCGTTTCGTTCCGTTCAAGATTTTTCGGACATGCTCTGGCCGTATCGACAGCAGGACGCTTTTCATGGCTTCTGTTGCACCTTCAATTTCATTCGCTTGCTGGAAATGAAAGCCGCTTGTTCTCGATGACGGGGATTCTAAAACCGAATTCATGTTTTAAAATGCCCATGATGTCGGAACCATTCATTGCAACACGTGAACATTTCATCTTTTTTCGATCAATGCACGCGAGTGAATTTTCAATGCATCAATCTCGCTCTACCTAAATATTAATCTTTCATGCGAACGGGATAAACAATGCCCTATTTCGTTCGCGCTTGTCTAGCCGCCCTATTTCCCGCGCCGTATCATCGTCAGCGACTGCCACGCCGAGTGACACCATGGTGAACCGCCGCAGCGTCCCGATGAAATGCTCATAACACGCAAGCGCCCCGTCCACGTTGCCCATCTCCCGCAGCATCCCGCCGACCCGCAGCACCTTTTCGATGAACGCGTCGTCGATGGCCACGATGCCCGGCATCGCGACCGCCGGCACGAACAGCCGCTCGGCGGGCACGTACCCGCCATGCTTGTCCTTTTCGATCTCTATCATGGTGTTCCCCCCGCCTTGCCGTGAACCCTGCGTTTCAGCCACGCTTCCCACACTTCCGATCTATGAAATGCACCCGATCCAGAAACTAATCATCAAGGTCTTGAAGAATGAAGCGGGACCGGAGGGAATCATTCAAAGCGAATTGCGTCGTAAACTTATCGAAGAGCATTCTGGCAAAAAACAAGCATCGATTGGGCCTAAGAAAGAAATTTCTCCCCAGCTTATTAGTTATCACTGCGAAATTTTGGAGAAAAATGGCTTGATTTCACGACAGCATGATGAGGAAAACCGGAGAATCCAAATATTGAAATTAACACGGATCGGGTTAATTCCGCGGAAACTTTATTATGATATGATGATGATATCGTTACCGCGTTGGAGGAACAAAAAGACATGGTAATGAACATGGATGAAGATAATAACGAAGCAAATATCGACATGATCAAGGTATCGGAGCATAGTTTGAAAGATTTTCTTGAATCTGAACCGGATATCTACACGGATGATGACCTTCAGGTGAAATTCCGTTGAAAAGTTTTGTTATTTTTAATTCCACTAAAATTCTGATGATGCAAAACTATTTGTTTTTCAACTCCCATGTATCCCGTGTGAAGTAAAATGAGCGTAACTTTAGACCATGACGTTGCTATCGATCTTATCACGTATAAATTACGACGCGTGGAAGAAATTATTAGGACAATCCTTGAGAGATGGAACGTGGTTGATGCTGATGATTTCTTGAGCAAAGCAAAAGAAGGATATTATCCCGAATCGGAGAATGACGCAATAGATCTAAAGCAATTGTTATTTGAAGAACAAAAATTGAAGACATTGCTTCAAGAAATTTAGGTGATTTTTAATTTCGGGATGGAGTAAAATCGACATTGCCCGTCGCTTGTTATTGAATGACCTATTACCGTTCATATCAAAAACCGATCTTGATGTCGATCGCCCGTTATTTGAGATACAATTTAATAATGGTTTGATTCTCTACGTTCGCTATAACGATTTTGATGAATATTCATATCACGTTCAATTCTCATTCGCAAAAGAGGATCGAGTTCGATATGATAATTACGATGAAAATTGGCCTGTCACGACCGCACCGCATCATTTCCATCCTCGCAATAATAAAGATGCCACGGATACCCTGATGATAGGCAATCCGGAACAAGACATGCAACGTCTCGTTAAGGAATTGAAAAACTATCTACAATGATATTTCCTTTTTATTCAAGACAAGATAAGGTAATATAACGAGCGAGATCTCATTTTTATTTCAAAACCCTCGCCTTCAAGCCACTCCCTCGCACGTGTTTCTTGCCATGCAGCTTGAAAAGCGAACCATTGCTCGCGGTAATCTTCGTGCTCCAATAGTATATCCTTGAACCGCCGATACGCGCCTTTTCCGTTAATCGACGGAAAAGTGTCCAATCCTTCTTCGATCTGCTGTTTCAATTCCTCGTCCTCGATTTCAGCATCAAAGCCGTTGATTATTCGAATGACTTCCATCGTCTCGAGATCGAGATAGCTGCTGCTTTCCTCATCGGTCATTGTTTCACCAATATCGATCAAATCTCGTGATTTTATCGATATTCGTTTTCGTGGCAGTCCGTTCTCTGACATTTTCCAATCATCGTGTAACAATGTCTTCCATTTCGATTCATTTGTTTCCCGGTATATCAACGTGATTTGTTCTGAAAAACGCAATCTGCTGCATTCTTGATTATTTTTTAGAAGGTCCATTTTTCTTAAGCAACAATCCTTTTTCCTCCAGCGCGCGTTTTAAATTCCGGAGAGTGTGATGCTTGTTCCAAAATTGCTTGAACCAGGTAAACCAGTTCGCAGGACCATCACCCGAACCATCCATCTGGAACAATAACCGCACGCAATCGATGAGATCAGCAATTTCATGGTCATGCCTCTGACCACCGGGATGGTCTACCATGGAATACACGTCCTTCTTGAGCACGTCAAGAAGCCGCATAATCGTGTCCTGCTCGATTGCCGGGTTTTCCAACAAGATACCGGGAAGAAAACGGCTGAAGAGGTCTTGATCCTTTTCGCGCAGCAAGATCGAACAAGCATCGGCGAGCCGTCCACTTGCCACGAAAATCGGGAGCATCTCGTGGGGATCGCAGCGTTTTTTCAACATTTCGAAAAAATCAGTCAAAATTTCATCCCGATTGAGGTGAGCGTCCTCGATGCAAGCCTCGAGTCGTTTGAAATCGTCCTTGACGAAGGCATTGGAGTGATTCTTTGCAAGAATGGAAAGAACGTTGATCGCATTGCCCGGAGCATGGCGTGTCTTGTAATATTTGCTCAGCCATCTCAAGGCTTCAACGAGAGCATGTTTTACATCCAAATCCTCTTGATGTTCGGCCATGCCCTTTTTCTTGGAGCTGGTGGCCGATGACATGTTGTGCAAGAACGACTCTTGAATGGCAGATACTTGCTCTGGCTCCAACAACCCGAGGATCTCATAAAATTGGGACGCTACCGTTCGGAACCACGATTTCATATTTGGTTTCGTCACGATGGTTTCCATGGCTTGGAACAGCAAGTCCAAGCGATATTTCCCCGTGATGGCTAGCCAGCACGAAATAACGGATCCCGTAGCGTGATCATTAAACGCACGGGATAATAGATCGTGATACGATGCTACCATCGCGCCAGGTTCAAGCGCATGGTCGCAATCCTTCATGATCAACGCGGCCATCTCTTCTGACGGAAGGCGCACGAGCTGATCAACGCGAAACGCGACGCGATCTTCAAGGGGCATACCATCGATGCGCGGTCTTTCGATCTCCTCGGAAATCCTTGCTTTTAACACGGCGATCCCAGGTTCAAGATTATTGATTGGCCTTGGCAACGTGGAAGGAAGATCAACTACCCATTGCAACGCGTGCTCACGCAAGAAGCTGGCGTGGTCGCTCAAGCCCGACTCGAAAAGTTCCGTGTGAAACCTCGCGATGTCGATGATCGGGAGCGCAATGCGTTTCAAGAAATTCTCGGAGAAAATCTTGATCTCCTTCTCGTCAATGTCGATTTCTTCCTCGTCGAGATCATCATCATCGTCATGGTAGTCATGATGCCCGTGATAATAGAAATCATCGTTATCATCGTCGTCATCGATCACGGTGATGTTTCTGATGAGTTCATCATAGTACAAAACAAGTTTCTCGTCATTGCCTTCGACAAGGCCACGATCATCGAACTCTTTCCATATCAATTCGCCAAGGTTGATAAAATCTTCGAACCACGTTTGTAACAATTTTTTTCGCGTGGTAAAGTCTCCGACAAGCTGGAGCAACTCGAACGGGCCTATCCAGCCAGTGAAGGGCAAGTTATCCTCGAGCCGGGCGCCATCTTCCAAGACATCTCCCGGATCATAATCACCCGTGTTTGGCAGGTCATAATAATCCATATCCATGATCACGCCTTTCCATGCTGAGAAAATCGCGCCACGTCCAAAGAAGGCAGGTTCTTTTTCCTTGAACTGCTTGCACCATGACGAAACAAAGAGAATCTTGTAGGCCTCCAAGCTAATTGCATCGACGATCTCGTTTGTGGGGACATTTTGCGTCAACAAGAGATCTGGCGGAATCCTTATAGAAGGCCTTGGTTTTTTCTTTCCCTTTTTCCGGCTTTCATTATTTTCCTTAGATGCGTGAATCTCGTGATGCTTGATTTGATCCGCAACGGCGTCAATCTCGTCCTCGTCTTCGTTTCCTAATTCATCGCCATCATGATCGATTGCATCTTCTGCAGCATTATTGCTTGCTATCATTTCATTCGGGTTATCATCTTCATCCTCGTCTCCGGTTTCATCTTGAAGACCGTCGTTATCGTCCTCCTTGCTATCCTCTCGATAACGTCGTTGTTTCGTCGTATCGCCCACGATACCAAAATTGCCTGGTCTATATATCCATTCCAAGCACAACGCGGCACAATGCTTGCAATCAGAACCGACAGGACAAGAACACGTGCCATCCAGGGACGTTCCATCGAACTTGACTTTCACGTGATAATGGGGTTTAAAATTACCGAGCACGGTACCTTCCAACCGGCGCAATTTAGGATTCAGAAATGCAGAATCAACCATACCCGTGTTTTGATAATCCAACCCCTTTTCAAACGAGTCATAACCCAGCGATTGCTTGATGATTCGCTCGGTAATTCGGAATTTATCTTTAATAGTTAGCGGTATCATGAGTCCGACAAATTCGTGATTTCTTATTTAAATCAAGAACGATGTGGTTTATGTTACCATTTGTCAATCAATTAATAACACTAACTCTAGACGTAATCTAAGTACGTCTATCCTTTCCAATTGCGTTAATGTCACGTTCAACTCGATCCCGGCCGTTTTAAGAAAGATTTTGATATCAAATCAAGATAACTCTTGTAAAATTTCTTGCAGCATTTTTCGCTTATGCTCCAGGCCATCGAGCGTGAAAAAATCTTCCCAACCTTCTGTTTCAGCTATTCTACCTTCTTGGAACCACGCATCAAGTTCCATGGCGTCTTTTATTCCATGCTTATTTAGAATCTTGAAGATGTCTGCCTCGACCTGGCGCATTTCATCTTCAACGAGATTAAAGTAAGCACGATGTTCCAATTCTGGCATCGGCGCGTTGAATGCCTCGCTGAATTTTTTCTTGAGCACCGGATTGCGATTAACAGACGACATTTGATAACATGATAGTAATTTTTCATAATAAACATTACGAATTTCGCATTGTTCCTGCAAGTGAAAGATTGCCGCCGGTCGTGATACCCACTTCTCCAGTTTGTATGGGCACTAGTTCGCTCGCTTCGGCTTGAATTGCGGACCCCGCCTTTCATTCGAATTGCCCCGGCAACGCCACCGCCAAGAATCAAATCGACATTTGCAGGATTGACAATCGCATCAATGTCAAGATTCATGATTCGCATCAACTTCAGCTGTTATGGTTTCACCCCCGCCCTTCCGTGAACCCTGCGTTTCAGCCACACTTCCCACGTGCCCGCCAGCGGCACGGCTCGGCGGCATCCCACGCCCCTGTCGTGTCGTCAAGGATGGATGTGGTCGTTTTTCTTGAAGTACCATCATCGTGCCATTTACTATGCTGACTTTTTTCCATCAGAAGTATAATTCTCGACAACGTGAACCCAGGATGACGTTGAATTGGCGAGCATTCATGAAGAAGAAATTAGACGAATGTAAAATGCCTCCTGAAGAAATTAGACGAATGTAAAATGCCTCCTGAAGAAATTAGACGAATGTAAAATGCTGAACATCCAAAATGCTACATATAGCGAGAGTGGAATGAAAAATCTTGATATCACATCTTATACTCGATTCCCTTGAACCAGGATTCCATTGGATTGGAGAGAATCGTGATCGGGAACCGGATTTTTTTGATATCATCTTGAAAAACAATTGCACTAACTTCAGTTTGTAAAAGGGAAGAGAAACCCCTGATCTTTAGTTTTTTCAATCCACATCTGTCTGGATTCAATTCATCGACCTCGCCATCAATCATCGCTGTTGAAAGCGACGTGATAACTTCCTGCTCAATTGTTTCATTATCAAGTGATTTTTTCACGAAGGTAGTGAAAAAATCAATATAGCGTTCCTTGATTCGATTATGAACATAATTAACGTCAACAGGCTTGACATACACGTCATACGAAATAGAACCTGGCATACGACACCTTCGATAGAGCTCGTTCACGGAGATAAAATAAAATGTATGAAACCCCAGAAATTCAACCCGGGTTCGTTCACTTTTCGCACGTGAAAGAACATGGTTTTTTTAACCGTGTCTGATGCACTTGGCGTCCGGATATCGAAGGATACTATACTATCATGGAAAATGATCGATGCAAGGAACGAACCCAGGATATGCTGGTCTGAAAGTTGCTGGGGGTCATGCAGCGAAACAGTGATACCTTGAAAATCCTTCGAAACAATTTCGACACCCGTTTGTTGAAATATATCCTCCAATTCGTCAAGAAATGGGCCCAAGGATGTCCCGGTTTCCAAGATTAATTGATTGAACAATCTTCTCTCGAGAAGCACGATCGCCGTTTGTGGTATTGATTCATGCAATTTTTGGAGAGCTTTCGAAAGCGTGTCCTTATACTCGGGAATACCGATCCAGAAATGTTCGAGTGATTGCTTGATCAATCCATCATCATAATAGATGATGCCAAGGTTTCCTTGCAGCGGTTTCTTGCACGAGTCGGTTTCGAATTGAAAATCAATGATCCGGAAGCGCATGTTGATGATGGGATTGTGATCAAGTCCCTCCTCGTAATCTAAGATTTCAAGACTTTCCACTAAAAGCTTCAAGGTTCTGAAGCATGATGCTCCAAATTCTTCGAAATTGGATTTCAACCAGGATTTATCATCATCGGCGATCTCATCAACCACGAAATATGCGGGAATCGCATTTGATATATCTGAGTGCGCAAACCGCTCGTTAAGCTTGTTGATCGAAATGAACTGGATGTTGGTGTCCTCGATCTTGTGGTCTGCCATCTTCACTTGCTTTTTCAAGTTCCCTGGATGCTCCCAGAAATATCTCGTAAAAAACAATCCGGGATATTGTGGCAACCAATCACTCACGATCACGTCCTTGAATTCGATGATTTGATTTACGGTGATAGGCTCTGGCTTGTTATCATCATCAGCTAGGTGGAAATGGTCGCCCAGCACAGATTTCCAAAATCGTTCTATGAGATCTTCTCCTTCGAGAATGAGATCTGGTTCTTGTTGCGAACGCTGCTTTATGTGATCCTCATCTTCTTCCAAGACCACGACGGGTTTATAAATTGAACGTGCTGGGGAAGCCACTGCTGCTAATATATTCTGATCCAACGGTAAAGTCAACATGATTTATCACGAATAGATTTTATCTAATTCTGTAATGAATAAGTCATCACATTTTGCATTCCGTATTCTATTATTGATGAAGTTGTAAAAATAAATCGTTTCGTATTCGATCTTGATTCCCCTTGAAACATAATCTTGTTTTATCGATTCGATGTCATTTTTTTCCAATAAATCCCACACGAACACGACATGAGACTTGTTTTCCTGGAAAAATTGAAGATCCGCTAAGACATCGACAGCATTCCGTGAATGATCAAAATTCATTGCCGAACCACATTCACAGCGCACGTACTTCACCTTATCAGGTGTTTTGAGCGAAAGATGAATATAAAGCCAGGGTAAATATTCGGCTAGTTTTTCTGCTTTTTCAGGATATTGCCCGATTGTTTTTCCATTAGTTTCTAATATAAATAGCTGGCTTGTGCGGTTGGCACTGAACGCATCGAGAAAGGCAAGCAAATCATCGAAATTGGTGGCAGGCTCGCCACTAGAGATCCGGATTTTAGGATACCCATTATCGTTAGCGAATTTGCAGATCTCAACAGCGATCTCGTCAGCAGGGATTAGTGCATATTCGTCATTATCGCTTCGTGAATCATCAACAGGGCGGTTATTTTTGCTTCGCCCCCAAATTTTATATTGATAACCTTGCTTTTGATCTTCAGGAATGAAATAATCGAGCGACGCCGTTACCTCCTTTCTTTCTTTCTCCCGTTCGGTAAAACAGAAAATGCAATTTGCATTGCAATCCAAGATATCGATCGTGAGCACGCCCCCGTAAAAATACTCGTGGCGGACGCCAAAAACCTTGTACATGATTTTTCAATTTTTTTGCTTACTGGATAAGGTAACATTAATCACGGATTTAAATATTAAGGAGTCCGTCTAAGTCAGACTAGCTACCTTCTTAATCCTTTTCATTCTTATCCGTTATCTTGACCGTTAATGACCTGTTCTTTTT
>JGI26339J46600_10000825_pt1 | contig 10251 bp, 9 predicted proteins | sample BogFormECP12_OM1_FD_46600 | JGI IMG/M metagenome (IMG submission 46600) | reverse complement strand
CGCGAAATCGCCGAAGAAGCAATGAAGATTGCCGGCCAGATGTGCATCTATACCAATGACAGGGTGACAATCGAGGAACTGTGATGCACACGTAGGGACGGCCGCCCTCGGCCGTCCTGTCGAGCGCAGCTCGACCGCGACTGTGTAAGGCTGCCGGGTCGCCGACCCGGCTTGGACGGCCGAGGGCGGCCGCCCCTACGCGAACTCTTATGGCCATCTACTTACCCGGAACCGCCGAAGAAGAACAAGTCACGCTCGACGAACTGACGCCGCGCGAAATCGTTACCGAGCTCGACAAGTACGTTGTCGGACAAAAAGACGCGAAGCGCGCCGTCGCCATCGCCCTGCGCAACCGCATGCGCCGGCAGAAACTCGGGCCCGAAATGGCCGAAGAGGTCATCCCGAAGAACATAATTATGATCGGCCCCACCGGCGTCGGCAAAACCGAAATTGCCCGCCGCCTCGCCAAGCTCGCCAACTCGCCATTCCTCAAGGTCGAAGCTTCCAAGTTCACCGAAGTCGGCTACGTCGGACGCGATGTCGAATCCATGATCCGCGACCTGGTCGAGATCGCCATCGAAATGGTCCGCGAAGAGAAACTGGAAGACGTCTCCGACAAAGCGGAACTGAACGCCGAAGAGCGCCTGCTCGATATTCTTCTGCCCCCGACCTCGCCGCGCCCGGCAGATTCCAGCTCAGCGAAAGGCGTGGTCATTGACGCCAGCACCAGCCTGACCGAATCCTCCAGCCGTACCCGCGAGAAACTGCGTCAGCAGTTGCGCGAAGGCAAACTCGACGACCGCACCGTCGAAATCGAAACCCGCGAGCGCAACTTCCCGTCCTTCGAAATCATTTCCAACCAGGGCGTCGAGGAAATGGACGTCAATCTCAAGGACATGTTGCCCAACATCTTCGGCCAGCGCACCAAGAAGCGGAAGATGAAGGTCAACGAGGCCTTCGAGTACCTGATCCAGGAAGAAGAGCAGCGCCTGATCGACATGGAGCAGGTCACGCGCGTCGCCATCGACCGAGTCGAAAACTCCGGCATCATCTTCCTCGATGAAATCGACAAGATCGCCGGCCGTGAAACCGGCCACGGGCCGGACGTTTCGCGCGAAGGCGTGCAGCGCGACATCCTGCCCATCGTCGAAGGCACCACGGTCAACACGCGTTACGGGATGGTGCGCACCGACCACATCCTGTTCATAGCCGCGGGCGCGTTCCACGTTTCGAAGCCGAGCGACCTGATCCCCGAACTACAAGGCCGCTTCCCCATCCGCGTGGAACTCCAGTCGCTCACCATGGAAGACTTCGTCCGCATCCTGACCGAACCGAAGTCTTCGCTGACCCGGCAATACATCGCGCTGCTGGAAACCGAAGGCGTAAAGCTGGAGTTCACGCCCGAAGCCCTCGAAGAAGTCGCGCGGTTCGCGTTCCGCGTGAATGAAGGCACGGAAAACATCGGGGCGCGACGTTTGCACACCATCATGGAGCGCGTGCTCGACGAGATCAGCTTCGAGGCTCCCGAAAAAAAAGGCCAACAGTTCGTGGTCGACGCAGCCTACGTGCAGAAGATGCTCAGCGAGATCGTGAAAGACCAGGATCTCTCGCGCTACATACTGTAGAAATTCTCAACCACAGGGAACACAGGGCACACAGAGGAATTCTTTAGCTTTTCCCTGTGTACCCCTGTGTTCCCTGTGGTTGTCTTTTTGCTCTTTCGCACTCTGCCACCCTNTGCTAAGCTCACGGCTTTCCGTTAACTTTGATTTTTTCAGCAATCATGACCACACTCGACCGCCCCCGCCTGCAGTCCCTAACGGCGCGCGAACAAAAGCGCTTCGTCGTCGAACGCCCAAAATCGAAATCCATTTACGAGCGCGGCAGAAAGTCGTTGCTCTCCGGCGTCCCCATGAACTGGATGGTGAAGTGGGCCGGAGCTTTCCCACCCGTGGTCCGCGAGGCCCAGGGCGCGCACTTCTACGATGTCGACGGTCATCGCTACGTGGACTTCTGCCTCGGCGACACTGGCGCCATGACCGGACATTCTCCCTTCGCCACCGCGAAGGCCATCGAGGAGCAGGTCAAACGCGGCATCACCCTCATGCTGCCCTCCGAAGATGCCGTCTTTGTCGCCGAAGAATTGCAGCAGCGCTTCGGCTTGACCTACTGGCAGTTTGCGCTCACGGCCACGGACGCCAACCGCTTTTCGATTCGCCTGGCGCGCCAGATTACCGGCCGCCCGAAAATCCTCGTCTTCAATTGGTGCTACCACGGCACGGTCGATGAAACTTTCATTACACTTCATCCCGATGGCACTGCCGGAGCGCGGCGTGGCAACATCGGCCCGCCAGTCGATCCTTCCGTGACCACGCGCGTTGTGGAATTCAACGACGTCCCCGCTCTCGAACAAGCGCTAGCCAACGGCGACGTAGCCTGCGTCCTCGCCGAACCTGCCCTGACAAACGTAGGCATCGTGCATCCGATTCCCGGCTACCATCACGCGCTGCGCGAGCTCACGCGCAAATACGGCACTCTCCTCATCATCGACGAGACCCACACCATCTGCGCCGGCCCCGGCGGCTACACGCGCGCCGAAAACCTCGACCCCGACTTCCTCGTCTTCGGCAAGCCGATCGCCGGCGGACTCCCCGGCGCGGCCTACGGCTTCACCCAAAAAGTCGCGGACATGATTCTCGAGCGCCACAGCCTCGAAGACTGCGATACCGGCGGAATCGGTGGCACTCTAGCCGGCAATGCCCTCTCCCTGGCTGCGATGCGCGCCACGCTCACAAAAGTTCTGACCAAAGAAGCCTTCGAGCGCATGATCCCCATGGCCGAGCGCTGGACCGCTGGCGTGCAAAAAGTCATCCAGGATTTCGGTCTCCCTTGGCACGTCACGCGCCTCGGTTGCCGCGCCGAGTATCTGTTCAGCCCCACCGAGCCGAACAATGGAACCGAAGCCCACGACGCCATGGACTTCGAACTCGAACGCTTCATGCATCTCTACGCCATGAATCGCGGCATCCTGCTCACGCCCTTCCACAACATGGCGCTGATGTCGCCCGCAACCGCGCCTGAGGATGTCGACTACCACAGCAAGGTCTTCCGCGAAGCCGTGCGCGAACTGGTGGGATAAAACAGTACCCAGTAGCCAGCACCCAGTACCCAGCCCCAACCGCTGGGAAGACCGCAAATAAGAACGCGCAACGAGGTTTACTGGGTACCGGGTACTGGCTACTGGGTACTGCTTCTCTGATACTCTTTCTTTTTCCGCATGAAACTACATCCTGGAAAGTTGATCGCGCCGACCGCCCTCTGCCTGCTCCTGGCCGCTTGCGCCCAGACCGGGCCGCCGCTGCCGCCATCGCTCCAACTCCCCAAGCCACCCACCGATCTGCGCGCCAGCCGCAAAGGCAATCGCGTCACGCTGAGCTGGAGCGAGCCCACGCTCACCACCGACCGCCAGAGCGTTCGCTACCTCGGTCCGACCCTCGTCTGCCGCAGCCTCGACAGTGAGATTACCGCATGCGGGAATCCTGCCGCCACGTTACCGGCGCCATCTGCCGCCCCGCAGAAATCAGGCTCGGCGCACCCGGCAGCTCAGAAATCAGGATCCCCGCGCCCGGCCCCGCAGACCTACACCGACACACTATCCTCGGCCATGCAGCAGGACCCGTCCGCCGAAGTCACTTTCGCCGTCGAGATCTTGAACCGCAATGCCCGCGGCGCGGGATTGTCGAACCGCGTCCATGTGCCCGCCGTCGCGACCCTGCCTCCGCCGGGCGATCTGGCCGCCGAACTCACCGGCGATGGCGTCGTGCTCACCTGGACAAGCACCAGCGAATCGCAGAACGTCCCTGCTAACTCCGCCACCAGTTCCCCCGGCCTGCAACATCGTTATCGAATCTATCGGCGCGACGAAAGCTCCGGCAAAGACGCGATTGCCGGCGAAGTCCCAGTTCCATCGACCGAACCTGGCCCCGCGCATTTCACAGACTCCGGCTTCGAATGGGAAATGACCTACCTCTACCGGCTCACCACCGTGAGCATCGTCAAGCGATCCGACAGCGAAGTGCAGATTGAGGGAGACGACACTCCGCCCCTGCGCGTCATCGCCCACGATGTCTTCCCGCCCTCCGTACCCGTCGGCTTGCAAGCCGCGTACTCGGGCGAGGGACAAAAACCATTCATTGATCTCATCTGGGCGCCGGTCACCAACGCCGATCTCGCCGGATACAACGTCTATCGCAGCGAAGCCAATGGCTCCCCAGTCAAGCTGAATTCCGAGCTGGTGAAATCGCCGTCGTATCGCGACTTCGCGGTCGCCTCCGGCAAAACCTATACCTACTCGGTCTCTGCGGTAGACGTGCGTGGCAACGAAAGCCAGCGCTCCGAGGAAACCAGCGAGCCCGTCCCGTAGGGGAGTCTGATGAGCTTGTGTGGGGACGGGGCTCCGCCCCGTCCAAGCCGAGCGCAGCTCGGCTTCGCCCCTAGCGCCAATCCCCTGGCAAGTCGTCACCAGCGCGCGTTCGTAGATTTTTGCTCGTGATCTTTCTGCCCTTTGTGTTTAGATATTGTGTTTAGATATTGCTCTGATGAAATACTGCCGATTTGACCTCAACGGTTCCGCCCACTATGGCCTGGTCGAGTCTGTCGCGGGCAACAGCGAAGACGAAATCACTCGCCTGCTCCTCCAGCCTCCGCAGAGTAGCGACGGCGACGTCGAAGGCCTTCCCAGCCGCCGCATGGACCGCATCCCGCTCGCACAGGCATCTCTGCTGCCGCCGGTGCAGCCTTCGAAAATCGTCTGCGTCGGCCGCAACTATCGCGAGCACGCCGCCGAACTCGGCAACGAAGTCCCGCAGGAGCCCCTGCTATTTTTCAAGCCGCCCTCTTCCCTGCTGCCCCCGGGTGGAACGATTCTTCGGCCCAAAGTTTCCACGCGCACCGACTACGAAGGCGAAATGGGCGTCGTGATTGCCCGCCGCTGCCACCGGCTCGCCCCGAGCGACGACGTCCGCCCCTACATCCTCGGCTACACTTGCGTCAACGATTTCACCGCCCGCGATCTGCAGAAAAAGGACAGTCAGTGGGTCCGCGGCAAAGGCTTCGATACCTTCTGCCCCGCCGGTCCCGTGGTCGCCGACGGCCTCGATCCCTGGGCGGGCGTCCAGGTCGAAACCCGGGTCAATGGCGAGGTGCGGCAGTCCGGCAACACGCGAGACTTTATTTTCCCGCTCGACTTNCTCATTCGTTACATTTCGCAAATCATGACCCTCGAGCCCGGCGACCTGATCGCCACCGGCACGCCCGAGGGCGTCGGACCGGTANTCGCCGGCGATGCCATCGAAATTTCCATCGAAGGCATAGGCCAGTTGCGCAATCCCGTCGCCGACGAAGATTAGGCAGTTTTGAAGTCGGCCTAGAACTCAATTACTTGAGTTACGGCTGGAACCAGAGCCTGCTAAGATTTGGCGAGGGGACTAGGATCAGAGTCATGACGCCTTTTAAGGTATTTCTTAGCCACGGCGCGGAGCCCGACGAACAAGTCACCGCATGGCGTTTGCAGACCCTAGCGGCGACCCACGGAATCACCGTTTTCGTCCCCCAGCGAAGTGAACCTGACTCCACCCGGCGAGCCCATGTCCCTTCGGAGCAGGTCCGGCGCCAGATCAACCAATCTAACTGCGTGTTGGCGATTGTCATCGGTCGAATGGGACCGGTCGTGGAGGGCGAACTGAACTATGCCTTGTCGAAGCGCAAGCTCATTGTGCCGATTGTGCAAAAAGGCACAGTTCAGCCCGATTTCGTAAGGAAGTTTCCACGTGTGTTTGAGTTCTCACCATGGAACACGGGCGAGGTCGAGACGCAAGTCGTTGATTTCCTCAAGAGTCAAAAGCTCAAGGAAGAAAACCGGCAGGCGGTCGGAGCTCTGGTCGCCATCGGGCTTGGCTTGTTCTTGCTGCTAGCTCTCGCCGAAAAATGAAGCGCGTCGCTATCATTGACAGCTCGGCCCTGATCAATCTCACGCACTTGGAACTGGCCTCGAAGCTGTCACTCTATTTCACCGTGATTTACGTGCCCCGCCGCGTGCAAGAAGAAGTCAACACGAAGTTCAAGTTTCGGCGTCGATTGAACAAGCTTTACCTGACAGGCCTTTTTAAGCGCTGCAAGTGTGCGGATGAAACGCGCGTCCAGTTGCTAACTCGAGAGCTGGACCTCGGTGAAGCTGAGGGACTTGTGCAAGCGCAAGAAAAGGGGGCACGTTTCTTTATCGTCGACGAAAGACGCGCACGAGAGATTGGAGAACGACAGGGATTGGTCTTGGTCGGGACTGTTAGGCTGCTCGCCCGTCTTTCACTGGAAGGACATGCGCATGACGCCCAGTCTCTTGTGCGCAGACTAAAGAAAGACTTGAAATTCCGCGTCGCGGAGGATGTAGTCGAAAAAGCAGTCGCGACTGCGAGGATACCTATTTGAAACCTGGGGCGCAGTGGTTCCTGTCGAAGCGTCCCAGACATAGTGGGTTAGTAGGTCAGCAGTCTAGGGAGACCTTTCGTGGATTCATGCCAACGTGGTTTCGAGTTTCTGCAGGCCGGAGATAGAGATAGCCTTCGCCGCCTCCTCGAACAAGACCCCGCCGCTTCCGAGGCCCGCGACGCGGCCGGCGTGAGCCTGCTCATGCATTCCCTCTATCGTGGCCGCCGCGACCTGGCGGAACTGATCGCAAGCAAGAAGAAGGCGCTCGATATTTTCGAAGCCGCCGCGCTCGGCCGTCTCGATCGTCTCAAGACCTGTCTCGACGAAGCGGGCCTGGGCGATGCCTCCGCCATCAACTCCCCCTCGATCGACTCCNNCTCGAAAGACGGCTTCACCGCCCTGCACTTCGCCTCTTTTTTCAGCCAGCCTGAAGCCGCCCGTCTGCTGATCGAAAGCGGAGCGGCGGTCGACGCCGTGGCCGCGAATCCGACGCACGTCATGCCGCTGCACTCCGCCGCCTCCGCCCGCAACATCGAAGCCGCCCGCCTTCTCCTCGAACACGGAGCCCCCGCCAACGCCCGTCAGCAAGGAGGTTGGGTTCCGATTCACGCCGCCGCCCAGAACGGAGATCGTCCCATGGTGGAACTATTGCTCAAGCACAGCGCCGATCCCAANCTCGCCAACCACGAAGGCAAAACCCCAGCCATGGTGGCGAGAGAAAAAGGCCACGNANAGATCGCCGCTCTGCTGGAAAAGTAAGCGAAGCTTGTGGAGCGACGGGCGAGGTCGTGTGGGGACGGGCGCCTTCGCCCGTTTAGGTTTGCGTAGGGACAGCCGCCCCCGGCTGTCCAATCCGGCCTCGCGAGCTTCGCCACGGGCTGCTAAATCCATGATTCTAATAGACAAGGGAGGAGCATCCCGTCCCAGCACCAAACCCGTGCACGCCTTTGGGACGATGCAGCTCTTCTCACGTTACCCACGACTTTGCCCCTGCAAAGCTTGCTCGTCGATCTCTGCATCAAACCGTCTATAATGAAGCATCAGTTCTCGGGGAAGAGACTGTCCCTTTTCTGGGAAATCATAAAGAGAAGACCACAGAGCTGAAGATCAAAAGAGCGAAGATCAAATTATGTCGACGAAGTTAAAAGTCACGATTATTGCCAGTTCACTGGCCATTCTGTTGTTCACCATCGTGGGCGGTTTTGTCAACGTTCGTGCATCTTCGAATGAGGGCGCGTATCGCCAGTTGTCGGTTTACAGCGAAGTGCTGTCGCGCATCCGCCTCGAATACGTTGAGGAACCCAATATCGCCGGGGTCACCGATGGCGCGCTGCACGGCCTGCTGGAGTCGCTCGACGCCAATTCCAGCTACCTGTCGGCGGCCGAGTACAAGCACTACAAGACGATGAAGACCGACGGCAAGGCCGATATCGGCGCTACCGTCTCGAAGCGCTTCGGCTACGCGGCCGTGGTCGCAGTGATTCCCGGAGGCCCGGCGGACAAGGCCGGGGTCGAGAACTCCGACATCATCGAGTCCATCGAGGGCAAGAGCACGCACGAGATGTCGCTGGCTGAGATTCGCGGCATCCTGTCCGGGGAGGTTGGATCTACGATCACTGTGGCAGTGGTCCGGCCGCGGCGAGCCGAGCCGCAGAAGATTGTAATCACGCGCGACGTGGTCACCATCCCGCCGGTTAGCGAAACCATGCTCGCGGACAATGTCGGCTACATCAAGGTGGACGCGTTCCCCGAAGGCAAGTCGGAGGAGATCGCCGGCAGGATTCGCGATCTGCAGAAACAGGGAGCGAAGAAGCTCGTACTCGATCTGCGCAACTCCGCCAGTGGCGCGGAGTCTGAGGGCGTCGCCACCGCCAATCTTTTCCTTGACCATGGCACCATCACTTATCTGCAGGGGCAGAAGTATGCGCGCGAGGCCTTCAACGCCGATCCCGCCAGGGACATCACCAAGCTTCCCGTGGCCGTGCTGGTGAATCGTGGCACGGCGGGCCCAGCCGAAATTGTGGCCGCCGCGATCCTCGAGAACGCCCGTGGCGACGTGGTTGGAGACAAAACCTTCGGCGACGGCTCGGTGCAAAAACTGATCGAGATGCCGGACAACTCCGCCCTGATTCTTTCGGTCGCCAAATACTACTCGCCCAGCGGAAAAGCAATTCAGGATGCGGCCGTCACGCCGAACGTTCTGGTCGCGGACAGTACGGAGGAAGACGGCGGATTGCCGGACGAAGAGGAGCAGGCAGCTCCCGGCGAAAAGCCCGGCGACAAGAAAGAAGAGAAGCCGAAGAACCTGCAGGATGACCAGCTGAACAAGGCATTGGAAGTGTTGAAGAACCGGGAATCGAAAGGATAAAGGTTTCAAGGTTTCAGAGTTTCAAGGTTTCAAAGTTCCGATCGCTCGCCTTGGCGGGCGATTTCTTCTTGCTCCCTCGCAAATTTGAGGGTGTGATAGCCAAGACTTGACCTTGCACACTATGCTGTCGGATGGGGTCGCTGCTGTCAGGCCGTAACAGGGTTTTTGAGCGTAATGGCTGAAGGGCGAACAAATGGCGCACAGTTGTGAAATCGCCTGTTAACAGCAACTATAATCTCGGGAATGGTTCGACGGAGGTGCTGTCACATGAGAAAACTTGCATTAGTTGCTCTTCTCTGTGCGACCGTATTGCCGATGGCTGCGCAGACCAAGGTTCTCGTGGCTAAGAACCGAGTGTCTACCAGCGTTACTTCCGATGGCACTTTTGCGCTGCCGACCCTTTGCGATGAGCAAGGGCGCTTATACGTGAAGCTCGTTAAGCCGGGCACGGCAATGGAAGGCCCGCTGCAGCGTTTGTCGGCCAAAGGCGCGCCAGAAGTGGAGTTTGATACCTCGGGCGAACTGGTAAACGTCTACGGCGTGCGGCCGAATGGCGGAGTCGTCATGCTGCATGTGGACGGAGTAAAGATCGTCGACAAATTCGGCCCGGATGGGAAGCGTGAATCGCCGATCCGGCTTGAGCGTCCGCCAACGCCCTTTTTTCCCGCACAAATCGCAGTGTTTCGCTCGGGCGAAATTCTGCTTGCGGGAACGCAGTATCACCCCTCGTATAGAGCATCGACTGCGATCTACGATCCAACTGGGCATCTGGTGAAGCAGTTCGTGTTGGATGGAGACGCGGAGATCGAGCGCGCCGTGGAGGTCGGCGATGCCAGATATACTCGCTCTCCGGGCGGCGGCAACGCAGCCATCTCCCAATCGGTGGCGGTTACCGGAGACGATGGCTTCGTGTACCTGATGAGAGCGACCTCTCCGGCGACTGTGTATGTAATTTCTGCTGCTGGTGATGTGGTCCGCAAGATTGTAGTAAGCGCAGCGACGGATAAGGGATTGCCTGACTTTTGGATTCGGGTTGCCAAGAACAAACTGGCCGTTAAGTTCCGCAGCGGCTGTGACAGCGCTCTCGGCCTCCGTTCTTGTGAAGGTACGCTCTATACCGTGTTCGATGCCACGACGGGCCAGAGACTTGCCGACTATGAAGCGGGAGAGGACACAGCTGGTGCGACTGCATGCTACGCCCCCGATCCCGACCGCTTCTTCACTTACGGGACCGCATCAGACCAGCGTAGGTTGGAGATCGTCGAGGCGGGGACCAAGTGAAAACTCTGTCTTAACTGTCGTAATATCGCGTCTCTAACAATGTCGGCGGTGTCAAGTACTTTTGGGGCGCACTAATCCGTACACTCCGAAGAGCGCCATTTCGCTCTCGTTGAAGCTTT
>JGI26339J46600_10000822_pt1 | contig 10268 bp, 9 predicted proteins | sample BogFormECP12_OM1_FD_46600 | JGI IMG/M metagenome (IMG submission 46600) | reverse complement strand
ACTTGATGGGCTGTTGCACTACGGCCGGCAGGCGCTTTTCGCGCACGACAACACACACCACGCGCTGTACATGGCCTACGCGGCAGTGGACTGTTTCGGGGCGGACGGAACGTTCGACGACCAACGATGGCAGGAATTCCGGCGGGTGTTCGAGACACATGTTGTTGAAGACTGAGAAACACTTTTCCAGAAAAGCTAGAAACGGGGGACTGGCGTTGCCAAGNATACCCGCGAGCGTCTGGCGGATGTGCGTGCTCGCTGCCAGGCGGCTCCAAGAATAATCGAAGACCAGGATGTTCCAAACTACTAATGCTGACACCCGCCACATCCAAATCTGCCGGAGAACGTCACCGGACGTTGCTGATCCCGATTTTGGTTTGGGGTCTCGCCGTGATCGCGATCATACCAACCATCTTCCGCTGGACGGCACCTCCACCATCTGCTGGGAAGCTCGTCGGATACCTCGTTCTAGCCGCGAGTTCAGCCGCGATTTGTTACTATTTGTACCGTCGCGAATCACGACATCTTTCCCGCCCTCAGAGCATCGTCCTGATGTTTCTGGTGCTTCTGCTAACCTGCACCGCGAACCACATTCACAGCGTCAATGTCGATCATGGGATATCCTACTTTGACAAGCAGTCGAACGTCTCCTGGCAGGAGACCACCAATGATCTTGTGATCCAGCGATCTTCCTCCGCTTTACCTCACTCTTATCGCTTCTTGCCTAACTCGATCGTGCGCTGGATGCAGATTAGCGGATTAGCGTACGAGCAGGCTCGCGATCTTTACCGACTGATTTTTGGCATCTTACTTTTTTATGCAATCTACAAGTATGCTCGGCTGTATACGAACTACCTAGGCGCCGTCATAGCTATGCTGTTGGTGGCAGTGGTGTATCCGGTCAGCTTCGAGTGGTCTGCAGGGCAATTGACCGATCCGCTCTCACATTTATCGTTCGTGCTTGCCTTTATTTTCTTGGAAACTGAGGACTTTGCGCTCTTGCTGACCACTCTGCTCGTCGGCTCGCTGGCTAAAGAAACAGTGCTGGCGATGACGGGGTACTACGTCCTTTTCTGCCGGAAAGAACGGAGCTATCTACGCAAGGCGATCACGCTGTGCCTTGCCAGTTCAGGTATGTATTTTGGCGTACGCNTGCTTGTATTGAAAGGGGGTATGCATTATGGCCAAGTCAGCGGTGTGCCTCTGAACCAGGCATGGAACCATGTATGGTTTAACCTGCGTGATCCTCGTTGGCCGCGAGGCTTTCTTCTTACCGTGGGGGCATTCGTACCATTCTTGGTATTAGCCTGGGAGGAGACACCTCGTTCGCTTAAGCATCAAGTATTGTTCTTGTTTCCTGTGCTCTTCATCTCAGGCATCTTTTTTAGTTTCCTCCGTGAAATGCGTAATTTNATGCCGCTTGTATTCGTGCTCGTTGTCATTGCCGCAAGTTACCTAAGCGGGCCTTTGATTGAGCAGTTTGACAGGAAAAGGGTTGCAGCGGGCCGGCACAGTTTTGCTCCGAACAGTTGATTCGAAGGGAATGACGCTCCATTAAAAGGTAGTACTTAAGGTAAGCCAGTTTGATGGCGTCTCGCACCGGATGTGTTTCTTAAGATCCAAGGAGGATTAAGATCGGAAACCTCGGTTTCCGCGGTTTTCGCCGACGCGAGGCTACAAGAGGGAAAACGGTTGTGGAGAAGTTAGCCAAGGAAGCCTTGCAAAGTGACTTCCCACGTGCGATAAGGCCGCCCGTGGGTGCCCTTAATGTCTGGAGCTCCGTCGCGGCGGCGGTTCTGGCTGCCTTTTACTGCGCTACAAGCATATATATTGCGTCACATCATCTCTTCTGGTTCGATGAGTTGCTCACGGTTCACGTCGCTTGGCTGCCTGATTGGCTGGCCATCTGGAAGGCACTTGCTCATGCTGCTGACGGCATGTCTCCCACCTATGACATGGTTGTGAGGATGTCGGCAAAGGTGTTTGGACACAATGAAGTTGCTGCGCGACTGCCCTCTGCCTTGGCGATGGCGGCTGGCCTGCTGCTGACCTTCGATTGTGCCCGGCGCCTCACCGACGGCCTGCACGGGTTGATTGCACTGTCTCTCCTTACCTGCTCCTCCGTGCTTTACGGCGGCTTCGGCTACCTCGCGCGGTCATATGCCATCTACTTCATGTTCTCGGCGATATCTCTGTGGGTATGGGTCCATACCAGAGACGACAAGAGATCGTCCGCGATTCTCTTCGGAGTGGTGCTTTTCCTAGGCGTCTTGATGCACTACTATGCTGTCCTGTTGTTGGTGCCCTACGCGGTCTGGGAGGTTTCTCGCTGGAAGCCATGGCAACCTTTTTCGCCAAAGTTAATTGCCGGAGTTCTGGGAGTAGTCGTCGCGGCTGCGCTTCTGTCACCGGTGGCACTGTCCTTCTCGCGCCGGTTTTCGGCTGGGTATTGGGCACCCCCTTCATTCTTACAACTCAGAGCGACTTTCTCAGAATTTTTCCCAGATGGATTGTTCCTACTTGGGATCGCTATACTTTGGATCGTGTTGGCGGGCACAAAGGATGGGAATATCGTTTTGCAGCCAATGCAACCTGGCGAATCCATCGGCTGGTTGTTCCTCAGCATACCCCTGGCTGGCTTCATCCTGGCGAAACTGAAGACTAACGCTTTCATTCCCCGATACTTCGTCGGTACACTGCCGGGCATCGCCGTCGCATTGTCGTGCTTGCTGTGGCGGCGCTTCCGACATGGGTACCGCACCTCGCTTGGGATATTCCTTCTGCTAGCAACGTGGGGCTTGGCAAAGCAAGTGAACACGGTTCGGCACCCGGAATCCGTTAATCCATTTGGTGAACCATTCAAAATGGAAACAGTACTGAGTGTGGAAGAGCCTGTGGTGAACGACGGTAAGCGGTTTGTTGTCTTTTCCACTGGGGGGCTTTACATTTTCGCTCAGTACTATTCAAAGCATCCCGAGCAATGTATTTTGCTGCTTCCCCCACGTATCGGCCGGGGATGGAGCACAACCGGTTTGGCGGTAAACCTGGAGCCATATTATCCGATGCAGTTTTGGAAACTCGACGATCTCAAGCAGCACGCGCGGGAAACCGCATTGATTTGGCCTGCGCAAGGCACTTTGGACGCGATGCAACAGGCTGGTTTCAAGGTTGAACGGCGATTCGTCGGGCCGATAGAAGTTACCTACTTACAATGACGTTTGTACTTGGGTTCGCAGATTGAGCCTAGAGAGACGCATTCGCACCTCCGGTGGCATATTGAGTCTGTACAGATTCCTAACTTAGTAAATGATGTGGAAGCTACGACGCACATTTGGAGTCCGATCCTGATGGCTCCGACTGTGATATACGAACCACGGCTGAGGTTAAACAGGAGGTCGCGTCGTTGACGCCAATCACAGGGTCCAAGGTCGGCCGGCTAATTTTGTTGTCATGCTTCTCGACACTCCTGGCTGGAATTATACTTTTTGCGGTCATCGAAGCCGGTTTTCAAGTTGCCAAAGCCGTCCACGTCCGTTCCGTGGCACCTCGGGCGACGGAACAGAGTTGGATTGTCTATGACGAAGATCTGGTATATCGGCCTCGCGAGTTGCCCTCTGTTCGACCGAAGGGCAGCGCCCTCCGCGTGCTTGTGTTGGGCGACTCCCTGATTCGCGGTTCNGAACAAGACAACCTAGTTGCTCAGGTCGATGCAATCGTGAATCGGGACCCAACCCTTGTTGCTACTGAATGGATCAACACGGGCGTGCCAGGTTACACCAACTATCAGGAACTCGTTTATCTGAAGAAATACGGNCTTCCGCTGCAGCCCGAGTTAGTCGGAGTCGTCTTCTGTCTGAACGATGTGCACAAGTTCCTGCATAACCTCACGGTGGTGAATGGTCAACTCCTGCCAGAAGGATTCGGGGAGGCTACTCCTGAGGCTGCAAACGCGACGAAAGGCTCGCTGGAACACATCGCGCGGCGCAGTCTTTTTCTAAGATGGCTTCGAGACAAGACGACATTAGCCGGTCGCGCGGTGCAAATGTATGAAAGTCGCGGGTATGATTTCGACTACCGGGCTGACTTCAGCACCGCGTGGCAGGATTCACGTTGGACGATGATTGAGGACCAGATGACGGAAATGGCTGCGTTGGGCAAAGCGAACCACTTCCGGCTGTTTCTGGTTGTCGTCCCGTTCGGGGAGCAATATCGGAAAGACTATCTCGCTCGTGATTCGAACTACGTGCTTAAGCCGCAGCGAATCTTGGGTTCTCTCATGGCAGATCTCGGGATACCTTATCTTGATTTATACCCATACCTCGACAGCAAGTGCTTTGTCCCAGACCACATTCATCTGAACGAAGAAGGCAGACAGCGGGCGGCAGAGAAGATCGCCGAGTTCTTGGAAACTGAGAAGCTNCTGCCCAAGAGGCAAGGACAGCATTAACCCGGTGCGAAAGCGAAATGCTAGGATAGGACGCTGGGCAGCGATGAGACCATTTGAGACAGGAACGATTGCAGTCCCAGATATTTGATTTCGACTGGCTTGTCGCCGGGCAGTCAGTGAAGTGCAAGTAACACCAGTCTTAGGAACAGTTTTAACGCCAAAGCAGCGGATTTTTTCGGGCAAGATGAGTCTAGAAGAAGGGAGATCGTCATGGGTTTTTTGAAAACCACGGGCCATCGTTTTGGAATTGCTGGGGAACTATTTGCGTTCTTCTGGAGCAACAAGCGCTGGTGGATGACACCGATACTGATCACGCTGTGTATTTTCGCCGTGCTGTTGATCCTGGCGCAGAGTTCCGCCATCGCTCCTTTCATCTACTCGTTTTTCTAAAAGGGCAACGTAATGGTCCGGATGGGCTCATCCTTCAGATTGAACGAGTGTCAAGCACCGCCGCTACCCTGGTGTCTCGCCTTGGCCCTTCGATCAATTTATGGTAGCGGGGATTCGCATCGAAACAGAATGGGCGGCGCGAGACAGACTCCCTCGTGCTGGGAAATCTTATCGTCGAAAAACAGATCTGACCTGCCTGAAACTGTCGAACGGGATTTGCACGAGCAAGTACACCAGTAAGCTCAACAGAAGCCGGAATGGCCAATCCATTGACTCCGTGAACCATAGAACGGCACACATCGCGCCGCCGCCGAGCAGAGGTCCAGCCAGTGGCGGAAACGGCTCACCGGGCAGAACCGCACGGCGAAAATAGTAGTAGGACATGACAAACCAAACGAGATCGGCAAACACCGTCGCTGAAGCTGCACCGATCATTCCGAATCGCGGGATCAGCAGAATGTTCAAGGCAACGTTAAGGCTGGCAGAAGTGATTGCACAGCGCAGGTCCAGAGCCTGGTGACCGGTGGCCCGAAGGGAATCCATGTATACCCAGCGAAGTACAACCAGGGCCGCCGACCACACCAGTATCCTGAATGGCGCCGCCGACTTCGCATAGGCTGAGCCATATAGGAGCCGAATGATGGGACTGGCAAGGAAGGTGCCTCCGACCACCAGCGGAACTACGAAGGTGAGCCAGAGTTCGACGGTGCGGCGGACTAAGAGACGGAATTGTTCGCGGTTTTCCACATAGAGGCGCGATAAGGCGGGAAAGAGTCCCGCGAAATAACTAATAGCTACGCTTATGCCAACCAGGAGCAGCTTATACGCCGCGTTGTACCAGCCGACTACGCTGGGGCCGCGGAGGAAGCCCAGCAGCACCGCATCAAAGTTATAATTCAAGAGGCCCATNGCCAAGGAGAATCCNATGGTGAGGGCNGGCTCCAGGATGGCCCGGTTGCCGCGTAAGGTCATGTTGCGGGCNAAGCGGCCATGGACACGGCCAAACCACCATGCGAAGTAACCGGCGGTCGCCAAATCGCTCAGGAGCCGAAATACCGCAACCCAGACCACGGAAGCTGGGCTGTGGATAAACGCGATGACCGCGCCAGCAAAAAGTACCTGGCCGAGCACCAGCCCGCGCGCCACACCAGACATTTTCTGCTGCCCCATGAAGACCCACTTCAGGTTGACTGCCTGGGCGAAGACGGTCATTCCGTAGACGAGCAGCACGGCGCGGAGACCCGGGTAATGGGGAAACAGGGGCAGGAGAACGAGCAGGGTCAAGAAACTGAGCGCGGCCAGCAGCAGGCGCAGCGGAACGACACGCGCAGCAAGGGCCGGGATGTCGGCGGTGTTGGCGGCTTCGCGTATTCCCCACATTTCGAGGCCGCCGTCGGCCATCAAAAGCAGGTAAGCGAGTACCGACCCGGCAAACTCGAGCACGCCGAAGTTCGCCACTCCGAGAATTCGCGCCAGATAGACAAAAGCGAAGAAACTGGTCGCCTTGGCAAGCAAATCACCAGCAGCCAGGCGAATAATGTTCTTGAACGGGCTGGACAGCGTCGTGCTCCCTTGAGCCTCAGAATCTATCACGGTTCTGCGCACACCCCATTGACCGAATGACAACAGCCAACCAACAAAACTGGTATAGTGGGCGGACTAGATGTTCCGGTTGAGACGCTAATCCATGCCCCAAGGCTCCCGCTGTGAGGCATAAAGAAATGAACCCGATTCAACGTATCATCCGTCACGGTAAGCTTACGTGGAAAAATCTGGCTTTTCCACGCATGTCGACGCCTCCGTTTCTGATTCTCTTCATCAACTCCATTTGCAACTTGACCTGCGAGCACTGCTTTTACTGGCGAAACCTCAATCAGCGGGATGATTTGAAGGTGGAGGAAATTTTCGCGCTTGCGCGAGATTTGGGGCGGATTGAGAACCTGAATCTCTCCGGCGGCGAACCCTTCCTGCGGGCCGAATTTGCGGAGATCTGCCGGTTCTTCATTCAGAACAACGGGGTCGAACAGATCTATGTCCCGACAAATGGATACTTCACCGAGCGGACGATCAAGGCGCTGAAAAACATCTTTGAGGAGGAGAGCCTCAAGCTGTTTGTGTGTGAACTCTCCATCGACGGCATGCCGGAGTATCACGATCGCTTCCGAGGTAATCCCAAATCGTTCGAAAAGTTGTTGGAAACCTACGAGGCGCTCGCCGAACTACAGGCCAGCGAGCCACGATTGCGGATCCATTCCATCTCGACTGTCACGTCGGAGAACATTGACGAGATAAAAAGGCTGACGACTTACCTGTACGAACGATGCCCGGCGATGGACCATCACAACCTGGCGCTGATTCGCGGTGAACGCAAAAACCAGTCTCTGGTTATCCCCGACCTCAAGGCTTACGAAGACCTATATCAGTACGCGCGGCGGCTCTGGGCGCCGCGAGAAGCAAATCGCTATGGCTCGCTGGTGGAGCCCATGTTGCAGTGGGCCAAAGTGAAGACCGCCCAGCAACAGACGCAGGTGGTTCCCTGCCGCGCGGGAATCCTGACCGGTGTGGTCTACGCCAATGGCGACGTTAGTTTCTGCGAAACCCATCCCCCGCTTGGAAATCTGCGGCAGAAGAGCTTCCGGCAGCTTTGGTATTCGCCAGAAGCAGATGCCCTTCGCCGCAGCGTCCACTCCAAGGAATGTTGGTGCACCAACGAAGTCTTCCTGTGGCCCAGCATCACCTACCAGCCGGTACAGCTCGGCAAAGCCTTGATCGGATCGCGGGCTTGGGCGAAGTCGGAGGTACTGGGAGAGGCCGAACGGCGCGAAGTGCTTCCGAAGGATCCGCCACAGTCGAGTGGGGAGTTGCGAATTCTGCAGAACTCGCCCAACAAGAGTTTGGGCGTATCCAGCGGCAGATAGGTCGAGACCAAACAAGTGGCGTGCCGTGACCGCACACCCGATGACGCCGATTACCTCGTCAGGCTGGTGGTATCTGGGTTTTCGGATTCGCAGGGTGGTGCGGCAATCTCCCACGCCAGGGCTTGCGCGCCAAACAGCGGCTTCAAGGACAATCTCCGGAGGTTTCCGGTATTTCGTTCGGTAAAACCAATCGAAAACTCCGCATTCCATTTCGATGCAGGTTGGATTGTCGCAACTGCGCCACCTNACCTGCAATAAGGCGAGCGGCAAGCAACTCTGGTTGTGATTGCCACAAGCGGCGGTTAGACATTCGCGCCNGACACGTAGATCGAAGGCGCCTAAACCTCACAGCATTCACTCGATCGCNGGAGAAAGACGTGCAAACGAGGACAGTCGTGATCACCGGCGGAGCCGGATTCATCGGAGTGAACGCAGCCGAAGCTTTTATCCGGGACGGATGGCACGTCATTCTTTTTGACAACCTCTCTCGCAAAGGCACCGATTTAAACCTGCGCTACCTGCAACAACGGTTTCCCGCAGAATGCGAATTCGTTCTGGGCGATATCCGGTACGACTACTTCCCGTTGCTGCATGCGGTGGGGCGGGCCGAANTCGTGCTGCATCTGGCCGCGCAGGTTGCCGTGACGANGTCCATCGCCCGCCCCATCGAAGATTTCGAGATCAACGCGCGGGGCACCTTCAATGTGCTCGAGGCGATTCGTGAGTCGGGAAACAAACCACTCGTTATCTACTCTTCCACCAACAAGGTCTACGGCGGAATGACCGATGTGGTCTGCGTGANAGATTCCACGAGATACCGCTTTCGAGATTTTCCGGAAGGTATCGCGGAAGACCGTNCGCTCGACTTTCATTCGCCGTACGGCTGCAGCAAGGGCGCGGCTGACCAGTACGTGCATGACTATGGGCGGATCTACGATATCCCGTCGGTGGTGTTCCGCCAATCGTGCATCTACGGTCAGAGGCAGTTCGGCGTCGAGGACCAGGGATGGGTCGCGTGGTTCTCGATCGCAGCTCTGCTCGAAAGACCCATCACCATCTACGGCAATGGTCTGCAAGTACGCGACTTGTTGCACGTTGATGACCTAGTGGCGGCGTACAAGTTAGCGGCGACCGATCCCGCGCGGGCTGCGGGCGCGATCTACAACATGGGCGGGGGTCGGTCGCGAACGCTGTCGCTGGTGGAACTGCTCGCTTTCCTCGAGGACCGCCTGGGGAAGAAAATTCCGGTCAGGCATGCTGAACCTCGGGCCGGAGATCAGCCTGTGTTCATAGCCGATATCCGCAAAATCGAGCGCGAACTGGGATGGCGCCCAACCATCGATCCACTGCCAGGAGTCGGATTGCTGCTCGATTGGATTTGCCGGAATCGCAGCGACGTTGAGCGAGTGGTGGAGGCCTTCTAGGCACGGGCTCAGACCCCCGGGCCGATTCCTGGCCAAGTCATGGCAAAAAGCTACATCATCATCCCTGCGTTCAACGAAGGGCCCAACCTGGGTGCCGTGCTGCAGCAGCTGCGGGAACTGGCATCGACCATGCCTGTGACCGTAATCGTGGTAAACGATGGCAGCTGGGACAACACTTTGCAGGAGGCGGAGCGCTTTCGCAATCTTTTGGACTTGGAGATTGTGACCCATCTGGTTAATCAGGGCGTCCCTATGACCTTTTATGATGGGCTGGTCACCGCGGCGGCGCGGGCGCAAACGGGGGACTGCATTTTCATCATCGAGGGCGACGGCACCAGCGACCTGGCAGTGCTGCCGGAAATGGCGCGGCGGATTTATAACGGTGACGACGTGGTTATTGCCTCTCGCTACGTTCGCGGAGGCGGATATGTGAATTTTCCGCTCCAGCGCGTCTGGGGAAGCAATCTCGTGAACATCGTCCTGTCGGCGTTCTTCCGTATCCAGGGAATTACCGACTACACGATCTTCTACCGTGCTTATCGGGCTGACGCTGTTCAGCGCGCGCTGAAACACTACAACCCACAATTCGTCACAACCAAATCCTTTGCCGCGAATCTCGAGGTACTGTTGCGCGTCTTGCCTTTNAGTACTCGCCTTAGCGAGGTGCCGCTCATCTACGACTACGGCCTTAAGAAGAGCCAAAGCAAGATGAATCCCTTCAAGACGCTACGCGAGTATCAGGGGCTGATCGTGAAGCGGCTGTTGCGCAAAATCTGATTTGAACCCTCGAGTCAGTCCCGGCGTCATCCCATGAATCCAACGGCAACGACCATTCCTATCCGAACCAGTGCAAGACCTGAGGACGCTGTACGAAAGCGCATCTTGCGCTCCTTGCTCTACGTCGCGGCAGGTCTTCTGGTTTTGTTGACGCTGGCGCGGGCCTATACGGGCTGGCGAGCCGGTGTTGCTCTGACCTTTTCAAGCGGAACCTGGACGGCGCTGGCCGTTGACTTAAAGAATGGCGTGTTTTACCGGCCCCTGTATGGAGACCTGGGCTATGGAGGGACCCGGTATTTCCCTCTGCACTTT
>JGI26339J46600_10000819_pt1 | contig 10286 bp, 10 predicted proteins | sample BogFormECP12_OM1_FD_46600 | JGI IMG/M metagenome (IMG submission 46600) | reverse complement strand
ATCGATCTTCGGGGCGCCAAAAAATTTGAATTTCACGAGGTATGCGGCCAGGCACCCGTTACCGCTGCCGGTCGCCGGGTCCTCGAGCACGCTCGGGAACTTCGTAAAGACCCGCACGTTCAGGTCGTTCTCTTTTTTGTACGTTTCCGGGCAGAACACCAGTATGCCTTCGGGCCCTTTACCGCTGAAGAACTGGTTGTACTTCCGGAGGTCGAGGTGAGAGCGCTTTACCGAGGCCAGGGTCTTTAGCGGCACGATGACGAACGGTATGCCGGTAGAAACTTCCCGGATCGGGAAACGGTCATCAATATCTCCGACGTTGATGCCCAGCATGTCTGTTACGTCCGAAGCTTTGAATTCCCGCAGGAACTTCGGCTCCACCTGCTTCATCCAGGGAATGCCCGTATACGGGTCAAAGGAGACCGTTATCTGGCCTACGCCCAGGTTTAATATCACATCGTCGCCCGGCCCCATGATCTCCCGCTGTATGATGTATGCGGTCCCCAGCGTCGGGTGGCCGGCGAAGGGCAACTCGGCATCGGGAGTAAAGATACGGACATCGTAGCCGCCGTCACGTTTATCGTCCGACGCAATAAAAGTGGTCTCGGAAAAATGCATCTCGCTGGCCAGCCTTTGCATCTCGCTCGTCGATAGTGATGCGGCATTCCGGAATACTGCCAGCTGGTTGCCTGTATATTTTTCTTCAGCGAAAACGTCTACGATATAATATTGAGTTTGGACCAAATCTTACCCTCCTCAAGCGTTCTAAGTGAAGATAAATCCGCGCTGTATCCATTTAATCATTTGTATAAAGATGACAATAACATTAGGAGGGCAAAAAAGTAATAGTGCCCGTTTTAGCCCGCAAAACAGGCCCTACCTAAAGAAGTATTACCAGTAATCCGTCAGGCTGGATATCGTGCCCAGGTTAAAGTAGCTGTAGCCGGGACAAAGGCCCTGGGTCAGGATCGGCTTATTGTCCGTCGTATCCACGTAGACCGGCCCCATGTCTGTGGTATCGAATATGTTTACGGCATGCCCTTCATTTTTACCGACGAACCTCATGGACGTATATCCGCCCCGTATCCCATGCTCCTCGGCATGGTTCTGAAGCATCTGGGCAAAATCCGCACAGGTGAACGTTGGGGGACTATACTTATTACTCGCCGTATCGTCGGTACTGAGGAACGCCATGAGCTGGCTGAGCGTCGGGTCCCTTGCATCNGNGTTCTCCATAAGGACGGGGTGAACACCCTGTGCATCCTGCCGGTCCGTGATGACCTTATACCCGATCACATTCCCGCTGTCGGACAAAGGCGCATCCGCCGATTGTGATAATGAAATAATCGGGGCCGTGGACAGCACGACTAAAATAACGCTTGCAACGATGAGCGCGGTGGCTACTACTCGAAAAATCGATCTACCTCTTAAATCCATAACCATCCCATTCCAATAATAAAATTATATATTAATGTATAAATAATCTATGGCAAATAGTACCAGCAAAATGTTTAAAGCCGATTATTCTTGTCGAATCGGTGGTTGTACAGACTTGGTTTCAGTAGTATATGTTTCACTTCTCGAACATTTATCATTTAGTACTTACAGAGTCATAAATACTATCATGAGTAAAATCGGAACGATATTAGACGCTACAAATGTTTTACAATAATTCGTTGAAGAGGAAAGGAGAACCGGACAAATTACCAGCCCTGCGATTGAACATTTCGGACTTTTTTTCTTAGCCTTCAAAGCATCATAAAAATAAAAAAATAGTGACGGATAAAAATTGCCCGTCTGATATTTTTAGTTCCTCTTTCTCCCTATGAGCATGTAGATCCCTGCGCCCAGCACGATTGCGCCGATGCCTTCCACGCCGACAAATGGAGATGGTTTGGGCACAGGTGTAGACGGTGTATTAGCGGTTGGTGTAGACGGTGTATTAGCGGTTGGTGTAGACGGTATAATGGTTGGCATGGGCATTCTGCTGTTTAGATCAAAATTAGTATTTATAAGATTCGTGTTACTTGATGTCGTGATATAATTTTTATTGTCGTTGTAGTAAAAACTATAACCGGTTACTATGCCCGAGCCCTTCTGTACGGTAACATCTACCCACCCTGTAACTGTTTGAGTAAAACCATATCCCCCAAGATAAGGGGTCGAACTATGAATGTGAATATCTTCGGCGTCTTCTGTCATTTCATTATCATTATAAGTATATTGAGATTTAATCACATCCTTCAGGGTTTGCCCATTTGAATAAATGGGGAAAATGAGCGGAAAAGGCGCAACCTTTTTGACGTTGTCAGTTTGCCAGAAATACTCATATTGTGGTAAAACGAGATTGATAGGCATCCAGTATACATAGTAATCAAAATCTGAAGGTTTACTTGTCGGCGACTTTAACAGTATTGACGAGGTATCATCAGAGATCCTGAGAACTTCCAAAGTTATCGTATCCGAAGTCTGGGTATGGCCCATGCCTCCACCCACATATCCCGTGAACGTTGTACTATTCGCTGCCCAAGTTATATTGTCTCCCGGCTTGACACCCCAGACAACATTGCCCCCAGAGTCCCGGGATGGATCAGGTGAAGGTTGAGTTGATTCCGGTAGGATAGTGAACAAGTTGTCAATATATTTCTGTGCGAAATCCTGGATTGTAGCCTTGGCCACTGGATCATTACCCCAATTTTTAGTATAATAAGAGAGAAAAACCATAAATGGGCCTCGATGAAGCAAAACACTCTCAGCATAAAACCTATTAAAAATATCTCCACGATTGCCCTCATTGTATTCATAGTTGTACTCAGCTGATGCAACACTCGCATTAGGATATTCATAAATCTCCACCCAGACTTCTATCCCAGTTTGAGTAGTGTTGTATTTCACCAATAGAAAATTATCAGGCGTTCCGCCGGTACCTAAATACGAGTCTGCATGCGGCCAGTTCAGCGCCTTTTGATGTGCAACATACGCATCATAACTTTCAGTATTATATATCCATGCGTTGTATCCTTGGATATCAGGTGCCAAGCTCATTATGTCAATCGGGGCATTCACTGAAGGGCTGGGGGTTGCGACTGCAGCCTGAACACAATTAGGGATAGAAAATAACATTACAATCATCAGCAACAGAATAAGCCATACTCTAACCCCTTTTATCCCGCCCAGTCCCATATCTATATTTCTCGAAACTAACCGTTTTAACCCGTTTCCCGTATTCCTCATCATAAGAAAATTTCCCGCCTATTATTTTAGTTCCTCTTTCTTCCTATGAGCAAGTAGATCCATGCGCCCAGCACGATTGCGCAGATGCCTTCCACGCCGACAAAAGGTGTTGGCATAGGTTTTAGAATGTTTGATATAGGACTCCACCCCTGCGACACAGGACTCCACCCCTGCGTTCCTATGGCATAAATTTTATTATCATCACTCCCTATGTAGATGACACCGTTAACCACAGCGGGCGAAGAATCCACAAGGCTTCCGGTCGTGTACTTCCCTTTTAATGCGCCAGTGTTCGCATCCAGCGCATAAACATTGCCATCAGGGCTACCTATGTAGACAGTACCATTAGCAACAGCGGGCGAAGAACTTATACTATTTCCGTTCCCATAGCCCCATTTTAATGCGCCAGTGTTCGCATCCAACGCATAAACATTACCATCCCAGCCCCCTATGTAAACGACGCCGTTAACCACAGAAGGCGAAGAACCCACGTCATACGTAGTCGTGTAACTCCATTTTAAAGCGCCAGTGTCTGCATCCAGCGCATAAATGTTATTGCTGTAACTTCCCACATAGACGATGCCGTTAACCACGGCAGGCGAAGACTCCACGCCAGTATCGGCAATGGTGTAGCCAATATTGCTTGTGATATGGTTGCTTCCGGTCGCATATTTCCATTTTAACGCGCCGCTATAGGCATCCAAAGCATAAACATTACCATCATTACTTCCGATGTAGACGGTACCGTTAACCACAGCGGGCGAAGAATATACCTTATCCCCCGTCGTATAATTCCATTTTAACGCTCCGGTAGTGGCATCCAGCGCATAAACATTGTTATCCTCGCTTCCTATGTATACGAAGCCATTAGCAACAGCAGGTGAAGAATATACCTTATCTCCAGTCGTGTAGTTCCATTTTAATGTGCCTATGTTGGCGTCCAACGCATAAACATTACCATCATCGCTTCCAACATATACGATGCCGTCAGCAACCGCCGGCGAAGAACCCACACTACCACCTGTCGTATAGTTCCATTTTAACGCGCCTGTGTTCGCATCCAACGCATAAACATTATCATCCCTACTTCCAATGTAGACGATACCGTTAACCACGGCAGGCGAAGACACTATACTATCTCCAGTGGTATAGTTCCAAAATGTTAAATTGCCGGGCTGGATCCCGCCTCCATCGTAGACTCCCGTGTGCGCCGGGTCGTTGCGGAACATTACCACAGGGGAACTCGAAGCAGCGAGCGATGGAACTAATGCCATCGCGATCATGATAGCAAGCAATACTATAATTAATCGAGCCGAATACTTCCCCATATTATTGGACTTCATAATCATATAACCTGTGAACCATTCATAGCATTCATATAGTCAGTATTTGCTTGATTATACATACTAACAGCATTTTTGTATAATGTAGCGTCGGGAGAGCCGCTTTGACATGATTTAACGTATTTGATCATATCGTCACAATAATTAGAAGAATCAAGCTGTACACAATCCATATAGAATCGATATGATCTCATAGAGTAAAGGGCTTGATCAGCATTTGATTTAGATACGCCAGTCATTCCTGAAGCACTCGCTGAAAAATCATTTATAGTGGTATTAAGTTCAGATAAATAACTATTCAAACCCTGGAAATTACTTTGGTCGATCTCGAAATTACTTATTAACAAGTTATAATTTGGGGATGCCGCATTTATTTCACTATCATATGTATTCACATGGTCATTAAGCATAGCCACAGTAGTATTTAAATTATGTTCAAGATTATATTTTGCATTTAAATAATTATTAAAAACGGAAGACTGTGCTACTGTCGGAGTAACAATGTTTGTATTGCTGTTGTTATTCAGGACTACTATGCCGATTATGCCAATGAACAATAAAATACATACGGGCACCAATAACAGCTTGATCTTATTTTTATTCGGGGGTTTCGACGCATTGTTCATCGTACTCGTCTGCGGTGTAGTGGCGAGAGGTGATACACTGCCAACAGCGGGCGCTCCAGGAGACACGTTTCCGCCCCGGGAGTTCATATAAATATTAGTTTCTTGTGGTTTAGTAATAGGCATGTCGGAGATAGGAGTTTTTACCCCGGCCTCGATCTCGATCGCTCTTACCGGCGCGGGAGCAGGTGCTGGCATAGACACGTTGCCAGCGGCAGCCTGACCAGGAGATGGGGCTGGTTTGTATTTTTGCTGAAGATATAAGACTAATAAGTCCTGTTGGCCTTTATAGGCCCGGTAGGCGCAATACAAGACGTATATATAGATAAGGAGCGATAATTGAGGCAAACCCCCAAAACCAAAAATACTGATTAACATACCTAACAATAGCGCCATATTTAAATGCGTTTGTACGAATTTATTCTTTCCATAATCTTTCGTTGTTAGCATAACAATTATTACTCCAATCGGCGTAAACACGTAACCTAATGCGAGTTTTAATCTCACATTAGAGGGGGCTTCGACGGCTGGAGGGGCAACATTTCTAACAACATCTCTACTTTGATCTATGGGTGCTGCTACTTTTGTTCCACAAGCATTACAAAACTGAGAATCTTTGGAAAGATCAGCTCCACATTTAGCACACTTTAAGTTGGTATCTATTTTTGTCCCGCAAACATTACAAAATTGTGACCCAACCGGCAATTCAGTTCCACATTTAGCACATTTCACCGAAACCACTTCACATATTCTTATTAAATATTTTTCACCAATTATTATTTTTATAGAGTAAAACCTAAGACAACTTAATTAGCGAGGACATGGCCCGTTCCTGTATTGCTTCCTGCGGCATTAGTTACGGTAAGGCTCACCGTATAATATCCACTACTTGGAAACACGTGCAAAGGATTCTCCATATTGGACGTAGTGCCATCACCAAAGTTCCAAAGCCATGAAATAATCGGACCTGTATCAGACCACGACATGTCAAAGAATGGTACCCCATGCGCCGGGAGTGGCCCATCGTAGTGTCCAGTCCCCCAATTTGCATGGGGCAGCGAAGGCGTCGCTGTTGCAGTAAACGCTGGCGGCGTATACGGTGTGCCTGGTACGACATGCTCATCCACCCAGGGCGGTATAGTTGCTGCCGGTGTAGGCGTTATGGTTGGTGCTATAGTCGGTTCGATAGTTGGCGTGGGCGTCGGAGTCGGCGTAATCACAGGCTGTGGTGTCGGCGTAACACTGGGCGTGGGGTTGTTAGACCCCTTGAGCGCATAGGCACCGACCAAAATAATTAAAATAACTACTATTACGGCTATCAATATCTTTATTTCATTCTTCATATTACGCCTCCGTTTCACCGATAATATACCATCTCATATTTCCAATTATATACACATTCATAAATCGGTTATCCACACAGCGTGTGGTTGGTATGCGCATCATTTGCCAGGCATGCGCATGGAAATGCTTAAGAACCTTTTGAGCCTTTATTAAGTTATTAAAAAATTGTGGAGTCTATTACATGAAGAAAACTCGTATTTCTACCACGATATCTTCGAAGCATGCGACAATCCTAAAAAGATATTTGGAGAAATATGGCACCCAGCAGAGTGTCTTAGAACACGCTCTGGATAACCTCGATAACAATTCAAAACAGAGTCCACCGCTTTCCCCGGAAGAGCAATTATTGCGGAGATTTGCCGCAGACAATTCATTCCGTACCGTTATGAATGGTGCATTTTTATGGCTATTAGCGACCGCAGACTTCGGGCTGTGCGAAAAACTTGTAGAAAAAGAAAAACCCATGGAATATACTTTAGAATTTGTACATCAGAAGCCTCTTAAAGATTGTAGTTTAACAGAAGTCTTGGACGGGCTGGTCCTCGTATTAAGAATGTCAAATTGGTATGATACGATTAATTATTCGGACGAAGGCGACTATTATATGCTGAGAGTATATCACAGCATTGGTATTAACGGCTCAAAAACGTCTAAAATGTTCGGAGATAGCTTGTTCAATACATACGGTGTAAAATTCGAGAGCACGATGTCCGAAAAGACTGTTTTCTATAAAATATATAAAAAAGGGCAAGAAAAGCAAACCAATAAAACATAGCCCATCATGTAACATGATACAGAGACAACATAATGAGGGAGTACCTGGGGCCGAATTAACGGAGACGACGAGCTGCCCGCCAACCGAATACCAGGCTTGCAAGAGATCACATAACCAACAAACAACTCCTTACAAAAAAGAAAATACAAACAAAGGATTGCAAAAAATCGTTATCACTTTCAAAGCTATCACGTATACATTAAATGGTTGCAGTATTAATAAATAAAATAGGGTTAGTCATATGATAATAATAAAAAATTTCTATATATAAAACTGGCGATTAATAAAAATTTGTAGGCGTTTATTTTTTAAGCGCCTACTAATCATGGGATCTTTTCTCGTGTAGCAGAAGGCCGGCCAGTGGATCGTTAACACCAGCCACAGCCCAGGCCGCCCCAGTAAGGATAGCTCCAGCCACCCCAGCCACAGCCCAGGCCGCCCCAGCCGCCCCACCATTGGGCTGCTGCGGGTAATGCGAGGGCTAATGCCGCTACGACGAGAAGAACGAATATGGCGATTTTTTTCATGTCCATCAATGTTCCTCCTTACCCGCGATGAATGAATAATATCAAAACATTATTTTAAGTGGCCAGCGAAAAATCAAGCGGTGTTAACAAAAGATATCAAGCCGTGTGTAAATCTGTTGTAAAAAAATCGGCTCCTGCGATGACCGCCATTGAAAAATTTTCCCGCGTGCCCATATACGATAACGATATATATCAAGATGTGAAAGTAGGAAAATGATTACCCATAATTAAAGGTGCGTCCATGTTGAATAATGTGATAATTGCCCCCGCGCTTCTTCCTTTCCAGGACCTCGAGCAGACTGTATGGAAGAAGGAGATGTGCGCCGGATGCCGGGGCTGTATAACAGTGTGCCCGGCGAACACTTTAGCATATGACCTGAAGCTTGCCAGGCCATACCAGATCACCCCTTGTGTTGATTGTAAGGCCTGTCTCGACGCCTGCCCGAGGACTCCCGCCAACATGGAGAAGTTCACTCCGGCGGACATCGTAGGGCCTTATCTGGACATTAAGAACGTGAAGGCGAAGACGACCGGCCGAAGCCAGAATGGCGGGGCGGTCATAGCTATGCTTAAGGTCGCGTTAGACGAGGGGCTCGTCGACCGCGTCATCGTCATGGGCGGCGACCGGTGGGCGCAGAAAGCGAACGCACTCGTTATCGATAATTCCAAAGATTTGGACAAAACGGCGGGCAGTAAGTACACGAGCAACGATGTCCTGGAAGCCCTGAGGGACGTCATGAAAGACCCAGGCATAAGGAACGTGGCGCTCGTGGGCACCCCCTGTACGGTGCAGGCCGTGGGGCTGCTCAGAATGTCCACCAACGAGTACTCCGCAAAGCTCACTCAAAAAATAAGGTTCCTGGTCGGCCTATTCTGCTTTGAGGCCTTCGACGAGTCAGTCATATCCGAGGTCACAAAACGCCTTGGCGTGCCCTCGTGGCGCATAGCAAAGATGAACGCGGCGGAGGGAAAGCTGACCGTTACGCTCAGGAATGGCGAGGCCAGGACGATCCCGTTGTCGAGCATTTCGGAGTTCGTCAAGCCCGGCTGTAGGAAGTGCAACGACTTTACCGCCAAGCTGGCCGATATATCGGTCGGCAGCGTCGGCAGCGCGCCGGGGTCGAGCGTCGTCATCACGAGAACGCCCGAAGGCGCCGGCCTCTTCGAGATCGCCCGGGAGATGGGCACGATCGAGACGACGGAAGGCGTAAACCTGGAAGCCATCAATAAAATAGGAAAATTAAAGCTGAAAAGGAATGGCTTCTAAACCATTCCCTCTTTTTTCATTTTACATCATACTTTTTATGAAGCTCACGATCAGGATCGAGGCTTCCCACAGGAATCCCACGACCACGATGGAGAGCGCGGACAATAATAACGTGGCGGACGTATCGTCGATCCTTCGTTTCCTCAAGAGCTTGTATACGTTAAAGACCAGGAAGAACACGACGAGCATGAGGATCCCCGGTAAAAGCAGCATGAGCGAGGGCACCTGTAAGCCGCCGATGGGGTTTACCAGCCAGGTCTTATCGACGAGGACATCCTGACTATATTTGTATAACTGAAATATCCCCGCGACACCATCCAGTACGAATGCAAAAGCAATACCAACTACAAAATAGACCATCCACTTGATAAAGGCGATTTGGGCACCCTTCCGTGTGATCAGTTCGGCGATCCAGAATGCAAGTATGCCGGCGATCGGCCATAAGAGCCCAAAGGCATAAACGATATCCCTAGTATCCTCATAATATCCATAACTTTTTGCCAGGATGTAGTACACCATAAAAGCGAAGAAAGTAATGAACCACAGCCTCGTCATATCCCTCGATCGGCCCTTCGCTACGAAACGGGTGAGGAATATCATGATAATGCCGATGATCGCAACGGCGTAGATGATTATAATATCCGAATCCAAGATACCACCTTATGGCTTCCTTATGTATTGGTGCATCTATATTATTGTTAGCGTTCTTTTTCTACACGAAGGGTAAATATATTTATCAGCCCATTTATATTTACGGAAGCTTGAAATGCCAAGGATCGCTACTATCGGGGACGTGAACGTCGACTTGATCACACGCATCGAGAGGATGCCGGAGCTCGGAAAGCAGGTCATCACGAAGGACTTCCAGACGCATGGCGGGGGATGCTCGGCGAACTTTTCGCTCTCCTGCGCCCGGCTGGGCATGGACGTCCAGCTATTCGGCAAAGTCGGGGACGATGTTTTCGGCACCTACGTCCTGGTCGAGCTGGAGGAGAACAACGTCGATACGAAAAACGTGCTGCTGACGGAAAAAAAGACGGGCATCACCATTGCCATCGTACAGGACATCGAGCGCTCGTTCATTACGTTCCGGGGCGAGAACGCCACCTATTGTTTGAATGACATCGACGTCTCGAAAATACACGCGGAGATCGTGCATTTGCCTTCGTACTT
>JGI26339J46600_10000818_pt1 | contig 10290 bp, 7 predicted proteins | sample BogFormECP12_OM1_FD_46600 | JGI IMG/M metagenome (IMG submission 46600) | reverse complement strand
GACATCAGGTGCAGACAGGCAGAAGGCCCGGGTCCGTAAGGCAGCGGCGCCGACAACACCTCAACATCCTTCGCGGAGAGCAGCGACCGCATCTGCTCGATCCCAGCCTTGTTCGTCCGATAGCCATCCCCGATGAGCAGTGCCTCCGAATCNAGCCACACCATGTCGCCGGATTCGGAAGTCCCGGGCAGCCGTATCTCGCCAAACACTGGAATCCCCAGTTGCCCGCAAAAGTCCGCGTGCGCCTGCGCTTCCGGCACGCGATTCTTCTTCCCCAAGTTCATCAGGACGAGGCCATAGTCTGTGGCCAGCGACGCGTCGTGCGCATAGACGGCATCGAGCGTAAGCGATTTTGTCGGAGGCAGACTCACGACCTCGGCTCCGCAGTCGCTGAGCAGCCGGCACAGAATCTCGTGCTGCCTCTGCGCTGCCGCAAAATCAGGAGCATGCTGAAATCCGAGATCCCTCCATGCCGCCGCCTTCCCGGAAATATTCCACCCCGCGTTGCCCGGCGAACACACCATCACCCGCAGCAGTTCGCCAGTCATGGAATGGCCGTTGAAATTGTCGGAAGGCATGGAAGAAGGCACAAAAACTTTCTGCCGCGCCAGCACTCTCTCTCCAGGAATTTCTCGCTTCAAGAATCTAAAGAAAGCCGGCTGCAAACGCAATGCGCGGACAAAGGCCGGGACAATCCAGTCTCCGCCTGCGCGCCTCCGCCAGCCGGTAATCTACCTTATCGCTTGCCTAAACACCCTCCTCTGATGTACATATCAGCGGTATCCTAACCTAGCACCGTGCTCGAAGTTCAAGTAGCTGGTGAAAAACCGCGCACTTCGATTCCCGCCTTCCGCCACGATGCGGAAGATCCAGGAGCCCTATGAAAACGTCATTGCGTCTGTTCTGTTTCGCGGTCTTCTTCTTGCTCCTCCGTCAATCTGCCTTTGCCCAGGGCGCCGCCACCGGCGACCTCCACGTCAGCGTGAAAGATCCGAAGGGCAGCGCCGTGACCAACGCCTCCGTCACCGTGCGCGATGTCGCCAAAGGCCTGGAACGCGCCGGCAGCAGCGACGGCCAGGGCGGCTACAGTGTGCGTCAGTTGGCTCCCGGCACCTATTCCGTCACCGTGGATGCACCCGGTTTCGCCAAGGCCGAAGCCACCGGCGTCGCCATCACCGTCGGCGGGATGGCCGAGTTACCCGTCGCGCTCACCATCGCGGGTGGCAAGGAAATCATCGAAGTCAGCGCCCAAGCCGATATCGTTGAAACTTCGCGCAGCTCCGCCACCGACACCATCGGCGAGCGCCGCATCGACAATCTGCCCATCAACGGCCGCAACTACATCCAGTTCACGCTCACCGATTCGCAGGTGCAGCGCGACAGCGCTCCCAACCTCGGCGCGGCGCCGACTTCCGGCCTCAACATGAGCGGCCAACGCGGCCGTTCCAACCTGGTCAATGTCGACGGCGCCGATGCCACCGACAATTCCACCAACGGCGTGCGCTCCACCGTCTCGCAGGAAGCCGTGCAGGAATTCCAAATCATCACCAACAGTTACGCCGCCGAGTATGGCCGCGCCTCGGGCGGCGTGGTCAACATCATCACCCGTTCCGGCTCGAACGATTTCCACGGCGACGTGTATGGCTATCTGCGGAACAGAAATTTTCAGGCGGTGAACCCGTTCAGCACCACGTCCAATCCGGCGTACACGCGAGTGCAGGCGGGCACGGCGTTCGGCGGGGCCATCAAGAAGGACAAGACGTTTTACTTTCTTTCCTATGAGGTGACGCGTCGGCATGAGACGGGGTTTTCGAGCATTGCGCCAGTGCCGGCCCTCAGCAATCTCAGCAATGCCTCAGCGCAGACCCTCGCGTACTACGAGCTGCAGAATTTTGACACGTCCACGACAGCGGGAGGGGGCGTCTTCCCGAATCTCGGAATGATTCCAGTGACGCCGGATCAAGTTGCTTTCCTGAAGCCTGGAGGGACGCTGCAGCAGATCATGATTGGCAACCCCGGCCTCTTTGCCGTACTGGCACCCAGCGTGGTGCCTTATGAAGAGCTGGTCGGTTCCTCGTCCGGGATGGCTGTCACTGGCGCATGGCCGTACCAGTTCACGGGAGGGGTTCCGCTTGGCGGTTTCCCCACCACCTGCAGCACGCCAGGGACCTGTTTTGTTCCTACTTCGTATCTGCCGATGGGACCGCAAGGAGGAAACTTCCCAGTGTTCGAAGGCACGAGCCTCTATTCGGCACGCCTGGATCACAATGTAAGCAGCGGCAATCGTCTGACGCTCCGTTTTAACGCCAGCCCCAGCACGGTAACGGGTATCGAAGTCGCCGGCCAAGATCAGCCCGCCGGTCAGAACGCGTACTCTCGCACCTCGCAACAGACCTACCGCGATTGGGCCGGCGTGGTGCAGGACACCTGGTCCATTGGCACCACCAAAATAAATGAATTCCGTTTCCAGTACGCCCGCCGCGGACTTTCTTTTTTCTATAACAGCAAAATCCCGGCGGGGTCGTACTCGGCGGTTAACATCCCCGGCTTTGGATATTTCGGCCGCGAACCTTACTCTTACATTCAGCGTACCGAACAACGCTACCAGTTCACCGACAACTTTTCGTGGAGCCTCGGAAGGCACGCCATCAAGTTCGGCGCAGACTTTAACTATCTTCCGCTGAACGCGATATTTACCGTCAATTACGGCGGGGTGTACGACTTCGGCTCCATCGGCGCATATCCAGCGCCTTTCCCCGTGCTGAATCCGGTGCAGGCGTATGGCGCGGGGTTGCCCCAAGACTTCATTCAGGGCATTGGAAGCCCGAGCGATTCGTTCCACAACATCCCAATTGGCGTGTTCTGGCAGGATAGCTGGCGCATGAATCCGCATCTCACCGTCAATTATGGCGTGCGCTACGATGTCGAGATCGCACCCAAATTCAAGCCGCCGGCGGGTCTGGCGCAGCCAGCCTACAACATCCTCGGATTGCAGAAAGGGATCCAGACGGATAAGAACAATGTGCAGCCCCGCATCGGCTTGGCGTGGGATCCCAGAGGTGACGCCAAGACGGTGGTACGCGCTTCGTACGGCATGTTCTATGACCATCCATTGCTTGGCCTTTACTTCCTCGGCGATGCGTCGGACGGCTCCACCAGCGGTCAATTGGGAATTCCCGGGACGGGGCCGTGCACCGTGGCCGGGGACCCGGGGAACCTGAATGCGATTCCGATCTTCCAGGGACTTATACCGGCAGCAACCGGCGGCTTGGGGGTGGCTTCCCCGTGCTCGCCCACCACGAACCCTGCTGTCCTTGCCGCGTTGAACTACTCGCCGAGCCAACAGCGGTTTTCTTGTCCTGTCAGCGACAAGTCTTGCGGCGTCACCCCGACCTCACAATCAATTTTCCTGGGCCAGAATTATCTGAATCTCTCGCAGAACTTTTTCCCACTAGCCTTCCAGCCGTTCGGGTATCCACAGGGGAAGAACTTCGTGTATGCCTACGCGCAGCAAGCGAATCTAACGATTGAGCGGGATCTGGGCAAGGGTTTTGCCCTGAGTCTGGCTTATAACTTCAATGGCGGCCGCCATCTCAATCGTCCCATTAACGGAAACGCCGTTCGCGGCGATTTGGTGATGGCAAACTACGTCGCGGCGCTTTCCGCTGGACAGCACCCCATCAGTCCCTTGGCGGTAAGTGGCTGTGGGCCGGGCTACGTGGATTCTTCTCTGGTGAATTTCTTCCGCCCAGGCGGACTGAACCCTGCGATTGCGGCTGCGTTTTACTTGAGCGGCCAAGCGGCTTGCGTGGCGCAGGCGCAGGCTCTGCTCGCTACAGTTCCCGGGTTGAATGCGAAATGCAATCCCGCTCCCCCTACCTTTGACTACACCGGTTGCGTGCCCTTCAGCGAGATGTACGCCAACTACTCCAACGGCACCTCGGACTATCACGGCCTGAGCGCAAATCTGCGCAAGCGCTTCGGCAACCACTACGAGTTTCTGGCCTCGTACACCTGGTCGCATGCGATTGACGATTCCACCGACCTGCAGGCGACGGTGACGCCGCAGGACAACTATATCCCCAACAACGAACGGTCCAATTCGTTGTTTGATCAGCGCCACCGGTTCGTTTTCAGCGGGGTGTACCAGACCGGCAAACTGGCGGGAGGCGGCTTCGCCAGTAAGCTCTTCAGCGATTGGACGTTTGCCCCGCTGGTCGAGATCTCCTCGGGGCGGCCATTCAACATCATCACGGGCGTCGATGACAACTTGCAGTTGGAGTCCAAGACGCCCCGGCCGAACACGTTTGAGACTCCAGCGTGCACGGCGCTGGGGAATCCCGTCGTCCACTCGAAGTACTCGCCGACCGGGATCTTCCAGGAACCTTGCCTTGCCTGGAACGGAATGATCGGTCCCGCCGGTCTCGCTTCCCTTGACGGCAACTTGGGTCGCAACGCTGGACTCTCGCCATGGACGGCCTTTGGCGATTTGCGGGTCTCAAAGCGCATTTACTTCGGCGAGCGCGTCAACATGGACCTGATCGCCGACATGTTCAACATCGCGAACAAATACAATGTGGCCGCGGTCAACCCGCTATGCTGCTCCGTCAGCCCGTCGAACCCAGGCCAGTCCACTACCGGCCAGGCCACTGCGGCCTACGATCCCCGCCAGTTCCAGTTTGCTTTGAAATTAAACTGGTAAAATCAGTTTGTAGAGTTATGCGCGGATTTGAAGGGAGACGAGCGGGTTGCTGAAAGGCTCGATGGTGCGCTTGATTTTGGGTGGCACAGCGCTGCTCCCGCTGTTGTTTTCTACTTATACCTTCGCCGACAGCGGAGCCAATATCTACAAGATGAAATGTTCGGCGTGCCACGGCTCGAACGGAGCGGGCGATACCATGCTCGGCAAGAACCTGAAGCTGCGCTCGCTCGCTTCCGACCAAGTGCAGAAACAATCGGACGACGAACTTGCTGCCATCATCAGCAGGGGCAAGAACAGGATGCCGGCGTTTGATCGCAAACTCTCCAAGGAGCAGATCGGCGACGTAGTGAAGTACATCCGCTCGCTGAAAAGATAGCGCCGATAGTTAGCGCAGACAAAAGATAGCGCAGACAAAAGAAAAGCCGCAGCAAGGCCTGCGGCTGTCCTACCGTTTCAATCTCGTACCGGCGCTCTCCGGATTACTGCGTGGGATGCTTGTCCTTGTAGATGCTCTTGCTGATCCGGTCTTGCTGACGATTGATCCCTTTCTGCTCCGCCTTGGTCAGATGGCCGTCGTGCTTCGCCATATCTTTCTGTTCACGATTCTCCACACTGCTCTCGCGCTTCTCCAGGTTGGCCGCCTGCTGCGAGTTCAATTTGCCACTCTTGATGCCGTTGCCAATGCGCTGTTGCTGCCTTGCTTCACGGCGGTTCACTTGATTGACGCGCGGATGGCCAGGATCGACAACGCCCGGGCCCGCTCCCGCAGTAGTAGTTGTGGTTTGAGCAGAGGCGGAACCAATGAGCATAAGTCCCCCCACTGCCAGGAATAACAGCGAGTTGGTGAATTTGTTGTTCATGTGGATAGAAACCCCCACACGAAAGATTAGTTGCGTAGAGGTTGAATGACGAGGTTACCTAAGTGCTGGCCCCCAAGTTACCATGTTAGTGTGGGGCGGGCGCCCCCGCCCGCCGCCTTTGCTCTTCGCCGCACTGCCACTAGTCGAAGTCAATCTTCTCGAATCCCAATCCTTGCAACAGACTGCGGATCGTCGAACTCGCATTCTGCTGGGCCGTTCGCAAAATGCCATCGGACAAGGCGGCCTCTTGCAGCTGACGTTCCGCCTCCTGCCGCACTTGCGTTTCCAGATTCGGGTCGGTCGGTACCAGCAACCCAGTTTGCCTGGAATACACCCGGGTCTTCGCGCTGTCCAGCCGGGTGCTGAACACCTGCGCCGCCGGAAGACGCAAGTGAATCTGCTTCCCATCCACTCTGACGTCGGCCAGCTTTAGATTCGAAAAATCAATCCCGGCGACAACTTCGCCGTGCACCATCATCAACAGGCGATCTCCGGTCAGAAAATCCGGTAAGAGGGGATTTTCTTTCGCGCCGGTCACTATCTTGTCCATGGTGTAAACCACGGTCTCCAGCCGTTGCAGCCGCTGAATGCGATCGACCACTGTGGGCTGGCTCACATCGATGCTGAGGGTTCTGCCTGCCACCGCCGACAACAAATGGCTCAACAGAGCCCGCCCGGAATTTCGCGACAGCAGCAGCCATCCCATCGAGCCGACAAACACTACCCCGAGGAGCAGCCCGATAATGAGCGCGAACACAACCGTCGCCGAGGATCGCGCAGGTTTAGGAGCAGACTCAGGAGAGTGAAGGCCTGCATCGGGATCGTGAGGCATCTTGCAAGATTATCACCAGTCGGATTGTCGAAGCAGGGCGAACCCGTCAGCCATCGCCCCCAGAATGATGCACCAACCAGAAAAGGCCACGCTGATTTCGCAACGTGGCCCTTGTTTTAGCCAGCAACGTTTTAGGTGGCAACGTTTCAGGCGGTAACCGCTGATTCTCGCCGCTAGCGTTATTGTCCTGGTGCTCGGCCCTACGCTGCCGCCACCTTCTCTTCCGCCGCGACGGTATAGACCACAACCGCTTTCCTCCCGCCTTTCGCGGCGGTGGCGCAGATCGAATTCAAGTTGACGCCCTTAACGGCGAGCTTGTCTAAACACTCCGCCAGCGCGCCGGGCTTGTTGGGCAACTCGTACTCCTCGGCGATGGTTTCCGTGTATGTGAGCTTGGCTGCGTCCAGCGCTTTCTTGGCTCGCCGTGCATCCTCGACGACGAGTTCCACCGTGCCCGTCGTCCCTTGCGCCGTTCCCAAGAGAGCGAGAATATTCACCTTGGCGTTCCCCATTGTTCGAGCGATCTCAGCAACTGTACCCGGTCGATTCTCAATCGAAATTGTGAACTGCTTGGTCTTGGCCATTTGAATCCTCCTATGGCTTGCTGGGTGGGGATTATACGCCCAGGAGGGGAGCACGAACACTCCCGTCCGCCGCCTTTGATGTCGATCTCAGCTGCCCTTCCGAGTAGAGTCGATCCGCNGGCTCCGGCATCCAATCTGAAGATTGGAGGTTTGTATGTACGCAGTTCTTGGAGCAAGTGGACACACCGGACATATTGTGGCGAAGAACCTTCTTGCCCGCGGGCAGAAGGTCCGCGTCGTCGGCAGAAACGCGGCCCGGCTGCAGCCTCTGGCAGCCGAAGGCGCAGAAATCTTTATTGCAGAAATCACCAATGCGCCGGGCCTGACCAAGGCGCTTCAGGGCGCCGAGGCCGCCTACGTCATGATCCCACCCGACAACGATTTCCGTGCCTTTCAGGAGCGCGCCAGTGACGCAATCGCTACCGCCGTTCGGCATGCCCGAGTCAAGTACGTGGTATCGCTCAGCAGCATTGGAGCCGACAAGGCAAGTGGCACCGGACCGGTTGTCGGTCTTTACAATCTGGAACAAAAACTCAACCTGATCGATGGCGTGAACGTTCTCCACCTGCGTGCCGGATATTTCATGGAGAACACGCTACCGCAAGTCGGCGCCATTCGAATGACAGGCAGCACGGCTGGGCCGCTCCGTCCGGATCTGAAAGTTGCCATGATTGCCACGCGGGACATTGGGGCGGTGGCGGCCGACGCGCTTCTGCAACTCAAACTCCGCGGCAAGCAGACGCAGGAACTTCTGGGGCAACGCGATCTCGACTATACCGAGGTTGCGGCCATCATCGGCAACGGCATCGGGAAGCCCGGGTTGGGCTACATTCAGTTGCCCGATGATCAGACGAAGGCCGCCATGGTGCAGATGGGAATGTCCGAGAATTTTGTGGGACTAATCCTCGAAATGGCCGGGGCTCTGAACACAGGATACATGCGGGCCCTCGAACCCAGAACTTCCCGCAACAGCACTCCAACAACGTACGAAAACTTTGTGGCCGAAGAATTCGTGCCGGCATACCAGCAGCAGGCCGCAGCGTAACTGACTTTGCTCGCGGGAGTCCCACGTCTCGAAAATCGCGAGACGTGGGGCACCCCCGGTTGTTACAGTGCCGACGTTAACTAACGTGGCGCTGTCTTACCGGCCAGATGTGGCCCCCCGCCACCGAAGGATTGTTGCGAGGTGCGCCCGCGCCGAGAACGTCGGTCCCCGCGAAGTAGTAGGGTGTTCTGAGAACAAGAGCGGAAAAGGCCACGCTCAGTTAAGAACGTGGCCTTTATTTATGCCGGCAACGACCTACTCTCCCACACACTTTCGCGTGCAGTACCATCGGCCCTGCGGGGCTTAACTTCCGTGTTCGGGATGGGGACGGGCTCTAAGCGACGTTTGCCGCTGTGCGATCATAGGCAGACTGGAGGCCTCGCATGGGACTCGATCTTAGGGCTTATCTCAAGCCGTATTACGATAGGTTCCGCTACGACTTCGCGGCGATTGAGAAAAGATTTGAAGGACGTAAATCGCTTACCGCAAGAGACGTTACATGGCTCCTTCATCGTGATAACGCACCGTTCGGAAACTACTGGCCCGAACCCAACAAAAAGATCCTTGATCAGTTGTCCAGAAAACCATTACGCCTCGATTTGCGCTCGCAAGATAGGCAAGATAAGGGGGATTTAGTAAGGGGACTACTGGGTGTCGTCCACGATATCGGCGTTACTTCCATTATTCTGCGTTTCGTTCACCCGGATTCCTTCGGGGTGTTCAGCTCTCCTGTACACGCCCTACTCCTGGTAAACCATAGTTCCACGCTGCAACTATACCTTGCGTACTGTGATGAGCTCATCGCATATAAGGAAAAGTTCAAACTCTCATCCGTCGCTGAGGTGGAGATGGCGCTTACAGGGCTTTACGAGATCATGAAGAGTGAGGGGGAAGACTCCGAAGTTGCGCAAAGAAGCTTTCAAAAGGACATTTGGGTTCAGCGCAGGCGCGCCGCGAACGTCGTCCGCCCGTTTTTGAGGGGTCCCGGCAAACTTGAACTGGCAAAGATTCTCCTCGAAGAGGACCCATCGCTAGCTGCGATGATCGCGCGTGCGGAGTATGATCGGCGTCTGCAATACGCCTCTCGGAAATACAGGCAATGCGAATTGCCCCGTGAGCAGAACGCGGGTAGCGAGTTGCTCGATTGGTTGGAATGCAAAGGTCACATAACGCGGGCTGATAAGCGCGCCCTCAAATCAGCGTACAGTATCGGTAGTGAAGCCGTGCATGCACGCAGGGAACCAGATGCTAAGGAAGTAAATCGAATGATTGATACGATCGAGAGAATCTGCAAAGAGTGGAAGTCCAGAGGAGAAATTTAAGGGGCAGACTGTGGATGGAAAAGGCCGACCATGTTTTCATGATCGGCCTTTATTTATGCCGGCAACGACCTACTCTCCCACACACTTTCGCGTGCAGTACCATCGGCCCAGCGGGGCTTAACTTCCGTGTTCGGGATGGGAACGGGTGGAACCCCCGCGGTAAGATCACCGACAAGTCGGAGCCGTCAGCTATCAGCCGTCAGCTTTCAGTAACTTCGTACTGTGCTGACTCTTGTGACCGATGCCCGGCAAACTTGGCAGTCCCAACTGGCAGCGGGTCCCTCGCTTCGCTCAGGATGACAATTGCAGGGAATACATCGAACCAACCTGAGAGCTTGGAGCTGAGAGCTGAGAGCTGATTCTCAAAGAACGGGAGGACGAAGCCTCACAACTGAATAGATTGGGGAGACGGGGCAAGCCCCGTCTCTACTACAAGACGTTTTCGTCGGCGCACAGTCGTCAGTACTTGTGGTCAGTCGCGTCCAGTTTCTGACGCGNACTGAGGACGCTATCGCTTTCGAACAGTTTCGAACTGAAAGCNGATAGCTGAGTGCTGACGGCTGTTTCTGCACCGAGTAAATTTTATGGTCAAGCCGAACGGGCGATTAGTACAGGTAAGCTACACGCGTTACCGCGCTTCAACATCCTGCCTATCAACCAGGTAGTCTACCTGGGCCCTTCATTACCCTTAAGGGTTGGGAGATCTCATCTTGAGGAGTGCTTCCCGCTTATATGCATTCAGCGGTTATCACAACCGAACTTCGCTACCCAGCGATGCCATTGGCATGACAGCTGGATCACAAGAGGTTCGTCCATCCCGGTCCTCTCGTACTAAGGACAGGCCCTCTCAAATCTCCTGCGCCCACAACAGATAGGGACCGAACTGTCTCGCGACGTTCTGAACCCAGCTCACGTACCGCTTTAATAGGCGAACAGCCTAACCCT
>JGI26339J46600_10000816_pt1 | contig 10298 bp, 9 predicted proteins | sample BogFormECP12_OM1_FD_46600 | JGI IMG/M metagenome (IMG submission 46600) | reverse complement strand
CTGGGGCAATTTGTAGGAGAGATTAGTCCACAGGGAACAGTGGCGTCCGCCCATCAGAAATTCTTGGGCCTGCAGTTTCAAAGCACGGATCAGAAGCAGCTTTTTCAAGCGAGGTTGAATGGATTCAGTTTTCACAGGCTCGCGCCCTACGAAAATTGGGTCCCTTTTAGAAACGAAGCGTTCAGGGTGTGGAAGCTTTATAGAGAGGTTGTCGGCCCGGTTCAGATCGTGAGTTTCACCGTTAGATATGTCAACGCGATGGTCGTTCCTGCCCCAGGAAAACTGGAGGACCATCTGAGAGTTTATCCGCAAATACCTCCCGAGCTACCCCAGTGGATAAACAATTACCTCATGCGTCTGGAGCTTTCCCTCCAGGATGAAGGATCAGGAGATGGTGTATTGACAATGACGCAGACATTGCTTCCTTCGGAACCCGGAACATCCTCAATTTTGTTGGATAATGTGTTCATGTACGCGGCTCTCGGGGTCAAGGACGATGATCTTTGGAAGAGGATTGACGAAGTGCAGAAGGTGAAGAATCGAATATTCGTGGCTTCTCTGACGCCTGAGATGCAGAAGAGGATTTCTTAATGCCGGTCATTGAAACCCCGAGCAGAGCAGGTTTGTTTGATAGGAAACTTGCTATCCGTGCGAATGACTTTATCGAGCCAAGCAGTTCGTCCAGGAAAATATTGACATTCTTTAAACAGCTTATTGCGGAAGCAGTAAGCACGAGCAAGTTTTTGCAAATTGAAAAGACGTATCAGGAGTTGCGCTCATCTCTCCACGCCTGCGCTACTCTTCCCGACAACTGGGATTCGTACGGTGCAGCAAAACCAGCAAAGCACTCGGTTGAAGTAGCGGACAGATTTCTTCAAAGACTTTTTGCAGAGTTGTTCATGCCGAGTCGCGTAGTTCCGTCTGCCGAAGGTGGGATGGCGCTTTATTTCAACAATGACAACAAAACTGCTTACGTGGAGTACCGCAATTCAGGAAAAGTAATCCTAGCGATGTTCGACGATCACAGCGACCCGATAATCGTCGAGCTAACGGAAAGCGATGCCGACGAATCCAAAGCACTCTCCTTCATCCGAAGCTACATCACAAGCTAGACCTATGCATCAGGACGGACGAACTGCTGTTGATACGTTCGATCCTGAAGAGTTCTTTTATAGGCGGTATGCGATGGTCCACTTCGCGGACGGTCAGGTTCTGCCGCAAACAATTAGCTTTCCAAAACCTTCGTTTAATCGCAGCAAGTTCAGCAGCCCTGAAGATGTGTTGCACATCGACTGCTGCAATGGAAAAGAACTGCCCGGATGGGGCGTTCTGGAGAGTAGGGTGTCAAATCTCTGTGTCTCTGCGGAGTCAGGGGATAAACGAAAGTTCACAGTGTACCCAAAGCATGTACCGAAGCCGACTTGTTACGCACATTCAGAATTGTGGTGCGCATCTCCAAACTCGGAAGATGCAAGACCATCGGAAAGCGCCAAGGAGAAGCTTCGGATCCTCTTGTCAAGAGCATTAAAAGTAAAGATTCCAGCAACCGCTTAGAGCAGGTCCGTGGGGCACCGTTTCTACTGACAGCTGAGAGCCGAGATCTGACGGCTCTAGCGAAAGCTATCGACCAACGACGAACGACCATCGACCTACCTACAGCGGAATATTCCCATGCTTCTTAGGCGGGTTCTTATCCCGCTTGGTCTCGAGCATCTCCAGCGCCTGGATCACCTTCTTGCGCGTCTCGCGCGGCTGGATAACAGCATCCACGAATCCGCGGTCGGCGGCCACGTAGGGGTTCGCCAGGCGGTCGCGGAATTCTTCGATCTTTTGTTGGCGAACCGCCTCGCGATTTTCAGCGCCGTCCAGTTCGCGCTTGTAGACGATATCCACTGCGCCTTCTGGCCCCATCACCGCGATTTCGGCGCTTGGCCAGGCGTAGTTCACGTCCGCGCGGATGTGCTTGGACGCCATGACGCAATACGCTCCGCCGTAGGCTTTGCGCGTGATCACGGTCACTTTCGGCACGGTCGCCTCGGCAAACGCGTACAGCAACTTCGCGCCATGCCGGATGATTCCGCCATACTCCTGCTGCGTGCCGGGCAAAAATCCGGGAACGTCTTCAAACGTCACCAGCGGAATGTTAAAGCAGTCGCAGAAGCGCACGAAGCGCGCGCCCTTCACCGACGCATTGATATCGAGCGTGCCGGCGAGCATGGCGGGCTGATTGGCTACGATCCCGACCGGCTTCCCGTTGAAGCGCGCAAAGCCCACCACGATGTTCTTGGCATAATGCTCGTGAACTTCAACAAAGTAGCCGTCATCCACCACCGTGTGAATCACGTCTTTCATGTCATACGGCACGTTCGATTGATCGGGGATCACCGTGTCGAGCTTCTCGTCCAGGCGATCGATCGGGTCGGTGCAGGCTTTGCGCGGCGGGTCTTCGAGATTGTTCGACGGAATGAAACTCAACAGCTCGCGGACCATCGACAAACACTCGGCGTCATCGCGGCACATGAAGTGCGCCACGCCTGAAGTTTCGTTGTGGGTGTGCGCTCCGCCGAGCTGATCTTTGGTGACTTCTTCGTGCGTCACCAGCTTGATCACGTCCGGCCCGGTGATGAACATGTACGAAGTCTGGTCCACCATCAGGATGAAATCGGTGATGGCAGGCGAGTACACGGCGCCGCCGGCGCACGGCCCCATGATGGCCGAGATCTGCGGCACGACTCCGCTATAAAGCGTGTTGCGCAAAAAGATGTCGGCGTAGCCGGCCAGCGACATCACGCCTTCCTGAATGCGCGCGCCGCCCGAATCATTCAGTCCGATGACCGGCGCGCCCATCTTCGCCGCCAGATCCATGACCTTGACGATCTTCCCGGCGTTGGCCTCGGAGAGCGAGCCCCCAAACACGGTAAAATCCTGCGCAAATACAAAGACCAGCCGTCCTTCCACGCGACCGTAGCCGGTGATGAAGCCGTCGCCGTAGAACTTGTGCTCGGCCATGCCGAAGTCGTGGCAGCGGTGCGTGACCAGCTTATCGGTTTCCTCGAAGGTGCCCTCGTCGAGCAGAAATTCGACGCGCTCGCGGGCCGACATCTTGCCCTCTTTGTGCTGGCGCTCGCGCCGCTGCGCCCCGCCGCCTTCCTGGGCCATCTGGTCTCGTTTTTTCAGTTCGGCAATTTTCTCTTCGAGTTTCATAGACAGACATTATAGGCGAGCCCTGCTCGTGTGGGGACGGGCGTCCAAGTCTGCGTAGGGACAGCCGCCCCCGGCTGTCCAAGCCGAGCGAAGCTCGGCAGCTGTCGGTGGCCACAGCAACTCTGGATTCCTATAAGGTATGTCGACCGCGAGCCCGTGTGATACGGGGAAGGATTTACGCCCGCAAGCTCGCGGAGTCAAACAGATTCAGAAATTCTATTTTCTTTTCGGGCGGCAAGAAGGACGCCTCAAACGAATTGCGCGCCAATTCCCGCAAGTGTTCGTCGGTGAAGCCAAACGTCTCCTGCACCAGCGCGTATTCCTCGACCAGCGACGTACGGAACATGGCGGGATCGTCGCTGTTGAGCGTCAGCATCAGGCCCTGGTCAAAGTAGCGGCGCACCGGATGTTGCGCGAGTTCGGCGCAGCAGCCCGTCCGCAGATTGCTGGTCGCGCAGATTTCAATCGGAACCTGGCGCTCGGCCAACTCTTCGATCAATTCCGGATCCTGCCCGGCGGTAAGGCCGTGGCCGATGCGTTCCGCTTTGAGGTTCAGCGCGCCCCAAATAGACTCCGGCCCGGCGCTTTCACCCGCGTGCGCCGTGAGATGAAGACCGTGCTCCGCGGCGCGCGCGTAGACCCCGGCAAACCACTCCGGCGGCCCTGCGCGCTCGTCGCCGCCAATGCCGAAAGCAACCACGTTGCGATCGTGAAACTGGATGGCGAGATCGAGCACGCGTTGCGCTTTTTCGGCGCCGAACTGACGGATGGCATCGAAGATCCACACGAGCGAAATGCCGAAGTCGTTTTGCCCGCGCAGCCGCCCACGTTCCAGCCCCTCGAAGATGGCAGCGAAATCCTGCTTCCGCCAGAGGCAGACGCCGGCCGAAACAATCACCTCGGCATGAAGCACGTTCTGCGCTTTCAGCCGCTCCATCAGCCGGTAAGTAATCAGCTCGTAGTCCTCCGGGGTGCGCAAGTGCCCCGTCACATCCTTGAAAGCCGTGAGGAAGCCGGTGAAGTCCTTGTAGTTGTACAACTGCTCGACTTCGGCGAGCGAAGCCCCTTCCATCCCGTGACGCTGACGCAGTTCCACCAGCGTGGACGGTTCGATCGATCCCTCGAGATGCAGATGCAGTTCGGCCTTTGGGAGCGAGAGGACGAAGCGGGAAGGCTCCGAAGGCATGCAGCGATTCTAAAGGATCGGGCGATGTGAAGATCGGGTCATCTGGTGATCGGGCTATCGGGTGATCATTCACACCTCAAAACCCGAACCAGATGACCCGATGGCCCGATCATCCGATCTCCCGATCCTTCTTGCAGAACTCGCTATGATGCCGGCTGTAGAAGATGTAAATCGCCAACCCAATCGCCAGCCAGATCACAAAGCGCAGCCAGGTGATGAGCGTCAGCCCGAACATCAGACCGCCGCACAGAATCACGGAGATCAGCGGGAACCACGGCACAAAGGGCACGCGGAACGCACGCTTGCGATCGGGCTGCCTGCGGCGAAGAAAGATGACCCCCAGCGAAACCAGCACAAAGGCAAACAGCGTCCCAATGTTGGCGAGGTCGGCCGCATCCCCAATATCCACGAGCCCGGCGGGAATTCCCACGGCAAAGCAGGCGATCCAGGTCGACCAGTGCGGCGTCTTATATTTCGGGTGCACAGCGGAGAACAACTTCGGCAACAAGCCGTCGCGCGACATGGCGTACCAGATACGCGCCTGCCCGTACTGAAACACCAGCAACGAAGAAATCATCCCCGTCAGTGCTCCAATCACGATCACCGACCGGAAGAACACGTGCGCGCCCAGATACTTCAAAGCGTAGGCGACGGGCGCTTCGGCGGCTTCTCCGGAAACGAAGGTCGTGTACTTCATCATGCCGAGCAGCACGACGGCGACGCCGACATACAGCAGGGTGCAGACAATCAGCGACATGATAATGCCGAAGGGCAAGTCTTTTTGCGGATTGCGCGATTCTTCCGCGGCGGTTGAGACCGAATCGAATCCGATGTAGGTGAAGAAAACGATCGCCCCTCCGGTGACGATTCCGGCAAACCCGGAAGGCGCAAACGGCGTCCAGTTCGCGGGCTTCACCAGCATTCCACCGACCACCAGGAAGGTCAGGATGGCGCCGATCTTAATCGCCACCATGATGTTGTTGGTCTCGGCCGATTCCTTCACTCCGCGCACCAGCAGCAGCGTGAGAATGAAAACGATCAGGAATCCCGGAAGATTGAAGTAAGCGCCCGTCCACTGTCCCGAGGCCCAGACGGGACTCGCCCATTTGTCGGGCAAGATGACACCGAACGCCGCGAATTGCGCCTTCGTATAACCGGCGAAGCCAACCGCCACCGCCACGTTGCTGACCACGTATTCCAGAATCAGGTCCCAGCCGATGATCCAGGCAAAGATTTCGCCGAGCGTTGCATACGAGTAGGTGTAGGCGCTGCCCGCAATCGGGATCATGGACGCCAACTCGGCGTAGCACAATCCGGCAAAACTGCACGCGATCGCCACCAGGAAAAACGAAATCGCAATCGAAGGCCCGGCTGGCGGACGCCCATGCATGAGCGCTCCCGCCGTGCTCCCGGTGCGCAGGAAATTCACGATCAGGTCGAGCGCCTGCGCATGCAGGATGGAAGGCGCCTGGAAATATTCTCCGGCCGCTGCCGTTCCCGTCAGCACGAAGATTCCCGAACCGATGATGGCGCCGATGCCGAGCGCCGTCAGCGACCACGGCCCCAGCGTTTTACTGAGCCGGGTTTCCGGGTTCTCCGACTCCGAGATCAGTTTGTCGATGGACTTGCAACAGAGAAGCTGGCTGTCAGAAGTATGGATGACGCCGGCTGCTGGCTCAGGGGATGATTGCGACAAGAGTCGTTGTCTCCTCACAGCGGAAGTCGGGCATGGGCGCTGGCCCATGCCCGGCACTGCTCACGGCTCAGGCGAACGGCTTACCGTTTCGCCTGACCGCGTGCCAGCTTTTTCACCTTGCGCTTCTTCGATCCGCGCGCGTAATCGCGGGGCTTCTTCGGTTTTTCCGCTTTCATCTTCTTGCGGGCGGCTCGCTTGGTTTTCTTGCGTTCTTCTTTGGTCAGCTTCTTTGTATTTGCCATGAATGCGTTTGGATTCCTTTGTTGTTTAAGTTTCGTATCAGGGCATCGCTTTAGCGATGCCGTAAATCTTCAAAATCGAACGCCCCTTTAGGGGCTGGTTTTTTCTTGCTCAAGGCCCGAAGCTCGCAGCTCTATGCCTTCTCTAGTTGCGCGTACCTCTCCACCAATTTCTTCAAACCGAAGCGAGGNAATTGTACCGTAATCTTGGCGTCTTCCCCATCCCCTTCACGCTGATACACCGTCCCTTCCCCATATTTCGGGTGCTTGACCTTCTGCCCGGGACGGAATCCCCGCCTGCCCTTGGGCTCCTCCGGCGGCATTGTCGGAACACTGAACTTCTTGCCGCGGGACGCAAAGAACTCGGCNATGTTGTCGATGGAGTTGTAGTTCCCGAGCGGAGNTGGCGTCTTCGGCTTGACCTGAGCCGGATTCCAAGTGGCGCTCTGGTCTTCGTCTTCGTAGGAGTAGTGGGTAGACTCGGCCCGATGTCGATGTGGCGCGGGCGCCCCCGCCCGCGAAAGGCCAGCAGCGGAAGAAGCCCGCCGCCGCGATCCGCCCATCTCCTCCACCAACTGCGGCGGCACTTCTTCCAGGAATCGCGACGGCACGCTAGCCTCGGGCATATCCGTGCCATAGCGCCGCCGATAGACAGCTCGCGACAAAATCAGCGTGTCCATAGCCCGCGTCATGCCGACGTAGCACAGCCGCCGCTCTTCTTCGATCGAATCGGGCTCCAGCATGGTGCGCGAATGCGGAAACAGCCCTTCTTCCATCCCCGCGAGAACCACCAGCGGAAACTCCAGCCCCTTGGCCGCATGCAAGGTCATCAGCGTGATCTGCGCATGCTCGTCGTACTGGTCGGCATCGCTGACCAGCGCGGCGTGATCAAGGAACTGATCGAGCGTTTCCCCACGATCGCGCGAGTCCATGGCCGCGTTCACCAGTTCGCGCAGGTTCTCGATGCGCGAGTAGGACTCCGGCGTGTCCTCCTCTTCCAGTTGCTTGATGTATCCAGTGCGGTCAATCAGGAATTTGAGAATCTCCGCCGTATTCGCCGCCGCGCCCGGAGCGCGAAAGCCCTCAACCGCCTCATCCTCGCCGGTGGAGGGACGGGCGCCCTCGCCCGTCCCAGCGTTGGCGGCGAAATCAAAGCTAAAATTGCCAGGATCGAAATCCGTATCGCTCTCCTGATCCGGCGTAGGGACAGCCGCCCCCGGCTGTCCAGCCGAGCGCAGCTCGGCAGCGTCGGCGCCCGCATCGACGCCCGTCTTCGCCGAGGCCGTCTCCTCCACCCGCTCCACAAAGGTCCCCGCCAGCATCGCGCGCCCATCCTCAATCAGCGCCCGGAAGCTCTTCAACGCCGCCACCGCCCGCGCCGCCAACAACTGCCGAGTAATCGCTTCGCCCACCGCGCCCCACATAGACAACCCGGTTTCAAGCGCGAGCCGCTCAATCATCTCAATCGTCGTCTTCCCAATCCCGCGCACCGGCGTATTAATAACGCGCAGCAGCGAAACCGAATCATCCGGGTTCTGGATGACTTTCAAATACGAAATCAGATCCTTGATCTCAGCCCGCTCGTAGAACGAGAAGCCGCCGACCACGTGATACTTCAACTGATAGCGGCGCATCGCTTCTTCGAACAGTCGCGATTGCGAGTTCGTCCGGTAGAGCACGGCCGCTCGCGCCGTCTCGCCGTTTTCGCCCGCCTGCCGCACATATCGGTTGATCGTATCGGCCGCAAACAGCGCCTCATTCTCGCCGTCCGGAGCCTCGTAGTAGCCGATCTTCGCCCCACCCTGCCGTGAGGTCCACAGGTTCTTGCCTTTGCGCCGGACGTTGTTTCTGACCACCGCCGACGCCGCCTCCAGAATGTTTTGCGTCGAGCGATAGTTTTCCTCCAGTCGCACGATTTTCGCCTCCGGAAAATCGGCCTCAAACTCCAGAATGTTACGAATGTCGGCCCCGCGCCACGAGTAGATCGACTGATCCTCATCGCCCACCGCGCAGACGTTGTGCCCGCCGCCCGCCAGCAACCGCATCAGTTCGTACTGCGGACGGTTCGTGTCCTGGTATTCATCGACCAAAAGATACTGAAATCGCCGGTTGTAGTATTCGCGCACCGCCGCCACCGACTTGAGCAGGCGCATGGCTTCGAGCAGCAGATCGTCGAAGTCCATGGCATTCGCTTTGCGCAGTTCCTTGCGATATTCCTCGAAAATGTGCGCGATGCGCTCGGTCTTCGGGTCCGCCGACTGCAGATATATTTCCTGCGGATCCAGCATGTGATTCTTGGCCCAGGAAATCCGCGATAGCACGTTGCGCGGCGTCAGTTGCTTGTCGTCGAGGCCGAGCCTGCGCATAACGCCTTTGACGACTTGCTGCTGATCGCTCTCATCGTAGATGACGAAATTTTTCGTGAGCCCGACCGGCGGCTGTCCCGGCACGGTGGAGGGAATCCGCAAAGCCTCAATGTCGCGCCGCAGCACGCGGACACAAAACGAGTGGAACGTAGAAATCACCGGCTTTGCAACGCTGCGCCCGCCCACCAGCTTTTCCACCCGCTCCGCCATCTCGGACGCAGCCTTGTTGGTGAACGTCATGGCCAGGATCGCTTCCGGCATAACGCCCATCCTCTCGATCAGATAAGCAATGCGGAAGGTGATGACGCGAGTCTTCCCGCTCCCCGCCCCGGCCAGGATTAGTACTGGCCCGTCGGTGGTTTCGACCGCTTCGCGTTGTTGCGGGTTTAGATCGTCCAGAAACGACAAGAGAGAATGGCTCCGAATGCGCTGAAAGAATTTTACAGGAAGGGTGTGTGGGGCGGGCATTCCTGCCCGCCCAGAAATACCTCACAAAACTGATGTGCCAGTGTCACGGAAACCTCCGGCCGAACGGGCCATGATGACACTCTATGATTCGGTTTAAGACGAACCCCTACGACTACCGCCGCAAATTGCCACACTATCAGAAATTCGACCGCCCCCTATTCGTCACATTTTGCAAACGCACTGAGGAACCGCTCTCGCCTGCAGCTCGATCACTCGTGCTGGAGCATTGCCTCAAAGGAAACAATCGGACAATGCACCTCCATGCCGCCGTGATCATGCCAGAACATGTGCATTTGTTGCTAACCCCGATGCGAAATGCACAGGGATGGCCGTTTCCTCTGAAAGACATTCTCAAGCTCATAAAGGGTCCCGCGGCTCGCAGCGTCAACATGCTGGCAGGGGCCCATGGGGCTTTATGGCAGGACGAGTCGTTTGACCACGTTCTGCGTTCAAACGAAAGCTTTGACGAAAAGCTTGAGTATATTCGGCAGAATCCGGTTCGTAGGGGGCTGGTGGCGAAGCCGGAAGAATATGAGTGGCTCTGGGTTGAAGGGAGTTGAGGGCGGGTGTGGTGGGTCTATATGATTCCCACAGGACTTCACGTTCGCCAATGAAGTTACCGCGACGACTTGCGATGATCGGAATTATCGTTGGCTTCGGGTTTATGACGGCCTCGTGCTAAGTGTATAAATGCAATCCTTTCCACCTTCCGACCGTGGAGCAGGTGGAGAAGATGAGCAATTTTTCAGACCCAATGCTGTCGCGGGTGTTCGACGATTTGACGTTTGTTTCTTGCCCTGGCTCATTCCTTTTTTCTTTACTATGGACATGAGCGATACGGTGAACTACGTCATGTGGGTCGTGGTTGCACTGATCAATGGCCCCGTTTACTACTGCGTGGGACTGATCTTTGCAGCATTAATGAAACTCAGCCTATGGAAATCTTGATGGCCCACTACCGAGGGCGGGCAGGAATGCCCGCCCCACACGGGAGGGACTGTATAATAAAGAATTGCNCTCATGAAAAAGAACACTCCAGCAGCGGCCAGGAAAAGCGCTGCAAAACCTTCCGCAGCGCGTCTGATCCGCTCCACCACGGTCCTCTGCGTCCGCCGCGACAACAAGGTTGTCATGGCTGG
>JGI26339J46600_10000814_pt1 | contig 10309 bp, 10 predicted proteins | sample BogFormECP12_OM1_FD_46600 | JGI IMG/M metagenome (IMG submission 46600) | reverse complement strand
GCCCAATAATATTCCGGCAGTTTCAACAGACGAGCCAGCAGCATGGCAGCCACCGCCGCAAAAGCGGTGCGCACCGAATCCACCAGGGAAGCCCGGCTAACCCCCGAAAAAATTCCCCCCTTCGCCATCAACCCTCCCTGCAAGCGTACCAAAAACCGCTATTGTATCGCCCGGGGGTCTTCGTGTTCACGTTGCGGCGGTCCTATTCGATAACTAGGCCGATAACAGGCCTGGATCGTTCCGGGCGGAAGGTCTTCACCGCTGCGCTCATTCTCTTTGTCTTCGTCGGTTTTGGTTGAGGCGTTGACTGGAGGAGCGTTCCATTCATGTTGCGCGCTTGCCGGGCTTTCGCGGGCGTTTTCGTTAAGGGCAGCCATGGGAGTTTCCGATTCCGTTTCGAGGTCGATGACAACCTGCTCTGGTTGCGGCTTTTCGAGTTCCATACGCTTGAGATTCGAAGAGGCAATCTGGAGCGCGTAGAGCAGGAGGCTGGCGGTTTTCCGTTCGATTCTTTTTTGCAGGACCATTTGCACGACCTGGCGAAGGACGGTCTGAATGGAGTGCGCATCTTCAAAAACGGGCAGAGTGATTTCGCCGGTTGCGTACTCTTGCTCGGAGTAACATTCGACCGTCAGGGGACGATCCTGTTGATGGTAGAAACAGAAATTCTTGTTGCGGAGAGCGGGCGAACCGCATTGGGTTCCGTTGACCTTGATGTGTCGGCAACGAGCTGCTGCTGAGGATGACATAGTTGCGCCTTGTAAGTTGGGACGTTATCGGCCGGAATCCATCCGTCGATCGATGTTGGTGGGGTACCCCCCGGTTATCCGGTATATTAGAATCATTGACTTAGCTTCGCGCCTGCGGCAAAGTCTTGAAAGGACAGCAGTTATAGGTAAAGTCTTGATTCGGCATGGGTTGATGGAATCGGGTCCTTAATCTGCCGGATAGGCCGCGCGTATCTATATTATTTTGTCTTTATTTCTATTATAAGACGGGTTGTCAAGTGTTATTGGGGCTGGATGATGTTCGGCAAATCAAGCCGCGGCGTTAGCCCGAATCTGCTTGAGCTTTATCTGTGCTTCAGCTCCCAAGAGGTCGGCATACAGGAGCAGGCGGGCTACACTTAAAGTGGAAAGCTTGCCGCGGGTGAGTTCGCTCACGCGCGGTTGCTGTATCTGCAGGATTCGTTCCAAATCGCGGGCGCTGTACCGGCGGCGTTTGATCAGCTCCAAAATTCTTTGATGCAGCGACGCCTTCAGCTTCAGTTCCAGCGCGCCCTGACGGTCCAACCCGAGTTCATCCAAGACACTCCCGCTTACCCTGTATTCACCTTCGACGGAGCGCCTCTTTGACATTTCTTTTTCCCTCGCGTTCGGCTTCCAGCACGCGCTTCAGGCGCGACTTGGCGGTCTCAATGTCTTTCTGCTCTATGCTATTCGAGCGCTTCTCGAAACAATGCAAGACGTGTATCGTTTCCGCTCGGCGTACATATAAAATCCGGTACCACGTTTTCGCGTCCTCTTCGCGCAGCTCATAAACACCCGGCCCTACAGTGCGTACTGGTTTTCTATCCGACCGGATTTGTCCAAGCTGCAACCGGTATAGCGCATATCCGAGATCATGTTTGACGCCAGCCGGGAACCCGCGCAATGCCCGTATCGAATCACCCTGAAAGACCAGAGGGGCGAGAGCGTCGCCGGAATTGGGGCTAGCGAGATCATCGGATTTCTTGTTACTTGTATACACGTGTTTTGTATGTTTTGTCACGATGACCTCGGTAATGCGCCTCGTAACCAGCCGAGCGCCGGGCATATCGAAGTTCTGGTCATAGGAGATCCGCTAACGTTGCCGCATCTGCCACGCGGTAAAAGGTTGGAATGCTGTCAGTGTCCTTTTTGTTAGGGAATATCTCCCATGAGCGAAAACTGCGGGCAAGTTGAAGAAATCTAACCCTTACCTCTATTGACCTAGGGTCGACGATTTCCTCCCATTTGGCCGGGTCGACTTGCCTGGCTTCCTTCAGCTTAGCCAATTGTTCCTCTGCGCTGCTTCCCTCGTGTATGCGCTCTGAGAATCCGTGATCCTCGAATTGAACCCACAGTTTCCGATCAGTGAATCGGACCGCCTCAACGCGCCCGAGTCCTAGCCGCGGATGACTGACCCACATTCCCGGTGTCAGTTCAGACGGAGCAGAGGGATCGACGATCTCTTGGACTAGGACTCCAGATTCGAAGATTTTCCTTCTTTTGTATGCGATGCGGTTCTGGCAGGCCTTCGAGCAATAGACGTTATCGCGACGCTCACGTACGAAGATCGTTCCGCATTCTGCACATACGGAAAGCCCCAGGCTTGAAAAGTGAACAACTAAGAATTCGCAAATCCACTCGGCAATGTGTGAGTGTAATGGGGTCGATTCGGGGTCGACCATGCGAAGGAATTCGGGACTCTTCGGGTCGGGCATTTGCCATGCCAGTCGCGCAGGCCGCCCCGACACCAACGCGGAGTTAATCTCTTCAAGCGGTTTTCTGAGGTGATGCCGAACCATCCATGAGCCTTCGGGCTCTGACATCAAGAAGAGAATTTCTCGAAAAGCTCTCGTGAGTTTGATCAGAGCGTTCGACCATGTCAGATCAGTGGAGGGGGAACAGGATTCCGCGTATGGCGAACCCACCGATTCGAGGAGCCTTGCGGCGTCGCTAGCAACTGCGAATAGCTGCGACTCCTCGATGAGCTCCGACGATGACGTGCGCGTGCCGGTCACGTCCCTTTTTATCGCTTCTCGGAGTTGCTCTTTGTCGTGTCGGGAAACGATATTGAGAAGTTCGAGCCATGATTTGCCACGGCTCAGCCAATCCGCCGCCGCATCGGCCTTGACAGTCTTTTCAACCGCGTCCCGCTCGTTATCGAATACCCACTCTAGGACGTCGTTTTGGTGAATGTACTCCTCTGGCACGTCGGGACCGGAGTCGTCGTGGTAGTCGGCACCCATCGATCCGAATCTCATGAGAGAAGAATATAGAGCGAGTCATGGATTGTCAATCCAGCAAATATGTAATCCATTACTTCACTGATGCAAAAGGAGTTACGCACTTCGCACTGAGATCACCAACACAAAAAAGCCCCGCTCTTGCGAGCGGGGCCTTGGCTTGCTGTCGGCATTTCGCGGACAGGAGTGTCCGCGCTACACGGGCTAGTACATATCTCCCATGCCGCCGCCGTGCCCGCCGGGAGCTGGAGCGCCCTTCTTCTCTTCCGGGATCTCCGCCACCAGCGCTTCGGTCGTCAGCATCAGCGCCGCGATCGAGCCCGCGTTGGTCAGTGCCGTGCGCACCACCTTCGTCGGATCGAGCACGCCCGCCTTCACTAGGTCTTCATACTCGCTGGTCAGCGCGTTGAAGCCATAGTTTTGGTCCTTGGAATCGGTGACCTTGCCCAGGACGATCGCGCCTTCTTCGCCGGCATTCTCGGCGATCTGGCGCAACGGCTCCACCAGAGCGCGCTTCACGATGTTCACACCGATCTGCTCGTCGCCTTCCAGCTTCAGCTTGTCCAGAGACGCAACGCAACGCGCCAGGGCCACGCCGCCGCCGGGGACAATNCCTTCCTCGACCGCCGCACGCGTCGCGTGCATGGCGTCTTCCACACGCGCCTTCTTCTCTTTCATTTCGGTTTCGGTCGCGGCGCCAACTTTGATCACGGCTACGCCACCGACCAGCTTCGCCAACCGCTCCTGCAACTTCTCGCGGTCATAGTCGCTGGTGGTCTTATCGATCTGGCTGCGAATTTCCTTCACGCGGCCTTGCACATCGCCCGGCTTGCCTTTGCCTTCGACAATCGTCGTGTTGTCCTTGTCGATGGTGATTTTCTTGGCCTGCCCGAGATCCGCCAGCGTCACGTTCTCCAGCTTGATCCCCAGATCTTCTGTGATCGCCTTGCCGCCAGTCAACGTCGCGATGTCCTGCAACATAGCCTTCCGGCGATCGCCGAAGCCCGGAGCCTTAACGGCCGCGACTTGCAGCGTGCCACGAAGTTTGTTCACCACCAGAGTCGCCAGCGCTTCGCCTTCCACATCCTCTGCGATGATCAACAGCGGCTTGCCGCCCTTGGCGATCTGCTCCAGCAGCGGCAGCAGGTCCTTCATCGAAGCGATTTTCTTTTCGTGGATCAGGATGTAAGCATTCTCCTGCACCGACTCCATCCGCTCCGGATCGGTCACAAAGTAAGGAGACAGATAGCCGCGATCGAACTGCATGCCTTCGACCACGTCCAGCTGCGTCTCCAGCGTCTTCGACTCTTCCACCGTGATGACGCCATCCTTGCCGACTTTCTTCATAGCCTCGGCAATGATCTTCCCGATGGTCTCGTCGTTGTTCGCCGAGATCGTCCCCACCTGCGCAATCATCTCGCCGGTGACGGGCTTGGAGAACTTGTCCAGTTCACCCTTGATGCGGTTGCCTTCCTTGTCGAGGCTGCCGCAAATGGCGATGACGGATTTCTCGATGCCGCGCTTCATCGCCATCGGATTGGCGCCAGCAGCAACCGTCTTCACACCTTCGCGATAAATTGCCTGGGCCAGAACCGTAGCAGTCGTGGTGCCATCGCCGGCGACGTCGCTGGTCTTGCTGGCGACTTCGCGGACCATCTGCGCTCCCATGTTCTCCAGGTTGTCCTGCAATTCAATTTCTTTGGCGACGGTTACGCCGTCTTTGGTGATGGTCGGCGCACCGAATTTCTTTTCGATGACAACGTTGCGGCCCTTGGGGCCAAGAGTAACCTTCACAGCGTCCGCCAGCAGGTTGACGCCGCGGAGAATGGCCTGTCGCGACTCTTCTCCGTGAACAATTTGTTTTGCCATAATGTTTCAGCTCCTAAATGAAATTTTGGTGCAGGCCGTGCCTGCGGAACTTTACGACTAGGTCTCAGCTGTCAGGTCTCACGCTTTTAACTGAGAGCTGATAGCTGAGAGCTATCAGCTACTTGCGCGCTCCAGCAGTTTCCTTCTTGGTTGCGCCCGAGGTCGCACCTGTAAGCACGCCGAGTACTTCTTCTTCGCGCATGATGACGAAGTCCTCGCCATCGATCTTGATCTCGGTGCCGGAATACTTGCCGAACAGAATGCGGTCGCCTGCCTTCACATCNAGCGGCCGAACCTTGCCTTCTTCGCTGATCTTGCCTTTGCCGGCGGAGATNACTTCTCCCTCCTGCGGCTTGTCTTTCGCGGAGTCGGGAATTATGATCCCGCCGCGGGTGGTATCGGCTTCTTCTACCCGACGGACCAGGATGCGGTCATGCAGCGGGGTGAATTTGGTAGCCATAGTTGCGTACTCCTTTCAAGAGTGGTTAAGTAGCTTTCCAGAGTTGTTAAGTAGATCGATTCGAATTCAGAATTGCCCCAGAATCGAGGACTGTTAGCACTTGAACGTCACGAGTGCTAATTATAGGAATGTGAGCGGGGGGTTGTCAAGTGCGCGACCAAACATTAGACAAGTATCCTGCAATCAATATGATAGCCAAGCCATGGGCTCATCGCGCATGCTGAATTGGACCGGAGCCTAAAGCTAGTCTGACCTCAGTCTTCCATAGTCGGCAAGGTCTTTAGCACGTCGCTGGCCCAGGGTCGACGGAGAACAAGATCGTCCTTGCGGATTTTTCCGTCGCGGAAGACCAGCACACGCTTAGCGAATTGTGCGATCTCGTGCTCGTGGGTGACCAGCACGATGGTTAGCCCCTTGTCGTTTAGATTCTGGAAGATCTCCATGATCTCCACTGAAGTACGGCTGTCGAGATTACCGGTGGGCTCGTCTGCCAAAAGGATGGAAGGACGATTCACGAGGGCTCGTGCTATAGCCACCCGCTGTTGCTGCCCTCCGGACATCTGCGACGGGAAATGCTGCGCCCGTTCGGCCAGACCCACCATCGTCAACGCATCGGCTGCACGTTTTCGGCGCTCTGTTTTATCGATTTTCGCGTACAGCGTGGGTAATTCCGTGTTTTCAAGGGCCGTTGTCCGGGCCAGCAGGTTGAAGCCCTGGAAGACAAATCCAATCTTCTCGTTCCGAATCAATGCCAGGGCCTTCTTGTCGTGCTCGGAAACATCGATCCCTTCAAGTAAGTATCGTCCAGAGCTGAGTCGATCCAGACAGCCGAGGATGTTCATGAAGGTGGATTTGCCACTGCCGCTCGCCCCCATGATCGCCACGAATTCTCCTCGCTGAATGTCAATGCTTACTCCGCGGAGTGCGTGAACCCGTGTCTCGCCCAGTTCGTAATACTTGTGCGCGTCTTCGACACGGATGACCGCGCTTGCCGCAGAGGCGGCTCGCGTGGCTCCGAACTGGTTGACAGCGGGTATCGTTTCCATGCGGTGGTTTCGNACTGCGACCTTAGCGCCGTAAGCCGCCTAGAGCTTGGGCTTTGGGCGCCACTGATCGAATTATCACGTCGTCCCCTTCCTTCAGTTCCCCTTTGAGAACTGCGCTGACCTCCGTGTACGCATGGTCTGTGATTCCAAGAGAAACCTTAACCGGTTCCATCGTGTTATCCGAATGGAGCTTCCAAACCACGGCAGTCTCTGCTTTCGGTGCGCGGGGCAGGTTCTGAACTCCGACGCCCGTCGATTTCGCAGCCTCCGCCGCAACGGAGTTGTCAGCAACCTGTTGCCCCTCAACTCCTTCGATCCCATAGCGCTTATACAGGGCCAAAATGTCCTCGGGCGCCAGCGGGGGTTTGTACCGTAGGGCAGTGTTTGGGAGTTTCAATGCGTTCTGCGCCGTAGCCACTGGAATGGTCACGTATGCCGTCATACCCGGGAACAGCTTTAACTCTGGGTTTGCAAATTCGATGATGGTGTCGTACGTGACCACGCTTTGCACCGTCGTCGGGTTCATCCGGATCTGGCTGACCACTCCTTGAAACGTTTGCTTGGGGAGAGCATCCACCTTGAAAGTGACTGCCTTGCCAACCTTGATGTTGTCCACGTCTGACTCGTCGGTCTTGGCGTACACCCACATCTTGGTGAGATCCTGCGCGATCGTAAAAATCGTTGGCGCTTGCAGGGACGCCGCCACGGTTTGCCCCACATCCACATTTCGCGCCACAACGGTGCCGTCAATCGGAGAACGAATCACGGTGTAATCAAGATTGGTTTGGGCTACTGCGACAGCGGCCTCTTTCTGGCTGATTTGCGCTTCGGCTTGCGTGATATTAGCTGCCGCGGCATCCACCGATGCGTTGGCCGCGTCATAGTTCGATCGGGCAAGGTCCAGTTGCTGCTTGCTCATGACGCCGTCTTTGGTCAAGCCGACGGCACGATCGTAGTCGGCCTTAGTCTGCACCAAAGCGGCTTTCGCTTTTTCGAGATTGGCTCGGGCCGCTTCCAGGTTGGCCTCTGAGTTTTTCAAATCAGCGGTTGCCTGCAGCANNGCCCCTTTGAACANTGCNGGATCAATGAGGGCTACAACGTCCCCCTTATGTACGCGNGAATTAAAATCGGCATTAAGTTTCGCAATGGACCCGGACACCTGCGATCCCACTTGGACCGTGATCACCGAGTTGATGGTTCCAGTGGCCTCCACAACGTCATGGATGTCACCTCGTTCCACCTTTGCGGTAAAATGCTGCGCTTGAGTATCCCGGTTCAGCCCCAAGGCGACCAACAATCCGGCCAGTACCACAACAACCGCTAAGATGAGCCACTTGCGTTTTGTCATTAATGTCTGGTCCCGGCAATCGACAACTATAAGGTGTTCACTCGTATCGCAGCGCCTCGATCGGATCAAGCCGAGACGCCTTGCGCGCAGGGTAGTAGCCGAAAAATACTCCGACAGCAACTGAGAACATCGCGGCCACTACGACCGCCTCGATAGACATCTCGATAGGCCAACCCAGAGTCTGTCCAACCAAATAGGAGCCAAAGATCCCAAAGAGTACACCCGCAGCCCCCCCGACGAGGCTGAGCATGATCGATTCTCCCAGGAACTGAAGCTGGATGGCTGCTTCGGTGGCTCCAACCGCCACTCGGACTCCGATCTCACGCGTACGCTCCGTTACGGAAACCAGCATCACGTTCATGATCCCAATTCCTCCCACGATCAGGGAAACGGATGCGATTGCGATCAGCAGAATAGTCAGAGTCTTGCTGGCGTCGAGCTGGGCCTGAATGATGTCCTCAGGATTTCGAATATTAAAGTCATCCTCTTCTTCGGGACGCAGATGGTGACGATCTCGGAGCACAGCGGTTGCTTCCTGTCCGGCCATCTTGACCACGCCTGCTGACACCGCCGAACACAGAATGTCGTCTAGCCACGTAATTCCCTTGATCTTCTTTTGCGCCGTAGTGTAGGGCAGGATGATCGTATCGTCCTGGTCTTGCCCGGAAAGAGAAAGTCCCTTGGGATGAAGCAGAGCCACTACCTTGCAGGGAAGGTTATTCACTCGTATGACCTTTCCAACTGGACTCTCAACGCCGAACAGCTGTTCTCGAACCGTTCGCCCAATCACGCAGACGTCCGCCGCTCGATCCACATCATCCTGCGAAAATATAGCCCCCTGATCCACGTACCAGCGCTTTATATCGAAGTATTCGGGCGAAACTCCGCGGTAGGACGTGTGCCAATTCTGATTCCCATAGATGACCTGAACCGGATCATCCACATTCGGCGAAACGCTCTTGATGAGAGAAATCTGGTTCTTGATGGCTACGGCATCGGCCATAACCAACGTCTTCGTGTCATGCGTGCCTGTGCGGACGCCGTTGACCGCCCGGCCGCCGGCCTCAATCCAAACGAAGTTGTCTCCAAGATTGTTTAGTTGTTGCTGGACTCGTGCTTGACCCGCATTGCCGATGGCCACGACACAGATCACTGCCGCAATCCCGATGGTGATCCCCAGAACCGTCAGGACGCTTCGCATCTTGTTTCTGAGCAACGCCACCAATGCGGATCGAAAGAGAGCCCCGTAGTTCACAATTTGGATGCCTCCTGCTTTATGCCCCAATTAAGAGGTTGGGAAACTCTTGCCGCGTGTCACACTCGTTCGCGCTTTTGGCCAGGGAAAACGACTTCTCACGATCTGTCTGCAAGGCAGATCACAGTCAAGTTCGTGCCGCTGTGGTTATTCTAACGCTAGGGCCCACGGGCCGCATCGTCATTCAATGACAGCCAGGATCTGCATTTCACCACTTGTAGTATCGGCTGCCGACCCGCCCAACCGTCGGCAGCCTTGCCAGTCCTCCGGCTAGTCTTGGCCGTCGCGCGCGGGGCGAATGCTGCAAGCATTGAGTTTCAGACCCAAAATGGAACGGCAGTTGGCGTGCACCACTCGGGTATCACCTTCCGCAGGGGGCGGTCTGGCCAGCCACGAGATTTAAATGTTTGCGCTTGTCAATCGTTGCTCACCAACCCGGCTCACGCGTGCTTATGCGAGGGGATGGAGGAGCGCCATGATGTCCGGTTTGAACTGCGTTGAAAGCTGTCTTAGTTGTCATCTGCGTTCCCGCAATTTTTTCTGCGCCCTCTCCCAGGACTCGATTGAGGCGTTCAACAAGATAAAACATGCCGCTGTTTTCCCTGAACACGCGGTGGTTCTTGTCGAGGGACAAAGTCCCTGCGCAGTTTTTATTCTCTGCCAGGGACGCGCCAAGCTCTGTACCACTTCGCGCGATGGCAAAACGTTAATTGTGCGCATCGCGGAACCCGGTGAAGTTCTGGGCTTGCACGCGGTGGTTACCGGCAGACCGTACGAGTTGACGGTCGAAACCATGCAGCCCTGCCAACTGAATTTCGTGGGGCGCGAAGACATGCTGCGCTTCCTTAAAGAGCACGCGGACGCCTCTCTTCATGCTACGCAGCATCTTGCTCGAGACTGTTCGGACGCCTATGGCGTGGTGCGCACCATCGGGTTGTCACACTCGGTGTCGGAGAGGTTTGCCCGATTCTTGCTTGAAACCGCCGCCGATGCCCAGGTCAGCCACGGAAAGGTGCGTGTCCGGCTGGCGATGACCCATGAAGAAATCTCACAACTCGTCGGCACCAGCCGCGAAACCATTACCCGCCTGCTCTCCGAGTTCCGCAGAAGCGAGATGGCGGAATTGAAGGGCTCGATGTTGATTATCCATAACCACCCGGCCCTGAAGAACATGGTCCGCGCTTAAGAGTCCGTGCTGAAACTCCAGTCCCCGGCCTCAGCCTATGAAAAAGCCTTCCTCCGTGTCGGAGCCTGCCCTGAGCGTAGCCGAAGGGTGTCTCCGTGGTGGGTGTGGCTTGGGGATCACAGCCGATTTAGGACACTCCCTCGTGGCCGGTTTCCT
>JGI26339J46600_10000813_pt1 | contig 10336 bp, 12 predicted proteins | sample BogFormECP12_OM1_FD_46600 | JGI IMG/M metagenome (IMG submission 46600) | reverse complement strand
CGGACTCCACGGACGAACCCCGCACGATGCGCGTGCCCGGTTCGCCCTAACCCTTACTTCAAACACGGCCCCTTGTGTCTAGTTCTGAAGGGTGCACTACAGCGGTGGTACTTCTGGGGGTTCGGTGTTCTTTTTAAATGGCAAATACCACATGTTTTACGGGGCGACTTCGGATCATTTTGATTCAGTACACAGGTTGCTCGCTCATGAAAGCATAGGTTATGCCTATAGCGATGACGGCGTACACTTTACGCGCTCGATCTACAACCCCATAGTCGACTCACGTAGCGTATCTCTGGCGAATGTAAACGCCTTTCATCAACAGGACACGTATTTGTTCTACATTTATCGGAAACCCCTCCCGTCCCCGGTAGACGGATGGATTCTTGCCAGCGAAGACTTGGGCGAATTAACACTAAACTGTCTGGCGGAGAACTAATTTATGCAACGATTTAGCTTATTTGGCGAGCCAATCGAGGATTCTATCTGTGAGGCGAGACCGCAATCATCCGAGTGTGATCCTGTGGAGCATTGGCAATGAGAACCCAGAGCAGCGGGAAGCGAATGGAGCGCAGGAAGCCCACCGATTGACTGTCGAGCCAAACGCGATCCGGGTAATCGACGTACCACTGGAAACAGGTGATTAGTGAGCGCGGGCGCGCCACGCTCGTACCCCCCCCAGGCCCCAGGCGGGGGGGGTTGGAGCATTTTGCCCTCGTGGCGTATATACCCCCCAGACAGATTGACAACCATGTCTCTACTGCCCTAGTATTGTGCCTAACATGACTCCGCTGACCCATCGCCATCACCATCATCACCATGCGATGAGCGTGTCGGCGGGGGACCACGGATAACCAAAGCACTCATAGGAAATCCAAGCCCGCTGGCGCAGACCTCGCCCAGCGGGCTTTTTGCTTTTTGGCGAGCTTTGAAAATCTGACACGGAGATTAGGAGGGTTCGATGGAGATCGACTTCGACAAGATGCAGGGCCTGGCGCCTGCGGTCGTTCAGGATGCGGGCACCGGGGAGCTGCTGATGGTGGGCTTTATGAATCGGGAAGCGCTGGATAGGACCCTGCACACTGGATTCGTGACGTTCTACAGCCGCACTCGGCAGAAGCTGTGGACCAAGGGAGAAAGCTCCGGCAATCGTCTGCAACTGGTTGCCGCCTTCGCCGACTGCGACCGGGATACAGTGCTGCTGCGCGTCCGTGTGCTGGGCGAGGGCAAGGTTTGCCACACCGGGACGCGCTCCTGCTTTACCCAGGAACTTCCTCTGGGAAGCGCGCTCAGAACCGCCGTCTTTGGACAAGAGAAGGTTGGGCAAGAGGGGGCCGAGCGATGAAATTCCGGTTGGGCATTCCCAAAGGAAGTTTGCAGGAAGCGACGCTGAGCCTCTTCACCCGCGCCGGACTGCGCGTCTATACCAACGCCCGCTCTTATTTCGCCGCCACCGATGATCCCGATATCGAATGCCTGCTCATTCGCGCCCAGGAAATGGCGCGGTACGTCGAACACGGCGCGCTGGATGCGGGCTTGACTGGCCTCGACTGGGTGCTCGAAAGCGGCCTCGACGTGGTCAAGGTCACCGACCTGATCTATGCCAAACAAAGCATGGGCCGGGTCAAGTGGGTATTGGCCGTGCCTGAGGATTCGAGCTTCCAGAAACTCGAGGACCTTGACGGTCGAATCATTGCCACCGAACTGGTCAGTTTCACTCGCAATTATTTCGCGAGCCGGAACATTGCCGTGCGGGTCGAGTTCTCCTGGGGCGCGACCGAAGTCAAGCCGCCGTTGCTGGCAGACGCCATTGTCGAGGTGACGGAGACGGGTAGTTCACTGCGCGCCAATCATTTGCGAATCCTCGAAACCGTTCTTGAGTCCAACACGCAACTGATCGCGAACAGCGCCGCCTGGGCCGATCCTTCACGGCGAGAAAAGATTGAGAACCTGTCCGTCATGCTCAGTGGGGCCATCGCTGCGCTGGGGCGGGTCGGTCTGATGCTCAACGTGCGCAAACCAGACTTGCCCGCTGTTCTCGGTCTTCTGCCAGCGCTGAAGAATCCGACGGTCGCGCCACTGGCCGATGGCGAGTGGGTCGCGGTGAACACGGTCATCGAAGAGCACACCGCCTGGGCGCTGATTCCGAAGCTCAAGCAAGCCAACGCTCAGGGCATCGTCGAATATCCGCTCAACAAGGTGGTCATGTGATGCGCAATACGGTAATGCAGATTGATGTGATGCGCGATGACCTGATGCGCATTCTCGAAGGCCCCGAGCAAGCTCGTCTTGTAACTGCGCTGGCCGAGCGCGGTGCGACCGATCTGGCGGAGGTCGAGCCTGTAGTCCGCCGCATTGTGAGTGAAGTTAGGCGTACCGGTGATCGCGCAGTGCGCCGCTACGCTGCGCGTTGGGACGGGTTGAGCAAGGACGAGCCGCTCCTTGTTCCCGAGGACGATCTCCACGAGGCTTGGGAGCAAACTGGTCCAGAGCTGCAGGACGCGATCAAGCAGGCTGCGCGCAATATCCGTCGCTATGCCGAATGGCAAGCCCCCAAGGACCAGGATAAAGAATGGCGGCGCGAAATTGAGCCCGGCGTCTTCGTGGGCCAGTTGGTGCGCCCTCTGGATTCGGTGGGGTGCTACGTACCGGGCGGCCGTTATCCTTTGCCTTCGACGTTGCTCATGACGGCGATTCCCGCGCAGGTCGCAGGTGTCCGGCAGATTCGCGTTGCGTCTCCGCGCCCGGCGCAGGCAACTTTGGCGGCGGCCGCATTCCTCGGCGTGCGCGAGTTCTACCGCGTCGGTGGGGCACAGGCCATCGCCGCGCTTGCCTATGGAACTGAAAAGATCCCGCGCGTGGACAAGATCGTCGGTCCGGGCAACCGATACGTGACCGCAGCCAAGAAACTGGTGGCTTTCGATTGCGCCATTGAATTTCTGGCTGGTCCTACCGAAGCCGTCATCATCAGCGAAGACGGCGATCCAGCTTGCATTGCTTCCGACCTGGTGGCCCAGGCGGAACACGATCCCGACGCGTTGTGCGTCTTCATGACAACTTCACGCGCGTTAGCGAAAAACGTTCAGAAGGATGTGCAAAAGCGCGCGCGCGCAAATCCGATCGCCGCCCAATCACTCACCCGTCGCGGCGCCATTCTTCTGGTCGCTTCGCTCGAACAGGCCGTCGAGATGGCGAATCGCATCGCGCCCGAGCATCTGACGATCCCGGCGTCGTTGGCGCCGGCCGTGCAGCACGCGGGCGCGGTTTTCCTGGATGAGTTCACACCTCAGGCAGCGGGCGACTATGTCTCCGGACCGAACCACGTGCTGCCTACGGGCGGAATGGCCCGCGTGCGGGGCGGCCTCAGCGTGCTCGATTTCGTCCGCGTCATTGCTTGCCAGCAAGTGTCCCGCGAAGGAATGCGCCGGATCGGGCCGTCGGGCTTTACGCTGGCAACTGCCGAAGGCTTAAAGGGACACGCGGAGGCATTCCGAGTGAGGTGCTCCCATGCTTGAGGCTCGCGCAGCGGTAAAGAATCTGCACGCGTATCGGCCCCCTTNGGCGGGCCGAACCGGACTGCGTCTCGATTTCAACGAGAGCACCGTGGGATGTTCGCCGCGCGTCCTGGCCCGCCTGCGCTCGCTTGACTCCGAACTCTTGGCGCGCTATCCCGAGCGCGAACCGGTGGAAAACGAGGTCGCGAGCTTTCTCGGGCTCGATCCGGCGCAGGTTCTGCTCACGAACGGTGTCGACGAAGCGATTCATTTGCTGTGTTCCACATATCTCGATCCCGGCGACGAAGCGCTCATCGTCGTGCCCACCTTTGCCATGTATGCGATCTTCGCGCAGGCCGAAGGCGCGCGCGTTGTCGAAGTGCGTGCCGGCGACAACTTCACATTCCCCGCGCAAGACCTGCTCGCGCAACTCAGTCCGCGCACGCGGCTCATCGCGGTGGCGAATCCCAACAATCCGACCGGAGCAGCGGTCGCAGGCAATGTCCTGATTCAGATTGCGCAAGCTGCGCCGCAAGCCGCCGTGCTCGTCGATGAAGCGTATTTCGAATTTCACTTGGAAACGCTGATTGACCACACCCGGCAGATCCAGAATCTTTTCGTGGCTCGGACTTTTTCCAAGGCCTACGGCCTCGCCGGTTTGCGCATTGGAATTCTTGCGGGAGAAGCCCGGCAGATGGCGATGGTCCGCCGCGTCGCCTCGCCCTACAGCGTCAACGCGGCCGCCCTCGCAGTGCTGCCCGTGGGTCTTCAGGATCAGGAGTACGTCGGCCGCTATGTCGCGCAAGTGCTGCGCAACCGCGAGAGATTGCAGCAGGAACTTGGCAAGCTCGGGTTGCATTACTGGCCGAGCCACGCAAATTTTGTCCTCGTACGCATCGGCTCAGCCCACGCGGAGTTGGTTCGGGCCCTGCGCGACCGCGGAATTCTAGTGCGTGACCGGCACTCCGATCGGCATTCCGACCCGAGATGCGAAGGCTGCGTCCGCCTGACCGTGGGATCGGACGAACACACCGAGACTCTCATCGGCGCTCTGCGCGAAGTGGTCGAGCAGCTTGGATTGCGAACTGGGTTGCCAAGTGAGGTGCGGGCGTGAGGAAAGCCAAACTGCATCGCAAGACCGCGGAAACAGAAATTCAAATTACCCTCACCATTGAGGGCCGTGGCAAGTACGAAGTCTCCACCGGTATCCGTTTTCTCGATCACATGCTGCAGCTGTTCGCGCGTCACGGTGGTTTCGACTTGCAACTCGCCGCTCTAGGCGACTTGGATGTGGACCAGCACCACACCGTGGAAGATGTCGGAATCGCTCTGGGTGAGGCGTTCGACCGCGCTCTGGGTGACCGGCGCGGCATCCTGCGAGCTGGTTATTTTCTGATGACCATGGACGAAACTCTCGGTTTGGCGGCAGTTGACTTTGGAGGCCGCGCGGTGGCCGTGGTTCAGACCAAAGTCCGAGCGACGCGGGTCGGCGATCTGCAGACGGAACTGGTGTGCGACTTTTTCGAGGGTTTCGCACGTGGCGCGCGCGCGAACATTCATGCGCGTGTGCTTTACGGGCGCTCCAGCCATCACAAGATCGAGGCGCTCTTCAAAGCTTTTGCGCGCGCTCTGCGCGTTGCCTGCTCCCGCGACCGCCGCCTGGGACGCATGCTGCCGAGCACCAAGGGGCTTCTATGATCGCCATCGTGGACTACGGTGCGGGCAACCTGAATTCAGTGAAGAAGGCGTTTGACTATCTCGGCGCCGAAGTCGTCGTAACCACCCAGCCTGAAATCGTCGCAGAGGCGGACAAGATCGTGCTGCCGGGCGTCGGGCACTTCAGCGCATTGAGCGGCCTCGACAACAGCGGCTTGCGAGACGCCGTGCTGCAAGGCGTGCGCGCCGGCAAGCCGTTTTTCGGGATCTGCCTGGGAATGCAGTGGCTGTTCGAGGGCAGTGACGAAGACCCCGAATTGGCGGGAGCGGGAATTTTTGCTGGAAGATGCCGGCAGTTTCCGTCGTCGGTGAAATCGCCGCACGTCGGATGGAACTCGCTGGCTGTGCGGGAAGGCTCGCGCTTGCTGCGTAACATCGCGCCCGACTCCTTTGTTTATTACACCCACTCTTTTCAAGCGCCGGTGGTTGCTGCCACCACCGCAGCGACCGAATACGGAGCCCAGTTTTCCGCCGCCGTCGAACGAGACAACATTTTCGGAGTGCAGTTCCATCCGGAAAAATCGTGGAGCGTGGGGCTTCTCATTCTTAAGAATTTCTGCGAGGTGAATTTCCGTGAGGTTCGATAAGTGCTGACCAAGCGCATCATCGCCTGTCTTGATGTGGACAACGGCCGGGTCGTGAAAGGCGTGCAGTTCGTTAATCTGCGCGATGCTGGCGACCCGGCGAAGTGCGCCGCCGCTCATGCCCGCGATGGCGCGGACGAGATTGTTCTGCTCGATATCACGGCCACCAGCGATAAACGCCGGACGATCCTCGACGTTGTCGCCCGCACGGCGCGTTGTTTGTTTATTCCGTTCACCGTCGGCGGAGGAATCCGTGAACTCTCCGACGCCGCGGCCGTGTTCGAGGCCGGCGCCGACAAGATCGCCATCAACTCCGCCGCGGTGAAGGATCCGGCGCTGATCGGAAAAATCGCCGCTCGTTTTGGCTCGCAGGCGGTCGTGGTCTCCATCGACGCCAGGCGCGTGAACCGTGGTTTCGAAGTGTTCATTGCCGGAGGCCGCATTCCCACCGGCCGGGACGCGCTTCAATGGGCGCGCGAGGCAACCGCTTGCGGCGCCGGAGAAATCCTGCTCACTTCCATGGACCGCGACGGCACCCAGGCTGGTTTTGATTGCGAGTTGACGCAGCTTGTGGCCGATGCAGTTTCCATTCCGGTGATCGCGTCGGGCGGCGCCGGTTCGCCGCAACACTTCATTGACGTTTTCCGCAACGGGCGCGCGGACGCGGCTCTGGCCGCTTCCATTTTTCATTTCGGTCTCGAGAACATCGGACAATTGAAACGCGAACTGCACGCTGCCAACGTGCCCGTGAGGTGGCCATGCTGATTCCGTCGATCGACCTGATGGGCGGCAAGATCGTGCAGTTAGTCCAGGGCGAAAAGAAGAAACTGGAGTTCGACAACTTCGACTACTGGATCGAACGCTTCTCGAAGTACCCCATAGTCCAACTCATCGACCTCGACGCAGCGCGCGGCGCCGGTGACAACCGGTCGTTGGTGAAGCAGATCGTCGGCCGCCTGAACTGCCAGGTTGGCGGCGGCATTCGCAACCTCGAAACTGCGCAGGAACTTCTAAACATGGGCGCGCGCAAGGTGATCATCGGGTCCGCGTTGTTGACCGGAGGCCGGATCAACCACGAACACGCTCGCGCACTGGCGGACAAACTCCCGACTGTGGCGCTCATGTTTGCTCTCGACTCCCGCGGAGGCCGAGTAGCGATCGACGGCTGGCGCACGCAGACTGCGGTCACTGCCCTCGACATGATTCGCGAGCTGGAACCTTTCTGCGAGACCTTTCTCTATACCAACATCGACACGGAAGGCTTAATGGGCGGAATTCCGATGGAAACGATTCATGCCATCCGCCGCGCAACTACCCGGCACCTGGTGGTCGCCGGCGGTATCACCGAACAGCAGGAAATCGACAGCCTCGACGCGCTGGGAATCGACGCCGTGGTGGGAATGGCGCTCTATGCCGGAAAAATCCGCGGTTGAAACGCACCCCGACCCCCTAGCTGGTAGTGCCCTACATTCATCGCCCCCAAAGGACACGAAGTTACACCAAGGTATGAAATTGCTGACGGTTTCCTTCGTGCTCCTTTGTGTCCTGCGTGGTTAAATTAGGACACTCCCGGAAATCGAGAGACCTGCAAAAGGTGGGATTTTCGCAATACGCCCGGCCGCCTCACACGACTATGGCGGCCGCTCCGTCGATGGAATCTTCTTTTACCGCAATCAAAGCTTCGTTGGCCTGGTCGAGTGGGAACGCAGTTACCCTCGGCCTCAGATCAATCTCGCTCGCGACCTGGAGGAAATCTCGGGCGTCAGCTCGAGTCATGTTCGCGACACTCCGAAGCTGGCGCTCGCCCCACAGCAGGCGGTCATAGTCGAATTGGGGAATCCTGTCCAAGTGAATTGCGTTGATGGCAACCACTCCTCCCTTCCTCAGGCTGGATAGAGCGGCTACTACGACATCGCCACTAGGAGCAAAAGTGACGGCGCAGTCGAGCTCCGCGGGCGGTCTGTCCGTTTCACTTCCCACCCACACCGCCCCGAGAGAAGCTGCTAACTGGCGATGTGTTGCGCCTCGCGTGGAGACGTACACCTCGCAATTCCAGGAGCGTAAGACCGCGATTGCCAGATGCGCCGAGGCACCGAACCCGAACAGCCCGACACGGTCGCCATGCTTGACGCCAGCCACACGAAGGCTGCGAAAACCAATAATGCCCGCGCACAACAGCGGCGCGGCGTGTAAATCGTCCAGTGGATCGGGAAGAGGAAAAGCGAAATCGGAGCGAACGACTGCGTATTCAGCATAGCCGCCGTCCACGGTATAACCGGTAAACGTGGGTGCATCACAAAGATTCTCCAGACCAAGGCGACAATACCGGCACGTGCCGTCTGTTCCTCCCATCCAGGAAACGCCCACACGGGTGCCGACAGGAAGTTCCTCCGTAGCTCCAGCTACGACTTCGCCGACAATCTGATGTCCGGGGATTACTCCAGGGCGACAGGCCGGCAAGTCGCCTTCGACGATATGCAAATCGGTGCGGCACACTCCACACACCCGCACCCGCACAAGAACTTGACCTGGCTTCGGTTCCGGCCTTGCAACCTGGCCAATCCGAAGAGGCCGCTTCCAGACTTCTTGAGGTGCCGTTAGAGTAGCGGCTTTCATCAACTCAGCGAGAAATCTCCCGACGCAGCAACCGTTGCGAAATCAATATACTCTTTCCGTTGGGCGATCTGTTTGAGCCCGCTAAAAGAGGTGCCCTGCATCTTTGAAGGTATTCATAAATGCGCTGCCCTCTGTAGATACGGGAATGTGTGGCCAGATCGCTGTGCGTCGGATCGCACAACCGAATCGTTTAGGTCACAGGTATGAGTGACCTCACGACCAGCCGGGATGAACAAATCTACCGCGTCAATTCGACAGAGCGATGGAAGGTTATTCGCTGCCCTACAACTGCTGCGATAGATAGTTGGCGATACCCATTTCCTTGATGGAATGAAGCTGAGCCTCCAAGTAGTCCACGTGACGCTCTTCGTCGTGAATCATGCGCTCGAATAGAGCCTTGGAGCCGTCGTCCTTGGCCTCGACGCAAATCTTCACGGCTCCGTTGTACTGGTGCACCGCATCCTGCTCGTCTTTGAGATTAATCTCCATCTGCTCCTGCACCTTGCTGCCAAGTTGAGGCTTCAACCCGACATCGACAGTGGGGATGCTGTCCAGGAAGATAATGCGCTCAATCAGTCCTTCCGCGTGCCGCATCTCCTCGATGGCCCGCACCTTGGTGCGCTCGCCAAGACCCTTGTAGCCCCAGTTCTGGCACATCTCCGACTGCGTCATGTACTGCACAATCGCCGTCAATTCTGCGCTTAGAGCCGCGTTCAACTGCGCAATGACCTTCTCGTCGCCGTGCATAGTTTGGCCTCCGTCGTTCGCCATTTTGCGCTCTGGAAAACAGGGAAGCTGTGACCCAGCGCACAAGGACGTGGTAGCCAGGGCTCTGCGCNGCCGAGGNTAAAGCGCTAACATCAATTCNAGCTCGGAAATCCNGGCTCGGAGATCGCGATGGAACCGTTCCGCTTTCATCTCTTCGTCTGCACGCAGCAAAAGCCAGAAGGCATCCCCTCTTGCCCGGCCAACGGGTCGTTCGCAGTGCTCGACGCGCTCGATCGCGAGATACAGGCGCGCGGCCTCAACCACGATGTGCAACTCACTACCTGCGGTTGCATGGGACTGTGTGATGAAGGTCCAGTGATGGTCGTCTATCCGGCAGGGGTGTGGTACCGGCGCGTGCAACCGTCGGATGTATCTGAAATCGCCGCCACGCATCTCGGCGACGGTAAGCCCGCCGATCGTCTCGTATGGAACGATGCCCCTGCGATGAAAGCCATGGCGGTCGAGCACGGGGAAAAGTTCCGTGACGCGATGGCTGCCCGCGAGAAAGCAGGGACGCTGCCCGATCGCCTGGATCAGATGATCCGCGGCTTCATGCCGAGCCGTTGCATTCTTACGGCGCTTGAACTCGACATCTTTACCGCCATCGGGGACGGAGCCAATGCTGAACAGATCGGGACGAGGATCAACGCGAATGCCCGCGCCACAGGCATGCTGCTCAACGCGCTCGTCGCCNTCGGACTGCTCTCGAAGAGCGGCGGCGATTACAAGAACACGCGCGAGTCAGCACGCTTCTTTGTTCAGGACTCCAAAGACAACCACCGCAATGGTCTGTTGCACACCGCCAATATCTGGCATCGCTGGAGCACACTGACCGACGCCGTGCGCAGCGGTATGCGCATCCCGATCAGTCGCGACCACACCCCCGAATGGACGCGCAGCTTCATTACCGGCATGCAACGCAACGCCAAAGATCGCGCCCCGCTAGTCGTGAAGGCCCTGGGCACAGCCGGCGTTCGCCGCATCCTCGATCTCGGTGGCGGCTCCGGCGCATACTCCATCGCGTTCGCAAAAGCGAGTCCCGATGTGCAGTGCGAGATCCTTGACATCCCAGAGGTCGTACCGCTCACCATCGGATATGTCAGCCAGGCCGGCGTCTCAGCGCAAGTCAGCCTCCGCACTGGAGACATGCTCCAAGAC
>JGI26339J46600_10000812_pt1 | contig 10347 bp, 11 predicted proteins | sample BogFormECP12_OM1_FD_46600 | JGI IMG/M metagenome (IMG submission 46600) | reverse complement strand
CGCGGTGCTGGCGGCCATCGAGGCGGGCATGATCGTGCACAGACGGGAGTACGAGGGCAACCTCGTCCACCTCACCGTCAGCGGCCCGGCCTCGCTCATTGGGCGGCTGCGGCAGTACCGGCTGCGGGAAGAGTAGGCCCTTTTTCATCAAGCCGTATTGTCAGGGCGCTTATTCTCTTTCATGGAATGAAGATTACCGAGCGCGAAGGAGGCACTATGAATCCGGTTCAAGGCAGCGCCGCCCGCAGCATCACCACGCTTTCCAGCCGCGAGGTCTATCGCAACCACTGGATGCGGGTGCGCGAGGACGAGATTCTGCGCTCGAACGGCGAGCGGGGCATCTATGGCGTGGTGGAAAAGGACGACGCGGCCATTATCCTGCCCATCGACCGGGGACGCGTCTGGCTTGTGGAGCAGTTCCGCTACACCATCCAGGAGCGGGCGCTGGAGCTGCCCCAGGGCGGCTGGGAGATGGAAACGGAAAACCCCGAAGAGCTGGCGCGCGGCGAGCTGAAAGAGGAAACGGGCCTGGAAGCCGCCAGCATGATCCACCTGGGAACGCTGTGGATCGCCTACGGCTTCACCCGGCAAAAGCAGCACGTCTTTCTGGCCACCGGGTTGACGGACGCGCAAAAAGAACCCGACCCCGAGGAACACGATCTTCTCATCCGCTCCGTTCCCCTGGAGGAGTTCGAAGAGATGATGCGCGGCGGAGTGATTCGCGACGGCTGCACGCTGGCCGCGTGGGGGCTTTATTTGCTTTGGAAGGAGAAGACAAAGACCCGCGCCTGAAGGCGCACGGAAATTCGATCTCTTTCAGGGGGCTGAAGCCCCCTGCTCCCTCCGTTCATGCGCTGTATACAGGGGCCTGATGGTTCTATGCTCCCTCCGGAATCTTCGACTTGCAAATCGAGTATTTACTGGCTACTGATCACTGACAACTGACCACTGTTCTATCCCCGCTCCTCCATCGGAATGTACGGCGCGGGGTAGGCGGGGCCGATGTATTCGGCGCGGGGGCGGATGAGGCGGTTGTCGTCCAACTGCTCGATGATGTGGGCGGCCCAGCCGGAGATGCGGCTGATGGCGAAGATGGGCGTGTAGAGGTCGATGTCGATTCCCAGGGTGGCGTAGGTGGAGGCGGAATAGAAGTCCACGTTGGCGTTCAGCTTCTTGTCGGCGTTGATGTAAAGCTCGATGGCGCGGGAATAATCGTACCATTTGGGCATGCCAGCGTCCTTGCCGAGCTGGTCGCTCATCTTGCGCAGGTGGGTGGCGCGGGGGTCCTCGGTTTTGTAGACGCGATGGCCGAAGCCGGAGATCTTCTGCCTGGCGGCCAGCATGCCCTTGACGTACTCGACCGGATCGGCGCCGGCCTTGTCGATTTCGTAGAGCATGCGCATGACGCCTTCGTTGGCGCCGCCGTGGAGCGGCCCTTTGAGCGCGCCGAGGGCGCCGGTGACGGCCGAGTGGATGTCTGCCAGGGTGGCGGCGATGACGCGGGCGGCGAAGGTGGAGGCGTTCAACTCGTGCTCGGCGTGCAGGACCAGCGCCATGTCCATGGTCTTGACGGCGGTTTCAGAAGGCAACACGCCGTTGAGCATCCACAGGAAGTTGGCGGCATGGTTCAGCGAGCGGTCGGGCGGCACAATTTCANNGCCCTTGCGCAGCCGGTCGTAGATGGCCACCAGCATGGCCATCTGCGCGGTGAGGTTGTAGCTCTTGCGCACGTTGGCGTCGTGGGAGTTGTCTTTCTCGTCGGCGTCGTAAAGACTCAGCGCGGAGACAGCGGTGCGCAGCACTTCCATGGGCGTGGCCGTGGTGGGAAAGGAACGCAACATGTCGATGATGCGCTGGTCGAGCGAGCGGGCCAGCGCCAGTTGCGACTGGAACTCGCGCAGTTCCAGCTGATTGGGCAGGATGCCGTTCCACAGCAGGTAGGTGGTCTCCTCGAAGGTCGAGTGCTCAGCCAGCTCGTGAATGTCGATTCCACGATAGGAGAGTACTCCCGCTTCTCCGTCGATCCAACAGATCCCGGAGTTGGTCGCAACAACTCCTTCCAGACCCTTCCCTGCGACAGCAGTCGACATGCTTGCGGATCTCCCCATGCGATGAATTTTTGCGGTTGCGGCGGATGTCCTGGCCTTTCAAAAGAGCCCGGCGCCTGAAAATGCATTAAAGATGTTTATATCGTAGCGATTCCATGCTTGTCACGGATTGCGGGACAACTCGGGCCTCAGGGCCGCTGGAGCATGGTGGCCGGCGAGCGTCCGGCGGGCAGGGCGCCATTTCCCCCAGGCGTCCTGTATTCTATATTCAGTAGATTCTCCCAGAGGCGGGCCTAGCGGAAATTCCGGTGCTCGACAGGGAGGGCTGAATTCCCGCAAAGACGCAGGAGGTTCCAGAGCAAGGATCCTCGAAACGGCGTCTAAAGGGAAAGGATGTCGCCATCACCAGGGCCTGAGGTTGTGTGCACAGGTCCCCCAAAAAGCGGTTCGCTGTACGGGCCGCGCGAAAGAGACGAAAGGCAAAAACACATGAGTCAAGTTGACGATACCCCGAGAACCTACTCCGGCGCATTGCTAGCGGTGCTTGCCGTGGCTCTTTTGGCCGCGGTGGGCGGCCTGATCTGGAGCTACACGCTCAGCAGCAGGCTAACGAAGCAGGAAGCCGCGCTGGCCGACGCGAACCAGCAGAATGTGAAGCTGGACGCCAAGTTGCGCGAAACCGACGCCCGCCTCAAGGTGGCCACCGAAGAACTGGGCCAATCTTTGGGGTTGACGCAAAAGCAGATGGACGCCCGCGCCCAGGAGATCATTCGCCGCGAGAAGGCCGACGAGGCCAATGCCCAGCGGCTGGAGACCGCCCAGAAGGAGACCGCGCAGGCTGTGACGGCCGTCGCCAGTGATGTATCCACCGTCAAGACCGACGTGGGCGGCGTCAAGACCGATTTGACCAAGACGCAAAGCGATCTGGCCACCACCATCAGCCAGTTGCAGTCCATGAAGGGGGATTTGGACGGCCACAGCACCCTGATCGCCCGCAACCACGACGAGCTGGAGCTGCTCAAGCACAAGGGCGACCGCACTTACTATGAGTTCACCCTGACCAAGGGCCAGAAGAAGCCTGTGGGCACGGTGAGCCTGGCGCTGACGAAGGCCGACCCCAAGAAGAACACTTTCAACCTGGAAGTGACTTCGGACGACAGGACCGTCCCCAAGAACAACAGGGGAGTGTTCGAGCCGCTGCAGTTTTACAGCGGCAAGGATCAGATGCTCTATGAGATCGTGGTGAACGCGGTCAGTTCAAACAAGCAGGTGACCGGGTACCTGTCGGCGCCCAAGAGCGCGCCGGTTCCTCCTACTGTTCCGTAACCGCGGCGGGAGGGGGTGCGAGCACCAGGCTTTGCTGGTAGAGGAAGGCAAAGGTGAAGCTCAGGTTTCTGCGCGCATCCCACTCCTGCTTGCTCAGACGGAAGGCCGAGACGATGGACCCTTCCACGGTCTGGCCGGGGACGATGGTCGTCTCCAGGGGCAGCGCCTTGCCGTGCGGCGCCGGCATCTCCGGATAGGCGAGAAACACCCGGTCGTAATCGGCCGCCGTTGCCGCGTAGCTGGAGTGGATGCCGTCATTGAGCGTGGCATTGGTCATGATGTTGTGCAGAGTGAGCGGATGCTTGCTCTGGTTATGCAGCTTGACCAGGGCGAAGACATAAACCTGGTTGAAGCTCTGCTGGGGCATGGGCTCGCCGTTGGCGTCGAGCGCAGGGGTCACGGTGAGCTGCGGGTGGACCCACACGTGCTCGATTTCTCCGCTGGCTATGGGCGGCGTCTGTCCGGCTATCATGTAGATCGCAATAGCAATCGTCACCAGCGCGGTAGCGATAACGGTGGCCAAAACCACGCGGCTGGAACCTTTGGCATAGTCCTCGCCTGGGACGGCCTCGTCCAATTCTTCTACGGAATCTTCTTCGGGGGAATCTGGCTGAAGTAGGCTCATCGCGCCCTTATCTTATCTCCACCGGCGCAAAGCAAGCTATGAATTTCGTATGCATCGTTGCGGGAAAATGCATACTTTTGCACAAAACGGGGAGCCTTTTGCTCCGGTTTACGGCCGCGGCCTCAGCGCAGCCATAAAATCTTCCGCTCCCAGCGTGTTCAGCACGTCTTCAGGCCCCAGCCAGACGCGGCGATAGCTGCGCATACGGAAACCGTCGCCGCCATCGATCTCCAGCAGATCGGCGCTCTCGGCCAGCAGACGGGCCATGGCGGGGTTGTCCACCGGGTGAGTTACCGCAAACCTCCCTCAGGGATTGAAGCCCTGTCTGCTCTTGTTCTTCGGACAAGTTCTCAGAGGTCGGCGGCTAGCGTGCTGCTGATGGTGCTGAAGGCCGAGTTGACGCCTGAAGCCAGGCTGGTCATTCCAGCCACTGCGCCAGTTGCGATCAGAGCCACGGTCAAGGCATATTCAACCAGATCCTGACCTTCTTCGCCGTTCTTCAGGTTCTGGAACTTCACATACAGCTTGATAAGCATGTCGTTCATTTGGATTCGCTCCCTGGGCGGAATCTTTCAGTGACAGGTTGGAAGACACTTGGTACAGCACGTGGCGCCCCAGACTTAAGGCCTGGCACTCATCATCATTCATCGACAACTTACTGAACATGTGGCAATCGAGCAGCGCAGTGCAGTGTAAACGCCAGTATACTGGTAATCGAAAAAAGATTACTGTCGAGCCGAAAGTAATTAACCCCTTGGTAATGCAATCCTCGATTCTGTGCTCAGATTCAACTCCGAAGGAATTTCATTTGCCTTCGCCGCGGTCAAGCAGCCCCACACCTAGCACACCCCTACCCGGCTTTTGGGCAGAATTGGCGGTTGCGCGGAAATGGATAGGGATTTGGTGTGTTGGGCAAAGCTGGAACGAGGAATAGCGATCAGGGATCAGGGAACCCGGCTGGGATGGGGAAGGGATACCGGCCAGCAGATGGCCGCTTGCGGATTTGCTTCCGGTGGAGGGGAATGCACCCCGGCGAAACCAAGTGCTACGGGCAGGAACAGCGTTATGTGATAAGGAGGAGCTGACAGGGCACACCTCAAGTGTGCCACCTCGCGGCAGTCAATCAGTACGCCCGGTCTTACGCGCCGCTAGGCTGCGCTGTGGGCGGCGTCCCGGAGGCGAATCACTGCATCCGCCTGGGGACCTTTCTGACCTTGGACGATGTCGAACTCGACGTCATCGCCCTCTTTCAGCGTTTTGTATCCATCCAACTGAATAGACGAGTAGTGAACGAATACATCCGGCCCGTCTTCACGTCCGATGAATCCGTAGCCCTTAGCGTTGTTAAACCACTTGACCTTCCCTTTGTACTGAGCCACAGGTTCCTGCTTTCTTTTTGGTCTTGCGAGTATCCGGAGAGCGAGGGGATCGCACCCCGATACCTAATAAGACGTGAAATATCGAAGAAAGGTTGATTCTTTTCTACATATTGGTTTCAAGAAAGGAGATGGGCCGATGCAGACCACCGGCCCTGGCTGGAAGCTGTTGAATCGGCAGAGCAGACGCCGCGGCAACTACTTCCTGCGCTTGCCGGCCAACTGGCGCGCATACAGGAGCGCGCCGGTGAGCGTTTTGCCGTCCAGAATGGCGCCCTTTTCGATCATTTTGAGCACCTCGGAGAGCTTGACCAGACGGAATTCGATCTGTTCGTCGTCTTCCGGATGGGCGTCGCCCGCCACCAGGCCCTCGGCCACAAAAACTATCATGGATTCGCCCAGAAAGCCGGGACTGGGGTAGTACTCGGTCAACAGCTTCCACCTCTTTGCGCTGTAGCCGGTCTCTTCGGCCAGCTCGCGCTGGGCGCCGGCGAGAGCGCTTTCGCCGGGATCGAGCTTGCCGGCCGGCAGTTCCCATAAAAACTGCCGAGCGGCGTGACGGTACTGGCGTTCGACAACGATCCAGGGATTTTTCTTGTTTTTCGAGCTGTCGATGGCCAGGATGACCACGCTGCCGTTGTGGCGGATGACGTCGCGTTCGCTCTTGCGGCCGCCGGGCTCGATCAGCTTGTCGTGAAGCACGCGGAAGAGCGGGCCCTGATAGACGACCACGGAGCTGAGCAGTTGCTCCTTCTCGGCGGCGGCCGCGGCTTTGCGGGCCTTCAGCTTCTTCCGCTTCAGGGCTTTGGCCGGCTTTGACTTGGCTGCGGCTACGTTTTGGGGTTGGGCGGCTATTGCTTTCCTGGGGGCGGCGGCCTTCTTTTTGCTGGGCATTTCCTCTCTCTCTCCTCTAGAGCGCAATTGCGTGCAAAATGTTAGTGAGCCTGGGCGGCCGGCAGGAAGCTCGTTGCGAATGCTGCCACAACAATCATCTTTGCCGAAATGGCTGCCAGGGACAGGCCGCAGAGCCAGTCCAGGTCGGTGTCCGTGATGGACGGCTCTATATCTTCACAGTCTTTGAACGGATCGAATCCCGCGAGGTGGCCCTTGACAGAGCTGACCAGCAGATCCTGCCGGTATCTTTGCGACTTTCTAAGGGCGACAAGATCGGGCCGGACGCGAAGGAAGTAGAGCGCCGCCAACATGGCAACCAGGCTGCAATCGACGAACAAGGTGAGAATCCGGAACAGGCCGGCACTGGCCGGCGTGACCTTTCCAATAAAAAACGAGCTGATGGCAAAGGATGCCAACACCGCGCTGAAAAAGAGGTTTTCGATGCGGGCGCGCCAAAGCCGCGCCTCATTGCGATCCTCTTGCACGAGGGTTGCGAGAATGGCGGGGGCTGCATCGCGGACAGCCTTCGCGGTATTTGGGCCGGTCTCCATAGCGCCTCCCTGCACTGGATTCGCAGGATCGCATCAGACTCAAGAGTACATCCTCGGGGATGCGTTTGCAGTTGCCGCCAGGCGGCGCTCGTGCATCGAATCCGCCCGGCGTGGCATCCTTAAACAGAGCCGAATTTCAAAGTGAACGAGTTGCCGACCGCAGATTGTTATCCCATGACCGTGGCGCCGGGACTGAGCCGGCTGTTTCTGGACTACTGCGCCGGGGGTGCGGCGGCGCGGGCTTTCTACACCTCGCTGCCGCCGGGAAAAGAAGGGCAGGGGGACTGGCAGGCGCGTCCGCCGCTTCCGGCGCACTGGCCGGAGCTGGTCCGGCTGCTGGCGGAACAGAATCCGGCTTCCGCTGCGGGCGGGGGCGCTGCCGCTCGGGCTCTGGCCGCGCTCGGCAACGGCGCGGGGGCGGTGGTTACAGGGCAGCAGGTGGGGCTGTTCGGCGGGCCGCTGTTTACGCCCTTCAAGGCCGCCACCGCTGTGGCGCGCGCGCGCCAGGCGACCGCGGCAGGCCATCCCCACGCGGCTGTCTTCTGGCTGGCTAGCGAAGACCACGACTTTGCCGAGATCAACCACGTCACGTTTCCGGCGCGGAACGAACTGCGCAAGCTGGTCTATTCGGCGGCGCCCACGGCGGCGCGGCCGGTGGGCGGCATCGTGCTGGACGAGTCGATCGTTCCGCTGATCGATCAGGCGTGGGAGTTGCTGGGTTCTTCCGGCGCCACGGAGGCGCTGGCCGCGGCCTACCAACCCGGCCGCACCTTGGCCCAGGCCTTCAGGGCGTTCTACGCAAAGGTCTTTGCCGCGCAGGGACTGCTGGTGCTCGATGCCGGCGGGCGGGAGTTCCACCGCATGGGCTCGCCGGTGCTGCGGGCGTCGCTGGAACGAGCTGACGAGCTGCACTCCGCGCTCACCGGGCGCAACCGCGAGCTGGAAGCCGCCGACTATCACGCGCAGGTGGCCGTTGGCCCGCAGTCCAGCCTGCTGTTCCTCATCGATAACGGGACGGGGGAGCGCGGCGGGGCGCGGATGGCGCTCAAGCGGATTGCGCCCAGCGCGGCCGAGCCGGATGGCCTTTGGAAGGCAGGGCGGCAGAACTTTTCTACCGCTGACCTGGTGGGGATTCTGGACGCCGAGCCGGAGCGCATCTCGCCCTCGGCGCTGCTCAGGCCCGTCTTTCAGGATTTTCTGCTTTCTACGTCGGTCACCGTGGGCGGCCCGGCGGAGGTGGCCTACTTTGCCCAATCCGCCGTGCTCTTCGAGCGCATTCTGGGCCGCGCTACGCCGGTCGTGCCGCGCTTTTGCGCAACTCTGATTGAGCCGGCCATCGGCGAGCTGCTGCGCCGGTACGAGCTGACGCTGGAACGGGTCTTTGCGGAGACCGAGTCCTCACTGGCGCAGTTGCTGGCCGCCCGGTCGATGCCCGCCGAAGGAAAAAGCAAGCTGGCCGCCGCGGGCACGGCGCTGGACGCGGAACTGACGACGCTGCTGGAGTGGATGGGCCGGCTGGACGCTGGACTGGGCCGGTCAGCGGAGACCGCGGCCAGCAAGATGCGCTACCAGATGAACCGTCTGCGCCGCCTGGCGGCCAACTTCCAGTTGCAGCGCGAGGCCTCGCTCGGGCGCGACGCCGAAGCTATCTGCCAGGCGCTTTATCCCGGCGGAGTGCTCCAGGAGCGGCTGCACGGCGCGGCCTACTACTTCGCCCGCTACGGCTTCGAGCTGGCGGAAGAGCTCGTCGCCCAGGCCGCAGTCGCCGCGGCGGCCTGCCCGGGGCACACGGCGATGTGGCTATAATCCTAGCGAATGGCTGAGAGGTTACTCATGAGGAAGTCTTTTGCGATTTGGGCTTTAGGGTTGCTGATCTGTTCGGCGGCGCAGGGGCAGAGGGAGCCCTGCGCGGCGGCCGGCACCAATAACGAGTTTCTGGGCATTCAAACCGTCCGCCTGTGGCCCAGCGACGCTCCCCAGGCCAAGGGCACAGCCTGCGAGGACACCCCCACTCTGACCATCTTCGAGCCGCACCGCGGCGCCGGCAACGGCTCCGCCGTGGTGGTGTTGCCGGGCGGGGCTTACGCCCACCTGGCCGCCAACCTGGAAGGCCGCCAGGTTGCAGACTGGTTTACCGCGCGCGGCTTCCGCGCCTTCATCCTCAGCTACCGGCTCAGTTCCAACGGCTATCTGCTTCCCGTTCCGCTGCTGGACGCGCGGCGCGCCGTCGAACTGGTGCGGGCGCGGGCTCTGGACTACCATATCGATCCGAACCGCATTGTGATGATCGGCTTCTCGGCCGGAGGACACCTGGCGGCGCTCGCCGCCACGCAGTTTGTTCCCGGCAACCCCGACGCGGAGGACCCCATCGAACGGGCTTCCAGCCGTCCGGACTACCTGGTTCTCGGCTACCCGTGGATCGGAGCCATTTCGTCCGACACATCCCACCTGAGCTACTGCAAGCTCTTCAACGTGATGGACCGCTGCGAGGAACTTCGAACCGCGTACTCTCCGGACTTGTTTGTGACCAAGGAGACCCCGCCCACCTTCCTCTATCACACCTTTGCCGACCAGACGGTTCCGGTTGAGCAGAGCCTGCGGTTCTATCAGGCGCTGGTCAAAGCTGGCGTACCGGCCGAGGCGCACATCTTCGCCAACGGGCCTCACGGCACCGGCCTGGGCAAGGGCGATGCGGCTCTCGGCCAGTGGCTGAACCTGCTGGAGAATTGGCTTCGCGCCCAGGGGCTGCTGAGCGCGGACAAATCCGCTGCCGGAATCAAGCCGTAGAGCCCTTGTGGTAGGGGCACGGCTGCCGACGGACAGAAATTTACCTGAATGCAGGGAATGAAAAACCGTCCAAAAACAAAGAGGCGGGCGGCCGGTTCCGGGAGTGGAAGAACTTCCCGAAGCCGGTTGCCCGCTGGACCCTGAAACGGGTCTGGGTGATATTGTTAGCTTAGGCCCATTTCCGGCGAAAGCAAGTTCTTTTTTGAACAAAATTCCCAATTCGTGATCGTAGTCACAGGACCCCGCCGATCAGGCGCCAGCTTCGTTGACTTGGGGGTCCGCCCCTGATACAAAAAGGTGTTCTACCCGCAAAAAACTGGGTTTGACCGCCGGAGTGAACCGGTACCGCCATGCAAGAAATCATCCAACAAGTCGAGATGCTTCTGATCGGAGCCGTGCCCACGATGCTGCTGTTCATCGTGCTGGTGATGGCTTACCAGTTCCTGGTGCAGGGGCCGTTGAGCGCCACGCTGAAGCAGCGCCGCGCCCGGACGGTGGGCGCCATCGAAGACGCGCACCAGGCCATTGCCCAGGCCGAGGCCAGGGCGGCCGAATACGCCGACAAGCTGCGCCAGGCGCGCGCCGAGGTCTACAAGGTTCGGGAGCAGCGCATCCAGCAGCGGAACGCCGAGCGGGAAGCCGCTCTGGAAGCTGCCCGCAAGGCGGCCGGGCTCAAGGTGAACCAGGCCAAAACCGGGTTGGAGGCGGAGGCGGCCCAGGCCAGGCTGACCATTCAGGCC
>JGI26339J46600_10000811_pt1 | contig 10349 bp, 4 predicted proteins | sample BogFormECP12_OM1_FD_46600 | JGI IMG/M metagenome (IMG submission 46600) | reverse complement strand
TCGCCAGGGCCCAATATTTGCCCAGCGAGAGCGGTTCGGTGTAATTCGTCAATGAAATCGTGCCAGTCGGAGTCGGAATAAGACTTACGCCAAAGCTCACACCTGTGGCCGTTACGTTGCCGGTCGGCACAGCGGCTTGAAACCCTCCTGCGGCAACCCCGCTGACACCTCCACTCGAACTCGACCGGAAAGCGCCGATCCCAGCCCCGCCCGCGAAGGTCGTGAAGCCACCGGAGTACCCGCTGTTGTTCCCGTTTAGCTGTCCATAGAGGAAGCCAGAGAAGGCGGAGACCTGGGCGCCGCCGTTCCAACCAACTTGTCCCCCGCCTGAGGCAAAGCCGCTGACCTGCCCCGTGGTGTAGTTGACCACCAGTTCCAGGCTTCCCGTCTGGCCACCTATGCCACCGATGCCGCCACTAATGCCCATGGTCCGGCCTTGAGGGATGGCGCTGCAGACTGCGTTCTTGACCTTAGTCAAGACACTCGGCGGCGTGCTGGCCCCGGCGCTGGCGCCCCCGCTACCGCCGCTGCTGCTCCCGCTGCCACCTGTGTACGCGTAGTTCGGGCCGTTGTAGCCGCAGCCGTAGCCGTCCATGTTGGCACAGCCTATGGTGGGAGGTGCCGCCGCGGGGCCGTCGTCCACCCAAGTGCAGGAAGGATCAGAACCGTCAGACTGCCCATTTATGGTCGAGGAGGCGCACTCCCAATGCAAACCCAAGGTATCGGTAAACGTCGTGGGATTGTTCAGCGCATAGGCGTACCGGTTGAGGGACTTAGGATTGGTTGGGTCCATCGCTGCGAGCCGGGCCGGGTTAGACAATTCGTTTTGAGAAACCGTACTGGGTCGTTAGATCGCTCGCCGAGACGCGCCGAACGACCCTTCCGCTCCCGGTACCTATAACGTAGCCTGCCGTGAAGTACTGCGCAGGTGCGTTCACGCCCCGCCTCACGTATCGCGCTTCACCTGCGATCAGTACATGCCGGCTATCGAACCAACCGACTGTGCACAAAGCATAAAACAAGATCTGCGACCCTCTCCCTATCGACCCTTGAACATCCGCCCTGATAGCTCGGTCCAGCGTGGGAATGGCCTCTGGGCCGCTCCCGCCGAGCCTGTATAGTCTTATTCTCATGTCCTCAATTGAGGGCTCTTCCAGCAAGAGCAGGCACGAGCCGTCCGGACACCACTCCATCTTCGCACCTCGGGAGAGTGACCCGATCAGCTTGGCCGGCCGACCGTGGGGCCCGCCAATCCACATCGTGGGCCCGTCGTCTTCATGGGCCGGGGCCGAAGCCTTCATAAAGAACTCCCACTGGCCGTCTGGCGACATGGAACGAGTTAGCTTACTACGGTGCAGAATGGTGCTGTTACTCCGCACCAAGTCACCACTGTAGGCTGTCATGCAACTTACATGCAACAAAGCAAACCCGACGATCGTTCTAGAGAGTGTCATTGTGGTGGCCCCGATATCAAGCTTGACCCGCTTGGGCAGTGCGCTCCGTAGACCGCTGGTATCACCGTGATAGTCGCGTTAGACGTCTGGACACCAAAGTTACGTGCAGTGNCGTCAGGGAAGGCGTAGATGTCGTACCTTGTGCCGGACGAGTTCCTTACATTCACATCGCCGATGTCTGACACCGTGTAGGGAGGCGTCGGCCCGCCCATCGCACTAATGATTCCGGACAGATCACTGGGGTTCACTGTGATGTATGGGCCAAAACGCTGCAACTGACTGTAGCTGAGCCCGAAGGTTTTCCGGCCCCCGATGGCTACCGTTCCCGAAGTCGGCACGACATTTGGCTGCAAAGCCCCTCCGGGGCCATTTGTGAGCAGACTGTTCATCTGCGACTGGCTCACGTCTGAAAAAGTCGCTGTTCCCAGACAGGTAAGCGTGACAGGTGGCGCCTTGGGCGGTGGCGGTGGCCCCGGCGGCGGGGGAGTGCTGGTCCCCGTACCCGCGCCCCCACCGCCGCCGCTAGTAGTCGGCCCGCCTGTGTACGCGTAGTTTGGGCCGTTGTAGCCGCAGCCGTAGCCGTCCATGTTGGCACAGCCTATGGTGGGAGGTGCCGCCGCGTCGTCCACCCAAGTGCAGGAAGGATCAGAACCATCAGACTGCCCATTTATGGTCGACGAGGCGCACTCCCAATGCAAACCCAAGGTATCGGTAAACGTCGTGGGATTATTCAGCGCATAGGCGTACCGGTTGAGGGACTGAGGATTGCTAATGTCACCCGCCAGCAAGTCGGGACTCATCCAGTGCCCGAGGTTGTTGGGGTAGGTGCGGGCGTTGGTAATGCTGGTGTTGGTGGTGGGGTCGAAAAAGGGCATGCCGGCGAAACCGTAACCCGCGCTCCCCTGCTGCAGCCACAGGTCTCCCCATGGGTAGAACGCCACATCGTCCAACACCGTCCCGGCGTGACCCGTGCGCATGGTGTCCGAGCCGAGATTGTTAGGGTGGGTGAACCAGGTGTCGTTGTTGGCGTAGATCGCCCAGTGGCCAAGAAACCCCGTTAGGTCCCAATACAACGGCATCCCCAGCCAATTGCCTTGCGGGTCGAAACAAACATCCAGTTCACCCCCCGTGTAGACCCACCTCACGCGCTGCCCCAAAGCGTTATAAGTAAAGCTGTAGATCGAACCCCCGTTCGCCGACACCGACGCCACTCGCCCCTCCGCGTCCCACTGATAGGTCTGCGTCGGGGCAATGGCCGCATTCGACGTCACATTCCCCGCCGCGTCGTAGCTGAAGCCCGAAGTGCTGATCTGGTTGGTCGCTGAGTTGAAAGTGTAATTCCCGCAGTANCCGTTGGTCTGCCCGTTGGTCACGCAGGTCATGTTGCCGTAGCGGTCAGTGCCGAAGGTCAGGTTATAAGTGCTCGATCCCGTCGCCACNGCGGTGGCGAGGCGATTCACGCTATCGTAGGTGTAGCTCGCCGTGTGGGAGAAGCTCGGATTCGAACTTACGTTATCCTGGTACCAGTATCCCATCACGTTGCCATTGTTGCCGGAAGAGGCGGTCCCCGGTGAGTTTGTGCAACTGCTCGGATTCGCCACCCCCGCATAGTAATTGTACACCAGGCAGTAGTTGGCCGCATTACTCGCCGATGTGCCAAGCTGAATGCGCACCGGCTGGAGGCGGTTGTTGTAGTCGTAGGTCTCTTGCACCGGCGTGCAGCCTGACCCGGCACAGCCGTTCACCAGCGTGCTCAGGGCGCCTGAAGGACCGTAGCTCAGGGTCGCCAAGGTTCCCGGATGCACTGAGTCGTTGAAGGAACTCGTCATCTGGGTCATCTGCATCGCCGCATTGTAAGTGTCGGTCAGGGTAAAGCCCCCCGGGTGCGCCCAGGCGGAAACGTTGCCGGCGGTATCGTAAGCGTAGGTCAGGGGCCAGATGCTGGCGCTGCCGCAATTGTAGGGCGTGCATTGCCAGTAGTCCTGCACCCGCCCCGCCGCGTCGTAGCTGTAGGCTACCGCCGTCTGCGGGCTGCTGCACGTTCCGGAGGCGGAAGCGGTGCAGGCGAGGACCAGGCGGCCCTTGGCGTTGGAGAACGAGATACCCGTCCAGGCGGGCCAGGAACTGGGGGCCTGATCGTAGAAGAAGCTGGCCAGCGGCGTCCCGTCCGAGTAGCTCTTCGAAGTCAGGCGGTTCAGCGCATCGTAGCTGTAAGCGGTAGTGATGCTGCGGGCGTCGGTGCGGCGGCACACGGCGCTGGGATTGCCGCTACACTGGGCGCCGCTGGAATTGGTGTAATAGTAGGACGTCGTGCCCGATTCCGGCGTCTGGGCTGAGGTTAGCCGTGAGAGCATATCGTAGGTATAGGTACGGGTCTGGCTGCCTTGGGTTACGCCGGTGAGGTCACCCACGGCGTCGTAGCTGTAACAGGTGTTCAGCGAGAGATAGTTATTGTTGCTGGGATTGGGCTCGTCCACCTCGATCAACCGGCCCAGCGCGTCCGTCCAAAACTCGCGCTGCTTCCCGGCCTCATCCGTCGAGAGCGACGGGAAACCCAAGCCGTAGGTGGCGGAGGAGCAGAGTTGGCTGGTGTTGACCCCTGTCCCGCCCACCGCCGCTCCATAAGCTATCGTTCTGGAATTGCTGTCCGCGTGCGTCACGCTTGTCACCCGGCTGAGAGCATCGTAGCCGTAAGTGTCCTTCCCGTAGCTGGGATCGCCGCTGCTTTGGTAAGGATTGCTGGCCGTCGCGAGCCGCCCCAGAGAATCATACGTGGTATCCACGTAGGTTGGGTTCGGACTAGTGCCCACAAGCTTGCTCTGTTTCGCCCGACCCAGGCCGTCCAAGTAGCTGTAGTTATAGGTGGTCAACCCGTTGCTGTTGGTCAGGGAGCTTTCGATGTACGGCGGGTTGTTGCCAACGAAATACGTCAGGTTGGTCGTCGCCGTGGCGGGAGGCGTCACCGCCACCGGCCGCCACATGAGGTCGTAGCTGAAATTGGTCGCATTGGTGTTGGGGTCGGTCACGCTGGTCAACGCGCCCCCGTTGCAGTCCCACGCCTCATTGGTGGCAGGGATCAGTGGTGGTTGGACGCTGGTGACGAGCCCGCCGTTGCAGTCCCCGTAGCTATATGTGGTCTCGTTCCCGTTGAAGTCCGTGGAGGTCTCAATCGTCCCATTGGAGTTATAGGCGAATGACTGGCTGATGGCGGTCGACCCTTGAACGGTGCGTTCCACCGTCAGCAGATTACCGTTCTTGTCGTAGATGTTCTCGGTTTGCGCGGCCAAGGTGCCTCCGCCGTTGTAAACCTGCACGGTGCAGGCCCGGTCCACCACGTTGGCATTGGTGACGCCGCAGTTGCCCGTAGGATTGTAGGTCACGGTGGTCTTGCTCAGCAATCCCCCGACTGCGCCGCTCCCAAAGGCATACTGGTCCGTCTCCGTGGGCAGGCCATAAGTGTTGTAGTAGGTGCTCACTTCCGATTCCAGGCCGCCAATCGCGGTGGTGACGGCCACCTCGGTGATCGTGCCGCTGGGCACACATCCGGACCCGTTGTAGCACGTCGTCAGCGTTTCCAGGGCCGCCCCGTTCGTGGAATCCTGGAAAATCTGCCGCTCCGTTTCGTAAATCCCGTAGAAACTGAGCTCGGCCACCGTCGTGTGCCCGTTAGAAGAGGGCGAGGTGAGGGTGGTCGTCGATCCGGAACGCGTGTACGTCCACGTTCCGTCGGGAGTCTGGCGATTGATGCCCGCCGCGCTGCCGTCGGCGCACGTGATCCCGTTGTTCGGTCCGGTGTAGGTATAGCTGATCGTGCCCCCGGTAGGCAGGGTCACCGAGGCAATCCGGCCCGTGACGTAGTGGGGGTTGTGTGCGTCGCCGGGCGTGGTTTCGTAGGTGAACGTGTACTTGTCGCTGGGGTAGGCAGCGATGTCGGGAAGGTCGATCTCGCTGACCAAGCTCTGTGCCGTCGGGCCGTATTCGGTAACGGCGGGGCTGGTACAACCGAAGTTGGTCTGCACCGTGTAGCTCGTGTACTTCATCGTCACCGTGGAGTTTCCGCCGAGCGCGCTGGGGCTGGATAAGTGAAAGCGGTGGGGTTCGGAGCAGCCCCGGAAATCGTGAGCGCTGCGGTGCCCGTGGGGAGCAGCGTGTCGTAGTAGTAGTCGGTGCCACCGGAAGAGGTGGCGGAGATCGTATTTCCGTTGCTGTCCGTAACGCTGCCACCCGACCCAGTGCCTGACGTTACCGCCGGCACGTTGATTAACGCCCCGGAACGCGAATACAGGGTAGTGGTGGCTGAAGTCGACCCGGCATACGCCGTGAGAGTGTATCCCGACGAGTCCGTCGCGGTGACGGTCTCCTGCGCCGGAGTTGGTCCGCAAGGGGTTTGGGTGTAGATGGTGAAGCTAAAGTTGTGGCCCACTCCCCATTGGTCGTAGTAGACCCATGAGCTGAAGGCGTAAAAGGTGTGCGGCTGATGCTGAGAGTCGTAGCAAGTGGCGGGACCAAAGGCGGTATAACCGATGTAGCCGTAGGCCGCCGGGCTAATGCCGGCCCACCCCCAATACGGAACCGGTGTCCACTTGCCGCCGCCCCCGTCGTACCACACGGAGCTGTCGTAGCCAATGGCGTAGGAGAAAGGCAGTGGTCCCGGCTTGGCCAACACCGGAATCTGGAAGTGGACATTCAGGTTGGCGTTGTTGACGGCATCGAACGGCCCGCCGCTGTAACTGCCGAACGAGAGTATTCCGATGGACACTTGGGCCCGGGCGGTGCCAAGCGCAACCGACAACATTAGAATGGTAGGAGCCAGTCGTGAATGGAGGCGGGTCATTTACGTTCCTCCTGCGATCCTATTGGGCAGAGAATCTCGCCGTTCGAACGGCGGTGTTAGGCCGCCTGCACGGCAAGCCAGGGAGCGGCACCCGCCGCTTCGGTCTAGCAGTTGCGCGACGAAATGCCGACCGTGCACGATGGGAGGCAAGGTCCAGAGAGGCTGGGAACAATCGCGAAATGAGGGGCGATTGACTAAAGTCGCCGGCGACAAACACTGGGCCGGCCTCGACCGGCCCTCTCTAAACCCGGAGCGGGCCGATCCAGACTTCGCGAAACATGTACGGGCCAACACAGCAGCCCTCCACGCCGAGAAACTGGAATAAGGTTAGGGCCAAGTTTCCCAGACACTGGAAGCCCGTGTCGGTGACTCAGGGCACGGTTGTTGGTGACCGCGGTCACTCACCCACGCTGCCTGTATCTGAAAGAAGAACTTGACTTATATATTACCTCATGATAGGCTAGAGTCGCATGGGAAGGGCGGCGAATTTGTTAACGGCGAAGGGTGAAATTGGGGGAAAACAGTAGACATGACGAAGCGTAGGGGCACAGAGGCGAGAATCCCCGGGGCCGGAGGCCTTTTGGTACTTAGGCTAACTAGTCCAGAATGGTGCTAAAAAACCTCTTTGGGCCCTCGTAGAGGCCGGCTTCAGCCGGGCATCTTGCTGAATTCAAAGTGTCGCCACTTCGCTTTGCTCAGGGCGGGCTCTAAGGGGTGCCGCTACGAAACCGTTCAGAATAGGGTTTTCAGCAAACTGATAGAAGGGGGCTCCGTTCTTGATAGCCTCAAGTGGTATGATCCAGCCACCCCGTCCCGCAGATGACCGGGCACGCCACTTGCGCCGCACAGCGGCTGAAGTGAGTCAGCCGCCTGAATTCGAGGGCGAGCCGGGGCCGTGCATGGTTACCGATATGGGAAACGTCAGAAAATTAATATGGGAATTAATGCGCCATTTCCCCCACCCGGTCCCCACCTTGGTGCGGAAGCCGGTATTGAAAATAAATTGGTTATTGGCAACGGTGTCCGTTTCCGGGCATTTTTGAGGGTACAAAATCGTGCCAAATTTTGCCATTTTTTACCAAAAACATGCACGGAAGGGGCGCAAACGGGCGATTAAGGGTCAATTAAGGGGGGTTCTTCGCGACTGGTTTAATTAAAACGTGTCAAGTCCCGTCGCTCGTGTCAAGCTGTAATCGAGCCTTCTTCCGAAGCGCTAGGGAAGAGCGACGAAGCCGGGCGAGGCTCCAAGGCTCAGGCCCCATAAGGCGTTAACCTAACGGCATGAGCAGCACGAAAGCCCGCGTAGCGGGCGTTGTCATTTAGCCCACAGCGAGCCAGCCGTGGGAACGGTAGGGAAAGTAAGAGTTTGAGCCCCGGAGGGGCGACATCGGGCGACCGTTTGACCTGGTTTCGCCCCTAACAGAGCCGGAGATGCATTTTTCGGAGCGCCTTCACCCACGGCTGGCTCGCCGTGGGCCACAGGATGTCGTCGCTCCGCGGCTTCGGAATAGGTCCGAGGTAACCCTTATGAGGCTCGCGCCTTGGGCTACTACCATTCGCCCCTGACAGGGCTGAGGAACCGAAAACATGACGAGGGCAATCTATTGATTTCGCAGTGGTTGCTGGCAGGTTTGCCCAGGAGAACGTGCGAAGGCTTGCTCAATCTAAAGGACTTGCTAACCGGGACTCCGTCGAGCGGTCGGAGACCTTTCGCGCTTTGCCGGACCAGCGAAATGTGGTGTAGCCGATCTGTTGATTACGCGAGGGTTGCTGGTGAATTTGCTGAGAAAAGCGCGATAGACCATGCTGAATCTAAATGACTTGCTAACCGGGACTCCATCGAGCAGGTCGGAGACCCTTTCGCGCTTTGCCGGATCAGTGAGATGTGGTGTAGCCGATCCGTTGATTACGCGAGGGTTGCTGGTGAATTTGCTGAGGAAAGCGCGAGGGACCGTGCTGAATCTAAAGGACTTCCTAGCCGGACTGTTGTCGAACTCGCGGGCGCCCTCTTCGGGTCTTGTCGGGCGACCGAAACGTGGTGAGGCCGATCTGTTGATTATGCGAGGGTTGACGGCGAATTCGCTGAGAAAGAAGAGAGAAGACTTGCTGAATCTAAAGGACTTGCTAACTGTGCTTCCGCCGAGCCTTGAGCGCTCATTTGAACACGAGCCCCGTTTTGAGGCCTCTTTTCTGTGCAGAATCGAACCAAATCCCGCCGTTTTCCGACAAAAACGTGCAGATAATCGCAGAAAACCGCGGTTTTTCGCGACCAATTCTGGTGGAACGTGTCAGGGTCATGCGACTCGGGGCGGAATAGGGAACAGGGAACAGGGAACAGGGAATAGGGAATAGGGAACAGGGAGCATATGAGAGGACGCCCGACCCGAAGGAAGTTTATGGTTTTAGGTAAGAACCACGCGCGGATCGCCCTTTGGCCCCGCCGCCGTCGCCGTCACGTTCATTCCCAGGTGGCCGAACGTGTACCGGGCGCCGATCAGCTTGGCCGGCGGCGAGCCTGGCGACTTCAGTCCTTCGAACGACGGTTGCAAGCCGAAACAGCCGCGTGTGAAGCCCCAGAGAATAAGGAGCGAGTTGTTAAGCGGCTCGCTTTGGAGTTCTCCGGTATCCCACTTGAGCGCCGCGCCCCACAGCCGGTTCCGCGCGTACCCTTGCCGCATGACGCGCTCGAAGGTCTCGTACGCCTTGTCGGGCTGGCCGGCAACGCCGCGCGCCGCGATCTCCAGCCCGGTGGTGTGGAAGAACGAGCAGCCGTTTTCGTAGTTGGGAAACTGGGCTTGGTCTCCGAGCTTGCCGAAGTCGACCATGTCGCCGGGCTGCGAGATGGGGAACATGTTCGCGGGCGTGGCCCAGATGGCCTCGCGCGGGAGCTTGAACTGGGCGCAAAGCTCGTCGTAGCGGCGGTCGAGGTTTTCCAGGATTCGCTTCGACTTCCCGGCGTCGGCCATACCGAAGATGATCGCCAGCAAGTTCTGGTCGGTATAGAAGTAGCGGCGGCCGGATTCGGGCATCTTCTCACGGACATCGATCCAGTCCATGTAGAAGCCCTTCTGGTCGTCCCAGAACACCTTGTTAAAGCCGTCCACGAAGCGGCGATGCTCGGCGCGATAGCGCTCGGCCGCTGCTACATCGCCCAGCCAAGCCTTCATCTCGGCCATGGCGTTGAGCGCCATGCAGCAATAGGCGTTGATATACGCGTCTTTGTGGCCGAACTTGATGATGTCCCACCAGTTCGAGCACTCGTGGGCGCCATCGGCCAGGCCCGAGGTCTGGGGAATTTCCACCACTCCGTCGTGATCGCCGTCGAGCGCGAGCAGGTAGCCGGCAACGCGGTCCACGGTGGGCATCACGCGCTGAAGGAAGCTCTTCGAGCCCGTGCTGAGGGCGTGGAAATACATGGCGAGGATGAAGTGGGGAATCTGATCGTGCAGGTTGCCCCAGGGGGGTTTGTAATACCCGCCCACCGACCAGCGCGGCCACACGTAGCCGCTGGGGTCCACGCCCGTGTCGGCGAAGAACAACAACTGCTTCTCCAGGGCCGCAGTGGACGCCCGGGGTATCGAATACAGGCCCTGGATCATCGGGTACCAGCCCATCTCGTGAGGGATCGACACGCTGGCCGGGTTGTTGCCGAACATCCAGCCCATCCACTGGTTGTGTACGGCGGCCAAGCTGCGGGCGTGGGAGGCAAGTTCCTTGTCGGGCAGCGAAAGCTCGAACGGCGCGGCGCCCAGATTGGCGCCCAGCTTCAGTGTCCACTGCTGCTTCTGCTTCGTTCCTTGCTTCCGCACTTCGATGCCACCCGTGCGGTCCAGCGTTTCTGCGCCGATGGCCACAGCGTCGACGGTGCCGTCGCTCGCCGGCTTCGCATAGCTGAAAGACCCGGTTTCGAGCGCACTCGCCAGAGCGACCCCGGAGGGCGAAAGGGTGATGAGTTGTGCCGACTTAGCCTTCGGGTCAGCGGAAGGAATCGACAGGTGCAGCCAAGCGAGCGGCTTCCCGCCGGCGGTCTCCCTGGCAGGCTCCCCGTTGCCCGGCGAAAT
>JGI26339J46600_10000810_pt1 | contig 10350 bp, 10 predicted proteins | sample BogFormECP12_OM1_FD_46600 | JGI IMG/M metagenome (IMG submission 46600) | reverse complement strand
GATCTGGGTTGACTCTCCCTTCAGCGTGACAATCACGGCGGAGCGGGCCTCGATCCGGTTTCCCTTCCAACTATCCACTTGAGGCTGGTAGAGAACCAGGCGAAGATCGTCGGTATCAACTTCCCTTGGCCAGTATTCGTCGCTGGCGGGTGGCGCCTGAGCAAACACCAGCGGTAGAGCAATGAAGGTCAAGAACAGCAGCCTTCCAACACGCATGAGATTCCTCGTTTCTGCGATAATGGCAAGCCATTGATCGCGGTTAGGCATAAGACTTCACTGAGAATTTCGAAAAGTTGACCGGATAAAGGACGCGTTCAATTCGAACTCCTATTCCTGCGTCAACAAATGGTTCAGCGTTGGCCCCTCGGTCCGGGCGGGGGCTTGCTTTCCACTTCCTTCTCAGCGGGAATCTGTGCGGAATCCCATCCACCGCCCAGCGCCTTGATTAACTGAACGCTCGCCACCATTTGTTGCATTCGAAAATTCACCGCCGTTTGCTGGTCGGTCAGCAAAGCGGTCTGAGCTGTGATCACATTCAGGTAAGGATCGAGGCCAGCCTTGTACCGCACATTCGCTTCATGAAGGTTTCTCGTAGCCGCTTGCACGGCGGCGTCTTGTTGGTCGATATCCTGCGACAGGATTCGCAGCGACGCGAGATTGTCCTCGACCTGCTGAAACGCCGTTAGTACGGTTTGCCGGTAATTGGCTACCGTTTGGTCGTACGTTGCGCGATACTGCTGGACAGTCGCCTTGCGCAACCCGGCATCAAAAATGGTTTCGGCAAGACTGGGGCCCACCGACCAAAAGCGGCTTGGCCATGTAAACCAGTTCGCGGCCGACGAATTTCCAAATCCGCCCGAGGCGCTAAGGAGGATCGCCGGGAAAAAGGCAGCTTTGGCCACCCCAATTTCCGCGTTCGCCTGTGCCACGGAACGCTCCGCAGCCGCAATATCCGGGCGCCTCTCGAGAAGCTCGGAGGGAATCCCAGGCGGGATGGCAGGAGGATTTGCCGTCAGAGCATTGGGTCCTAAGGAGAATGACGGGGCGGGTTGGCCAATCAGAACCGAGATAGCGTGCTCATACTGGGCACGTAGGATTCCCAGGTTCGTGTCCTGAGCTTGCGCAGATTTTAACTGAGCCTCTGCTTGCGCCACCGCTTCATCAGTGCTGAGGCCGGCCTTATACTGGGCGCGCGTGAGATTGAGAGCATCCTGGTAGGCGGTAACCGTGGAATCAAACAGGTCTTTCACGGAGTCCTGGGCGCGCAGCTCATAGTAATCGGCGGCGAGCTCCGCTTGTACGCTCAATCGAACGGTCTCAAGATCGGCGGCGCTGGCTTGCGCAGCGTAAATATTGGTCCTCACGGTGGTCCGAATGCGCCCCCAGAAATCGGGTTCCCAAGAGGCATCAAAAGGCAGCGAATAGTTGGTGTACGATCTGACGGTCAACCCGACCCCCGACGCGCTTCCCGCCTGAAGGCCGCCGAATTGTCCTGGCGATGGGCGGGAATTGACGATGCTTGGATTAGTGGTCGCGGTCGGGAAATACTGGGAGCGAGCTTCACGAACCAGAGCCCGCGCTGCGAGAAAGCTGTCCGCCGCCGCCGCGATTTCCTGGCTGGAAGAACTCGCCTTCGCTTCCAGTTCGTTCAATTGTGGATCGTTGTTTACCTGCCACCAGCTCCCGCGATTTGTGCTATCTCTCGGCTGGGTCGGGCGCCAGACCTCCAATCCCTTCGCCGCGTCCGGTGGAGTCTCCTTGTAGGCTGGCGGGCTTTGAACCGGTGGACGCACATACTTAGGACCAACGCGGCAACCCATAGCCAGCAGGAGAATCGTGGCGAGCGCGACCGGCGAAACCGTCCGACCCACTCTGATGTAGCGCTCCATGTAGCGCTCCTCTCGATCGGTCACTTGCCGTGGAGGTTCGACCTCCTCCCACGGCCATCCACGTCGGGTAACTCCCTCATTCACTGATATACACATCGACCAGCTCGCCGGGATAGAGATTTACCTTCGCGCGCTTCTCGATCTTGAAAATCACGGGCAGAACACGGACATCCACGCGTTCTTGGCGTTGATCCGAGAGCTCGATCTTCGGAGAAACGTAAGGCTGCAACCGGACGAATTCCAAAGGAATCTTGACATCCGACCCGCGGATGGACATTTGCGCCTTCATTTTGGAGCCCAGGGGCAACCGTGGGACCAGAATTTCATCGACATAGCAGCGAACGTGGAGAGAGGATGATAAACTCCCCAAGGTAATGACAGGATCTGCGCCCTGAGTGTAGGCGTCATAAGATCCCTGCGGGGATACGTAGTTCCCGACGATTGTGTTGATGGCGAGCACAACGCCATCCCGCGATGCTCGCAGGGTATACTTGGCGAGCAGCGCACTGGAGGCTGCATAGGCCTTCGCCAATGCGTGCTGCTGTCGTTCCTGATTTTGAATGTCGTAGATCCAAGCTCCCGCCTTGGTCAAATCGTCCTGCTTTTTGGCAACTATAAGATTCGCTTTCGCCACCGCGGCGGCGTTGAGGGCGCTGTCTAACGCATCTTTGCTCACCGATCGCGGATCAATCTCGTAAGCCGCTTGATCTTTCTGCAACGTATCTTGGGCAGTTTTCAAGGTGGCTTCGGCGGAAACTACTTGTGCGTCGGCGACATCGAGGTTTTCTTTTCTGGGCTCCGCTTTCAGTTCTCGAGCTTGGAAAACTCCGCATCCTTCACCACGATGAATCCGTGCTCCGCATAAATATCCTGGATCTTTCCCTCCACGAGTTCGGGCCTGCCATACAGGCTGGTGTCGTCCAACCCGATGACAGTGACGGTTTGGTAGTTTCCGTCGGAAAGCTTCACCAGCGCCCCACCTGAATAAAGAGGAACGGCATATTTCACCCCTTGTATGCTTCGAACCGCGTCCAGGACGTAAGCTGGCATGCCGACCGAGTTGGACACGGTCTCCACATACGGGTCCATGACCCACATGGGCGCTCCAATGTTAATGATATTGGCGGACGCGTGTTTCATGACTCCGCTGAACATCGAGGTAACAAACATCATGAGATAGACGGCAAACGTGATGCCAACAGCAATGCCGAGAATTTCGCCCTGTCGTTGACGAGCAGCTTGTAGGCGAGCTTGAGGATTCCTATCACGACCGTTTCCCTTTCATGGCATCATCGCCGANCCTTCGTTGATCAGCGTCGCAGTCCCCAAAACGCATCTACACTCATGCTCGGTGAAAATCGGATCACGCTAGTCATTGCACCGCTGCGCTTTCCCTCCAGCCGAGCTTGTAGCTTTGCTTTCGGGTCCGCGCGAACCCTGCTGAGCTCTGCCTTCTTCACGTTGCCGCTTGGGTCGGTACCATTTGAAGTAGATCAGGGCGCCGATACCGGCCGTCACTGCCAGTGCAATCAGGATATACATCACCGGCCGGTAGTGCCGCGAAACGAAGTCGATCATTTGCTGGCCGTAGATCCTGCCAAAATAGGCCACGGCAAGGAAACGCACGGCACGCCCTGTCGTCAGTGCAGAGATAAACTTCTTGGGCGGATACTGCATGACGCCAGCGCCCATCAGGACCGGAGTGAATGGGAACGGTGGTGGTAGGATAGCGCCGGTGAACACCGTCATGAACCCGCGTTTCTCGAAATGCTTGTAGAGTTTTTCCGCGCGCGATTTCCCCACTTTCTTTTCCAAGGCCTTCTGGCCGCCTTTCTCGGCCAAGTGATAAGTCAGATAGCCCCCAAGCACCTCCCCCAAGGTAGCCATGAGGGCGTAGTAGATCCACAATTCATGGTGGTGTCCTGAAAGCAGGATGACGGATACGTCCACGGTTCCCGGTGGTGCATCTACGAAAGGGGCGCTGTCGGCAAGGCCAAGCAGGACCAACCCAGGTCCTCCCAGGCGGTGGATCCATTTCCACGCCGAGTCGGCCGTTATCATTGTGATTAGAGAGAGAGTTCTCATACGCGAACCAGAAGGCCACCCAGCTCAGATACTCAGAATATCGATTCTTCGAGCCTTGCACGCGTTCAGCATCACGTTGCAGAAGCCTGATGGATCGAGTTCTTGCCATCAGTGCGATATCCGAAATTGAGCAGCTCAGCGAAATAACAGCCGCCGTAGTGGCTTTGTGCGTTTTCCATTTGTTCCTCTCTTCATAAAGGGTTCTTCAGTTTTTCTTATGCAATCCAGGCACCAATGGTAAGCCCATAAAAACGCTGGGGCTCGCACATCGCAGGGCCGCAAGCTCTTCGCGAATTCGCGAAGTTCGGCAAAAACTATGTTGGCTCTGGAAGGAGCGCTTCGGTGGTATGCAGGATGGTCCGCTGTGTCGGCTAGAAATGGCGCTTAGCGACGGCAACGGCCCAAAGCTCAGGTCAGGTCAGGTGGGGATAAGTGACGGCGGCAATCCCTCCGTACCGGGTGAGAAGGTCCTGACGATGTTCGACGATCATAAGGCTGACCCCATGAAGGTACCCGATCTCGATCATCTCATCCACAATGCTCTCCGCTGGAAGGAGTTTCGCGCCGCAAAACGGGCAATCCGTTTCTTCAAGCGACAGGTAGTGGTGGGCATTGCAGACGTAACCTTGCTGCCGGAGGTTATCTCCGATGAGAAGCTGTCGAACCAGAAACGAGTTGAAAACCTCAATCACATCGCGAAGGCCGGAAACCAGGGTTTCTCCCGGTTTGTGCTGGCCCAGATCTTCAATGGCCTTTGCTTCGCGTGCGGCTTTATGGTCGCGAAGCGCGGTCTCGATCAGTTCCTTGCGATCGCGAGGATCGGCGGCCGGTGAGCTAATGATGCGGCTGATGATGTTTGCTCTCAGCGTTTCATGCAAAAACCCCTCCAGCAACGCCAGAACCTGGTTCTCTCCCATGAGAATCAGGCCGGTGCAGAAACGTTCCCAGAAAAGGTGATACGTCCTTGTTGCCGTAGCCTTGAGATGCCACTGCAGGTGCGTCAGCCGACGCAGTTCGTTTCGCTTGAATGGGGGCTCCCCTGTCTTCTTCGGCACAGAGGTCGTGATTCGGTCAGCTTCCTGATATCCGAGATGATAGACCAGCAGACGGCTTTCGCCGGTGGAGACCTCTATGAACAGTACCCTTTCGTTCTCTTCCAGAAGAGCTTCCAAAGGAGCGACGTGTGGGTCGCGAGCGATAACCAAGGCATCGATTGTCCTGGCCGGCAACCTGAAAACCCAATTTAACTGCTCGCCGGACTTAAGAATGATGAGTGCCCGAGGGCCGGCAGGAACGAAATACTGTGCGAGAAGAACCTCCATCTCCTTTAGATCGTCGTTGAGGATTTCTTTCTGCGGCTTCGGAAGTGCCTCGATGAAATCTTTCTGCTCTTCGAGAGCGTGGGTCTTGAGGGAGTGGAAGAATCGGAGCAGGGCCTTTCCTTGTGGGGCCACCTTATCCGGATCCAGTCGCAGATAGAGACTCGTGACCGGGCTGCTGTACTCGGCTTCGGCCAGAGCCTTGATCTCTGCCGCCGACGGCGGCTCCGGCCTGGCCAATGCATCGATCAGGGACTTCGGCCGGAGCAGGTAGTTTTTCTGGGTCTTTCTGCTCAGGCGGTGCACCGCCGCGATCTGCTCTTCTCGCTCCTCGACTGGGTACCCGTTAGTGATTTCTGCATTCATGTTAATAACCGCTCACAACCTAGGCCGCCTCTTCTTCAACCTTGGACCTTTTGCGTCTTGGCGGCCTTCGGCATCGAGAGCTGCGGAACCAATCTTCAAGGTCGTGCCCGTCTGCGCGCCCGCGGCCGTCAAAGATCTCGAAGGCGCGGCGGGCGACCGAGTCGAACAGATCCTCGATACGATCAGACAGGTCGCTCCTAGGGAGCAACTTCATAGACGCGCCTTCGTTTGCCGCTGCATTGTCGCCGCTGACTGGTTTTGCATCGGCGTTGTCCTTTGGTGAGATGTTTTTGCTTGACTGTTGCCTTTGGATTACGTCAACAATCCCGGCCGCCCGTGACCTCGTGGAGGCCAGAAACCAAATTCGCCACGGAACGGGCAGCTTTAGCTCCTTTTCATTCCAGCCCTTTCCTCCCATCATTCAGCTTCGTTTGTGCAATCCAAGGACCAATTCGTAAGCCACTCAAAACGCGGGGCTCGCGCATCACAGAGCCGTAAGCTCTTCGCGAATTCGCGAACTTCGTGAAAACGTTAGAAGGCCTTGAAGCGATACTTGTCGATGTTCATCGATCGGATCTTCGATTCCAGAGTGGATGGCGGCATACCAAGCTTGGCTGCCGCACCCGACGGCCCCGACACTCGGCCTCTGGATTCGGTCAAGGCAGCATCGATCATTTCTCGATCCTTCATGGCCGACCATTCGAAGAGCGGCGGTGTTGCCGGTTCGGCTTGGAAGCATTCGTGGGAGAGCCAACTCTTCTTGACCGAGAGGTTCCCCTTTTCATAGACCACCACCGCTCGTTCCATAACATTTTGCAGCTCGCGGATGTTTCCGGGCCATGGATATCGAGTCAGCGCCTCCATCGTTTCGGAAGAAATCGAATCAATGGTCTTGTTCATCCGCTGGCCAAATTGGCGGACAAAGTGCCGCACCAGGAGCGGAATGTCCTCCGGGCGTTCGCGCAAGGGGGGAATGTGAATGGGGAAGACATTCAGCCGGTAGTAGAGATCAAGGCGAAACTGCTTCTCGACGATCATTTCTTCCAGGGCGCGATTGGTGGCGGCCACCACCCGAACGTCAACTTTCTTGGTCCGCGTACTGCCCAACCGCTCGAATTCTCGCTCTTGCAACACGCGCAGCAGTTTCGGTTGGATTTCCAAAGGGATGTCCCCGACTTCGTCCAAGAACAGCGTACCCTGGTCTGCGACTTCGAGCCGCCCGGTCCTTTGCGTGACTGCGCCGGTGAAGGCACCGCGCTCGTGGCCAAACAGTTCACTCTCTAGCAAGCCGGTGGGGACTGCGGCGCAGTTGAGCTTGACAAACGCTCGTTGCCTCCGCAGGCTAAGCTCGTGGATAGCGCGTGCGATCAGTTCCTTGCCGGTGCCCGTCTCTCCCAACAGGAGCACGGTCGAATTGGTTGCCGCCACCATTTCCACAAGTCGCAGCACCTTCTGGAGGGCGGGACTCTGCCCAATGATCCCTTCAAAGCCCACCTCGCTGCGGATCTCTTCCTTCAACTGGAGCTTTTCCTCCGCTTGCTTGTCTTTTAATTCGCCAATCTCGGGATGGGCCAAGGCATTCTCGCCTAATCCTGACTTCGCACCGAGAGTGCCGGCAAAACTGTGCTGCGCCAATTTTCGACTTTGCTGCCGGACTCCCTGATGACGAGCGATACCCTGGCGGATCGCATTCAGTAGATCTTCACCGTCACAGGGCTTGGTCAAAAACTCCAGTGCGCCGGCTTTGATCGCCCGCACGGACATGGGAATGTTGCCGTGGCCGGTCAGGAAAATAATCGGGAGTTGCACATCCGCCTTGGCAAGCTGTTGTTGAAGATCGAGTCCGCTTAACCCAGGGAGCTGTATATCCAATACCAAACAGCTCGGCTGTTCAGCTTGCAGGTTGGCTAAACACTCCTGCGCCGACGCGAACGTTTCCGCCCTGAATCCTGCGGAGCGAATCAGACTTCCCACCGATTCCCGCACTGATACATCATCGTCTACCAGGTAGATTGGAGCGCCTCCGTCACTCATGGGAACACCTCCTTACGATTATCCGAAGGTTGAGAGGAAAGCCTCGCTGCGTTCTTCCTAATCAATCCCGCAGAGGCCGCATTGTTTACACGTCCTTGAGTTTCGATTGCCCCTAATTGCGTCATCTCGCGCTCAGAGCCTTGTGGACTGCATTCAATACCGTATCCTCACTGAGTGGTTTGATCAGGTAATCCACCGCGCCGTTCTGGAGAGCTTGGGAGCGCACCCCTTCCTCAGATCCATGGGCGGTGATGAAGATAACGGGTATTTCACAATGATTGGCCACGAGGTGACGGTGGAGCTCGATACCGTTCATGCCCGGCAGACGCACGTCCAGCAACAGGCAGTCGATATCACGCAGATGATCCGAATTCAAGAACTCTTCGGCCGAGGCAAATACTCTCACGGCAAACCCCACAGACCTGAATAAACCGTCCAGCGATTCACGCACGGACTCGTCGTCATCAACTACCGAAATAAGAGGAATCTTCGCCATACAGGTTCATTCAGCACCTTTGCAGGTAGCGATGTCTATCACACCTTGGTATTAGGTTCGTCTGGGGGGAGGAGGGCGGCTCGGACCTACAATTTCTTCACGCGCCGCATCCCCAGGCTCTCCGACATTCTCACCAGGTCCGCCAAAGAGTCGGCCTGCATCTTCCGCATAACCTGGCCACGTTGAATTTTAACCGTAATCACGCTGGTCCCCAGTTCAGCGGCCACTTGCTTATTCAGCAGCCCGGAGACCACCAACTCCATAACCTCTCGCTCGCGCGGCGTTAACGATTCATACCGGCTGCGCAACTCGCGCATCTCCGCCTGGTGCCGGCGCGCCGCCCGATCGCGTTTTATCGCCTGTTGAATCGCCTCCAATAGGTCCCGGTCAGTGAATGGCTTGGTAAGAAACTCCAGCGCACCCGCTTTCATGGCCTGCACCGCCGCCGGGACGTTGCCATGGCCGGTGATAAAAATAATCGGAATCTCAAGGTGGGCCTCGGCCATCCGTTTCTGAAGGTCGAGCCCGCTCAGACCCGGCAGCCGAACGTCCAATACCAAGCAGCTTGGCAAATCAGCCCGCTCGCGAGCCAAGAATTCCTGCGCCGAGCGAAAGGTCTCGACCTTCAATCCCGCGGACCGAACCAGACCTTCCAAACCCTCGCGAACCGACACGTCGTCGTCCACAACGAAGACGATTGCGTCAGGCTCCGTCAAAGTGGACTCCTATTGTTGGTACTTCGGAATAGTAAACTGAACGCTCGCGCCAGGTCCCTCATTCGTCACCGCCCAGAGCTTGCCCCCATGATTCTGGATAATGGAGCGACTAATCGAGAGCCCCATGCCCATGCCCCCGTGCTTGGTGGTGTAGAAAGCCTCAAAAATCCGCTCCAGGCTTTGCGGGTCAAGACCCCTCCCCGAGTCTTGGGCGGTAACCAGCACCTGGCCGGCATCGTCGTCTCGCGTTCTGACGATCAGTTCCCGAGGGCGCTCTTCCACACTGCTCATGGCTTCGATCCCGTTCATGACCAGGTTAAGGACTACCTGCTGAAGCTGCACTCGATCGCCCAACACCAGTGAGAGATCATCCGCCAATTCGGTGCGTACTATCACACGATTCCTGCGGACTTCGTCCTGGGCAAAAGCCAGGACCTCCCGAATGGCCTCGTTCATGTCTAGCCGCTCTTTGGCGGCGGGTGTTTTCGTCGCCAGAGCCCGAACCCGGGCGATCACGTCACCCGCCCGCTTCCCGTCGCGGACGATACGCCGGACCGCTTCCCGGGCCTCCTCAAGATTGGGCGAATCCCCCGCCAGCCACCGCAAGCAGGCATTGCCGTTGACCACCACGCCCGAAAGCGGCTGGTTGACTTCGTGGGCGATGGAGGCTGCCAGCTCGCCGATGGTCATAATCCGCGTGACGTGCGCGAGCTCGGTCTGCGCCTTGCGCAATGCTTCCTCGGCCCGCTTTCGGTCGTCGATGTCGAAAAGCGTCCCATACCACTTAACAATGTTTCCTTTCTCGTCGCGCAGCGGTACGTTGAGGCCCAGGAACCAGCGATATTTGCCGTCTTTCTGCCGAATGCGTTGTTCTTGCTCGATGGGTTCCCCGGCTGCTAAGTGGGCCCGCCACTTTTCTACTACTCTGTCGAGGTCCTCGGGATGGGTTGCAGTCATCCAGCCCCAGTCCAGCCACTGCTCCTTGGAAAGACCCACATAATCCAGGAAACTTTGGCTTACATAATCAATGGAGCCGTCGGGTAGATTGGTTCCAATGTAGGCCGGGATGGTTTCGATAATGGTGCGAAGTTCCTTTTCGTTTTGTCGGATCTTCTCCTCGGCCCGCTTGGCCGCGGTGACGTCCATCGCCGCGCCCACAAACTCGATGCTGCCCGATTCGTCACGTAAAGCATGTGTCATAATATGAAGAAATTTGACGGAGCCATCTGGCATCAACAATCGATACACATGTTCATAGTCCTTCTCCTCTTGGGAGGCGCGCTCGATGGCCTGTTGCGCAAGGGCCCGGTCCTCCGGATGCACTCGTTCGAGGACAAGTTCGACGGCCGGTTTGGTCGTGGGGTCGTATTGAAAGATGCGGTAGGTTTCCTCTGACCACTGAATTTCGCCGGTGGAAGGCTTCCAGCCGAAGCTGCCCGTGCGGC
>JGI26339J46600_10000809_pt1 | contig 10361 bp, 11 predicted proteins | sample BogFormECP12_OM1_FD_46600 | JGI IMG/M metagenome (IMG submission 46600) | reverse complement strand
GTCCGCCGGGACATGAACATAGGCGGCTCACGGGTGGACGTGACCTCGCCCGGATGGGACGGCGACAAGCTCGTCTATACGGGCTACATGATCACTGGCGATGAGAAGCTGCCGGTCAAGCACACCTTCACGAGGAAAGGCGATGCGGCGTACGATAGCGCGCTCGAAGTGACTGGCGCCGACGATAAGCCGGCGATGTGGGAAGAAGAGAGCTGCAAGAAGGTTAGAGGCGTAACAGCGATGACGCCCAATCACTAAACTACGCGATCATGTGGCCCTTTTCTTTTGGGCCTGGGGCCTCCGGAATAGATCCCGAGTAAAGGCTCTCGATCCTCAAAGAAGGAAATCCGGACTCATAGCGGCTGGTCGCGCACTACCGTCTCGTGCGCGGCCATCAGCCACTTGCCGTTCACTTTCCTCAGCACTATCAGAATGCGCCCATCGACCGTCACGCCCGCGTTGGTCGCTTGGTAGGTGCCCGCACAGTAGGCGAGGTCGCCGGTGTAGTAGAGCGTCAGCGGCTTGATGAAATCGATGTGTCCGCCCGCCTTGATGCCGCGTTCCCAATAAGCCTCGATCGCCTGCCTCCCGTGCGCCAGGATGTGTGCCGAGAGATAGTAGCCGTCGTTGGTATACAACGCCGCGACGTTCGCCGCGTTCCCGGTGTTATAGAACCTGATCCAGTCTTCCGAGACCTGCCGGATGGCCAACTCGTCGCCGCTCATCGGCCGCTCGCGCACTCCAGGTTTTGGTGAGGCAGTTTGCGGAGCGGCAAAGGGCAAGGTCATGCACAATGCAGCAAACAATACGAAGGCTATTTTCATGGTCCGCACGATAGCACAGAAAGCCAGAAGTGTTTTTGGGGGCGTGGGAGCTCCGGGATAGATGCTGAGCAAAGGCTCCCTATTACGGGTCCGCTGGTCAGTTGGCAGTTTGTCGGCAACCCTTACCTTGGGATTACTTCACGTTTGCCCGTCAACCGGGAGCTATCGCCGATCACCTCCCATGAGCCGAGTTATCGGGACTTTGAAACAACGATTACTGGCCGCACCAATTCCACTATCAGTGCATTGAAGTTGGCCGGTTCATCGGCGAACGGCTTGTGTCCGGATTCCTCGAACTACACGAGTTTCTTTGACGGCGCGACCAGCACGTCGAAATAGGCCACGCTGTAAGAGGAACTGAGGCGGCACTGCCTCAACGAAGACGCACAGCCCAAGTTCACGTGATGGACTACACTACTGCCGAAGTGGGTCAGACGCCCGCTGACCATATGGCAACAGCAACGACGCAAAGTCGTGTATACCGACCTTTGTTGTTGGCTCTTGGGATCGTCTTCGCAGCGCTGACCATTTTCTACAGCGCGGCGTGGATGTACTACATTCGCCGCCCAACACTGGCGCCGCGGGTTGAAGTGGGCTTTGACGAGTCGTACTCTTCCGCCGGAGTTGAGATTCACAATGTGGACGCGAACAGCCCAGCGGAAAAGTCCGGGCTGAAAGCAGACGACCGCATAGTAGCCATCAATGGAAGCAGCGCAGATTCGGCACCGGCATGGAACGAACTGTTGTTACGCACTTGGCGGAGTGCACAACCCGGAGACACGGTGACCCTCACCCTGCAGCGGCCGGGACAATCACAACCGTTGGTTATCACGCCTAAGTTTCGCGCCAGGCAAGGTGCGGGCGACACCAAGACCATGGCCCGGACCATCGCGGGTCAGATACTGGGATCGTACCCGCTGCTGTTCCTCATCGTGGGATTGGCTGTCCTATTTCTGCGGGTGGAAGACCGCAATGCATGGCTGCTGGCGCTGGTATTTGCGACCTTCAGCACCGCCGGGGACATGCCCGACGAATTTTCCGCCGCGCTGCCACATCTCCGGTCCTTCCTGCTCGCCTATCGAACCATCATGGGCAGTTTTCTCACTGGACTGTTCTACTTCTTCTTCGCGGTTTTCCCCACGCGCTCTCCGATTGACCGCAAGGTTCCCTGGCTCAAGTGGGCATTGCTAGTAAGCGGCATCTGTTTGAGCCTTGGAGGTTACCGGCACGGCTACTCCGCAGCATTGCCCTTTATCCTCGCGGTGGTGCCCGACCGCGTTGCCCAGAATGCCCGAATCGTCGTCGTTTACGGGGCTGTTTTTCTTGGGCTCATTTCCCTGTTGTGCAATCGGCTCAGCGTCTCCAGCAAGGACGACCTGCGCAAGATCAAAGTCATTTTCTGGGGTACCGTCGTCGGAGTCACGCCCGCTGTGGTCCTCGCGCTCGCGCAGGAAGTTTTCCATGCCGAACTTTCCTATTGGCTGAATTTCGCCAAGGTAATTCTGCTGTTCGTGTTTCCTGTCTCCTTCGCCTACGCAGTGGTGAAGCATCGGGTGATGGACATTCCCGTCCTGCTCAAGCGCAGTGCTCGCTACTTCGTGGTGGAACGCGGCTTTGTCATCCTCATCCTCGTCCTCTCTGTGGGCCTGACATTGTGGTTCGGGCAAGCGTTCTCACGTTATTTCTATGCCGGCTCAAAGGCTGCAATTGCCGTTGGTGCAACCTTTGGCGTGCTGATGATCTCGGGCGCAACCCAGGTCCATCGTCGCGTTCGGACGCGGCTGGACCGCGTTTTCTTTCGCAGCTCCTATGACGCGCAGCAAATCCTAGAGGACCTTGCCGCAAAGACCCTGAACACCAGCAGCCGCGAAGGGCTAGCGCTACTTCTCCAGCAGAATATCTGGGAGGCGCTGCATCCGCGTTCGATGTTCGTCTACCTCCGGGCCAATAACGGACAGTTGTTCGCGTATGCGGGCAATCCGCCACCGGAAGCCATGACACTTTCCAGCACTGGGGCCGGAATCGCCGAACTGGCAGACCGCGACGGGCCGGTGGAGTTGATCTCCGAGGAAACGCGAGGGACACAATTGGCTCCGCTCGGTCCGGAGTGCCTGGTGCCGATTCGCGGCTCCGGCGGAGTAACGCTCCAAGGAGTGGCCGTGCTCGGTCCCAGGCTTTCCGAAGAACCGTACTCAGCCAGTGACAAACGTCTGCTGGCATCGGTTGCCAGCCAGGCGGGAATCGCCATGCGCAGCATCACGCTCGCGGAAAAGATGGCGGAGCAGATGGAAGCGGAGCGCCGCACCGAGCAGGAAATGCAAATCGCACGCCAGGTGCAGAGCCGGCTGCTGCCACAGCAGGCGCCTTCGCTGAAGACGCTGGACTGTTCCGGTAAGTGCATTCAGACGCGCGCCGTCGGAGGTGACTACTACGACTTTCTTGATTTCGGTTCGGGCCGTCTCGGTCTCGTGCTGGCCGACATCTCGGGAAAGGGAATGTCGGCCGCGCTGCTCATGGCGAATCTGCAAGCCAATCTGCGCGGCCAATATGCGCTGGCGCTGGAGGATGTGCCCCGGTTGTTGCGCTCCGTCAATCACCTCTTCTACAGGAACACTGAAACCAGCAACTATGCGACGATGTTCTTCGCAATCTACGACGATGGGAGCCGGCGCTTGCGCTATGTGAATTGCGGGCACAATCCTCCAATCCTCATGAGGGCCAATGGGGATTGTGAGCGGCTCTCGGCAACGGCGACCGTGTTGGGATTGTTCGAGGAATGGGACTGCGCCGTGGCTGAATGCGAGCTCGCACTCGGCGACGTCCTGGTGATTTATACCGACGGCATTTCTGAGGCGGGGCCGAACGAAGAGGAAGAGTTCGGCGAAGAACGTCTGATTGCCACGATTCGGAAGTATCAGCAGCAATCAGCTGGCGAAATCCTGGACAACATTCTCAGCGATGTGCAGAAGGTCAGCCGCGGTAGGCAGGCCGACGATATGACTCTGATCGTAGCTACCTGCTTATAGCCGCATAAAAAGGTCGAGAATTTGAAATCTCTCAACTCCCTGTTGGTCGGCAAACCTTACCTTACCGGGTTAGGTAAGGGTAGCCCGTAATCCAACCGGAATCCGGCTCAATGTCGGTGAGTGAGTTGGCGATTTGTCATACTTTCAGAAACTAAGCCCACAGAAACCAACGACGACTGAAGAGTGTGCGTTGATCAAGACCGGCCTGCGGCCCTTGGTCTGCCTTCGCAAAAGCCCCGTGGATCTTTGCGGTGTGACTGGGGTCACTGAATTCGTCGCACGGCTGAGCTAAATAGCACATGTCGTTCCCCGAAGAGCCTTTCCCTTCACCTGGCGCCGGCCCTCCGCTGAATCGACCAGGAGTCTCGTCATGGCATCGCAATCAGTCGCCATTGAGTCAACCATTCCCCAGGCAAAAGACGAATGGATCCGGCAGTCCTGCGGATTCTACGCATGCCCCGTATGCAAGCAGGGTCTGGAACCGGTGCACGACGGGCTTTCCTGCCGTGTCTGTGTGAGGACCTACCCCATCCTGAGCGGGATTCCCGACTTCATCGTGGTCAACCTCGAAGAGAGCAGGAACCGATCCCTGCGCGTCGTCGGAAAGAACGACTCTCGCCCCCAGTTTGACTTTATGGCATCCGTCTACGAAACCTGGGTGTATCCGGCCGTGTGCAACCTGTTTGGCGGATGGCGTAGCACGTCCTTGCAACAGCTGGCACATGACATCGCCGACATTGTGGGATCGCGTGACGGAGTCATTCTGGACGCGGCCTGCGGCCCGGGAACCTACGGGCGCCGCATTGCTTCTGAATCAAGGACCATTCTTGGCATTGATGTCTGCATGAGCATGCTGCGGCGGGGCGCCCATTATGTCGAAAGGGGACATATTCCCAACGTTCACTTCGCCCGTGCTACGGTGGAGGCGCTGCCGTTTCGGGCTGGCCTGTTCGACGCCGCCATCTGTGCAGGATCGCTGAACCACTTCTCCGACACGGTCCTCGCTTTGCGCGAGATCAACCGCACCATGAAAGTCGGAGCGCCGCTGGCGGTGATGTGCTTTGCCCTCATCAACTCGGGCCTCTTCAAATACAAATCGATGCGCGACCGCGTGCAGAAAGGCGGCAAGCGCGTCTACAGCGTCGCTGATCTCGAGCGCTATGTGGTCGAAGCAGGTTTTGAGGACTTTCGCCCCCACGCCTACGGCTCTGTCCTGGTATTCAGTGCCCGCAAAAGGCCGGCAGAGCATTAGAAGAGGGGTCTAGCTCGAGTAGCCAGCAGGACGAAAGTGGACGCTTGTTCCAAAGCCTCGAATGGCGATAGCAGGGCCAATGCACTCATTGATGAAGTTCTGGGAGTATCGTCGGCTAACCTTACCTTGGGATTACTTCCCGCTTGCCTGTCAACCGTTCGGAATCCGGTTNGTGGAACCTTTTTCGCGCCTGGTTCGTACCTCTTCGTGCAACTACCTTCAGCAGCTAAACTCAGAAGCACATCATAGCTGAGAGAATTCGCAGGCCACTATGACTTCAAGGATATTTCCATGACCTTCAGCCTCAAAGCCATTTTTCAACGGGACAACCAATACGAAGGTGTCCGCAGGATCAATATTTACCTGTTGCGGCTGGTCTTTATCTTAATGTTCTTCTTGCTGGGAAAGGACACTTGGACGCACATCCTCACCCACCAAGGATCATGGGAACCAACAAATGCTGTGGCGTGGTGCGTCTGGACAGCCTTCGCGACTTTGGCGGGCTTAGGAATCATCCGTCCTTTGAAAATGCTGCCGATCCTGCTGCTAGAGATATTCTACAAAGTCCTGTGGCTGATTCTGGTGGCGTACCCACTCTGGTCAAAGGGCACGTTGGCGGGCTCACCAGCGGAAGGCATCACGTCAGGGTTCTTGTGGGTGATACTGCCCATCGTTGCTGTACCGTGGGGGTATGTGTTTGTGAATTACATTTACAAACCAAAGAAGTAGAACATGTTCTTTGTGCGAGGAGCGAGGCCTGACCCCAAAGCAGAGCGAGAATGGATTTTGACGTGAACGTCCGGGAACGCATTCTGAAGCCTGTGAACGAGGTGTTCGATGCGGTTGTCGACCCGAAAAAGATGTCCAACTACTTCATCTCAGGTGCCAGCGGCCCCATTAAGGTAGGCAGGGTCGAGTGGGAGTTCGGCGATGTGGGTGCCAAGGTGCCAATCGACGTGCTGGAGGTCGAGGACAATCGTAAGATCGTCTTGGAATCGAGCGGGCTCGGGCCACGGATTCGCACAACCATCCAATTCGCGCCGGACGGTCCCGACGCCACCGTGGTTACGATCACAGAATCGACGTTTCCCTTGACCGAAGAGGGCGTCCAACGAGCCTTGGGCCAGAACGCCGCGTGGACTTACACTTTGTGCGGCCTAAAGGCCTATGTGCAATTCGGCATCAATCTCCGCACGGGGCTCAACAAGAGGCTTACAGACGTAGAGAGTGCGGCGGGGAGTCGCCCGTAACGCGAGGAGCGCATCGAGTCCTTCGGTCGCCTCCGCCACAGAGACAACATTTCTCCCGTTACAACCTCGAACACAGATTCAGGATCGCCTGTTTTACTAGTCGAGATCGCGCAGTATGCATGCTGCGATCCTATTCACGGACGCGGAGCAGCAGCAAACTCTGGTCATCCTGTTGTACGCCGTACTGCCTCACCTCGCCCATGGCCAATTCCCAAATCTGCGACAGAGGTTGGGCGGCGTGTTGGGTCATCAGTCGCTCCAGTCGTGCCAGACCAAACTCATCATCTCGCTCGTTGACTACTTCCGTGATGCCATCGGTGAGCAGCAGGAACAGGTCACGCGGTGAATAACTGACGCGCTGGCTCGCATAACGCCCACCGGGAATCAGACCTAAGGGGAACTGCTCCATGGAGAGCCGAGCCGTGTCGCCGCTACCATGGCGATAGTGCAGGATGGGCACATGCCCTGCCAAGGCGTACTCGGCTTGCGCCGAGCCGTCGAAGTGCAGCAGGGCAAGCGTGGCATACATGTCCGGTTCCTTGAGGGCAGGCAGCACACGATCTGCACTTTCGAGCAAAGCCACGGGTTGTTGATGGAACTGGAGAGAGACCCGCAGCGCGGCCTTTAACATCCCCATAAGTTGACCAGCGGGAAGACCATGACCGGAAATATCAGCAACATAGGCGAGCAGACTTCCATCGCTCTCGATGACATCGATCAAATCGCCGCCCATTTCCGTACTCGGAATGGATTTGCCATAGACCCCGAAGCGCGGGGTCTCGATGGAAAGGGTTGGCACCAGAGTGGCCTGAATGCCGTGGGCGAGGGAGAGTTCAGTCTGCATCCGCACAGCGGCCAGACCTTCGGTCGTGACGAAGGATAGCAACAGCCGAAAGCCCAAAGTTACGCCTAACCAGATGCTGATGGCATCAAACAGAATTCGCATTCTCAGTGTCTGCGGGATCGGCGATGGCGCCCAAATAAGCGAGGTCGGGTAGGTCAGCCAGCCCAGCCCGAACCAGCCAAGACCCGACAGGCCCCCAGCGAGCCAGACGAGCACGACGATAGAGAGCAAAAAGATAGGAACCCTTTTTATTCTGGTCACGAGCACGCCCACCGCCGCCGCGCCAAGTACGAGAGGCCAGAAGAAACCTCGACCTAGCGGGGGCAAAGGCAGTTGCAGCAGATCGAAAGCAAAACCGATCACCGAAGCGGAGACAAAAACCCCAGCGAGAAGGGTTTTCATGCGTCGAATCGGCAGGGATCGCCAATACGGACTAGACGCGGTGGGATAGGCTGTGCTCAGAATGCCCGACCGCTGTTGAAGTTTCTTTTTCATGAACCTGCTCCCTCCGCAAACCAAGCCTACCTCAGCCTTTCCGAATCGAGGCCACTTTTCAACAGAAATGGCACCAGAGCCAGAGCAACGCTGGGTGACTGGGAACGCCGTTCGGCTAAAATGTCGTTGGAGACTCCCACGATGACAACCCCAGCCAGTGCCATCAAAGATGAACTCCGCGTGCTGATTGACGCCCAAGTCGAGACCTTCGGACAGCCCGCACCGTTAACGCCTTCTCAACTCCGCGAGTTTCAAGATCGCTCTGAGAAAATCAGGATGCTTTGCCAAGAACTGAATCGGATTGGCACAAGGAGCGTCGTAGAACGGCGGTTAGAAGGGGCGTTTTAGCTGGGTCGGCGGAAGATAAGAAAAGTCATGAAGATCGCTCTTGTTCTCGTAGGCGTCCTTCGGTTGGCTTGAACCGGAGTTCTGGAGGAACTTTGAAGCAGATAACGAGGGATATCCATGCCACTCATACGTAGCTATCTTTTCCCTGCAATGTGGCTTAGTTATTTTGTCTATTGGTGGGCGATGTCGACGAATGTCAAGGCAACCGAGCAGCGCGAGGCTGGGCCCTCGCGGCTTGCACGCCTTGTTTTGATGGTTTGCGCGGTGGCGCTTCTTTCCCTCCCAAGTGTTCCGCTTCCTTTGCTAAACGAGCGTTTTCTTCCGCTGGGCGCTTGGTGCTTCTGGAGCGGCGCAGCAATGACCGCAGTTGGGCTGCTCTTTTCTGTCTGGGCGCGTCGTCACCTCGGAAAGAACTGGAGCCAAGCCGTCACCGTGAAGGAAGGTCACGAACTCATTACCAGCGGCCCCTATGCTCTGGTTCGCCACCCCATCTATACCGGGCTTCTGCTGGCTTTTGTTGGCTCAGCAGTGGCGCGTGGGGAATGGCGCGGGCTACTCGCTTCAGCCCTTGTTTTCGGCGCACTGTGGCGCAAACTTAGGCTTGAGGAGAAATGGATGCGCGTGCAGTTCGGCGAGTCATACGAAACCTACTCTCGACAGGTGGCGGCGTTGGTGCCATATATCATCTGAGCCTGACGTACAGAGAGGTGCCTGAAGCGGTTTTTGGTGTGATGGGGATTTTTCGACAATGATCCCGCTACTCATGCGGCACTGCGCTCGCCGTTTGCCATGTTCACGGTGGTTAACGGGATGCGGACACGCTTCAACTGCCCTGACTTCTTCTCGATTGCGTCCACAAAAACCAAGTTATCCCCCATAACGATTGGCTCGCCAAGCAACTCAAATTCCTGCCCGTACAGCTTCATCTGGTTCCCTTGTGTGAAACCCACTTGCTTTAACCTTGTGCAAAGACTGAGCTGTTTCTCTGTCATGGGCAGACCCGTGCGTTCCGTAGCTCTAAATCCCGCTAGGCGAAAAGGAAGGAAACGATTGCCAACTGCACATTATAGACCATCCGCCGATTCGTTCTGCTGTGACTCCGCTGGCTGCGGTCGCCCCGAGTTCCAAATCACATCTTGTCGTTTTAATCATCCCGTAACGCTCGGTGCGTAGCATTGGACACGGAGACAAATGTGTCCGTAGCGTTTCCATTGGCGCTGCTCGCGGTGTTCGCCATCCTCTTGGCCGCAATGCCGTGGCATCGTCCTCATCCCAATCATCAGTTCATGTTGGAATTATTGCGATCCCAGTTGGAAGACAAACAGACGGACTTGCACGATTCGCAGTAGGAAACCCTTGTTCATACGCTCTACTCGGAGTGATCATCGGCGCTGTGAATGTTCTTGCGGGGTGCTTGACGGTCGTTCAGTCGTTCTCGACTGAGCCCCCAGCGCGTGGGGCGGGGGACGATCGCAATTCAGGCAGCACGAGTTTACACTTCGCCCGACGCTCCGCCGGTTGAGCATGGCACAGTACTGGTACGCGATGGAGTCATTACGGCGGTTGGCAATGATGTGAAGATTCCGTCCGATGCGCAAATGCTTCCCTGTAACGGATGCACTGTCACGGCCGGCTTCTGGAATACGCACGTGCATTTCACGGAACGAAAGTGGGCCAGCGCGGCGTGGAAAGATGCGGCGACCCTGAATGCGCAACTAGCCGACATGTTGACCAGCCGCGGATTCACNACGGTGGTGGATGCGGGCTCCGATCTGGCCCACACTCTCTCCCTGCGGCGGAGAATCGAGCGCGGCGAATTGCTGGGACCCACAATCTACACCGCAGGATCGGGTCTCTATCCGCCACACGTTATTCCTTATTACTTGAAGAGTTCGCTGCCCTTCATTGACCTGTGGGCGCTTCCCATGCCCAACACTCCGCAGGAGGCGGCAAAGGATGAAGAACGAAGTACGCTACAATCTTCGCACCGGGGATGAGGGCATGTAGGATGTTCATGCTGCAAAGCATCTACCAGCGCGCACGCATTCCTCTCTATGCCGCAATAGCTGCTTTCCTGATTCACCTCGTTTGCAATCCGCATTACGGATTCTTCGGTGATGAGCTTTATTTCATCGTCTGCGGGCAGCATCCGCAGTGGAACTACGTGGATCAGCCCCCCATCGCACCGCTCCTGGCTGCGGCTTCGCAGGCGTTCGGTCCGTCGCTCGTGTTGCTGCGGGCTGTGCCAGCGCTCTTCGCGGGAGCGGGCATCTATGTGACTTGCCTGGTTGTAATCGAGTTTGGTGGAGCGGCTTACGCCCA
>JGI26339J46600_10000800_pt1 | contig 10451 bp, 9 predicted proteins | sample BogFormECP12_OM1_FD_46600 | JGI IMG/M metagenome (IMG submission 46600) | reverse complement strand
AGCTGCCGAGCATCCCGAACTGCTGAAACAACTCGGCATTCAGCCTAGTTCCTCCCAGTTCGTCGCTGCTGCTGCGGCTTAGAATGTAGAAACTCCAGGCCGGAAGCAAGCTTCCGGCAGCAAAGCGGTAGCAAGCTACCGCACTCCAAAGAACCTAGCCTACTGCCGCCTCCTCTTCGATCCACCCGTAGCCCCTATCCTCCAGCTCCAGCGCCAATTCCTTGCCGCCCGAGCGCAGAATCCGCCCCTCGGAGAGCACGTGGACGAAGTCGGGCACGATGTAGTTGAGCAGGCGCTGGTAGTGGGTGACCACGATAATGGACCGTTCCGGGCCGCGCTGGGCGTTAACACCCTTGGCGACGACCTTCAGGGCGTCGATATCGAGGCCGGAATCCGTCTCGTCCAGGATGGCGAGCTTGGGCTCCAGGATGGCCATCTGGAAGATCTCGTTGCGCTTCTTCTCGCCGCCCGAGAATCCCTCGTTCACCGAGCGATTGATGAGCGTGTCGTCCATATCGAGCAGCTTCATTTTGGCGCGCGCTTGCTGGAGGAAGTCCATGGCGTCCAATTCCTCCAGGCCCTGCTGCTTGCGGATGGCGTTCAGCGCCGAGCGTAGAAAGTAGAGGTTGTTGACGCCGGGGATCTCCACCGGATACTGGAAGGCCATGAAGATGCCTTGGCGAGCGCGGTCCTCGGGCGCCATGGCCAGCAGATCCTGGCCGAGGTAGGTGACTTCGCCCTCGGTTACCACGTAGACGTCCCGGCCGGCCAGCACTTGGGCTAGGGTCGATTTGCCCGACCCGTTCGGCCCCATGATGGCGTGAACTTCTCCCGCGTTGATCTCCAAGTCGATGCCCTTGAGGATCATGCGCTTTCCAACCTTGGCGTGCAGATTCGTTATCTTCAGCATTGGTTCTTTGTCCTCGGTCCCGGGTGTTGGTTAATGACTCGCTTTGTTTTCATGAACATCGTGGCTTTCGCAGTCATGCCGATTCTCGCCATCCTTTATTTTCAATAACATCGTGGCTTCGCATCCTGAAAACGAATATTTGCCGCCCTTCGATCCGCCTCTTCGGTGGCCTCTTTCTTTCCACGATCTCAGCTCTCAGCTCTCAGCCGTCAGCTTGCCGCGCCAGCGTTCTGCCACCGTCTACTGCCGCCCAACGGTGGCTTCGTTCCCGATTTTTCCGAAGCCCGATCCTTTGTTTTCAATCAACTCGGTGGCTTCGTTTTTCAAAAGCGTGCGACTTTCAGCCCTCAGCCTATGAGCTTTGGCGACCGGCGTCCTCCGACTTGCCTACTGCCGATCAACGCCACTTACTGCCGACCACCTACCGCCAACTGTCGCCCAACGGTGGCTTCGTTCCCGGTTTTTCCGAAGTCCGATTCTTTGTTTTCAATCAAATCGGTGGCTTCGTTTTTGAAAAGCTCTCAGCTTTCAGCGGTCGACCTACCAGCTTGCCGGGCCGCTAACTGCCTACCGCCGACTGCCTACTGCCTTCTACCACCCCATTCGCCGTCGCAACGAGGTGATGTGCGCCACGTGATGCCGGCCATGCCATGAGTAAATGGCCAGGTTCTTCTCCAGCGACACCACGCCCAACTCGGGGTGGCGGAACGTCCGCGCCCAGTCTGTGGGCGTGAGCGACTTCAGCAGGGTCACCCAGCGGCTGTGCAGCGATTCGAGCAACGTCAGCGACGGCTCGACGGGTGCCGTTTTGGCGTCGATCAACTCCGCCCACTGCGCCTCGTCGTAGGGCTTGATGGTCGGCTCGTCCTCGGTCAGGGCCAGCCGGTAGCGGACATAGGCGTTCATGTGACTATCCGGGAGATGGTGAACCACCTGGCGCACCGTCCAGCCATCGGGACGATAGGGTGTGTCCAGTTGTTGGTCCGACAGGCCCCCCACCGCCGCGCGCAGCCGTACGGGCGTCTGCTCGATATTGCTGATGTACTCGCTCCGCTCCGCTTCCGTGCCCGAACCTGCCCATTTGAACTTGCCGACCGGGTACCGCAAGTCTGCTGCCGGTGCTTCTGCTGCCATGTAGCCTCCTCTTTGACGAAACTCGAAAATCGAAATTCGAAACTCGCGTTTCGCCGTTCGTTTGATGCGGCTTCGAATTTCGAATTTCGAGTTTCGAGTTTCGTGCCTTTCCTTCAGCCTGCCTGCGCCTTGGCGACACCACCCAAATCCTGCATTACGAGGTAATCAATCGCCGGCGCCTCGGCCCCCAACTGGCGCAGCAGCGTGGTGATCTGCCCGCGATGGTACGTCTGATGGTTCACCACGTGGAGGAGCACTTGCCACAGAGGGTACGTCCACGTCTCGCCCTTCGTGTTGGTGTAAGTCAGGGACTGCTTCAGCGCCGGTTCGCCGAGCCCTGCCAAGTAGTCGCGGACGTTGGTCTCGACCGCCTGCCAGCGATCGCGAATTGTCGCCAAGTTGGGGAACGTCTCGGCAGCGAACGCCTGCGCGTCAGTCTTGTTTGGTGACCTCCCGCGCCAGCGCTCGTGCCAGACCCACTCGACTACCACGAGATGCGCCAGCGTGTCTCTCACGGAAGAGTAGCTGCTGCCCATCGGCCGAAGAAATTGCTCTTCGGTGAGAGCGGCGCACGCTTCAAGCTGGCGGTCGCGCGCCCAGTAGTTGTAGTCGAACAAGTCGCGTAATGTGTCAGTCGACATCATGGCCCGCAATATCCTTGCGAAGATCCTTGTTTCTGCCCATTTGCTCCTGGCTGGAACGATAGGCTTCCTCCCACGCTAGTCAGGCATGGCGTCGAGGATGGCGTAGCGTTCCCGGAGCAGCGATGCTGTCTTAACGTTCATCACGGTATTCGCCACCGCGATGTCGGACATCACGTCGAAATAGGCCTCACTCCCTTTCTTAAGGCGGCGAAGCTTCGACCGTAGTCGTTCTAGCTTTTGGCATATTTCCACGGCCTCATCCAGGATGAGTTCGAATAAATCAAGACTGGGCATCGTTTTTGTGGTGGCCATATTGCTCACCAATCGCGCCGCAAACGGCGAAGCCGGGCCTCGAAAGCGAGCGGTCACCCCAGTGGAATCTGCCCCCTAAACACTTCCAGCAGGTCGGGCGGCAGCGTCGTGGCTTGCAAGGCGTTCGGATTAGGAAACAACCTCATGTGATACCCAACGTTCTCCTTATCGATTTCCTTGTCATACCAAAAGATGCCCACGCCACCCAATCTCGCGTGTGATCCGTCAGTAAAGTAGCCTCCTCCGGTCTGTGTGTTGGAATAGAGCGCCATTGCCACGTGCAACTCCGTCCCGTAAGCCAGACTGAGGAAGAGATCATCGGCCACGACAAGTAGATTGGGGATGTCATCTCGGAACTTCTTGTAGGCTTTGTCGATGGCAAATCGAAGGCGCTCCCATGGCCCGACGGCGCCCCCTTCGCCATTAATGTATTTCGGGTAGTTCAGTCGCCCCGACCTCCGCTGTTCTACGGTCAGCTCGCCTTCCCATCCAGGGCTCTTTACTTCGACGAAGACGCTGCGATTGCTGCGCCCGCGCACCATGAACTCACCTTCGTTTCCTGCGTCTCCAACTGGCCGCCATTCAGTCACCGTAAACCCGTTTTGCTCTAAGTGGTAAGCGACCCGCAACTCCTCTAACGCCGAGTCACGCTGGCTGTTGGAACCTTGAAGCGCTCCCAGGTACTGTGGAAACTGGCCGCTCGCCTTCGTAAACTGCAGGAGCGCCTCCAGTTCATTCGCGTACTTCTGCCATGCTGGATACTCGTCCGTCCATCTAGCTCCCGTCTTGAGCGCACTGCCAAGCGGACCAAGCTGGGGGCTATTGAACCGCCCCTCGGCCCTGGCGCGATCTAGGAGGAACACCTGTTCGCGGGCGTATGACCGTACGGCCGAGCGCATAGCCTTTCGAGAGCCAAAACTAACGTTCCATTCTGTCATTCCACATCACCCGACACTACCTTCCAGGCTCACGCTCAGCAGCTTCTGTGCCTCGACCGCAAACTCCATTGGCAGCTCCCTGAACACCTGCTTGCAGAACCCGCTCACGATCATCGACACGGCGTCCTCCGTCGACATCCCCCGCTGGCGGCAGTAGAAGATCTGGTCTTCGCCGATCTTCGACGTGGACGCCTCGTGCTCGACGGTGGCAGTGGAGTTCTTCACCTCCAGGTAGGGGAAGGTATGCGCGCCGCACTTATCGCCGATCAGGAGCGAGTCGCACTGCGAGTAGTTACGCGCGTTCTCGGCGCCCTTCAGGATTCGCACCGCGCCGCGATAGCTGTTCTGGCCGTGGCCGGCCGAGATACCCTTGGAGACGATGGTGCTCTTGGTGTTTTTGCCGATGTGGATCATCTTGGTGCCGGTATCGGCTTGCTGGTAGTTGTTGGTGAGCGCCACCGAGTAAAACTCGCCCACCGAGTTCTCGCCTTGAAGGATGCAGCTCGGGTACTTCCAGGTGATCGCGGAGCCGGTCTCGACCTGGGTCCAGGAAATCTTGGAGTTCACGCCCAGGCACTTGCCGCGCTTGGTGACGAAGTTATAGATGCCGCCCCGGCCCAGCTTATCGCCCGGGTACCAGTTCTGGACGGTGGAATACTTGATCTGGGCGTTGTCGAGCGCCACCAGCTCCACTACCGCGGCGTGCAACTGGTTCTCGTCGCGCATCGGCGCCGTACAGCCTTCCAGGTAGCTGACGTAGGCGCCCTCGTCGGCGACGATCAGGGTGCGCTCGAACTGCCCGGTGTTCTTGGCGTTGATGCGGAAGTAGGTGGAAAGCTCCATCGGGCAGCGCACGCCCTTGGGCACGTAGGCGAACGAGCCGTCGGTAAAGACAGCGGAGTTGAGGGTGGCGAAGAAATTGTCCGTGTACGGCACCACGGAGCCGAGATACTTCTTCACCAGCTCGGGGTGCTCGCGCACCGCTTCGGAAAATGAGCAGAAGATAATGCCCAGGTCAGCCAGCTTGGCGCGGAAGGTGGTAGCCACGGAAACGCTGTCGAACACCGCGTCGACGGCCACGCCGGCCAGCAGTTCCCGCTCCCGGAGAGGAACCCCCAGCTTCTCGTAGGTCCTCAGCAGCTCGGGGTCCACGTCCTCCAGGCTCTGCGGTCCGTCGGTCTTGGACTTCGGCGACGAGTAGTAGCGAATGGCCTGATAATCGATGGCTGGATACTTGACGTTGGCCCAGGTGGGCTCCTGCATGGTGAGCCAATGGCGGTAGGACTTCAGCCGCCATTCGAGCAGCCATTCCGGCTCGCCCTTCTTGGCCGAGATCAACCGGATCACGTCTTCGTCCAGGCCGGGCGGTACCGTGTCGGAATCGACGTCGGTGAAGAAGCCGTACTTGTATTCCTGGTTGGCAAGGGTCTCAACGTTGCTGACTGGTGTGGGCATCGTTTGTCTCCGTCAAAGTTATTGACGATTGGAGAAGCAGTCAGCTATCAGCAAGAACCGGACTTCCGTGCTGAGAGCTGACCGCTGATAGCTGAAAGCTGTTTCCAATCGTCAGTCATCGTTCGTCAATCGAAGAGCGGGCGAGCCTGTCCTGAGCGAAGGAAGGCCCCGCTCTCAAGGCCTTACTGTAACAAACCGATACAAAAAAGTCAAGATTGTCGCCTGCAGCCAAGGTATTGCTCCGGAAAAGGTTGCACAATCTAGACAAAATTTTAGATGTTTCATAAGCCGGAATTGTTGCAGTGGATTGATGGCAGGTCAATGAGCCGCCTCTTCAATCACCCAATCACTCCATCGCCCGATCACCCGATGACCCACTCACCCGATCACCCGATGATCCACGCCTTCACCAGATCTTGCACCGCTCGTTCTCCGGCCGCACCATGGTGTCGCCGGCGTGGCAATCGAACGCCAGGGCAAACGGGGGCATATTAGACGGCGCGGCGATGGACCGGAAGCGGTCGAGCGGATGCGGGTTGGTATTCACCTGCAAACGTTCGAACTGCTCGCGATTGTTGGCCGCCCAGATGGTGCTATAGGCGAGGAAGAACCGCTGCTCGGGCGTGAAGCCGTCGATCTTGGGTGGCTGGGGCTTGCCTTCCAAGCTCTTCTGAAACGCCATGTAGGCGATGGTGAGCCCGCCCAGATCGGCGATGGATTCGCCCAGCACCAGCTTGCCGTTCTCGTGGAGTCCGGGCAGAACCTCGTAGTTATCGAATTGCTTTTGGACACAGTCGGCGCGGGCGGTGAAGTTCTTGGCGTCCTCGGGCGTCCACCAATCTCTCAAGTTGCCTTGGGCGTCGAACTTGCGGCCTTCGTCGTCGAAGCCATGGGTCATCTCGTGGCCGATCACGGCACCGATGCCGCCGTAGTTGAGCGCATCGTCAGCGTTGGCGTAGAAGAAGGGCGGCTGAAGGATTCCGGCGGGGAAAACAATCTCGTTCATCGAAGAATTGTAGTAGGCGTTCACGGTGGGCGGCGTCATGCCCCACTCGGTGCGATCCACCGGGTTGCCGATCTTCTTGAGGTCGCGATTGAATTCAAACACGTCGCCCCGGAAGTTGTTAAGCACGTACGGGCCGCGATCCACGCGGTAGGCGGAATAGTCGCGCCACTTGTCGGGATAGCCGATCTTGAGCATGAAGGCGCCCAGCTTGGCCTGTGCCGCTTTCTTGGTTTCCGGGCTCATCCAAGTGAGCGTCTCGATATCGTCGTGGAGCGCGGCGATGAGGTTGTGGACCATCTCGTCGGCGCGAGCCTTGGCCGCAGGCGGGAAATACTGCTTCACGTAGAGTTGGCCGAGGGCAAAGCCCAGTTGCCGGTCGGTGGCCGTCACGCAACGCTTCCAACGGGGCAGGTTCTCCTGGGTGCCTTGCAGGATGTGCTGGTTGAAGTTGAAGGCCTCGTCGACAAAGGGCTTGGAGAGCGCCGGCGCCGTGGCGGCGATGAGATGCCAGCGTAGATACGTCTTCCAGTCGGCGAGGGGCACGGCCGTGAGGTCGCTGTTCACTTCCTCAAAGAACTTGGGCTGCCCCACGTCGACGACGGTGATGTTCGGATAACCCATGTCGTGGAAATAGGCCGGCCAGGAGAAGTTGGGCGTGAGCTTGGCTAATTGGTCGAGGTCCATCTTGTGGTAGTTCTTCTCGGGATCGCGGCGCTCGACGCGCGTCATGGAGGCCCCTGCCAGCTTGGTTTCGATGCCCATGACGGTCTTGGCTTCATCTGTGGCTTTGGCAGCATCATCGCCCAGCAACTGGAACATTTTGGTGACGTGTTCCACGTACTGGTCGCGGAGCTGCTTCGACTTGTCATCCGTTTTCGTATAGTAGTCGCGGTCCGGCATGCCCAGGCCGCCTTGCCCCGCGCCACCGATCACCTCCGAGCTGTTCTTCTCATCCTGGGTGGAGCGAAAGAAGAAGACCGCGCCCACGCGGTAGCTTTGCAGGTGCGCGATCTCCGCCTGGAGACTGGCGAGGTCGTGGATCTGGTCGATGCCATCGAACTCCGACTGGAGCGGCTTGATGCCTTCGGCATCGATCTTCGATTCGTCCATGCAGCTCGCGTAGAAGTCGCCGATCTTCTGCCTAATCGACTCCTGGGGCGATCCCTCGGGCGCGCTTGACTTGGCGGCGGCTTCGAGGATCTGGTGCAGGTTCTCGAGGTTCCTATCCCGCAGCTCAGTGAATCGTCCCCAGCTCGGGTAAGCCGCCGGCACGGGGTTCTTCTTCAACCAGCCGCCGTTGACGAAGTGATAGAAGTCGTCGCAAGGCTTGCAAGAGGTGTCCATGCCGCCAAGGTCGATATCATTCGCTGTAGCGGCGGTGTCCCCACCGCTGGAAGCGTTCTGCTTCGCCAGGAGTCCGCGTTCCGGCCAAACCACCAGTGCCCCCACCGCCAGCGAAAAGATGGCGAGGAGAAAGCCAATCAACCACGATCGATGTGTGCGCATGAGAGTGCTCCCTTTTAACTCCGAATTTCCGTACGCAACGTTATATCGCAGTGGTGCCCGCGCTGCAACCCAATCGTGAGAGGCGGTGAAGGAACTTCTGGGGGCGGCAGCGCCGCCTGGCGATTGGATGTTACCTGCGTGATACGCACGGATTCTCTCCCCGCCAATAAACTGCTTGACAAATGTCCCTGGAAGAGTATTGTCGTGGTGTCGATCAATTCAAGTTTCTCTAGGAGGTTAATATGCCCCCACTACTCAAGCCGCTTCAGGCGGGCGTCCGCAGGATCGGAGGGTACGGCTGGCATCCGGATTTGCCTGACTATCGGGATTTGGTCTACGCCGCCCCTCCAGCAGTAGCCCTGGCTTTGCCATCCAGCATGGACCTCCGGGCGAACTGTCCGCCCGTGTATGACCAAGGTCAGTTAGGAAGCTGTACCGCCAATGCGATCGCGGGTGCGATCGAGTTCGAACAGAAGAAACAAAGCCTTTCGGAGTTCGCCCCTTCTCGGCTGTTCATCTATTACAACGAGCGGGTCATCGAGCATGACCCCCAAGTCGACAACGGAGCTCAGATCAGGGACGGCATCAAGAGTGTGGCCAAACAGGGAGTCTGCCCAGAGACCGACTGGCCCTACAGCGATCAGAATACGGACCCCAATCCCTGTCCTCAGTGTCCGTACGCGAAGAAGCCTTCACCAAAGTGCTATACCGAAGCAAAGAATCACACGGTCAAGCTCTACCAACGATTGACTCCTGTGCTCGCCACCTTGAAGGGATGCTTGGCGAGCGGCTACCCGTTTGTTTTCGGGTTCACCGTGTACGCGAGCTTCGAGAGCCAGCAGGTGGCCCAGACCGGAATCGTGCCCATGCCTTCGCCAGGCGAAGCCGTTGTCGGTGGCCACGCGGTGATGGCGGTCGGCTACGATGATTCCAAGCAGCAATTCATTGTGAGGAACTCCTGGGGAGCTGGCTGGGGAATCCAGGGTTACTTCATGATGCCTTACGCCTATTTGACCAACACCGGCTTGGCAAGCGACTTCTGGACTATTCGGACGGTGGCGTAGAGTTAGCCTGCTCGACTCGAACGGTGATCTGGAATGTTCGCTGGGGCGGCGCATCGCGTTCCCAGGGGCGCCGGTACTCCAATTCGATTTCCCCGGTCCCTGGCCGGACAGCTTGGAATTGCCAGCGATGGGTTCCCCCTTTTCCAGGGGGACCCTTCGCGGGTTCGGCAGCGTCCTTCACGAGGATACACGCGGTTTCAGCCTTGGACTTGAGTTCCCAACGGAACCCTGTTGTCCGGTTCTCAGCGAGGGAGATCTCCAGGGTCTCACCGACTGCCGCCGACACCTCGCGTCCATTGGAGTCTGCGTTGATGTGTATCATTTTCCTATGCCGATCAGACGTCGAAGTAAAGAGAGCAAAGCCCAAGAACAAACAGCCTATCGTTTTGTGGGGACTCGAATTGTTCACCTTGGCACGCTGACCACCCGCCGAAATGATTCTCGCTCCGAATTCAGGTGGAAACAAGTGCGACTTCGACAATCATGGGTGCGGCACTTCGCCCACGTTGCGAAGCAAGTTTATCCTCCGGTTGCCCGGTGGTCATGCTTGCTTCCAGACTGCCTATGAAAGCGAATGAGTTTTTCAATTTGGAAGGCCAGGTGGCGGTGGTGACGGGCGGGGGCCAGGAAATCGGCGAGGGTATTGCCCGCCGGCTTCATTCCGCGGGCGCCCGGGTGGCGATCCTGGACCTTAGCGAGGAGAACGCGCAAACCGTCGCTCGGTCGCTGGATGGTGTTGGACTGCGATGCGACGTCTCCTCCGCGACGGAAGTTGAGAGCGCCATCGGAGAAGTCCGGCAGCGGCTCGGCGGCATCGACATCGTAGTGAACAACGCCGGCATCGCTGGAAAGACGGCCCCCTTGTGGGAACTGGATGAAGCGGATCTCGACCGGGTTTATGCGGTGAACCTGAAAGGAGTTTTTCTGGTGTGCCGGGCGGTGATCCGGCAGATGCTCGAGCGCCGGTACGGGCGGATCGTCAGCGTGGCCTCGATTGCCGGCAAAGAGGGCAACCCCACCCTGATTCCCTATTCCAGCACCAAGGCGGGGGTGATTGCGCTCACCAAGGCCCTGGCCAAGGAAGTGGCAGGGAAGGGCGACATTACCGTGAACAGCATCGCGCCCGCGGTGGTCCGCACCAAAATCCTGGAGACGATTCCTCAAGCCACCATCGATTACATGGTCAGCCGCATTCCCCTGGGACGCACGGGAAAGATTGAGGAAGTTGCGGCGCTGGTCCATTACCTTGCTTCTCGCGAAGCCTCTTTCACCACCGGACAGTGTTACGACATCTCCGGCGGTCGCGCCACTTATTAGCTTGGTTCTGAAACTGCAGCGCCGGGCTGTACCGCCGGGCTGTAGCGCCGGGCTTTAGCCCGGCACTGGAGTTTCTACATTTTCACAGGGAGATGTCTCAAGCTAGTCCTCCCCGGCGGGGCTCCCGCGCTCACAAATAGGTCGGTTCTTGCATTATTTAGTTGA
>JGI26339J46600_10000796_pt1 | contig 10478 bp, 6 predicted proteins | sample BogFormECP12_OM1_FD_46600 | JGI IMG/M metagenome (IMG submission 46600) | reverse complement strand
AGCAAAAGCTTCAACGAGAGCGAAATGGCGCTCTTCGGAGTGTACGGATTAGTGCGCCCCAAAAGTACTTGACACCGCCGACATTGTTAGAGAGGCGATTTATCACCAATCGAGACGATTGGCTACCCAGTTGGCATCTGGATTACTTCCTGTTTGCCGACCACACAGACAGAATCATAGGATCCAGCTGCGGAGCCGTCCTGAATTCATCGAGAATCACTTGCGAGTGCAATTGTTGTCGTTGTTTCGAGGAGGGGGCCGCATCCCGGCGGCCCTCTCCGCCCTAATTTCATGGTACTAGGTCACCGTGAAGTTCGTCTTGCTGCTGACAGTCACTCCGTTGGTTGTGATTCCGATCTTGCCGGTCTTCGCTCCGGTGGGTACGGTCGCCGTGATCTGCGTGGCGGAATTCACTGTGAAGGTGGTAGCCGCCACGCCCCCAAACGTCACCTTGGTCGTCCCCGTAAAGGCGGTTCCCGTAATCGTCACCGAAGTTCCCACCGGGCCACTCGGCGGAGAGAAGCTGGTGATGGTAGGTTCGCCGGTGCCTGTCAGCGAGACGTTTTGAGTACCGGCGCCATCGGTAATGGATAAAGTCGCCGTTCGCGTGCCGGTGGTTGTGGGTTTGAAGGTGACAGATACGCTGCAGTAGGCGCCGGGCAGCAAGCTGCTCTTGCATGCGGACTTAAGAACGAAGTCGCCCGGGTCCGTTCCTGCGAGAGTAACGCTGCTGATCGCGAGCGATGTCTTTTCATCGTTGGTAACCAGCACGGTTTTGGCGGCGCTGCTGGTGCCCACCGCCTGCGCGGCATAGGTCATGGCGAGCGGTGAGATACTCACCGGCTGCGTGTTGTTCTGCATGATGGTTACCCAGTCCTGAACCGTCCATCCCGCATTACCGGCTACGGCCATGTCGATCATGCCGTCGCTATTGAAATCGCCCAAGGCAATGCCGGAGTTCAGCACGCCGCCGAGCCACGGCCCTCTATCCAATTGGAAGGTGCCGTCGCCGTTGCCGGTATAAACTACCGCCGCCCCGAAACTGTTTTCTCCGCTATATACTTCTTCGCATGATGTGGTACTGAGGGCGATCGCCAGATCCAACTTGCCATCCTGGTTGAGATCGCCGGCACCGATCCAGTACGGACCAGGCCCGTTGCCGAGATTGCATTGAGTCCACGTGCTGAACTTGTAAGTGGTGCCCACGGTGAACGTGCCGTCGCCGTTTCCGGTGAAAATCGTGAAAGCTCCCTGATCGTTCCAACTGGTGAGCGCTAAATCCAGCTTGCCGTCGTTGTTGAAGTCGCCGGCGGCCAGCGCGATCGGGTTAATCGGCGAGGGCGTGCTGATCGGCGCTTTGAAGGTCCCGTCCCCGTTTCCCAGCAGGACGTTAATTGCCGTTCCGCTGTAGTTCGTGATCGCGATGTCCAATTTGCCGTCTTTGTTGAAGTCGCCGATCACGATGTTTCCGCCCTGCGTGCCGCTGGCGGCGGTAATAACGGTTGCGGCGCCGTAGATGCCTTTGCCTTTATTGAGCAGGATGCTCAAGCTGCCGTCCGCGTTCGAGACTACGATGTCGAGCTTTCCATCGCCGTTGAGGTCAGCCAAGGTGACGCTGCCGGATTGCACCGTGACCCCGGTGGAATAGTACACGGGCGTTTTGAATTTCCCATTGCCGCTGCCGATCAGCACGGCAACCACGTTTTCACAGTTGGTGATTCCAATGTTGAGACTGGTGGCCACCACATCCACCTTGCCGTCTCCACTGACGTCCCCTACGGCGATGGAGTTGACCCCGTTGCGGTTGGCTTGGCCGCAACCGACCGCAGTGGAAATAGGGCTGCCGAACACGCCGTGGGAACTGCCGAGCATCGTCGTGATGCCAACGCCCGTGCCGCCACCCGCTTCCACGATGTCCAGGTTGCCGTCGTTGTTCAGGTCCGCCGTTGCAATCTGGGCGACGGTGCCGCCCCAGGTGTAGCCGTAGCTCTGGCTGCTGCGGAAAGTGCCGTCTCCGTTTCCGAGGCCCATCGTCATCCACTGGCCGCCGGCGTAGCCCTGCTGGCCCACAACGAAGTCCAGTTTCTGGTCGCCGTTAAAGTCGGCAACCACGACATTATTCGGGTACCCATCGGTGGCAAATGACGATCCTGCCGTGAATCCGCCTTTCCCGTTGCCCAGCATTGTCCATACCGCTGAAGAAGTATAGGAACTCACGACGAGGTCATTCTTCTTATCGCCATTGATATCGGTGATCACGATGGAATCTACCCACTGGGGGCCAGTCCCGCCATAGAGAACCGGGGCCTTGAACGTGCCGTCACCGTTGTTGATGTAAACGTACGCTCCGCCCCCAGCTCCCATCACCACATCTCCGTTGTCGCCCTTGATCAGCTGCCCGATGGCTACCGCCATGGCAGGTGTGTTGTCGCCCTCCAGGTAAAACACGGGGGATTTGAAAGTGCCGTCGCCGTTGCCGATCAGCACATAAATACCGCCGCGGTTGGCGTTGGACGCGACCACCAGGTCGGGCTTTCCGTCGTGATTGAGGTCCCCCGCTGTCATGGCCGCTGAACCCGCCCAGGGGACTCCAACCACCGCCGTTGGGCTCACAAACGTGCCATCGCCGTTCCCAAGAAAAACGACCACTCCTTGCTGGTTGGGATCCATCGCAATCAGATCGAGGTGTCCGTTGCCGCGGAGATCGGTGGCTACCAAACCGCCGGAAGTGGTCTGAAATGAGACTTCCGACAGCAGCGGATACGAGGCGCCGGTGGTGAAGCCGCCCGCCCCGTTGCCAAGAAAAATCGTGAGCGTGCCAGGCGCATTGGCGCAGGAACCATAGGTGGCGGCGAAGTCTAAATTACCGTCATTATTGAAGTCGCCGATGACGATACTGCCTTGGGAGCACGACTGGTGGGCGATGTACGCTGGCGGCTGGAAGGTACCATCGCCGTTACCCAACTGGATGGCCCATCCGTCGGTGCACTCCGTGAGGAGGTCCGGCACTCCGTCTTTGTTGAAGTCGGCGACGGCAAGCACATAGGGGGCATTGTCGCCGTAAACGGTAACGCTACAGGCGGAAATCAAGGTTCCGTTCACAAATGTCGGGGGAGTCTGCCCAAAAGCGGCGGCCGGCCCCAAAGCGAAGCCCGCCATGATGAGCAGGGCGCAAAGAGTCTTGATCAGAACGGGAGTGAAGTGGCGGTGCGTTGACATTAAAATCCTCCAAAGTTTTTGATTCAAAATATGCTTACTTGTGAGAACAGCGAGTTTCCGTTCTGGCCCCTGCATCCGACTCGCTCGAAACGGCCCGAGGTTAGTCAAGAAAGGGGAGTTCGCACCGCTCATACTCCGCGTCTAACGCAGGAGGACGCCCTCCCCGGCGACGGACAACAATGGGTAATAGCGGTGTGCTGAGCACTCCGAACACGGGGCTCACAGTGCGCTGGAATGCGGGCTGCCGTCAATGCTCCAGCCGTGATGCGTTCGTGCAGTGAGTGTGACGCGCTAAGAGGTTTAGTTACAGTACAATACACGAAGTTGTTGCGCGGGAAATGGGCGCACGACGGCCTTGAAACGCAGGCCAGGCGCGACAAAGTTTGCTTCCGCCGTCAATTGTTTGATGGTAGACTTGCGGTCTCCCCCCGACGCGACTCCGTTTTATGCCTACGAACTCGTTGAATGGCACGCCCACGGTCGTACTCTTCGGGGTGTTCGAGGCCGACTTGCGCTCGGATGAGCTGCGCAAGAAGGGAGTCAAGGTCAGGATCCAGGACCTGCCCTTTCGCGCCCTGAAGCTTCTGCTGAGCCGTCCGAATGAAATAATCACGCGCGAGGAATTTCGTCAGGCGCTGTGGCCCGGCGACGTGTTCGTCGATTTTGATCTCGCAATCCGCAGCGCGATTAAGCGCCTGCGCGACGCGCTCGGAGATTCGGCCGAGAATCCGATCTTCGTTGAGACGATCGACCGCCGCGGCTACCGCTGGATTGCTCCGACGCACAGCGAACCGCCACCGGAAGCGGCGGTCGCTGCCGAGCCTGAAGATGAGGATCTAGCCGCTCCCACTCCAGTCCCCACTTCCGTTCGTCATTGGAATTGGAAGATCACTGGCCTGGTGGTGGCAGCCGTCTTCGCCTTGGGAGTCTTGAGTCTGTTACTGCTTTATCGCCGCCCCAGCGCCGATTCCATCGCCGTACTCCCCTTCACCAATGGCGGTAAAGATGCCAATACCGACTATCTCAGCGATGGCATCACCGAATCGTTGATCGGCAACCTCGCACATGTACCCCAGCTCAAGGTGAAGTCCCGCAGCTCAGTTTTCCGCTATAAAGGAAAGGATGTGGACGCGCAAAAGGCCGGCAATGAGCTGGGGGTGTCGGCGCTGGTGAGCGGACGAGTAACGTCGCGGGGGGATAGCATCGAAGTGAGCGCCGAGCTTATCGATGTTCGGGACAACACCGAAATCTGGGAACACCACTACAGTGGTAAGGCCGCGGATATCATCTCGTTGCAGAAGCAGATCGCAGGCGACATCGCGGGAAAGTTGCGTTCCAAGCTCAGCAGCTTAGAAAAGCAGCAGGTCACCAGGCAAGGCACGCAAAATCCAGAAGCGTATGAGCTGTATTTGAAGGGGCGTTACGCCTGGAGCAACCGGACGAGTAGTGAGCTTGGGAGGGCAATCTCCTATTTCAATCAAGCCATCACGAAAGATCCAGGCTACGCTCTGGCATATTCGGGTCTGGCCGATGCCTATTCCGTACTGCCTAACTTTGGCGGCAATCCCAGCGAAGACTATCCGAAGTCGAACGGCGCCGCCCGCAAGGCGCTGGAGTTGGACGCGACCTTGGCTCATCCTCATGCCGTTCTGGGCAGCAACGAGATGCAGTACGACTGGGATTTTGCGGGGGGAGAGGCTGAGTTCAAGAAGTCTTTCGAGCTCGACCCCAACGATGCCACTGCGCATCAGTGGTACGCGGACGATATTGGCATGATTGGGGGCAGAGAACAGGAAGCCCTTGCGGAAGTCAATCGTGCGCATGAGCTCGATCCGCTGTCTCCCGTCATCAGCAGGGTGGTCGCAAGTGTTCGCGTCTCGGCGCGGCAGTACGACGAAGCCATTGCGATTTGCCGGAAGGTGGCGAATGAGAACCCGACATTTGCTGTGGCGCATGATTGCTTAGGCTACGCCTATTGGGGGAAACGCATGTACCCGCAAGTCATTGACGAATGGAGAGCCTATGGCCAGTTCTCCGGCGACCGGGACATGTCTAAACTCGCTGCCGCCATGGAACAAGGATCTCGTTCAGCAGGTTGGAAAGGCGCACTCACCAAAGGCATTGAAATCCTGCAAGCACGACGTCAGACTGGCTACTCCTCAGCGTTGTTCATCGCTCGCTTCTACGCCGACTTGGGAGACAAAGATCAGGCTTTTCATTGGCTCAACACCGCTTATCAGGAACACGATTGGCTGCTAATAGGTTTGAACACTTACTTCCAACTCGACCCTCTGCGTTCTGATCCGCGGTTTGCTGAGCTGGTGCGCAAAGTCGGTCTGCCGCAATAGTGACGGTAGCTGTACCTTTTCCCAGAATTCCACCTTACCACCCGTGATTGCATTACCGGGCGGTTGGCGTCAGCCAGGTAATTCTATCCTTGCCAACGATTCTGGGCGGTTGACGGGCAAACCGGAAGTAGTCAGTGTCAACTGACGAAACCAGGCGATAGCGCTCAAAACCCCCTGCGAAGGTCTGTCCGACAATAGCGACCGCATCCGACAGCATGGTGCGCAAGGTCAGGTCTTGGCTCTCATAGATAAAGACTGAGCCGCAGACGGCGATGCTGCCGAGCTACTCCACCCCGTCAAGCCAACACCGGGACGGGTGGCCCACTCAAGCCCGGTTTTGGCCTGAGTGGGGATGTTCGATAGCTGGACAGAGCGTTCCCGCCGATTGTTCACGCCAACATTCCCACTCTAAATTTCGCAAAGAACGCGAAATTTAGAATGGGGCACCCGCAGGCTCGCGAGGGCGCCCGGGCTGGGCTTGCGCCGTCCCTATTTTTTTGTGGGGCCGTGATGCTTGCGCCAGTCGGCTCCGTCGCGTCCACCGTGTTGGGCGATCTCGGTGAGAATGAGTTCTGCGCTAAGCCGGCGCTTGGTGAGGTGAGCGGCGATTCTCTGCTTCGCCCTTTTCGCTGGAACTTTCGGGTCGAGGAACACCAACACCGACGGGCCCGCTCCGCTGAGGGCGGCGCCGAGAATGCCGGAATCTCCGGTGAGTTCCTTGAGCGCGGGAAGCAGCGGACAAAGCGGCGCACGATAAGGCTGGTGGATGCGGTCTTCGAGAGCCGAGGAGAGCAGGTCGGGACGGTCTTGCGTGAACGCCGCGAGCAGGAGCATCGAGTTCTGAATGTTGGTAACGGCGTCGGCGCGCGAGTACTGGAAGGGCAGCACGCGGCGGGCTTGTTCGGTCGAGAGCAGGGCCTCGGGGACAGCCAGCAGCAGCGGCCACTTCCCTTTCGGCTTCACTTCGACCACCTGCGCCTGAACCTGATTGGCCATGCGGGCCACGGTGAGCGCGCCCATCCAGCAGGCCGAGGCGTTATCGGGGTGGTGCTCGCGCATGGAAGCTTCGCCGACGATGCGGTCATTTTTCCAGCGCAGATGTCCGAAATGCACGGCCAGCGCGATGCCAGCCAGGCGGGCGGCGGCGGACGATCCGCAACCTCGGCCGATGGGAATCTCATTTTCGATGTGGATGCGCAAGGGCGCGATCTTGCGGTTCTCCGACTCGAGAACCTCGCAATAGGTGGTGACGATCAGGTGGTTCTCCATGCGGGCGCAGATCGCTGCATCGCGGCCCTCGGCGGTGACGAAGAAGTCAGGGGCACGCTCGGCCCGCACGCGCAGATGGAAATCCAGGGCGAGGGCAGCGGCGTCAAAAGCTGGGCCTAGGTTGGCGGAGGTCGCCGGGAGCACCAGGCGCAACGAGCGGTCCAAGGATGTGGGACGTGAAGGCATAGGTTAGAAACGGTTCTCAGTTCTCAGTTCTCAGTAACACCGTTCTTCACGGAACTTAGAACTCTTCCCGGCGGCTGAATGCCTGGCCGAAACGATAGACATGAAAGGCTTTAGCCAGATATGGCTTGAGCGGAATCTCTTACCGCCGCCAAGACATTGAACTGAGTTTTATACACGAGTTTGCGGCGGAGTGCTACGAATTTCTGCGGACGGATGCCTTTGACGTACCCACAATGGTTCTATTGGTGAACATCAACGAAGAACTGAACTAGCAAGACAGTTAAGAATATGGCCCACATGCGCTTTTGATTGCTTTCTGGCGTGGCGGATTTTGCTGTCAATAGAAACACCGCAGAAAGCACACCGCCCACGATGTATTCTCCTGTGATGAGTTTGCGATTTAACGACATCGGACCTGACCAAAGAAACCGGTCGAGTACCAAGCCGCCTAGAAAAGACGCGAAAAATATGCTGAAACCCACAATCGTCATTCGGTGACTCGGTGGTGCTGGTCGAGGTGGAATCTCTTCGAACATGTTGCCCCTATTTAACCTTCTTCCGCAGGTTGGTTCTAGGTTCTTTCTCCCGGTGGTTTCACCTTGAGCTTCTTCGGATGGGTATGTCAAGTCTGGATTTCTGAATCTTTCTCGGCCGCGTCGAGGGCGGCTATGACGGCCCCCAAATCGGCATCAAGCACAACCGGGGCGCGCTGCAGAGATTTCGCGTGGGTAGCCGCAATCTCAGCGGGGGTTCCCGCAAAAAGCTCGCCCCGATGGAACTTGATCGTGAAGTCGGGATCCTTGAGCAGATGCCCGGTCAGGATCAGCACAACCGCATCGCCGGCTTTGACGAATCCGCTCTTCCGCAGCTTCTTGAGTCCAGCCAGCGTGACGGCGGAGGCGGGCTCGCAACCGATGCCATCGGCGCCGATTTCGGCTTTAGCGGCGGCGATTTCGACTTCCGTAACCTGTTCGACCTCACCGCCAGTCGCCTGGAGCACGCGCAGCGCTTTCTTCCACGATGCCGGATTGCCGATGCGTATGGCGGTGGCGAGCGTGTCGGCAGTCATGGGTTCGAGCTTCTTTCCTCCGAACTCGCGCACGCAGCGGTAGAACGGATTCGCGCCTTGCGCCTGGATGATGGAAAGCTTCGGCAGGCGCGAGATCAGTTTGAGCCCGCGCATTTCGAGAAGCGCCTTGCCGATCGCGGAACTGTTTCCGAGATTGCCTCCGGGGACGATGATATGGTCCGGCGGCGCCCACGCGAGTTGCTCGAGAAGTTCGATGGCGGCCGTCTTCTGGCCTTCGATGCGATACGGATTCACCGAATTCAGCAGGCAGACCGGCTTCTGGCGGACGAGGTCGTTGAGGATGCGGACGCATCCGTCGAAATCGGTGCGGAGTTGGCAGGTGAGGGCTCCGTAGTCGAGCGATTGCGAGAGCTTGCCCCAGGAAATTTTGCCTTCCGGGATCAGCACCAGGCTGTGCATGTTGCCGCGCGCGGCATAGGCGGCCATGGAGGCTGAAGTGTTGCCGGTGGAGGCGCAAGCCACCCAGCGGAATTTTCCCTGGCGCGCGGACGAGGCAGCGAACGTCATGCCGGTGTCTTTGAACGATGCGGTCGGGTTCATGCCCTGGTGCTTGGCGTGGAGATTCTCGACACCGGTCGCGCGCGCGCATTGTGGCAGGTGGTAGAGCGGCGTGTTTCCTTCGCGCAGGGTGATGACATGCTCTTCGGGAATGTGCGGAAGAAGTTCGCGAAAACGCCAGACTCCGCTTTGATCGAGCGCACCGTGTGAGGTGCGACGGTTGAGCCAGAGAGACTTCAGCGCCGCTGGGTCGAAGGCTGGTGAGTCGAAAGTCCATCCGGGGAAAAAGAATTCCAGCAGGTCGCCGCAAGCGGTACAACGGAAATCCTGGCCAGCGGAGTCGGGGGTGGCGCCGCAGGAAATGCAACGCAAACGGGAGGTGGGTTCGGCGATTCGAGTAGTCGACAATGGATATCCGATGGAAAGCGATGAGTGTTGCTCGCCTTACACATGATACGGTACGGCTGCGCTGGCGACGCCCGATACCCGGTCGAATTCACGGACGCTGTCCGCACGCGGACAAGAGTGTCCGCGCCACACGGGCTCTAGCGCAAATAGGTGTCGGTTTTGTTGATCCAGTCGGCGCGGGGCGGGTTGAAGATATCGAGATCGACCGTGTCCGCGAGCGCCTCGGCCCAGTGGGGCATGTTGGGCGGAATGGTCAGGACCTCGCCCGCATTCACCACAATCTCTTTGCCGTCGATCCCGAATTTCAGCGCGCCTTCCAGGATGTAGGTGATCTGCTCGTTGTGGTGGCTGTGTTCGGGCACGATGCATCCTTTCTTGAGCAGGACGCGGGCGAGCATCACATTCTGCCCGACAATGAAGTGGCGGCCCAGCAAAGGGTTCAGGGCTTCGACTTCGACCGAACTCCACGGGATGTGGCGCAGTTCGGCCTTCGGTGGCTTGCCTTTCAGGACGGTGGCTTTCAGGGCGACTTTGCCTGCGGGGTGCGCCGTTTTGGTCGTTCTCGTTTTCTTGGTCGCGGATGCTTTTCGGGCGGTTGCTTTCAGCTTCTTCGTTTTCATAGGAGTGGCCTCAATGAAAGATATTACAAACCTTTGTACAGGCCGCCGTCGACGAGGATGGTCTGGCCGGTGATATAAGAAGCGCGCTCGCTGGCGAGCCAGACAATGGTATCGGCAAGTTCACGTGGTTCGCCCAGACGCTTCAGGGCAGTGTCCGCAGCCCAGCCGTCGAATATTTCTTTCTCGGTCCTGCCGAGCGCAGCGGAGCGCGTGTGGGCGAGTTCCTTCAGGCGGTCGGTCGCGGTAAAACCCGGGCCGACGTTGTTGACGAGGATGCCGTCCTTGCCGAACTCGTTGGCGAGGCTCTTGACCAGTCCAACGACCGCGGCGCGCACGGCATTCGAATAGACGAGATCGGCCACCGGCTGCTTGGTGGTGATGGACGTGATGGTGATAATGCGTCCCCAGTTTTTCTTCTGCATGTGCGGGATGACCTGGTGCGCGAAATAGACAGCACTCATGAAATTCATTTCGACGGCACGCTTCCACTCGTCGATGGTGGTAGCGAGAAAACCCTTGGCGGGAGGGCCTCCGGCATTGGTCACGCAGATGTCGGCGCTGCCGAATTTTTGCACCACGGCATTGACGAAATCGCGGACAGCGCCCGCATCGGTGACATCGAACGGCTCGGCGAGCACTTCCGTCTGGTACTGGCTGCGAATCTTCTCGGAGACGGCGTTGAGCGCTTCCCGGTTGCGCGCGCAAATGGCCAGACGGCAACCTTCCGCGGCGAAGGCCTCGGCGGTAGCTCGTCCGATCCCCTGGCTGGAGGCGGCAACGATGGCCACGCGCTTTCTGAGTCCGGATTCCATAAGCGCGCCATTATAGAGTTTGCGAGCG
>JGI26339J46600_10000793_pt1 | contig 10494 bp, 7 predicted proteins | sample BogFormECP12_OM1_FD_46600 | JGI IMG/M metagenome (IMG submission 46600) | reverse complement strand
TGCGCCTTCCCGTTGCGATGCGAAATCCACACCAACTGCTTTCCATCCGGACTAAACATCGGGAACCCATCAAACCCGTCTCTGAACGTGATCCGCTCCAGTCCCGTCCCATCCACATTAATCGCGTACAGTTCGAAGTTTCCCATCCCGCCCGTGGAGCCCAGGTTCGTCGCGAAAATAATCCGTTTCCCGTCCGGAAAAAACGATGGCGCAAAACTCGCCGCGTTCAAATTCGTAAGCTGCCGCTTTCCGCTCCCGTCGGCCTTCATAATCCAGATCTCAAGCGTGGTCGGACGGATCAGATTCTGCTTCAGCAGTTCCCTATATTCCGCAATCTCCTGCTCCGTCTTCGGATGGTAAGCGCGATAAACAATCCACTTCCGGTCCTTCGAAAAAAATGGCCCGCCGTCATATCCCAGCTCATGCGTAAGCTGCTTTACATGTTTGCCGTTCGCGTCCATCGAATAAATATCGAGATCGCCATTTCGCAGCGACGTGAAAACAATCTTCTTCCCGTCTTCTGAAATCGTCGCCTCCGCGTCGTAGCCGGGCGTCGTCGTAAGCTGCTTCAGGTCCGACCCATCCAGCTTCGCCGTGAAAATATCAAACCCCGGATACAACGCCCACACATAGCCCTTCGAATAGTCCGGCCGCGGCGGGCAAGCCNCATCCGCCAGATGCGTCGAGGAATACAGNATCTTGTCTTGATGCGGAAAAATGTAGCCGCAAGTCGTGCGCCCCTTGCCGGTCGAGACCATCTTCTGCTCCGTCCCGTCCACATTCATGGTGAAAATCTGATCGCACTGCAAGTTATCGCGCGTCGATTGAAAAATCAGCCGCTTGCCGTCTTGCGAAAAATAAGCCTCCGCGTTCGACCCGCCAAAAGTAAGCTGCCGCACATTCCGCAGATGCTTTTCTTCGGGAGTAGCCAGCTGCGATGCGGCCGGTTGGGACGCCGCCTGCGCACAAGCGGTCCGCGCCGCCAGCGCGGCTAAAAACGCCAAGTTCAAGAACAGTCGTCGATTTCTCATTGGAGAAAAAGTGTAGCAGGCAAACCGTCCGTGTGGCGCGGGCGCCCTCGCCCGCGTGTCGGCAGCAGCTAAAGCCTCCGGGAGCAGAGGGCATGCGTGAAAACTCGTCTCCGGGCAACCACGTCCGACGAAGTACAACAGAGTCCAGCCCCGGAGGGGCGAACCAGCTTAGCCCAGCGCTTCAGTGCTGGAAAAGTGGAAGAAATGATTTAAGTCCCGGAGGGACGACCCAGTTCTTACGCGCCCACAGGAGCCCCGCCGCGACGCCCGAACTTCCCGCATGATAACTTTATCGCCGGGCATCGCCCCAACAACCGCCGCCGCCGCGGCCCGAGAACTTTCGATGAACAGAATCACCGTAGCATTTCTGCTTCTCTTCGCTGCCACTTCCGTCGCCACAAAACAGAAATCCGCCCAGGGCGCCAACCTCCTCCTCCAACTCGAAGCCAGTTTTGCTGCGGACGTCGCCCAGCACGGCCACGATGCCTTTATCACCCACTTCGCCGAAGATGGTGTCGAAATCGTGGACGGCGGCGGTTTCGACACCAAAGACGCCATGCGCAAGCAGCCCGCCTGGCCTGAAGGCACGTCCCTCACCTGGACGCCCGTCCACGCCGAAATGGCCGCGTCCGGCGATCTCGGCTACACCTACGGCAATTACGTTTACACCGCCAAAAATAAAGAGGGCAAGCTCGTCGCCAATTACGGCAAGTACACCTCGATCTGGAAAAAGCAGAAAGATGGCCAGTGGAAGGTGGTCGTCGACATGGGAAACTCCAGTCCTGACCCGAAATCGGGAAAGTGATCCCAGCGGGCTGCGGAAAAACTCGAGTTTCGTATCAGGGTATCGCTTCAGCGATTCCGTAGCCAGATTCTCGAGAATCCAACCCCGGAGGGGCGACCGAGCTTAGCCCAGCGCTTCAGCGCTGGGAAGAGTGGGAAGAAAGATTCAAGTCCCGGAGGGACGACCCAGTTCCCACACATTCTTTAGGGGCTGCCATCGTTGTCACGCGACGGTCTTTGCGCGAATCGCCGCCATCAGCTTCACCGTGGTCGACACATCGACGCCGTACTGTTCCCCGCCGCGCACAATGGGACCGCCAATGGCATCCAACTCAAGCTGCCGCCCGGCGGCAAGGTCTTTCTGCATGGAGCTGCGCATACCCGGCGGCACGCCATCGAAGACCGCCTGGAGTTGCCGCGCGTCAACCTCCGCGCCGCTCGCCTTCGCCACCGCGCAAGCTTCGGTGAGTGCGGAGCTCAATTTCTGTTTCCATGCAGCGTCCGCAAGAATCTCTCCAACGTTCGTTCCAGATGCGGACGTCACCAGCGCCAACGGTGCGAGGAAGCAGAGCTTGCTCCACAGCAGAGTCTGCTCGTTCGGAATGAACTGGCAGGTGAATCCAAGATCAACCAGCCGCGCGACGATGGCTCCCAGGAGTCGCTCTCCGCTGGCGGCAAGGTTGAAGCGAACAAATGGAGAGCGCTGAACGAATCGGCCCGGCGCAATCCTCTCCGCTTCCACCGCGATCGTTGCCGGGACCACGCGCTCCCGTCCAAATCGCGCCGCGAGCACCGCGATGTGGTCCACCCCGTTCAGCAGGGGAACCACCCAGCCCGGCAACACCTGCACAGCCTCCAGCGCAGTTTCCAGTTGATAAGTTTTGGTTGCGATCCACAGCACGTCCACCGGCTCTGCCAGCGTGGCGACGGCCTTCGCTGGCGCCGTAAGAGAGCCCGACGGACGTTCCAGCACCAAGCTCCGGGGAAAGCTCGACAGCTTCTCCGGTCGAACCACGACAGTCACGTCTTCGCCAAGCGATGCCAGCACGGTGCCAACCAACCCTCCGATAGCTCCCGCTCCCAAAATTGCGTGTTTCATACCAGCACTCCCAAGAAAACTATACGATACGTTAGAAGGGATCTCATATGGTTCTGGGTGGGTTTGGGAAGGGCACGGCTTCAGCCGTGCCGCTCCGAGCCGCAAGAAATTCGGGCTTTAGCAGGCTGCGGACAAACTCGACGCAGCACTTGATTTTGGGTGGCGCAGCGCTTCAGCGCTGCGGTAACTGCAGTGTCTTGAATGCGGCTTCAGCCGCTGAGGTCACAGTTCTTGCTCAGGAACGACTTTTGCCGCAACCTCTTAGCCCCTGCGGCTGGACGTCACGCCTGCGTCACCGCCAGTCCTCAACCAGCCTTTACGCTGCGCCGTCCGGTCTGTCACACTGGCAACTGGCCACTGGCCACTGGCCACTGATCCCATGGGCAAGATTCACGTTCTTCCCGAGAGAGTTGCCAACCAGATCGCTGCCGGCGAAGTGGTCGAGCGTCCCGCGTCGGTGGTGAAAGAGTTGCTGGAGAACGCGCTGGACGCCGGTTCCACGCGTATTCGCATTCAGGTCGAGGGGGGCGGCAAGAAGCTGATCCAGATCACCGACAACGGCTGCGGCATGGTGCGCGACGACGCCATGCTCGCCTTCGAGCGCCACGCCACCTCGAAAATCAAAGACACCGACGACCTGCTGAGCATTTCGACGCTGGGATTTCGCGGCGAGGCCCTGCCCTCCATTGCTTCAGTGGCCCGGCTGCATCTGGAAACCCGCGCGGAAGAGGAAGCGGCCGGCACGGTTCTCGAAATTAACGGCGGCAAGATGATCCGCGTGGAAGAAGCGGGCCTGCCGCTGGGAACTTCGGTCACGATTCGCGACCTCTTCTTCAATACGCCGGCGCGCAAGAAATTTCTAAGATCGGAATCGACCGAGCTGTCCCATATCGCATCGCTCGTAACCCACTATGCGCTGGCGCATCCGGAAAAGCATTTCGAGTTGCACTCGGCGACGAACGCGTTGCTGGTGGCCCCGCCCGTGGCCGGTCATCGCGAGCGCGTGTACCAGGTGTTTGGGCGCGAGACCCTCGACCAGTTGATTCCGCTGGCGGCGGTGCAACCTCTGGAGCGCATCGGCCTGCCGCAGCCACCGCCGTGGCGGCGCAGCGCGGAGACTGCCCTTAACGAATCCGCCGACCTCGCGGATAAGGCTTCGCGGGCGGTGGCGCCCGCGCCACACGATTTCGGCGAGGTGCGTCTGCATGGCTTTGTCTCCAAGCCAGAAATTCAGAAGCTCAATCGCAATTCGATTTTCATTTTCGTGAATGGACGCCTGATTCGCGACCGTCTCATCCAGCACGCGATCACCGAGGCCTATCGCAACATTTTGCCGCCGACAGTGTTTCCCGTCGTTCTGCTTTTTATCGAGATGCCGACCGCCGAAGTGGATGTGAATGTGCATCCGTCAAAGACCGAAGTGCGTTTCCGGCAGCAGACGGTGATTCACGATTTCGTGCGCGAGTCGGTCCGGGCGGCGCTGATGAAGGCGCGGCCGGTGCCGCAGTTTCTCACCGAGATTGGCGCGCAACCGTCCGCGAGTCCTGGCCTGACCAGCCCTGCTACGACCCACGTAGGGACGGACGCCCTCGTCCGTCCAGCGGAGCGAAGCTCCGCAGCCGACGGTTTGCAACGCGCCCCGTGGCGCGACCTGTACGAGCCAGCAACGGCGGGCGGGTTCGCGCTGCAAGCGTCGGCAGTTCCCGCGACCACGGCCCGCCTCGAATTTGAAGGCGGAATTGCGGTCGAGGCAAACGCAGCGGTATCGCTCCAACGCGCGCCGCAGGCAACGGGCGATCCTCAGACAATCTCGCAGCAGTCGATCCCCGATCACGGCTGCGCGCCGCCGATCGCGCAAGAGCCGCAACCCGCGCCGACTCTCGAATCGCTTCGAACGCTGCGTCCTCTCGGCCAGATTCGAAATTCGTTCATTCTAGCGGTTAACGAAGATGGCCTCTGGATCGTCGATCAACATGTGGCCCACGAGCGCGTGCTGTTCGAGCGAGTCCTGCGCCAACGCCAGGCGCAGCAGGTCGAGAGCCAGCGTTTGCTCCTGCCGCTGGTCATCGAACTCACTCCCGCGCAGCAAGCGATCTTCAGCGACATTGCCGAAGAACTTGCGCATAACGGCTTTGAGGCGGAACCCTTCGGCGCGCGCAGCGTAGCGGTAAAAGTCGCGCCCGCAGGTGTGGACGCGGCGCAGATCGAGCACATGCTGAGCGAAATCTTCGAGCAGCTCACGCGCGAAGATCAGGCCATCAATCTGGAAGCGGTGCGCGCGCGCATCGCGGCATCGATTGCATGCCACGCCGCGATCAAAGTCAATATGCCCCTCGAACAGAACAAGATGGAATGGCTGCTCGCGGAACTCGCGAAAACCGAGCATCCCATGACATGCCCGCACGGCAGGCCGGTCGTGCTGCGCTATTCCATGCAAGATATTCAGAAGGCGTTCAAGCGGATCTAGCTCTCAGCTCTCGATTCTCAGCTGTCAGTTCCCTCTTTAATAGACTGAAGCGAGCAACCTGACGGCTGAGAGCTGANAGCTGACAGCTGAGAGCCAGCCTGTGTTCTAATCGAAATCATGACCGACCCGGAACTCCAGCACGCGCGCACGCAAAAGTGGCGCCTCGACGGCCAGCCCGTGCGCACTCTTGACGAGGCGCGCGCCTTCCTCGAGTCGGTGGGATTCTGTCTGATGTATCCGACGCGGCCTGCGATTCTGTTGCCGACTTTCGTCGGAGCCTGGGTCGGAGCGGATGACAAGCTGCCGGCGCGCCAGCACGCCTATGCCGATCCGCGGGCGAAAGAAGCGACCGAACTGATGGTCCGCGCGCTCCGCGACCAGGCCGCCTACGAGGCTCCGCTGATTGACGAGAACAACGCGTTCTTGCTGGCGGCCTCGGTGTTTCCTTATTTTTATTCGCTGGTGGGCGAGCGCAACCCGAAGCTTCCGCCTGCCACCGGACCGCGGTCTCCCTATTCTCCGCTGGCCTGTGACGCTTTCGAAATCATCCGGCGGCGTGGCCCGATTTCGAAAACGAAACTGGGCGAGATGCTGGGCGGCTCGGTTTCAAACGCCGGCCTCGATCGCGGGCTGAGCGAACTGTGGGCCAAGCTGCGCATCACGCGCGTCGATTACACGGTGGAGGAAGGCTCGGTGTGGGACGAATTGTCGCGCTGGGCGCCGGATGTAGTGCGCGAGGGCGTGGGAATCTCGGTGCCCGAAGCACTCTCGGCGCTGGTCTCGAAATATCTGGACTGCGTGATCGCAGTCGATGAGGTCGAGGTCGAAAACTTCCTGGCGAACTTCGTTCCCCGCACGCGGGTGAAAGAAGCNATCCACGCCTTGCTTTCGGCGCGCGAGCTAAGCTTCGTGCACGTCGGGAGCAAGTCGCTGCTCCAGGTAACTCCGCCAAAACAAGCCTACGTTCCCAAGAATCGCCGCCCAGAGCGTGTGAGCTAGGGTCGTGTGGGGACGGGCCTCTGGCCCGTCCAAGCCGAGCGCAGCTCGGCAGCGCTCTTGGGAGCCGCGGATTGTTCTTGTAGGGAGTGGCACGCGCTGGATTTCACAAGCCCCGCGCCCAGCATTCCACGCACCTGTAGTTTTCCAACCGTGAGCCGTGTAGAATCGCACGTTCCCCCAATGAACGATTCCTCCCAACGCAAACTAATCATCGCCATTGACGGACCAGCCGGAGCGGGCAAGAGCACCATCGCTTCCCGCCTGGCGCGCAAGCTCGGCTACGTGAACCTGGAGAGCGGAGCGATGTACCGCGCGCTGGCGCTCTGCGCGATCGAGTGGGACGCCTCGTTCGACGACGAAGCTGCGCTGCTGAAGATGGCGCAGGATTCACACATTACTCTCGATCGCGCCATCGGCGGCAATCGTGTCCTGCTCAACGGAAAAGATGTTTCCGCGCGCATCCGCGAGCGCGATGTGTCGGAAGGGGCGTCGCGCGTCTCAGTGCATCCCCAGGTGCGAAAGTGGATGGTGGCGCGCCAGCGCGAGATGGGCATCGGCGGCGGCATCGTGATGGAGGGCCGCGACATTGGGACCAAAGTGTTTCCCGATGCCGATTTGAAGATTTTTCTCGACGCCGATCCCGTAATCCGCGAGCAGCGGCGCCTGGACCAGCAGCGGGTGAAGGGCCCATCGGCGCAGACGATGGCCGCGGAACTTCGCGACCGCGACCGGCGCGACCGCACCCGCGCAGCCTCTCCGCTGGTCGCCGCGGAAGATGCCGTGGTGCTCGACTCGACGAATATGAGCGAGGACGAAGTCCTCAATCGCATCGAGGAACTGGTAGATCAGCGACTGGTGGCGCGGCCCTAGCCCGGCTCTTGCTGTTAGCTGCCAGCTTGAAGTTTGCGGCTGGAATAGAGCGACCCTCCGTCGTGACTGCCCACGTAACTCGCACTCCAGCGATGCAGTTTCATCTCCACATCAATCTCTTTCCCGTCGGGCTGGAGCCGCTTTACCCGGCTTTACCGGAGTCCGTTAGCTTTCGCGGGCAGAACTGCCCTGAGCGCCGCGCTATCAGGCTGAGGCCGCCCGTGCCTTTCGAGCCAGTTCCTCGATAGCGGGAATGGACTTGGGCTCGGTCACCGTGCAAACCGGCGGCATGGTTCCGCGCTCCATGAACCGAGCCATCAGTTCAATCGCAATCCCGGCCGTCGGAGGGCTGAAGACGGTGGCCGTCAGAAGGCCGCCGCGAACCCATGCTTGACCGGTGTTGGGCATGCCGTCGATACCCAGGAACGGGATCTTTAGCCAAGGTCCGCGCAACTCTGACGTGCACTGCTCGAAGGCCTTGCGGGCGCCGAGGGCCATGGAGTCGTCCTGAGCGCACACCGCTGCGAACTCCGCTGCGCGAGAAGTGGAGAGACAGAGCCAGGAAGTAACCGCCTTGTGCGAGCTCGATTCGGTCCAGTGGGCCTTGAGAACGCGTAACTGTATGTTTTCCTGCTTTGTTTCCAGCAGGCCAGCATGCCGCTGCTGGGCAGCGACACTTTGGCTGGGGCCCTGTATGTAGAGGACCAATCCTCCCCCCGGCAGCAAAGCGGCAAGTTGCCGTCCCTGGATGTGGCCAATTTTCTGATGGTCGGGGGTAACAACAAAAGCGGGCACGTGATAGATCGATCGCAGCTCGTTGAGATACTCGGCGTTGCGGCTCAGCAGGGCCCAGCCAATGCCCGCAGTGGCGGCAGCGCGAGCCACCTTGGGAAGCGCGGTAGAACCGGCCGGTTCGAAGAGGATGGCGTTCGGACGAAGATCGACCGGGGACTGGATTCTCTCGAGGAGTTGCTGGCTTTGCAGGATGCCGTCATCCCGCGCGCAGAGGATCTCGATCTCCACGCCGGCCTTGCTGGCGGCGTGGCGCGCAGTTTTCACCTGCTCGATCTGGAAATCGTTTTCGTCGTTCATCACCGAAAGCAAGAAACGCGGCTTGGTCATGGAGGCCGATAGGTCCTGCAAAAATCATACTCCGAGTGGCATGAGGCGGGGCATTACGCAGGTATGTAGGTGTGCTCTTTATCGAGAAGTTGGTCGAGCAGCGACTGGTGGCGCGACGCTAGCGGATTGCGTTCGCTCCTGTTTACTCCGAAGGTAGTAACCAGTGAGTACGGTGGGGGGGTACCCCCCTCNCCCCCCGGTCTTTTGGAATCATNGGGTTAGGANGAAATTCCCGCNAGATCTTTGGGTTTAAAGGACTTGCGGGTAAAGTCTTCCAGAACCAACGACTTACAAGGTCCGTTCCCCTTCGGCTCCGCTCAGGGTCAGGATTTCGGCAGCGGGCTCGCCCCTTCGGCTGCGCTCAGGGTCACGCCCGCTAAGCGCCTCGACTTGGTTGTCAAAGAGTGTCCCAAAATGGGTTTGGGGCGGCTTCAATGGCCGTGCTGAGAGACCGGCACACCTCTGGCTGCGCCAATCAGGTCTTCATTATCGCGCACGGCGGGTTCGAAGTCTGTGATGCGGGACACAGATGGTTTGTGACGAAAAAGGTCGGGTGTCGGATTGCAGAGGTGGGAACGTCCGCGGCATCCCACGTCTCGAAAATCGCGACACGTGGGGCACCCGCGTGAAGCGGAGTCGAACGGTGTCGGCAGTTCGGCAGGCCACTTCTCGAAAAGCGCGAGAAGTGGCGTACCCCCAGTTATTTCGGTCAATGTTCAAGGACAAACCCGCGCTATACTCCCCCGTTAAAGTGGCCCACCCGCCGGGTGCCCCATCCTTCGCGTGCTTTTCGCGAAGGGTGGGTGGCAGTCTGGTCGCCCATGAGACCTGCGCCTTCACGTCACGTGCGTTGGCACTGGAAGGCATCGGCAGCATCGCCGCCCACCCTTGCAAAAAACGCAAGGATGGGGCACCCACAGTTGTGTTATTGGAGAGGAAACCAAAACCGAAGGGTGGGCCACCCGCCACCCCCATTTATTTCGGTCAATGTTGAAGGACAAACCCGCGCTATACTCCCCCGTTAAAGTGGCCCACCCGCCGCGTTATCGCACTGGCTCACTCTGCTGCGTGAGCTGCCGCAGCGCCTGCTCGAGCGCGGCCAGACGTACGCTGAGTGCCTTGATCTCAGCGTCTTTCGCTTCGACGAGAGCGGTCAACTCCTTGACGCCGCCAAGCGCGACGACACCGATTCGATCGTAGTTCAGCCCATAGTACTGATCGTCGGTCTGCGGCTCGACGACCAGTTGCGAGAAGTCCGCGACCCAATCCTGCGCGATCGAACCGATCTGTTGTCTAATCACCGTTCCGTCCTTCATCCTCCGCGGCGGAACGTCGCGGTTGACGGTGGGCTTTCCCGTGGACCCATCGACTGACAGGGAGGCCATGTCGAACGCCACCACGCGGATCTTCTTGATCTTGTCCAGGATGCCGGTCACGGGGACAATGTCCGTCTTCAGCCGTTCATCCGACGTGGAGGTCCAAGAGGTGGCACCAGAAGCCAGATAGACTCCGGTCAGATCGAAACGCCCGTCGTTCGTGACGTAGAGATTGTTGTCTACTGCCCCAAATCGGTGCAGGTGCGCCTGTATGTTCCCGGAGCCATCGAGCCACCGGATCCCATAGTAAACGGTCCCGGGCGGCTCCAACTCGCCGCCATTCAGCATGACGTTTCCATTCACAGCCAGCTTGGCCGCTGGCGCGTTCGTGCCGATACCCACGTTGCCCGAATTGGTGATCCGCATCATCTCCAGCCCACCTACTCCCAGCGTCAGGTTGGTCGCCGCCGAAGGGCCGAAAAACGTATGCTTGTCGCTCGACCCCGGCGCGCTCACGTTCACCTGTAGATCCTGATCCGCCAGGTTCGTCGCGTTCAGCACGGTTCCTCCCGCCGGCGCCCCGATCACCAGCCGCTGCTGCGGGTTGCTGAACCCAATCCCCACATTCCCCGCACTGTTGATTCGCACCTTCTCCACGCCGCCTACCCCCAGCGTCAGGTTGGTATTCGTCGAAGGGCCGAAAAACGTATGCTTGTCGGTCGCCCCCGGCGCGCTCACCGTCACAAACATGTCCTGATCCACCAGGTTCGACGCGTTCAGCACGGCTCCTCCCGCCGACGCCCCGAC
>JGI26339J46600_10000792_pt1 | contig 10502 bp, 8 predicted proteins | sample BogFormECP12_OM1_FD_46600 | JGI IMG/M metagenome (IMG submission 46600) | reverse complement strand
CAATGGGTCAATGGGTCAATGGGTCAATGGCTCAATCACCCAATCACTCAATCACTCAATGACTCAATGCCTTGCCCTTCTCCAGCTCCAGCTTGGCCTTCTCGATCTCCATCTCTTTCAGCTTTCGCTCGTGTTCCATCTCGCGCAGGCGCAAGTCCTGGTGAGCCAGGAGCTCCTTCTCGCGCATTCCGCGATAGTTAACGACCGCCACAATGATGATGACCATCAGGAACGCTCCCAGTGGAACTATAATGCCCGGATTCATATCCATCATTTCGGCCTCCCAAGTTCTCAGTATCAGTATTCCGTCATCAGTGAACCTGAAACCTGAGTACTGAAAACTGATTACTGAAAACTGGCTTGGATCAATGGCTCTGTACCTTGGTCTTCTCCAGCTCCAGCCTGGTCTTCTCCAGCTCCAGCTTGGTCCTCTCGATCTCCATCTCTTTCAGCTTTCGGTCGTGTTCCATCTCGCGCAGGCGCAGCTCCTGGTGAGCCTGAAGCTCTTTCTCGCGCATCTTGCGAAAGTTGATGACCGCCACGATGATGACCACCGCCAGGATCGCTCCCAGCGGAATCCAAATCGGACTCATGTCCAACATGTCGCCCTCCCCACTTTTAGTTTTCAGTAATCAGTTTCGGGAGGGAGTCGAAAGTCGAAAGTTAAAAGTCGAAAGCAGAAGACACCGGTCTTGACTTTCGACTTTCGACTTTCGACTTCCCTCATAACTAGCCACTCGCCGCTCGCCACTGCCTTACAGCGACCTCGGTCCCTGCGACTTGGAGAGATTGGAGCTTCCGCTCCCCGAGGGTGGCGCTGATTTACTCCCCATGCGGCGTTGCAGGAGCAGCACTCCCGCCAGGATCAACAGAACGGGCCAATATCTTCCGATCTCCCGGAAGATGTGGATCCCGAAGTTGTCCAACAGGAATATCAAGCCAAGGCCGATCAGTAACGCCGCTCCCACCGGCGCCTTCACCTTGACATCGCCGATTCCCAACCACTCCTCCGTCGGAAGGCCCAGCAACTTGCGCCGAGCAGTCTGGTAAGAGTCGATCACCATGTAGAAGTAGAAAGCTGCCGCTCCCAGTCCGAAAATAGTGTCGAAGGGGCCAGGTACGCGATTGCTCAAGCCGATCAACGAGGCGAAGATCAGCACCTCTACCATAGCCTTTACGATCTGGCCGTTGTAGATGGCGCCGACGCCGGGGATGAATCCCAGGAACAGCGCCAGACCCGGGTTGGGCGCGTTGGGGTTGGTAATGGGCGGCAGGACGGAGGGATACTGAAGCCTGGCCGCCAGGCAGTTTTCGCAATAGATCATCCCGCCCACCTCGCGTTTGCAATCCGCGCACAGCGGTTTGCCGCACTGGCCGCAGAAGGCGACGGAATCCACCGTCGGATGGTTTGCGCACTTCATTGCGTTATGCTCCTTACTGACGACACCGAGCCGGTTTGGGAATTTGAAACTGGAAAATCGAAAGTCGAAATTCGAAAATCGAAACTCGAGGATCGAGGCCCGCCGACCCGAAGCGGAAGCGAGTTTCGAGCTTCGAGTTTCGAGTTTCCGATTTCGAGTTTCGAGTTTCGAACTAAAGCCAATAGAGGTTCGCTTGGCTGTTGTCCCTCCGTGGAGCCCCCCGCGGGCGCCCCGGCCGGCGGCGATTGCTTGGGCTCTTCGCCCTTGCCCGGCTCGGACTGCTGCCGAAGTTGCCGGAGGCGCGTCTCGAGTTCATAAACCACTTTGAGGTCGTAGCAGAACTTCTCGGCGCGGGCGTACAGCAGGTGCCCGTTCCGGTTGGCCTGGTAGAACCACGTGCGCGGATTCAAATCCTGCGCTTTGATGTGCCGCAGGTTGATACCCGCTACATTAATGATGATGGAGAAAGAGAAAACCCCCATTGCCACGGCGTAGGCCACACGGGGATGCAGCACCGGCCGGATGTAGGAAGCGGCCTGCTCCCAGAAAGTGGCCTTGCGCTCGCCCACCGTGGCTCGCATGATCCTGGAGACCAGCCAGGGGGCCGGTTCCAGGTCCTCGGCGGAGCGGCATAGCTCGATGCCCTCCCGGACCGTCGCCGTCAGCTCCTTACACTCCGGGCAACCGTTCAGATGAGCCTCAACCTCCACCCGGCGGACGGTGTCCAGTTGACCTTCCAGGTAATCGCTTACGAGATTTTCGAGCTCCATATGGGTCATGGCTCTGTTCCTTGACCTCTCATTGGTTCCATACGTTTTAGAACGCGCGCAAGTTCCAACCTGCCGCGATTAATTCGAGACTTCACCGTCCCCACCGGCACCCCCAGCACCTGGGAGATTTCTTCGTACTCCAGGTCCTGGAGGTCGCGCAGGATCACCGCCTCCCGCATGTCGGGTGAAAGCCGGTCCAGCGCCGCTTGCAGCAGTTCCCGCCGCTCGCGGGACTCCACCCGCGCCATGGGGCCTTCGATCTGGCTGGGCCTCTCTTCGATCTGCCCGGCGTCCTCGTCGATCGACGAGGTCAGACGGTCCTTGCGCGTGCGGCGGTAATGGTCCACCAGGTGGTTGCGCGCCACCCGGTTCAACCAGGTGGGAAACGCCCCCTGCGCCACGTCGTAAGTGCGCAACGTCTGAAAGACCTTGATAAAGACCTCCTGGGTCAGGTCTTCCGCCTCGCTGGTTCTTCCCGTGAAACGATAACACAGGTTGTAGATCTTTCGGCTGTGCCCCCTCAGGAGCTCTTCCCAGGCCGAGTTTTCGCCCGCGAGGGCACGCTTCACCAGCTCCGGCTGTTCGTCCACGCAGGTCCATCTCCCTCGCCCGAGGGTCCTCTTGCGCTGCCCGTGGCAGCATCTCTCACCGATCCTGCGCGCATTGTATCAGGTCTCTAGAGATTGAGCCATTGGGTCATTGAGTGATTGAGTGATCGAAAAAACTTGGCTACGCCCAACACTGATTTAGGGAACAGGGAACAGGGGACAGGGAATAGGACAAAGACCGCTGCCTTATGTGTTCCGGTCTCTCTTATTCTGCTCACTCCCCGCTCGTGACTCCTGAGGCTCCTGAGTTCGAGCCTCATGCGGCGTGCCCACTGTCGACTGTCTTCTGTTCCCTGTTCCCTGTTCCCTGTTCCCTATTCGCTCTCCCGACCTCTCCTTTGGATGTTGCTTCTTACGGAGGTTAGTGGTATACATTTCCACGGTCAAATTCAAACTAGGCAAGTGTGATCTGAAATCGTCGTCAACGCTAGAATCGCTGCGGACGGCAAGTTAGCCATCTAAATTAGTTGCTTTGCGGAGGATCAAGTCATGGCTCGACTATCAACGCCCATCGAAAACTTGAAGGAACACTACGCCGTGGTGGTAGTCGGCTCGGGCTACGGGGCGTCGATTGTCGCCTCGCGGTTGGCGCGGGCGGGCCAACAGGTCTGTGTGCTGGAAAAGGGCAAGGAATTTCAGCCCGGCGAGTATCCCAATACTCTGGCGCACGCCGCGGAGCAGATGCAGGCCAACACGCCGGACGGCCAAGTGGGCTCGGACACCGGGCTCTACGAGTTCCACGTGAACGAGGATATCAATGTCTTCAAGGGCTGCGGGCTGGGTGGCACCTCGCTGGTGAACGCCAACGTGGCCTTGCGCGCCGAGCCGCGGGTTTATGAGGACCCGAGTTGGCCCAAGGCGTTCCGCGACGATCCGGACGGGATCACCAAAGCCTATCAGCACGCAGAAGAAATGCTGCGGCCAGTTCCCTACCCCACGACGTTTCCGACGCTGCCCAAGCTCGAAGCACTCCAGAAATCCGCCGCCGCCCTCGGCGCGGACTTCTACCGGCCGCCGCTTAACGTCAACTTCGACGTGGAAGGGCCGAACCACGTGGGTGTGGAGCAGCATCAGTGCAACTGCTGCGGCGACTGCTGCACTGGCTGCAACTATCACGCCAAAAACACACTGATCATGAATTACCTGCCCGACGCCAGCAATCACGGCGCCCAGATCTTCACCGAAGTGGCGGCGCGCTGGGTTGAACCCAAGGACGGCCACTGGCTGGTCCACTGCGACGTGCTCGGCGTGGGACGCGAGAAGTTCAAGGCGCCGTCGATCGCGCTCACCGCGGACATTCTCATCCTCGGCGGAGGGACCCTCGGCTCTACAGAGGTCCTGCTGCGCTCGCGCGATCAGGGCCTTCCGGTCTCCGGCGAATTAGGCAAACACTTCACCGGCAACGGCGACGTGCTGGCGTTCGGCTACGACACCGATCAGGTGATCAACGGCGTCGGCTGGGGATACCATAAGCCGGGCGAACTCGAACCGGTTGGTCCGTGCATCACCGGCATCATCGACATGCGCCGGCAGCCTGTGCTCGCCAATGGCATGGTGGCGGAGGAAGGATCGCCTCCGGGCCCCATCGGAGGACTTCTCCCCGGCGGCCTCAGCGCCGCTGCCGCCGCCGAAGGCAAGGACGTAGGGCATGGCGTCGGCGAGTTGATCCGGCAAGGGGCGCGCACCGTCGAGAGCTGGTTTGAAGGGCCTTATCACGGGGCGGTCCACAACACCCAGTTTTATCTGGTCATGACCCACGACAACGCGGGCGGCCAGATGCGCCTGGTGAACGATCAACTGCGCATCGACTGGCCGGGCGTGGGCAAAGAGCCCATTTTCGAGACCGTCAACCAGCGCCTCACTAACGCCACCCGCGCCTTGGGCGGCACGTTCGTTCACAACCCGATGTGGTCAAAGCTGTTCCATAACAGCCTCATCACGGTGCATCCGCTGGGTGGTTGCATCATGGCTGAGGACGCCGGTGGCGGCGTGGTGAATCACAAAGGCCAGGTCTTCAAATCCACGCAGGGCGACGCGGTCTACGAGAATCTCTACGTGTGCGACGGCGCGGTGATTCCACGCTCGCTGGGCGTGAACCCCCTCCTCACGATCTCGGCGGTGACCGAGCGGTGCGCGGCGCTGATCGCCCAGGATCGCGGCTGGACAATCGACTATTCCCTGCCCTCGGCCCCGGCGAATCCACAGCAGCCGACCAAGATGGGAATCGAGTTCACGGAGACGATGAAGGGCTACTTCTCCACCAACGTCAAAGACGATTACCAGCGAGGCAGAGACCAGGGCAAGCTCGATAATTCCACCTTCCAGTTCACGCTGACCATCGCCTCCGACGACCTCGACGACATCATCAACAATCCGACGCACCCGGCGCGCACGGTGGGGACGGTAGTGGCGCCGGCGCTCTCCGCCAACCCGCTCACCGTGACCGAGGGCGTGTTCAACCTGTTCGAGGTGAACCCGGACGAAGCCAACACCAAGAACATGCGCTACCGCATGAAGCTCACCAGCGACGAAGGGCGCACGTATTACTTCGAGGGCTTCAAGACCATGCACGAGGGCACGCCGCTCAAGGTATGGCCCGAGACCACCACGCTCTACATCACCCTGTTCGACGGCCCGGACGCGCAAGCGCCGGTGCTGGGCAAGGGGATCCTGATCATCGTACCGTCGGACTTCATGCGCCAGTTGACCACCATGCAGGTGACCAACCCGCCGAATCTAACCGCCCGGCTCAAGGCGCAGACCCGGTTCGGGCGGCTGTTCGCCGGAGCCTTGTACAATACCTATGGCGGTGTCTTTGCTCGCGAAAACGTTTTCAATCCCGATGCCCCGCCGCGCCAGAAGCGGCCGTTGCGCGTCTCGGCGCCCGAGGTCTACTTCTTCAACGCCAACGATGGCGCCCTGCTGCGCCTTACCCGCTACCAGGGCGGCTCCAAAGGCCCGGTGATCCTTTCCCACGGCTTGGGCGTCTCCAGCTCGATTTTTTCGATCGACACCATCGACACCAACCTGCTCGAGTACCTGTTTGCGCATGGCTACGATTGCTGGCTGCTCGATTACCGCGCCAGCATCGAGCTGCCCGCTTCGTCCACGCAGTTTTCAGCGGACGATGTCGCCAACGAGGATTATCCCTCGGCGGTGAACAAGGTTCGCGAAATCACCGGCGCGCCGACCGTCCAAATGATGGTCCACTGCTGGGGCTCGACAACCTTTTTCATGGCGATGCTCGCCGGGTTGGAGGGAGTGCGCTCGGCGGCCTGTTCGCAGATCGCCACCCACATCGTGGCCCCGACGCTGAACAAGATTCGCACCGGGCTGCACCTGCCGGAATTTCTGGACAAGCTTGGCGTCAAGTCACTGACCGCCTACGCCGATACGTACGCGGATTGGCAGGAGCGGCTGTACGACCGCGCGCTGGAGCTTTATCCGGTGGGTCAGACGTGTAACAGCCCGGTCTGCAAGCGCATTACTTTCATGTACGCACCGCTTTACCGGCACGAGACGCTCAACGAAGCCACGCACAGCGCCCTGCACGAAATGTTCGGCATCGCCAACATGGAAGCCTTCGAAGGGCTGGCGCGGATGACGCGAAAGGGGCACCTGGTCTCGGCCACGGGCGAGGAGATCTACCTGCCTCACCTGGATCGCCTCGCCATTCCCATCACCTTTATTCACGGCGCGATGAACGAGTGCTTCCTGCCCGAGAGCACAGAGATCACGTACAACCTGCTCGGCGAGAAGAACGGCAAGGGACTGTACACGCGCCACGTCATTCCGGGATACGGGCACATCGACAGCATTTTCGGCAAGAACGCCGTCAACGATGTTTACCCGTATGTTCTGGACCATCTGGAGCAGACCGCCAATGAATAGTGAATGGTGAATGGTGAATTGCGGGAAATTTTGGATTTTGGATTTTGGATTGAAGAGCAGACGATTGTAGAGAGTGCGGATTTTTCTTGGGGCGTCTCGTCTCAATTTCGGATTTTGGTTTCAAGGTTCGATGGTCGAAATCTCGGAATTTGAAACTGACGATCGGACAGCGCGTCTTCTCTTCAATCCAAAATCCAAAATCCAAGAATTCCACACTTCGCGATTCACCAGCCAGGAGGGGTAATGACTGCANCNGAAAAATGGTTCGGCCGGGTCGTCTGGCTCGGAGTTCTTTTTAACCTTTGCTTTGCGCTGCCGGCGATATTCGCGCCGGACCTTCTGGCGGTCCAACTCGGCTTGGGGCCTGAGGCTTCGGACGTCTGGCTAAGGAATGTCGGAGTACTGCTGGTGGCGTTGTGCCTGTTCTACATTCCGTCGCGCCGGCCGTCACGATATCCCAACTACGCCCGTCTCACCGTTCTGGCCCGCCTGATCTCTGCCGTTTTCTGGCTGTGGATCTGGCGCACTTCTGGCCAGCCCGCCGTTTTTCGGCCGTTTTTCTTTTCCGACCTCACCTTCGGCGTAATTCTGGCCATCCTGCTTCGGATGGCGCTGCCGGTCGAACAGCGGCTTGGGCTCCACAGCATCGGAGAAGCGTTCCGGTGCCTGGGAAGCTCGATCGCTTCGGCGTGGCATCGCACCGCAGTCAAGGTTGCCCTGGCGGTCCTCGTGATCGTAGGAGGCGTGGTAGGCTACGAAATGTGGTACAACCTGATGCGAACGGTCCCGGACACCTCCTACCCCACGGACGCGGAGCAGTTCGAGCACGGTGCCATCGGCCTTGCCGCCAGCAGCCGCCTGCCCTACTGGATTTTTAAGGTGCTGCCGACCATGTTTCCGGAAAAGCTGTCCGGACCGGGCGGCTGGGCGTCTTTTGGCTTCATCATTGAGCCCGGCAACGACATTCCGGTCGGCTTTTCGCTGCGGACGGCAGGCTACCCGGCCCTCGAAGCCAACTGCTCGCTGTGCCACACCGGCACGTACCGCGCCACCAGCTCGAGCCAGCCGGTGGTCGTATTAGGCGCGCCCGCCCACACGCTCGACCTGGAATCCTTCCAGTGGTTTCTTTACGACTGCGTCAGCGACCCGCGATTCACATCCGAAAACGTGCTCAGGGCGATCGAGCAGGTGCACCCCATGGGCTTTTTCGAGAGCCTGGCCTACCGATTCTTGATCATCCCCGGAACGCAAGAAGGGCTGCTGCAGCAGAAGATGGCATATTCCTGGCAGAAGTTACGCCCGACGCAGGGCCGCGGCCGCGTGGACACCTTCAATCCCACCAAGTTCAACGTCTACCACATGCCCGACGACGGCACCATCGGCACCGTCGATCTGCCGCAGATTTGGAACCAGCGCCCCAGGATCGGGCTGTGGCTGCACTGGGACGGAAACAACAACAGTATCCAGGAGCGGAACTACGCGGCGGCGATGGCCGTGGGCGCCACTCCGAAAAGCGTCATCCCCGACAACTTCAAGCGAGTCACCGATTTTCTGCTCGATCTGAAACCTGCCCGGTACCCATTCTCGGTTGATCAGGCGCTGGCAGCGCAAGGTAAGCCGATTTACGACCAGCAGTGCGCGTCCTGCCACGAGTTCGGCCAGTTGAATGTGGGTCAGGTGACGGACATCAGCCAGATCGGCACCGACCGCCACCGTCTGGATTCGTTTACCCAGGGACTGGTGGACAAATTCCACGAGATTAATTTTGGCCCACCGTTCAAGTTCGACGCCTATCGCAAGACGAACGGTTATGCCGACACGCCGCTCGACGGCATTTGGGCACGCGCGCCTTACCTGCACAACGGGTCGGTACCGACGCTCTGGGACCTGCTGCAAGCGCCCGACAAGCGGCCCCCCGTGTTTTACAACGGGTACGACGTGTACGACCCTAAAAACGTGGGCTTCATCACTACGGGCGCAGACCCTGAGCGCATCGGATTCCAATATCAGACCTGCTTCCCGGGCAATGGAAACGGCGGTCACACCTACGGCGTCGACCTCACCGACAAGGACAAGTGGGCGCTGATCGAGTACATGAAGACGCTTTAGAAAGAAGTGATGAATGCTGAATGATGAATGATGAAACAGAAGACCAAGAAGAGGAACGATGAACGATAAATGATGAATGATAAGTAGAAGACGGGGATGGGATCGTCTTTCTCTTATAATTCATCATTCATCATTCATCATTCATCATTTCTTCCGAGGATTCTATGCTAGTGATCATAAGCGACACTCACCTCACCGATGGGACTTCCGGCCACACCGTTCGGGCCGGCGCATTCCGTGTGTTCGCGCAGAGGCTACGCGACCTTGCCTACGACGCTTCCTGGCGCCCGGGGTCACGCTACGAACCCATCAAGGAGCTCCACCTCCTGCTTCTGGGCGACATCCTCGATGTGATTCGCTCCGCCCAATGGCTGAACGGGACCGTAAGGCCCTGGGACGATCCGCAAAGCCCAGCCTTCTCCGAAAAGGTCGCCGCGATCACGGCCGGTGTCCTCGAGCACAATCGCGACTCACTGTCCTGGCTGAAGCGCTTCAAGGACGGAAAGACCATCACCGTTCCGCCGGCAACCGCGGACGGCAAGGTGAAGACGGGCGTGGGCTGGAATCCCGACGCGGATGAGCGCCTGCCCGTGGACGTTCACCTGTACTACATGGTGGGCAACCACGACTGGTTTTATCACGTGCGCGGCGAAGCGTATGACAAGATTCGGCAGTCCATCGTCGACGCGATTGACCTGGATAATCCGGCCAATTTGCCTTTTCCGCACGATCCGGGTGAGTTCAGCCAATCCAGCGTTTTCACCCGACTTCAGCGGGAGTACGCTGACCATCGCGTATTCGCCCGCCACGGCGACATTTACGACGCGGCGAACTTTGACGGGGACCGCGACAAGTCGTCGCTGGGCGACGCGGTGGTGATCGAGTTGATCGACCGGTTCTCTCCCGAGGTGCGTCGGCAACTTNGTGCCGAGGCGCCGGCTGACTTCGTGAAAGGCCTGGAAGAGATCGACAATGTTCGACCCCTTACCAACATACCGGCCTGGATCGACGGACTCGTACGCCAGACGTGTCCGGACCCGGTGGTGGCGAAGAGAGTGAAGGACGTGTGGAACCACGTCGCGGGCAACTTCTTCAAGATTCCGTTTGTCCATTCTCATCCGCACGTGGAGTGGGCGAAATGGGCGCAGAAGCTGACCGGCTCGGTCTCTTTCTCGGAGTTTAGCGAGCTGGTGCGCAAACTGGGCGGCTTGACTAACTCCACCGACCGGCCCAATTACACGGACGCCCTCCACGAGCAGGCTTTTCTGAACCGCACGGCGCGCGCGATCGTGTATGGGCACACGCATCAGTACATGTTGGTGCCGCTCGAGTCCTCGGTCACGCCCGACGGGACTCTCGACCAGATCTATCTCAACTCGGGTACTTGGCGCCCCTACCACGAGTTGGCCAAGCGCCACCCGAACGAGGAGGAGTTCGTCCCTTACCAGCTCATGACCTATCTGGCCTTCTTCAAAGACGGCGAGCGCGGCGGGCGCCACTTTGAAACCTGGAATGGCGCCCTCGACATGGTCTGAAGAGAAATGATGAATGATGAATTATGAATGATGAATTAAGAGAAGACAGGAGACGGGAGACAGGAGCCAGAAGACAGAATGAACAAATCGTACCCTGATTTTCCTTTCTTCATTCTGACTCCTGACTCCTGTCTTCTGACTTCTGTCTTTTCTTCATTCATCATTCAT
>JGI26339J46600_10000790_pt1 | contig 10519 bp, 10 predicted proteins | sample BogFormECP12_OM1_FD_46600 | JGI IMG/M metagenome (IMG submission 46600) | reverse complement strand
GCTGAAAGCTCATTTCAACCCACCCACCACCTTGCGGTCGACGCTCGATTCCGGGTCGGAGGCAGCACCCTTCAGCACTCCCGTTTCGCGGTACATCTCCTGGGCGCTCTTGAAGATCCTGATGTAATCGGAAGCCGCGCCCGCCGAGCCGAAGAACGCTTTGTTTTCATCCGCATCGGCCAGCACAACTCCATCAAGCATGGTCTTGGCCAAATCGGTGGGAATGTTGAAGTCCTTGATCGCGCCAATCAGCGTATAGGCTCGATCCGGCTGCGACTTGATGAACCCAACGCCTTCGAGCCACCCCTGGGCGAACTTGGCCACCGTTTGCGGATTCTGTGCCGCGAAGCGGTCGCTCACCACCAGGATGTCGGCGATCAACCGGTTGGCTTGATGCGTGTCGTAGATCTTTCGCGATCCCGCGCGCTTCGCAACGGCATCGCTCATGTCGGGGTCCCAGGCGACGGCGGCATCCACCTTCTGCTGAGCAAAGAGTGTGGCGGGCTCGATGCCATCCTTGGTATGAATTCCGTTGTCGAAGATCGCGTCCCGCTGCGGTGCGCTGAGCCCCGATTCTCTCAAGCCGGTCCACAGCAGGAAATGCGAGGGCGTATAAGGTGCGAAGGCCACTCTCTTTCCCGCCAGGTCCTTCAAGCCATTGATGCCGTGGGCGGCGATGACCCCGTCGGCGCCGCGCGACCAATCCACCATGAAGAACCCGCGGGCGCCAAAACCCCGCGCTTTGAACTGGGCATAGTCCTTGGCCCACACGTCAGCCGTCGTGAGCATCACGTCAACGTTGTTGGTGGCCAGCGCTGCTGCGCCCTCGGTCCAATCATCGATGATCTTGAAGGAAACGTTCAGACCGTCCTGGGCGTATATGGAATCGGGCGCCGTGTCCAGGCCGCCGTTAGCCACTAGTCCGCCAACGCAGCCTACCCAGATGTTCACCCGCACTCGGACCATCTTGGTTTCGGCGGCGAACCCCGCGGACCGGGCAGACACCAGGCAGAACGCGAGTCCGAGAATCAGAGTCCGGGCTTTTGCAGTGAATGTACGGGGCATGATCCCTCCGCGGCATTTTGGGTCGGCCTTGAGGCCTCTTAAGAAGGTGTGAAACTAAACCCAGAGGCACGGAGGTACAGGGAAGAGAATGAGCATCGCAACGAAGACGTCATTTGTTCCCCGACGTAACCCATTTTCTCTGCGCCTCTGTGTCTCTGTGCTGGAAGGTCTTCCGCAATTGCTTCAGGAAGTCTTCTCCGCTTCTTTGGCGCCGATCGTCTTCTCTGCCGTCGCCGCTGACGGTTCCGGCGAAATCAGACCCATTTCCACTTTGAACTGTTTCACCAATTCTCCGGCGCGGAGTTTTTCGGCCTCTTCTTCGATCTTCACTTTCTGTTGGTCCACGTTGCCCATCGCCATATCCATCCGGGCCTCGTTGACTGCCGTCATCTCCTCGATCTTGCGCACCATCTCATCGTGGGTCTGGCTGATGCCCGCCACGTCGAACTGCTCCATGGTGTCGGCCACCCTTTTCTGCCACTGGGCGCGATGGTAGTCGCGGATGGCGTTCAGAGCTTCCTGCGTCTTGCGTTCCTTCTCGCGGAGGAAGGCTTGCTTCACGGCCATGGCCTTCTCAAAGGCGGTGCGGGCGGTGGTCAACTGGCCCTGGGTGCGGGCCAGCGCGCCGCGCACCTGCTCCAGTTGCGTCGCGTAGGTGCCGGCAATATCGTCACGGCCGGCCTGGATGGCCGCCTTCACCTTGGCGGTGAGTTCGGCGACGTCGTTCTTGTATTTCGCCTCTTCGCGCTCCAGCAGGGTCACGTTCGCCTTCACCATGGCGATGCTTTCATTCATGCGCGGCACCTGATCGTTCATGTCGCGAATATTCTGCTCCAGAATCAACTCCGGGTCCTCGGCCGTGGAGATGAAAAAGCCGACAAACGACCGGATCATCCGCTGCAAGCGTCTGAACATGGTTTATCCCCTTTTGCCGTGACTACGATCGTTTGCTCGTGGCCGGTGCCGGATTGAACGCCGCGCGGGCGCTGGAGACGGGCTTTTCGGACGTGAAGTACGACACGGCATCGTCGATCTTCCGCTGTTCTTGCTGCTTTTTCACTTGCCAGCGGCAAAACCGCTGCACCTCTTTGGCCACCTCGTCGTTGTTGGCCTGGATTCGCGACTCCATCTCATGGATTCGACGCTCAATCTCGGCCTGGATTTCCTTGTTTTCCTGCGCCTTCTTGGCCTCCAACTCCGTCAGCGCCTTCTGCTGCTCGCTCTCGTAGGCCTCCAGGGCGTTTTCGCGCAGTGCAGCGTCCTGCACCACGTCTTCCGGCTTCACCCCGGCGGCTTCCAGCGCCAACATCAACGAGCTGCGCTTGAGGTCGCGCGAAAGGTTGCAGATGTACTCGCTCTGCAACAGATCGAGGATCTTCAGAATCGTGAAGCCGTGGGTGGGCGGGCTGATTTGCGCCGCGGCATAAATCTCGTCGAAGCTGGACTGGATGGTCGCCCTCACCTTGGCGGTGAGTTCGGCGATGTCGTTCTTGTACTTCGCCTCTTCGCGCTCCAACTGAGTCAGGTTCGCCTTCACCATGTCGACCGTGTCGACGCTTTCCTCCGTGCGCGGTGCCGGCTCGTTCGTCTCGCTAATATCCGGCAGCAGGACCAGCTCCGGGCCCTCCACCACGGAAACGGGGAGGCCGAGGAACGACCGGATGATCCGTAGCAAGCGTGTAAACATGGTTTCTCCCCTTTGCCGAGACTACGCCCTGTCTACGATGGTTTGCTCGTGGCCGTCGACGCCGGATCCCGCCCGGGCGCGACCGCCGTAGTGACGGGCTTTTCGGACGTGAAGTACGACACGGCGTCGCCGATCTTCTGCTCCTCTTGCTGCTTCTTCAGTTGCCAGCCGTAAAACCGCTCTTTCTCTTTGGCTACCTCGTCATTGTTGGCCTGGATCCGCGACTGCAGTTCATTGATTCGACGCTCAATCTCGGCCTGAAGTTCCTTGGTTTCCTGGGTCTTCTTGGCTTCCAGTTGCGCCAGCGCCTTCTGCTGTACGCTCTCGTAAGTATCCAGGGCTTTATCGCGCATAACCGCGTCCTGCACCACCTCCTGCGGTTTCACCCCGGCGGCTTCCAGGGCCAGCAGCAACGAGCTACGCTTGACGTCGCGCGAGAGGTTGCGGATGTGCTCGCTCTGCAACAGATCGATGATCTTGAGAATGGTGAAGCCGTGGGTGGGGGAGCTGATCTGCGCCGCGGCATAGATCTCGTCGAAGGAAGTCGGGTTGGCGACCGGGCCGGTGAACTTGGGCTCGGTGTTGAGTCCAGAGGCAATTTCGGCGACCGTTTGGGCCGCAGTGTGCGACGGCGCAGCGGCCTGCCCGGCCTCAGAGGAGCTTTCCGAAACGGCTTGGCCATCCCCTGCTTGGTCCACTGAAAGGAAATAGTTGTACCACTTCTTAGTCATCTTGCCCTCCCGCAAACCGCGCTCCAGCACTTCGAAGGCGTGGAATGAATTAAACAGAGAGGCGCAGAGACACAGAGACGAGAAAGAAGATCACACGATGGTGCAGTGTTTGTTCCACCGATGCTTCGAATTCTTTTCTGCGCCTCTGTGTCTCTGCGTTTGGAAATCCTCCGCAATTGCTCCCAGCTCCTTCGGCGGAGGGGCGCGCCTCGAAGATCATGGACCCAGCGACGCCGCGCCTCCCCCGCCATACTATCTTGTATCATGCAACTGCGCAAGAGTTTCGCCGCGCCGCGCGATACGGTCCGCGTCCGCGGTTCAGGCCACCGTCGCTTGTGACAGCCGCACCGTGTAGCATGCGCCGGTGGGGGCCCCGGGGACTGCCAACCAGTCTCGATAACGCGCTCATTCATCACAAGCCCGCTTGCAGGCGTACCCATTTTCCATTTAGCCGCGGCTGCAGTTAGTCCGGGGGGCGACTCGAAAAGAGCTACATTATACTCAAAGGCTGAATTGTCAACCAAAATGTTTATCCTTGGGATACTCTACCACGTCGGGTCACGGCCTTCGGACGGCCGTGAATTAGCAAGCGCATCTGTGCTGCTCGCTGGACGCTCGCGTGCGCCAACCTCGTCAAGCCGGTCGAGACGGCGTGGCTCCGACCATCAAGGTCCGGATTCCAGACAGGTATGTAAACAAGGCAACAGCGGAGCGGGATTCGAACCCGCGTTACCGCCGTGAAGGTGCGCTTAAGTGCACAATGACAGGAATAGGCTGTTTAGGACCGCCGGTGTACAATCAGCCGCGTATCAAGGCCGAAAGCTAACCGCTGACTGACAGCGATAGACGCCAGTAGACTCCAATCCCGCATCGTTCTTCACCGCTCTGTCACCAGCACAGGTAAGCATGGCTTCGCCCGTCCGCGTGTCCGCAGCCTCTGGGGAAAGAAGGGATTCCCATGCTCAGCACACTGACTGGTTGGACTCCGTTCCTCGGAGTGGCGGACTCACTAAGTTGTGTACGTCTTGATCAATCCGCGCATGTAGGCGGCCGCAGCCTCCGCACACTGGTCGGCAAATTCAATGCCCACCGTCTCGCCATTTACCTTGGGTAGAGTATGGCAGAGTTCGTAACCCAAGTACCCCTGGTAACCGATCTCGTGCATCGCCTGGACAAAGGGTGGGTAGTAGTCTGGACCAGGAACCGAGCCGTCCGCCTCGCGCTTGAACTCGCCGCCAAAATGCGAGAGCGCCTGCAGCGGCCCCACATCGAGAGCGGCCTGGCGAATGGCCCCCGGGGATTTGTCGTTCATAATATAAACGTCCAGCGAAACCTTCAGGTGCGGGGAGCCCACCTCGCTTACCATGCGCAGGACATCTTTGTGATCCCGGATCACCGGCGTGTGGTTCTGTAATGCCAGGGTTACGCCGGCGTCGGATGCGTACTTCGCACTTCGCACCATGCCGTCGCGGCACCAGGCCCAGATTTCCTCGTCGGAAAAGCCCTTGTGCACACTCTCCCAGATGGGACGAGACAATTCATACGAGGCAATTTGCGAGTGTTGCGTCACTCCCGGCCACGCCAGGAACACCCGAACCGTCCGCGCGCCCAGTTCCGAGGCGCAACGGATCAGCTCACGCATGTAAAGCACCTGCGCTTCACGCTGTTCCGTGATGGGACTGCTGAAATCGTTGTTTCCGGCCAAGCCGTAAATCTCGATTCCTTCGCCATCCGCCACCCGGCGCAGTTCCTTGCATCCGTCCTTGGTCATCATGAGCGGGTGTCCATGCGGGCATTTCCCGTCAACTTCAATTCCATCGTAACCATACTGTTTCGCCCGCTTGATAACATCCTTCAGTGGCAGAGCATCGCCACGGTACCACACGCCGAGATAGGTGATCGTGTAGAGACCGACCTTCATTGAGGAAGATCTCGGCATTGACGACGACCTCGGCTGAGGCTCGGTGTTGCCCATGGCCGACGTTGCCGCTTTGAGCATTCCGGCGGTCGCGGCGAGCGAGGCGCCCACGAACTGCCGGCGATTGACCGTGTCCATAAATCCCTCCTTCAATTGAACCATTGCACCATCGGGTCATTGAGTCATTGAAGACAAGAAAGCACAATCCGCTTCTTCTTCACTGACTCGATGATTCAATGACTCAATCACCCGATCTTCTTTCAATGGCTCAATGATTCAATCACTCAATGAGTCAATCTTGCTCAGACCTCCAGATTACGAAGGTAGGGAACGCTGGCCTTCATCAAGTCCAGGTTCATTTCGACGAAGTAATTCTCGATCCCACCCGTTTTCGCTGCGGTAAAGATTCTCTTCCAGTCGAGGCTGTCCTGGCCCACTGCCATCTCTTTCCGGGTTGCTGTCGACCAGCCTTGCACGTGCATCGAAATGAAACGACCAGGGTACTTCATGAAGTACTCGGCGGCGTCGTAGCCGCGGCTGATGGTCGACACCTGAAACTGGAACTTCACCAGCTTCGGATCGAACAGATCAAACAAGAGGTCATAGGTGCGCTTGCCGTCGACCATCGTGAGCTCAAAGTTCTCGTTGTGAAGGCCCTGCTGGATGCCGGCCTGGGCCGCCTTCTCGCCCATTTTGTTGTATTCCTCGGCCGCCCGCTTCACGTCATCCATGGTTGGGTGCCCAGGACCGTCGAGGCTGGGCACGATCATTTGCGTCAGGCCGACGTCTTTGGCCCAGGCGATGCTGGCCGCCTGATCCTTCCTAAGCTCCTCGATGCCGAAGTGAGAGCTCACGCATTTGACACCAGCGTCGCCCAGAATTCTCCGCAGCTCGGCCCCGGAGTATTTGGCGAGGCCGGCAAAGCCGGAATCGGCGTAACCCAGCGGCGAGCACAGCTCGATCGTTTGAAATCCGGCCTCGGCAAGCTGCTTGACGGTGCCGGGAAAGTCGTGGGCGATCATGTTCCTGACGGGCCAAGTCTGACACCCGATCGGCATCCCCAGCGGATTGGCCCGAAGCTTTATTGCGCCCGCCGACAACAATCCGGCCACAGTGGTATTCGCCGCCGCCTTCTTGAAAAACGCTCTTCGCGAAATCGAGGACATTCACACCTCCTTGCGCGTCGGATCGGTCCGGCGCATGTTCCATCAGCCGGAGCTATTATGTCACAAGAATCCCGGGAGCAACAGGAAGACTGGATCGACACGCCCTGACTTNCACAATTGTTACAACCCATTAATATATTGTCATCATTATTTTGTAATATCGCCATCATCTCGTAATATCTGCCTGATAACTTAATGCTTACGGTACGTGGGCTGCCGCGTGGCGCCCTTCCAGAGGCGGTGGCGTCAGAAACTCACATGATCGGGATGGTCCATCTCGCTACCTTCGCAACGCGCCGGGTCTTCGACCGCCATTCCACAAACCAGGAGGGATATGACGAACAGCCGAATCAGGGTGCACCTTTCGCGTGAAGTATCAAGAGCGGCGCGACGGTTTCGCACCGGCGTTTCGCTCCACGGTCACACGCAGCATTCGAAGGAGAACCTGGGGTTCATCTCGAGGAGGTCGGGAGATTCGGCCGCATCTATCGAATCGCTGCCCCGAAAAGTCCCATCTTCGACTCGCGTTACCGGCTGATTCTTCCGCATGTTTTCCTGTTTCCTCGACCCAGCACCATTCGCCAAATCCTTCAAAGCGAGCGCCCGGACCTGGTGGAGATCTGCGACAAGTATTCTCTCTGCTGGCTGGCGGCGGTGCTCCGCAAGCGCTGGATTTCGAGCGTTCCGAGGCCTGTGCTGGTGGGCCTGACCTGCGAACGGATGGACGATAATCTCGCCGCCTACGCCACCGGGATCCCGGCGGCGCGCCGCCTGGCTCGGCTGTACATGCGAAAGGTCTACGTCCCCTTGTTCGACTGTCACCTCGCCAACTCGCACTACGTTGCGCAAGAACTGTTCGAGGCCTCACCGGACTTTGCCCCGGAACGCGTTCGGGTGTGCGGTATGGGCGCCGATACGGAGGGTCTGGGACCCGAACATCGCAGCGATGAGGCTCGAAACTCTCTGCTCGAACGTGTGGGTGGAAATCGAAATACCGTGTTGCTGCTCTATGCCGGCCGGCTTTCGCCGGAAAAGAACGTCCCGCTCTTGATTGACGTGATGGACTGCCTCGGGCGTTCCTGCTGGTCGCCGGCCAAGGCCCTCTGCGCGGCTGGCTGGAACAGGAAGGGAGACGCCGCTTGAACGGGCGCCTTTACTTCACGGGTCACATCGCGGACCGTCCGGCGCTGGCAGACCTCCTCGCGAATGTCGACCTCTTCATCCACCCGAATCCACGCGAGCCCTTTGGCATCGCGCCGCTGGAAGCCATGGCTTCCGGGTTGCCCCTCGTCGCGCCGTCCTCCGGCGGCCTGCTCTCCTATGCGAACGCCGGTAATGCCTGGCTCGGACCGGCTGACGCCGAGACATTCGCCGCCGCCGTGCGAACCATCTTCAGCAACCCCCAAGAGAGGGATCGAAAGGTGGCAGAGGCACGCCGCACTGCTGGAGAGCACAGTTGGCAATGCGCAACAGCGAGAATGTTCCTAACCTATGACGAGCTCCACCGCGAAGTGACGACCGGATCAGCCGGGTAGAGCCGAGTAGAGAATGACGTGCCCGGTGGCCAGTGTGCTGTAGCACTAGTCGCGAGACTCTTCTCAGGATTTCAGGTCGGCACGAAGATCCTTAAGCAGGCGGAACAGATGGCAGATGTCGCCACGACAGCAGTCAAACCCATCGATGGCGGGACCGCGTCGCAGCTTCTCGATGCATAGCGGAGCCACTTAAACGCCGCCTCGCTCGAAGACGCTCGGCTCCCGGAGAAGCCGGACATGTCGGTCGGGCAGCCACGGCAAGGTCTTGGTGCCGTGGGCTCCTCGGTCATCCGCGACACGATTCCAACCAATAGACTTTCGGTTTGCATTCGGCAGGGCCGCTATTCGCTGAAAGTTCGCTCAATAAAGTACTGCCCAAGCAAGCAAGAGTATCATTGTTTCTAACTAGGCTATCGGAAATTCACTCCGTAAAGTACTGCCCAAGCAATCAAGTACAGTCGCTGCTAACTAGGCTATCGCTACTTGATTTGTCGCCGTTCGCGTGGAATGATCAACAGGTTCACGGAGGGTTCACTAGCCTGGCACGGTAGCCATCCGGAATTGTGTTCCATTACCTAAGGAGGACTTTGATGAAGGTGAAGATGTTGTGGCTGAGCTTGCTTTGCTTTGCGCTCGGGATCGGTAACGCCCGGGCAAGTATTATTGGTACTACGGACCCGACCCAGTTCACCGACCCCGTTGACTGGTGTGTCCAGTACGGTTGCAGTGGACAACAACTGGCGACGCCGCAGCCTTGGAGTTCGGTTGCCGGCAACACCGGCCTGGTGGGACTCGTGGGGACGCAACAGGGTTTTTACGTGCTTCAGCAGGACGTCACCTGGGGCGGAAACTTTGCTGACCATATGGGCCTGATCTATAACGGCTCGGCTTTCGGCAACACGCCGACAGACATCGCCGCCACTTTCGATCAGGGCCTCTATGGAGCCGGCGCCTGGATTCAGTCCGATTACTACGGTCCGTTTACGGCCACGATTGATCTGTTCGATTCGAGCTATCAACTCCTGGGCTCTTTCACCACGTCCGGCACGTCCAACAACGCTCCGGGCACGGCGTTGTTCATCGGCGGCTACATTTCCACCCCGGATGTGTGGGCTGTGCAGTTCGACGCAACGGGAACCGGCCCCAGCGAGCCTGATTTCGCGATTGGGACCATGAATCTGGACACTACTAGTCCTGTACCCGAACCGAGTACGCTGGTTCTGCTGGGCCCATCCCTGCTCGGATGGCTTGCTTTCGCCCGCCGTCGGATGGCGCGTAAACCTAAGGAGGTCCTGCAATGACTTATCGCAAACTGCTTCTGTTGGTCTCAGTTCTGCTGGTGGCTTGTCAACTGGGTTGGGCGCAGTCCGCTCGGATGACGGCAGCGAATGTACAGGCGGTTGTCACTAAGGCGGCGCAACAAGGCAAACCGCTTCCTGTCGTCCCCCAGAGCGCGACCCCCCAAGGTCACTTCCGTCCGTACGTCTGGGTGTCCCGCCAGTTGGCGAAGCCACTCACTAGCGGGCCAAGCCTGCCTTCGTTCTGCAACGTTCTTGTAGGGCCGGGTGAATACGCTTTCTGCCCGAACGGCCTGCAAACCGCTTACTCCACCACCAAGATCGTGGGCGGGGGCGGAGGAGCCGGCATGGTCATCGCCATCGTGGACGCGTTCCATTATGGCGGCGCCGATGCCGATCTGAGTAGTTTTAGTGCCACCATGGGTCTGCCCCAGTGCACAATCGCCAGTGGCTGTTTCCAACAACTCGACCAAGTGGGTGGACCGCCTCGCGCCGGCGGCGATTCGGGCTGGGAACTCGAAACCATGCTCGATCTCGAGTATGCGCACGCCATGGCTCCCAACGCGAAGCTCGTGCTGGTGGAAGGTGACGACAATTCGTTCGACAATTTGGGCATCGCCGTTACAACCGCGGTTGGGCTGGCGGATGTGGTCTCCAACAGCTACGGCGCGCTGCTCGAATATTACGGCGATGGGTGGTACGGGCTCACCCAGGACTACCTCTACGATGTGAACAAGCCGATTCTTTTCTCGTCGGGCGATGACAGCGCCGTGTATGGGGTTCAGTATCCTTGCGCATCTCCGTACGTCACGTGCGTCGGCGGGACATCCCTGAACGTCAATGCCTCCCTCCAACGGACAAGTGAGACCGGTTGGGCGGGGAGCGGCGGCGGGTGCAGCACCGCGGAGACTTCCCTGCCATACCAAAACCTCATTGGTGTCACGGTGCTGTGCGGAGGTTGGCGCGCCACACCCGACATCGCTGCCGACGCAAACCCCAACACGGGAGCTGCGGTGCTCGACAGCGGAAATGGCGGGTACTTCCTCGTCGGCGGGACCAGCTTATCCTGTCCGCTCACGGCCGGTATTTTAGCGGACATCGACACGGCTCGCGTCAGCT
>JGI26339J46600_10000786_pt1 | contig 10523 bp, 5 predicted proteins | sample BogFormECP12_OM1_FD_46600 | JGI IMG/M metagenome (IMG submission 46600) | reverse complement strand
GTGGGCTCCAATGCCTGCCATGATTCCGGACTTTTTGAACCCTTCCACAATCTCGCCGATCTCGTCCACTTTCCCAGCCTTGACCAGCCCATCCGCAACCCCGCCATGGAGGTACACAGCAATGGCGCCATTGTCGCGGGCGAGCTTGGAATTTTCCACCGGTGAGCCTTGCTCGGGCGCGGAGGTGGCAATCCACTGGAGCGTTCCTCCGCGCTCCTTTTTGAACATATTGTAATGACTGATGATGCGGTCGTCGGCGCGCATCAGGAGAGTGTTGATGCCATTCTTTTCCGCCAGCGTCAGGGTTTCAAGGATCTTGGGTGTGTTGAAATACTGTTTCATGAAGTCCGCTTGATAGACAAGCTCGCCCGCGTGGGCGATCCCTGAAACCGGGTCTCCGCCAATGATGAGCCGGGAAACCTCGTATTTGCCGAATCTTCCACGCTGAAGACCCTTAACCGGTTCCTTCACCATGGCTTCCTGCGCGGGGGCCATCATGTGTGCCATCAGTGCTTTACGTTCATAACTGATTCCCCCTACCAGGGCGGCCGTGGCCCCCAGGGAATTTTTCAACAGATCGCGGCGGCCGAGTTTTTTCATTTGAAGTCCCTTCAAATCAATCCGTTAGAAAATGGGTGGATAATGCTCACCCCACCCATTCATGAGGTGGATTCCGGCAATTGGGGTGCCGTTATTGACGGCATTTACCGAAAAGCCCAACTCATTTTAGAAATTCATCAATATATGCGTCGTCTTGGGCGTCCGCAAGCTCCGTGGTGTCGCCCAGGATATAGCGATACTGATAGGGGCCGCGTAGATTAACAATCCGGTTCATCCAATTCGCCGGGTCCGTCCACATCACCGGCCTCGACCCCATGGCTTTGGCAAGATCGTCAAGGTCCCAATGAAGCGCGAAACCGGGGATTACGGCATCAAACAAATCCATATTCACAGTGTTCTTGAGAGCGGCCCGCAAGCTATAAGGGGTTCGATCCAGCCAAACCTTGCCGATTCGCGGATCTGCCGCCGCCGCCAGCAAAAGCCAAACCCCTTTCACTCCCCGAGCAGAACAATGAATGGAGGCCGGGTCCACGTCACTGCGCGCCGCCAGAAGATCGACTCCGCGCAAGATGTCATGGGCCCGCAATGCCGGCAAATCGAGCCCGATCTGGTTGGCCCGGGAATTGGTGATCCAATTTCCCACAAAAGGCGCGTGGGTATCTTCTCCCGGAGAGTCGCGCGGCTCGAGCGTGAGAACCACGCGGCCCTTCTTTGCCATCCTGCTCGCCAGTGAATCGGTGGATGCCGCCTGGAAATAAGGGCCGCTGTCCGCCACCAGCAGCACCGCCGGCTTCCGGCCAGAAGGAGAAGAGGGGAGGTAGAGGTTTCCTTCAATCTCAACCCCCGGCTCACTCTCAAACTTAATGTGCTGGCGCCGAAATTCCGGAGTGTTCGACTCATCCAACACGGTCATTTCCGGAGAAGCGCCATCTGAGGGAATCTTCAGCCGGCGCAATTCCGCTTGCAGTTCAGGAATTGTGCCCTGCCGCATCTTGGCATGGAAATCGTCGAGAATCAGTTGGTAGACTTTGCGGCTCCCGGGAAGATCATCGACATGGCCGGTAGGGGTGACCAGCAGTTCAAAATTATTATAGAGGTGTACCGGCTGCTCATGAAAATCACCCTGGCCGTCTTTGAGCCAGCGGATCATCCACTGATAGACGGCTTCCCGGCTCACCAGGGGAGTTCCATGGGGACCAGGTCCGACAAAGAAACTAATCTTGTCCTCAGCCCCGTAAATACTGTACCAATGTCGAGCTTCCTCATAGACTAGCCGGGCTCCCGCCGGCGTAAAGTAGTCGCCCTCGGTTTCCTGGATCAGCCAGGGCGTGGGCGCGGTCACTTCCACGTAATCCGCCACGTCGAGACCGCTCACGAGGAATCGGGGGAAGCTCATTTCGGTATCGGGGTCAGGGCCGGCAAACAACAACTGATAGGAATTGGGATAGCAGGCGGGAATGACCGCTTTAAGCCTTGGGTCCATCGCGCCAATAAAGGTTGTCAATGCTCCACCGCCCGAGCAGCCTGCGGCGCCCAGACGCGAGGGGTCCACGTCCGGCCGGCTGACCAGGTAGTCGATGCCGCGCTTCGCATCCCAAATGAAGAAGCGCGCCGCGCTCTCGCCAATCATCAGGCTCTGTGCTCCTCCCTGGATGTGCTCGGGAACTGACCACCCCGCTAATGCTCCCGAGAGTTGCGGATCGTACGTTTGTTCCCTTTCACCTTGACCGCTCGGGTCGGTCGCCAACACGACAAAGCCCTTCAAGGCCAGATTGGCCGCGGCCCTCTGCGGCTCGGGCTTGCCCTCCTGCGTATGGCCGGACTGAAAAAGAATGGCGGGGTAGCGGCCCGGCTGGTTGGGCCGGTAGAGATCGCCGGTAACATAGAAATTCGGCAAACTCTGGAAAAGCACTTTCTCGATGGTATAACCGTCCGCTTGAATCTGACCCGTGATCTTGGCATTCAGCGGTCCGTCATAATCGGGCAGACCGCCCAGGATTTCCAGGAGTTTCTTCCGGACCTCTCGTTTCCGAACCTCAGCTTCGGCCACCGTGTGAATTTGATCGATCACCCTCTGCCGCTCTTGCAGTTCCCGCTGGGCGATTTGGTTCATCCAGCGCAGAAGGGGGTCTTTAATGGCCTCCTGCGCAAAGAGCGCTGGGGCGATGAGAAACGCTGTACAGATTAAGGCGATTTTGGTCAATTTCATGATGTAATTCCTCGCTTGGACGGGGCTCCCGACGTGCCACGGGCGTCCGAAGGTGTAAGAAAAACCCAGAACGAGCAAAGGCATCTCGCGCAGAGGCGCAAAGACGCAGAGGCAGAAAAGAAAACAGAGCAGTTGTTCATTTCGAAATCTCCGCGCCTCCGCGCGAGATTGTCTATTTTCTAACAGCTTCTCCCGCCCGTGTCGAGAGTTTATACATTCTTGGTTACTTAGCCGGTAGATTTCCCCAGGTCCTTAGCCACAGGATCACTCACGGCTGCTCTCACCAGGGCAATAATACGCTTGGCAGACCCGAGAACTGGCTCATAGGAGATTATCACCTAGTTACCTCCCCAACTTAGGAGGTTTGTAGAATTCTCTTGACAAGTGTGAGAACGTGTGAGAAAGTTCGCTTGGGCGACTTGAGCTGCTGGACGATCTTGTTACCCAGGCTTGTCGCTCGGGATTTACTGAAAGAGGCCATCCTTAATGGGTGGCCTTTTCATTTTGTAGGCTTGATGTTATCACCCTTGGGTATCACAGAAAAGAGTTCAGAACGAGGGTACCTTGTAGAGCACTCAAAGACGGCCCGGTCTCTCACTAGGTTTCCGTAACGGTCCGGTCTAGGGTTTGGGTTTTCTGTCGTGGTCATGTGGGTTCCATCAAGCACTATTGCAGTACAGTCCATGGCGCTGGAAATTTGGTCAATTACGTCCTCAATTGTATAGCCATCTCCGATTATTCGGCTTTTATAGATGTGGCCACCAACAAAAACCACCTCTTCAACAATTGGCCTGAGTCCTTGTGTCAGGCGACCTGCATTGATAGTTGTCAATTGTGCAACGGTTAGTGTCCCTATCGGAACGATGTGGACCTTTTTCTTATTTCTAATTCGGCCTAGATTTGTACGCATAACATCACGGGCATTCACATAAAGTGGCACTCCGGTAGCATCCGCAGTTAGGACCTGTCAGTCAAGCACAACCTCATAGGAACCACACAATACCGCAAGGGAAATTAAGGCGGGAAAGGTGTCAGGGGAACGAAAAGGTACCTGACACCTTTTCCTCTTCGCTTCATGGCCAGGATGGCCATGTCACAATACCTTACGTGAATTCGATATCGACCACACCCTCGGCGATCTGACCGAGGTACTGTCCGTCCGCCATGATTTCCGCCGCCACCGCCACGCGCGGCCGGTTGGCGTCCCAACCTCCGGGAATCGTTACGCTGAAACCCGTTTTGCCGTCACTGCCGGCGGGCACATCCAGCGTGGCAATATCCGGCGAGGCCCTCCAGCCTTCGGGTAATACCAGTCCTGCCTCAAGGTGCATGGGCTTCGAGCGATAATTGCGCACCCGCAATTCGAGCGTGGACGTCGAGCCCGCCTTGGCCGCAAGTTGATACGGGTAGAGCCGCGCCCAACTGGGGTTCAAGCCGAAGTTGGTATCCGGGTCGGCGATGACCTCCTGGAAGTACTGACCTTCCTGCTCGCACCGCCGCTTCAAGTCTTCCAGATCCGCCTGGTTGGCGATGTAGGGTTTGGTGTGGCCCGGCGCGATAATGTTGGGTTCGTGCTCCAGAATGGTGCGTACGGCGCGGAGGTGGCTGTCGCTTTCCATCCAGTTGCGGAAGATCACACTGTGGCGAAGCTGGTACGGCGCTCCGGCGTCGGCGGGATGAACCGCGTCGCCCGTGAACGCGATGCGTGCGCCGTCAATCTCGGCGAACAGCGCCATTTGAAATTCCGTGTGGCCGGGCGAGTGGCAAACCTCAAACTCGAACTCTTCCCACTTGAACTTTTCGCCGTGGTGAAACGAGCGGTCCACCTTGATGACCTCGGCCAGCGTACACCCCAGATTATTCCCGCGCGGGTTTTCCAGAATATCCACCATGTTGTCGTAGCACCAGATCTTGGCGCCGTGGTGACCCACCAGGTAAGGAAACCCGTTCAAGTGGTCATCGTGCATGTGGCTGGGCATGGCCACATCGACGGATTTCATCCCGTAGCGCGCCTGGAGCGCCGGAATGGTGTGGGCGATAAAGCGAAGGCGATCGTGGGTGGACAGAGACCTCAGGGAACTATCAATGAAGTTGTTGCTCGCCGACCCATAGTCCACGAACAGCGCCTTGCCGCTGTCACTGATCACCGCATAAAAGCATGAGGTGGTTTGATAGGAAGCGATCAGGTGCGGCGTCACCGCGAAAGGCTGATTGTCGATGGTCAGCGGCGTGCCCGGCGCGTACGCTCGCACCCAATCCCGCATACGGCTGATCAAATCCGTGAACCCCGAATCCACGCTCGTAAAGGGCTCGCCGTGCGAGGGGCAGATGAATTGCGGCTCCAGCTCCCGCATGCGCTGCAACGACGAAGTGGCAAAGTCCACGCCGTCCGTACTCATGTATTGATATTGCAGGTCATGCAGAGTAACAACTTTGCCGGGCGAGTGAATCAAGTCGCCGGTAAAGGCCGTCTTCCGCCCGTCAATCATCCCCACCAGGCTGATGGAGCCGATGGTGTGGCCGGGCGTGGGATAGATCAGAAACTCACAGGGACCCCAGCGAAAGGTCTCGTAATCGCACAGCGCGCCGGCCACGGGCAAGTTGCGGGTAATCGTGAAGAAATCGTTGGCCACATAATACAAATGAAAGACGCGGCGGTTGCGCCAGAAATTCTCGGCGTCCTCAAACAGGTGGCGTTCGTGGGCGGGCACGTGAATCGGAATGCCCTCCGCCACCGCGCGCGCACCACCCTGGCATTGGTCGCGGTGGTGATGGGTGTGCAGGATGGCGTCAACCTGGGCGACGCCGATCGGCCCGAGCAGGTTCAAAACATGCCCGGAGCCAAAGTCGATGAGCAGCGCGTGGTTCCCGTCCTTGAGCACATACACATTACAGGTGTCGCGCAGAACATAGAGATTCGGGGAAATCTGAGTGAGCCCACTCGCCGGCCGAAAGCGCACCGGCGAAGTCGCGGACCTCGCTGCCCCGGGTGGCGCCGCAGCGGCCCCCGGGGCATCCTTGGCCGGCACTGCTGCCGCCCCCAGTGCACCCTGGGCCGGCGCTGCTGCGGCGAGTTCCGATGCCACGAACCCCGCGCCGGCACTTTTGAAGAAGTCGCGGCGTGATACGCCTTTACACCTGGAGGCTTTCGGTTTTTTCATGCGCTACTTCCCTTCGTTCCGAGAACCGTAGCGCGGACCTGTTTTGTAGGTCCGCGGCCTTTCCTGAAAGCCCGTGAAGCGGGCGTGGTCATTTAGCACACGGCGCCAGCCGTGGGTAAAAGCGCATGACGAAAAATCTTCCACATCTCTGCAGACCGAAAGCCCGCGACGCGGGCGCGGTCATTTAGCCCACGGCGCCAGCCGTGGGTAAAAGCGTATGAAGAAAATCTTCCACATCTTTGCAGACCGAAAGCCCGCGACGCGGGCGCGGTCATTTAGCCCACGGCGCCGGCTGTGGGTAAAAGCGCATGACGAAAAATCTTCCACATCTCTGCATACCGAAAGCCTGCGAAGCGGGCGCGGTCATTTAGCCCACGGCGCCAGCCGTGGGTAAAAGCGCATGACGAAAAATCTTCCAGCCCCGGCAGGGGCGACATCCGGGATCGCTTTAGACAAAAACATACCGAGGGTCGTACTCAGCTCCGTGCTTCTTCAGAAAGGCAATTACTTCCTCTTGAAAGCTGACTTTGCGATGATGCTCTTCCTGATTCCCGATGTAGCGCTTCACCTGCTCCACGTGCGATTTGCTAACGCTGAACGCCGCATACCCGGTCTGCCAGCCGAAATTGCGCCGGTTCGGCCAGTGGTCCTTTACCCAGCTCGAGGAATGGGCTTTAACCTTTTCCATGATCAGGGCGATCGAGAGCGTCCGTGGCTGGACAAACAGCATGTGGACATGATCAGGTGGGCCATTCACTAGCAACGACTGACCTCCCAACTGATTAATCGTGCCTCCCAGATAGGAAAAGGCTTCTTNGCGGATTTCGGGGATGAGCCAGCGTTGGCGGTCTTTCGTGCTGAAAAGCGCGTGAATCAAGATGTTGGTATAAGTATGGGACCTGGGAAATCTCCTTCCAACGGCGGCCGGATGTCGCCCCTGCCGGGGCTCCTTTTGTAATTATTTTAATCCTGTCCGTTTCCCACGGCTTCGCCGTGGGCTAAATGACCACGCGCGCTTCGCGGGCTACCGCGCCGTGCCATCAGCCGCCGCGCGTTATCCTCGCAGATTGCCTTTTGCGAGGCCTCGTCCAATCCGGATTCCTGGAGTTTGAGCAGAGCCGACTCAAAATCAAAGAAGGGGTAATACGAGCCGAAAAGCATTCGTGGAGGCGGACTCTCATGGACCAGCCGACCGACTCCTGCGACCCCTTCCACCATGGAGATTTCCGCATAGACGTCGCCTGCGGCGAGCACCGACCGAAACTCTTCCCTACCGATGTTGGAATGGCAATTCAAAAGCTCCAAGCGCAGGCCCGGCACGAGTTTAACAACACCTGCAAGCGGGGTAATATCCACGGCAGAAACACGCATCAGCGGCGACTGCGTACGCTCGTCCTCCATGCACAAGGCCAACTGGACGATGAGGCGGCAGGCAGTCGCCAACTTCAATAATTCCGCAAAGACGGGGTCGTCAAGGCGGTACCCGTGATAGTTGGGGTGCAGGCGGATTCCCGCCATCTTATGCTCTTCCTGGCAGCGCCGCAGATCTTCGTGCCAGTCGGGAAGCTTGGGGTTAAGGGATCCAAAGGGTACGAGCATGCCTTGTCCGTAATCGCGGCAGGCCTGGGCCAGCCGGAGGTTTACCCCGCCAATATCCCGGTGCAGCATCCCGTCAAAGCTGCCGGCCCAGGCCTGCGCCACGTTCCGCTGGCGCAGTTTGGCCACCAAAGCCTCGGGCTCGTCTCCCGCCAAGCGTCGAAAAGGCCAGCGCGAAAGGTATACGTTGGTATCAATGATCATACCTTGTAACCCTTCTTTTGCAGCATCGGCGCCAATAGCCGGCGCAGGTTTCCGCCCAGGATGAGTTTCTTATCGGATTCCGAAATGTAAGCGCCTTCCACCTTGGCGACTTGCGAGGCGAAACTCCGGCCTCCCACGTCACTGCCAAAGACCACTCGTTCCGCACCCAATTCCCGCACTGCCATTTCCACATATCCTGACGTCGGATCGGATCCCGCGAGTCCGCAGTAGACGTTCTTCGTGGCGCGAATGGCGCGAATCCCCAGCTCCCAGTTTCCTCCCGTGTGGGCGCAAACGATCTGGAGTTGGGGGTGGCGCTGGGCGAGTTCGACGACATCGAAGGGCGAAGATTCCCCCGGCTCATTGCCGTCGGCCTTGATCCATTCGTGTTGAAGGATGACCACCTCGTTCTCGACCGCCCATTCGGCGATGGGATCCATTGCGGGGACGTTGCACCGCGCCTCGGCCTCGATCTCCCCAATCATCACCATGGGACCGTCGCGCACACAGCGATTCAACTCCTGCATGCTGAAGTCGAGCAGAGCCGGGGTCAAATACACGGAGCCGTAGGCGCGGCCGGGAAAGGCTTTTACCGCGCGCATCACACGGTCATTTTCCAGGCGAAATTGCTCGGGGGGATTCGGGTGCCGGTCGTCTGAATACCCCTGCGAAAGGATGAGCCGCTCCACTCCGAGGCGATCCATGCACTTGACGAGGAAGGCCATTCGCTCCTCGGGGGTATCGCCAGGCACCTGGCCGAGATGCGCATGCTGGTCCCAGATCCGTATGTTCTCGCCTAATCCCGAGTCGGACCGGAGATCCCAAGCCTCAACGTGCGCAAGCGCCAAGGAGCCGCTTGCGCCAACAGCCTTCAGAAAGGTTCGACGATTTAGCATTACATTTCTTTGCATTAATCCGAAGTGCTCTCTTGCGGACATACGGTGCGAAGCTTTGGAGTGCGGCAGCTTGCTGCCGCTTTCCTCCCCGCGAGCTTGCTCGCGGGGATTTCAGCCGCGATCACAAATCCCGGTCCGCAGGCTTTTTCGCAAGTTGCATAGGTAGCGCGGACCTTCAGGATGGCACGTGCTGCAATAAAGTCCACTACTACAGAAGTTCACCGCTACAGACCAGCCAGCAAGCTGGCTGATGAAAAAGCGGCAGCAAGCTGCCGCACTCTAAAGCTCCGCACCCTATGCCGCCGTTGCAGCGCGAGTGTAGGGAAGAACCGCAGACCTCAAAGGCGGAGGTCTGCGCTACACTTGCCACTGCCTACTGCTTACTGCTTACTGCCTACTGCTTTCTGCCTACTGCTCCGGTTAGTGCCCGATGTTATGACAGAGGTCACAGTTCAATGGCGACTTGCGCAGCTTGTGGCAATCCACGCAGGCGACCATGGAAATTTCCTTCTCTTGCCAGAGCTGATCCCGGTCTTTTACCGGACCGTGGCACACCGCGCATTCCACGCTGGCACGGAGGTGCTTCTGGTGGCTGAAGTAAACAAAGTCCGGAAGCTTATACACGGGTCTCCACGCGATAAGGTCGTCGTCCCTTTGAATTTGGGCCAGTCTCTGGATCGCGGGACTTTCCGTCTTGATGCTCTGATGGCAGTTCATACAATCCGCGACGCCGGGGATTGCCATCTTGCCGCTGGCTCCGACCGGTTGGTGGCAAACCTCGCATTTGAATCCTGCCTGAATGTGCTGCCGGTGACTGAACGGATTCGGCTGCGCAATCGCCTGGGCGGGAGCGGGAAGGTCCTGAGGTTCACGTCCCGGACTCGCCGAGATCGTTCGTGCGTAAGTCTGGGCTCTCAGCCGTGCCGGACCCTGCCCTTTCGGGAACAGGGCGTAGGCGGCCAGGACGGTCGGGGCGGAGGTGTCCGGATTGAAATATCCCCCCGGCCCCACCGCCACCACCACGAATTGCTTTTTCGTCTTCTTCCCCAGATACGTCATGGGGGTGGCGTGCGCGTTGGACTCAAGTTTGTCGACCCAGAGCTCCTGGCCGGTGCGGGCATCGAACGCGCGGAAGCGGTGATCGACGGTGCCGCCAATAAAGACGAGCCCGCCCGCCGTGGCGATGGACCCTCCGAGGTTATAAGTGCCGGTCTGGGGAATCCCTTTTGCCTCCAAATCATCCATAACACCCAGCGGCACCTTCCAGGCGATTTCTCCGATTTTTAAATCGATTGCGTTCAGGTCACCCCAGGGAGGCTGCTGGCACGGATAGTGGTGGTCATCCCAGAAGCGCGCGTAACTTCCCCACTTGCTGCTGCGGACGTAGGCTTCCTCCGAGCCCTCCGACTGCGCCTTCATAGAGCCCACCGCACCCACCTCGCTCACATTCACGAAGAGATAATCGAGAGCGGGATTGAAGGAGCTCCCCGACCAGTTGCCGCCTCCAAGAGTTCCGGGTATTTCCACGGTCGTCTTGGTAAGACCCCAGGGGGTGAAGATTCCGCCGGGCAGGGAAGCGCCGAAGTTGTCGAGGCAGTATTGGCGGGACTCCGGCGTGACCGTGGTGACGTCGTCGAGGGTCACGGAGGTTCGGGCGAGTTGCATGGATTTGATCGGAAAAGGTTGGGTCGGCCAAGTCGCTTCCCCCGGCACCTGGCTTTGCGCCACGGGCCGCTCTTCCACCGGGAATAGCGGCTTGCCGGTGAGCCGATCAAGAATAAAAACAAATCCCATTTTGGTGACTTGCGCCACCGCCGGGATATCTTTCCCCTCGCGCCGCACGGTCATCAGATTGGGCGGGGAGCACACGTCATAATCCCAGATATCATGATGCAC
>JGI26339J46600_10000780_pt1 | contig 10565 bp, 7 predicted proteins | sample BogFormECP12_OM1_FD_46600 | JGI IMG/M metagenome (IMG submission 46600) | reverse complement strand
CAGGCCATACACGTCCACTTCTCCTGCTGCCCCCACATACACCTTCCCGTTGGCGATCGTGGGAACCACAAACTTCACCGCCGGGCCGGCTTGGTCGCGCTGGTTGGGCGCTTGGGTACTATCGTAAATTTCATTGGTGACATCGCTGGCGTCGAATGCACGCAGGACGGCTGGTCCACCAGTTCTGAAAGCGTCAGCTTCCACTAGCCACAGGACAGCGTTGTTGGTTCCATTCGCGGAGACCACCGGGGCGGGATTCGGATATCCAACCTGAAAGGCGGAGGACGTCGGAGACTGCGCCATCCCGTTTTGCAGAGGGAACTGTTTTAGGAAATCGCCCTTTTCCTGAACGTAGAGGTTCCCGTTCCAATAAGTCCCTCCGCCGAAAAGGCCGTCACTGCCATCCGGAATCACCTGCACTGCCCCCCCGTCATTCGCTTGTAGATGACCCAGATTATCCCGATTGACTAACCAAATACGACCGTCCTTTCCTCCGGTGGCGAGCAAGTGGGGGTTGGGGCCGGGCTGATCAGGCAGAATCATGGCGGGGGACGATCCGAGGTCAAGATCTTCCTCAGACAGGACGGCTTGATTGGCGGGAGTAAAATAATCCATGACCTGGAACTTGCCCGACTGGAGTTGCATTTTCAGCCCACTGTCACCGTAATCAACTCCCCCCGTGGCGTTGGCGTCGAAGGTCCCATTGGAGGTGACAATGTATATACTTCCGCTTGGGTCCGCGGAAATGCCCCCACCAGCCTGCCAGATGGCGCCCCGCTGGCCGTTGGGGGTGACGTTAAAGACTGCCACCTGCTGGAGGGTGGTAGCATTGTAAGCCATCAACCAGCCGTGGTAAGGATCATCGTCACCGTGGGATCCAAAACCAACATAGATTGTCCCGTTCAGCAGAAGAAGTCCCGGACGTTGCAAGTGGTACAACGCGGTAAAGGTCACGGTGCCACTGACACTGTCATACCCTGTGCCGGGAACGTTCGCCGAGATCATCACTGGGCCACCGAACTTATCCACCCCCGTGGTAATGTCAAGCGCGTGCAGCCGGTAGCAATAGTTATAGGTGCCGTTATTCGAACAGGAGTTGGAACCCAGTGGTTCCCGCGTCTTGGCCGTGACGTAGAGGGTGCCGCCGGTTGGGTCGATGACCGGAGTCGAGGTGATTCCGATCTCAGGACTGATGTCACAGTCACCGGGGCCAGCGCCATACACATCCTGACACGGGACCGTCGTGACCCCGGCCGTAGTATTCACGAAGCTGACATGCCATAGAGGGGTCGTGGATTGGCTGTCGGCGTCGAAGGCATAGACGCTGTCATGTTGCGTTGCCACGAAAACGACGTTGTGCACACCCTGGTTCGGAATCGAGACGTTTTCCATGTAAAGAGGCTGAGCGTAAGCCTGCCCATCAGTGGGCAGCGAGAACAGTCTTCCGAATCGGCTCTCGGTCACATTGGAGGGCGTCAATAAGACTTCCTGGGTGTTCGCGCCCGTGCGGCCGTTGTCATAACGCTGGGTGAATACTCCCGCGAATGGGCTGTTCCCGGGGGACGTGGGACTGGCCGGCTGCGTGAGGTTGGACGGCCCGACTCCCCCGCAAGCCATCCCACTCACTACTGCCAGAAACGCAGCGACAAGTCTTGCCCTTGCCCACAACGACCAATGACCGTTCCCTCCAGGCACAAATCGATTCCAGGGGGACTGAAAACAAGCGCAGGAAGCGACGCCAACTCCTCGATTCGTCATCATTGAGAACCTCGGGGTCTCCTTAACAATGCATTAATAATTGTTATAAACCCTTATAACTTGCAACATTCGTCGTTCCCCACAGCCGCCATTTTGTCCACTTTTTCTTGGTGGGGCTTAACGCACACAGGTTCGCAATCCTCAACCCCCCATGGTTCAGCCGATCCCTTCTCCGGCGGCGGCGGGTGGGACTTCCGGCAGAGGCGCCAAAACTCTGGATTTACGCCTTGCCAATCGAATCCGCAGTTCCCGTTCTTGGGATGCCTGCAAAGAGATTTTTCGCATATGCTGATGCAGCGCCATGACATAGGCAATAATCGGAGCGCTCAATAGCCAAGCGGCTGAATAATAAGCAAAAGTCGATTCCGTAAGGGAAGAAAGGGTCACAAATAGAAAAATCGCGGGAATTTCCGGGGGAATCAGCGATCTGTCAGATGGCTGATTTCTAAAAAAGTATCGAATTGTGTAGTACCAAACGATCCCTAAGGCAATGAAAATCGCCACGCCTCCAAGGATACCTGACTGAATCAAGGCGTGCAGGAAGGCATCGTGCATGTGCAGCCCCAGATAGTGCCGGTCGGCCTGGAATCCCAAACCCATCCAAGGAGACTTCCAAATAAGATGCCATCCCTTCACCCAACCCTGTGTGCGTCCGGTCAGCGTGGGGTCAAACCTAGCCCCGCGGGTGAAATAAAGGTAGAATTTGGAGTAGAAGCCGCGAAAAGCCAATAGGATAGCGGCAGCGATCCCCAACAGGAAGTTAAGCGTACGCTTAGTCTTTTCTGCACCCAAGATCACGAACAAACCAGCGATAAACGACACTATTTCCGTACGGCCATTGGCAAGAACCAATGCGTAGAGCGAAGCAGCGAGCAATATCCCCCAGAAGATCCGAACGGCCATCTTGCCCTTCCTCATAAACATGGGGAGCGCCGCCAGGGCAGAGATGGCCGCATACCGGGCAAATCCCGTGTTTCGAGTCGAAGCCATCCCCATGACCGCGCCGAGCCCACTATACGCACGCACACCAACCGGGCTGGCTTCCGTCTGAATCATGACCTGCGAACCCAGGAGGGGGATGGCGCCCAACAGGACCAGCGTAAGAATTGTGCCCAGAATCCACGTGAGCCTGAGCACATTCAGCAGGTCGGGGAGAGGACGCTCAACAGGAACAATCGCCAGCAGAACCAAAACAATCGCCAGATAATTAGCCCCATAGTACAACGCATCAATCGAGTCGATCGATACGGTCACGGAGGAAACCAATCCCGTGGCCGCGTACACTATCATCAACCCCAGAGGGCCCATGATCCAATAAGCCAGGCGGTTTGATCGTACGAAGATCATTAATAGGGCAAACCAACCGGCCAGCATGGGGAAAAAGGCCCTGACGCCGTGGATAAAATCTATGGTATTGGCAGGGAAAGTCGGCTTCATCACGCGCCCAATGTCGGTGTTATAACCTGCCCAAAGGAGGATCCACAGTCCCATGCCCACCAAGGCGTTCACACTAATCCCCCGTCGAGGCTTCGCAAACTGATTCCGAGGAACCGGCCGGCCGGCCCCCCGTTTCAACTCCAGAGGTTTTGCCAAATCGACGCCCATCTAAGCCTCTTGGGAGGGTGCTCCCAACACTTCCTCATAGATCCTCAAGAGCCGTTCACCTAAGTGATCCCAGCTATAGACTTGTTCCGCCCGCGCCCGTCCTGCTTGCCCCATCTTCGCGCAGAGTTTGCGGTCACGGTACAAGCGTTCCAGAGCCCGGGCCATGAGTTCAGTCGTCTCATCGGGAGAACGGGCGGGAATTTTAATGCCGCATTCCTCCGTGACGTGCATGCCCGGGCCGGCAAGATCCATACAGATTACAGGAATACCCGCGGCCATCGCTTCCACCACCACGGCGCCCCCGCCGTCGCGGAGACTGGGGAACAAAAATGTATCGGCATGGCGCATGAGGTGCAGCAATTCCGGGCGGGGCATCCATTTTTCCAAACGGACTTGGCGCTCAAGGCCCAGGTTGCGAACCAAACCCTCCAGGCGGACACGCTCGGGACCATCACCCACAATGGTGAATTTCACATCCGCATGATGCTGGGCGAACAACCCAAACGCCCGGATCGCCAAGGGATAGCCTTTAAGACCGAGCAGCTTTCCTGCCGAAAACACCTGGAAATCCGCGTTGGACAACCCTTTCCGGTCCTGATCGGGAGCCGTGGCTGAGTTCCCTTTTCCGTTCGTCCCGCTGAAAATCCGCAAATCCTCCGCGGAGATTCCATTCACAGGAAACAATTGTACCTTACTCTTGAGGCGCGGGGGGACCGCGTCCGTCGCTTCCCGGTTGCAGAGCAGGATGACCCGCGCCCGGCGCTGGCCGCGCAGATAGATGGGGTCGTGCCGTAATACCCACTGCATGAGGGTGCGAAATCGCTCCCAAAGACGCGCCGTGAACGAGTACTCCTTCAGGAAGGCCTTGGGGGTGCGGTGCGCCCCGCCACCCGGCCCGCGCAGATAAGGAACCGGCAGCAGCGCGCCTACATAGCTCGCCATCCAGTCATTGGCGTACGTGACGTGGTGGAACGCGTCAAACTTCACCCGCGCATGGAGTTTCCTCGCCGCCAGGTAAGCCTGAATCTGCCAAAGGTAAGCATAGAACTGAATCCCGCCCAGAAAGGTCAGAAAGGGACGGAGCCGGCGCGGCATTTCGATATAGACAAAAGTCAGGTTCGGCTGGGCTTGGCGTTGCAATTCGGCCTCAATTCCCGGCCGATTGGAAGCGGACGTCAGCACCCATACCTGGTGGAAGCGCCCGATCTGCCGAATGACATTCCACCCCAGGACGGCCTCGCCGCCCACGACGGGCGACCCCTCTTCGAGGACACAAGCATAAGCACAAGTCAGTATCCGGAGTTTTCTCATTCACTGTATTATGCCACGGCCAGGTGCCCCCGGCTATTGTATGTACTCCCTGTGGGGATCACGGCGGGACGGCGCCAAGCAGGTGTTGAGCAACTTGCCGCGCCGTGCCCTCCCAAGTGAAAGCTTGTGCCCGCTCCAGACCCCGCTTGGCCAACTCCCTGCGAGTTTGTTCATCATGCACTTTGCCAAGAGCTTCGACGAGCGCTTCAGGCTGCTCAGGGTCGATTAACAATGCGGCATCGCCCACCACCCCCGGGAGCGACGTAGTGTTCGAGCAAACGACGGGGGTGCCACAAGCCATGGCCTCCACGGGGGGCAAGCCAAAACCCTCGTACCGCGAGGGATAGAGAAGGGCTTGAGCCGCGCCGTAAATCAGGGGCAGGTCCTCCTCTCGAACGTAACCGGTGAACTGAAACAGACCCGATAGACCGGCTTGCTCGATGCGTGCCAGAGTATCTTCAAAGAGGACACTTCTTCGCAGGTTGCACGTTACCACCACCGGCAACTGAAACTCACGCGGCAGGCTTCCTGAGGCATAGCTTTCGACGACCAGACGGAGATTCTTTTGTTTCGTGGGCTGGCCGACAAACAGGTAGAAAGCGGGAGGAAGGTGGTAGCGGCGTCGCACCTCTTCAAGTTGCGAGTGGTCCCCGGGGGGATGAAAGCGTTCGTGGTCGATGCCGCAAGGGATGACAGCGATTCGGTCTTGCCTCGCCCCGGCGAAGCTCACCAGTTCGTTCGCCGTGAACTGCGCGTCCGTGATGATGGTATCCGCCTCTCGCAAGGCCTTACTCATCCCCAAAGAAAAGTACTTCAGGGTTGCCCACGGCGCATCGATCGGATATTGAGCAGGAGCAGCGAGATGGCGCAGGATTTGGATGTCATGCACCACCACGAGCTTCTTCTTACTCCCAAGCGGGCATAGCGGGAACCGCGAGTCCATCGAGAAGAAGATGTCGGTTCCCCAAGTGACGAAAGTGGGCCACACCTCCTCCAACAAGACCCTCGATATTCTTCTGTGGCCGGCCCTAGGAGAATGTATGACTGTAGCGAGATTCGCGGACAATCGAAGGTTCGCATCCCGGCAGAGCAGCACGGTAACCTCGCACCCTGCCGCCTTGAGAATCGGGAGGAGGTGCGGAAGTAGTTGCCGTGAGTACTGGCCTGCGCCACCACTGGTCGGCCCGATGGCAGCGGCGAGGATGATGACCTTCACAACCTGACCTTTTCCAGATGGCCCAGGTGTTTCCCGAAACCATCCTGCTGCTGGACCAACTGTTCAAACAAGGAGCGGTCACGCGAAGCGAGCAAGTTGCACGTAGCTCCCTCGTCGAGGAGTCGCTTCAGCACGGCAGCCTTCGGACCAACAGCAAGTTGACGCTGCTCATCGTCGATGACTGCGACATCAAGACCGCAGGTGGTGATCTGGTCAAGAAAATCCGCGGCCGCCTTGGCATCCAAGTACGAGGGATTGAACTCCATAATGAGCACCAGCGAAGGATTGCGTTCGATAAGACACCGCATTCCCGCCAGCGCCAGAGGTTCAGCTCCTTCGATATCGATCTTGACCAGTCGCGGTTGAAGGGGGTTGTTGGCAAAAAAATCATCCAGTTTGACGGTGCGCACAGAGATGGCGCGGGGCGTTGCGCCATCTAAAACCCTCCATTCCTGCGGCAGGTTACTTACGCTGTGCCCCATGGAACCACGTGCTTCAAGCATTTGGGCGGATCCGTCACAATTGGAAACTGCGCTCTGAACCGTCACCACATTCGTCAGATGATTGGCTGCGATGTTCCTTGCCAGCATCGCGAAGTTCTTGGGATGAGGCTCGAAGGCATAAACTCTTCCCGTCTCAGTGCACAGGGTAGCTGCAAGCAGGGTGAAATACCCCCAATGGGCTCCGATGTCCACAATGACATCGCCCGGCTTGATCACGTGCTCGAAGACGCTGGTGGTCGCTCCCTCCCAGGTTTTCCCCATGGCCATGTCCCCCATCGTGTCCCGGGGGTCCACATACATTACAAAAGTCGGGAACGATAGGGTCGCCAAACCGTCCCCCGACGCCGCAGGAAACATGAGAGGCTTGAGCGTCCGGGTGTACAGAGCCAGCATTCCAGGAACGTGGGCCAATCCATTACGGACCCTCCGGCTAGCATGCCGATACCCCCATTTCATGCCTTCGGAAAAAAGGCGTCCTATAAAGCCTCGGGAAGAAGTTTCGTCAGTTTTCAGCATTCCCATCTTTGGCCTCCCGAAAGGGTCCAAGGGCTTTCTCGGGGGTATGAAGATGATAATTGCGGACAAGCTCGCAAAGCTTCGGATCGAGGTCACCCACAATCTTCTTCCACGCATATTCCCGCTCGATGAGGCTACGCGCCCGCGCCGCGATGCTCTTGCGCACTTCTTCGTGGCGGAGCAGGTAGACGATCCGCTCAGCGAATTCATCGGCGGAATTAGCAATCAAAACGTGTTCGCCGTCCTTCACCTCAATCCCTTGACAACCGATGGGTGTCGAAACCACCGGCGCCCCGCTCGCCATGGCTTCCAGGACTTTAAGTTTCGTTCCTTCCCCATACCGATAGGGCGCGACGGAAACCGCCGCCCGGGCATAGAACGGCCGGACGTCTTCCACGGTGCCGGTCACATGGACCCCGGGAATCTCGGCGAGCTGCCTGACTTCTTGATTGGGATGGCTTCCCACAATCCAAAACTCCGCATTGGAAATCTCTTGCTTGATCTGGGGGAAGACGGTACGGGCGAACCAAATCGCTGCCTCACTATTTCTGTAAACGGCAAAGCCCGCGCAGAGCACCATGGAGTGGCTTTCTCGACCCTCCGGCGCAACGGGAACAAAGAAGTCGGTATCGACGCCGTTGGGGACGGTCCACAATTTCACGCGTTGGGGTAAAAAGGCTCGCGAAAAAGCCGCTTCACGCTCTGACGCCGACATCAGGGCAGCGATCCGGGAGGAGACAGCCTTCTGAAACCAGCTCAACTTGATCAGATTCAACAAGGCGAAAGCCCGTTTCGGGACTCCTCCCTGGCGCAGGTACTGGCGCCACAACAACCCCTCTGATTCATACTCGTCCAATACCACCGGCGTGCGCCGCGCGAACTCCGGCGGGACGAGATGGGCCATAAAGGCAAAACACGCCAGGATGATGTCGAACTCATTCGATTTCAGCAGCTCCCGGATGCTCTCTCGAATCTGCCGACTGCCGAATTTCGCCGCGGTGTAAGGCAGGGGAGAAAGCAATGAGGCACAGGCCGAAAGAACGGGCCGGGCCTGCTGCAAGCTGGGATCGGGACGGTAGAAGCAAACCTCCCGGCAGAGCCTCTTGACGGGATGGTCGTCCGGAAGGGGAGGACCATCGTAGCCCGCCAGCAGGACGATGTCGTGCCCGCGGCGCGAGAGTTCCCGGAGGATGCCGTATAATCGAACGACACTGCCTCCGTAAAGGGGCCAGGGAAGATATGGTGAAAGGACGAGGATTCGCATGGTTCTCGCTGCTGCGCCGGGGGGCCTGATCGAGAAGTGCCCCAACAAGGCTTTCGGCGTCAGCGCGTTACAGCCGCCTGTGGGACTCTGTCCGCGCCGTTTGCTGGGGGGAATCACGCTCCCCGGGCGATCGCCAAATCGGACTCCAACATCATTCTCACGAGCTGCTTGAAATCCACCACGGGCTGCCAGCCCAACTCCGCGCACGCCAGGGTCGCGTCGGCGCGCAGGTCATGGATTTCTCCCGTCCGCAGAAACTGCGGGTTGACCTCCACCCATTCTTCCACCGACCGGGGAACATTGCTGGCGGGCCCGAGTTCACGCATCGCGGTCATGATCTCCAGAAGGAAATCCGAGACGCTGTGCGAGACTCCGCTGCCGATGACGTAGTCCTTGGGCTCGGGTTGCTGCAACATCGCGTGCATGGCTTTTACATAATCTCCCGCAAAACCCCAGTCGCGCCGCGACTGAAGATTCCCCAGCGCCAGTTTGGTGCGGTCGCCCAGCAGCCAGCGCGCCGCGGCACGCGAGATCTTACGTGTCACCATTTCGGGGCCACGGCGCGGCGATTCATGGTTGAAGAGAATGCCGCCCACCGCAAACAGGCCTCTCTGCCGGTAGACCTCCATCAGCCGATGGGCCGCCATCTTCGAGGTCCCGTAAGGCGAGGTCGGCCGCAAAGCCGTTTGCTCGTCGCAGAGCCCGTCACAATTACCCATCATTTCGGAGCTGGAGGCCTGATAGACCCGCGCATCCCGCTTCGTCCGCTCCACGATCTGGAGCAACCGGACCAATCCACCCACATTGATGTCAAAGGTTTCCGCGGGAACTTCCCAGCTTGTGGGAACAAATACCTGACCCGCCAGATTGTAAATCTCATCGGGCCAGGCCTTTTGGAAGGCCACCGCGAGCGACTCGGCGTCGCGCAAGTCTCCGTAAACGATCTCGATACGGGAGAGGATGGGCTGTAGCCAACGCGTGGACGCAGGGTCGCGTCGCACCAAACCCCACACCTGATAGCCATGTTCCAGCAAGTACTCAGCAAGATAGCTTCCGTCTTGCCCGGAAATCCCCGTGATCAATGCTGATTTCATCCTTTATTTACCCTCACTTGTTCTTCAAGACTATCCTACTTGCGTATCATGCCAAGTCCACAACCGGTCAGTTCCTTATCTCGTCCTACAACGCCATTCGATTAAACCATAATTACTTTAGCCATGAGCTGCGCGGTCCGCTTCCAAGGAAAGGCTTGAGCTCGTTGCAGGCCCTTTTCGATCATAACCTACCTTGTCGATTCATCATTGACCTTTTGCAACGCCTCAAGAAGCTCTGCGGGCTGCGTGGGATCAATCATCAGGGCGGCATCGGCCACGACCTCGGGAACCGCGCCGCGGTTCGAGGTCACCACCGGAGTGCTGCAGGCCATAGCTTCCCGGGAACGGCAGCCCAAATCCTTCGTGCAATGCCGGTGGCGTGAATGATGACTCTCACGGGATAACATCCCTCACAAACCAGTCTCTACTGGACGAAACCCGTGGATCTGTGCGCCATCGAGTATCGAATGCGTCGCCAGAGATACCGGAGCACGCTCCTCGGCAACTCGAGGAGTGCACCGGGATTCTGCCTTGCGTAATGACTGAACTTCCGCCAATTGCCCTCGCGCGCTGCGGCTATCACCAAGCGCTTTCGTATCCCCGGGGCTTGCCGCTTCAACCGTTCCTTGGCTCCTTCGGCCACGTCGCGGTCTGCGGCAAGGTGTTCCGTCACCCTCAGTATCTCCTCAATACCACGGAGCGTGGAGCTGTCGTGCGCGCCCGTCACCCGATAGAGGTAGCCTACACGGTGAAGCAATTTCCCTTGAATTCCATTCGCCGACAGGCGGGCGATGAGGAACGCCCAGTCACCGCAACTTCCCCACTCCGGGAATTCAATACCATGTCGAGTCAGTGCCACTCTTGGAACCATAGGTTTTACATCCATGCCCAACTCGACATAGTCGGGGAAGTCAAATCTCACCGTTCGAGGTTCTGCCGGAGGCTTTTGCGGTTCCAGGGGGGCCAAGTGCCCATCGGCCTGCGGGACGCACACCACGCTTAAATCGGCCACAAAACACTCGGGTTCACCTTGGATCGCCGCCAGGAGGTGCTCAAGCCGCGCGGGCACCCACTCGTCGTCGGCATCGACGAAGGCCACCCAACGCCCTCGCGCGTCCTTCATGGCGAGGTTGCGCGCCGCGGCCTGCCGCAAATTCCGGGAGCTTTTCAGCAGGCGCACGCGAGGATCACCCACCGCCTCGATGGCTTGAACCGTCCCGTCGGTAGAGGCGTCATCGACTACAATCACCTCGAGGTCGGACATCGTCTGTCCCAGCACGGAGTCAATAGCGTAGCGA
>JGI26339J46600_10000776_pt1 | contig 10588 bp, 9 predicted proteins | sample BogFormECP12_OM1_FD_46600 | JGI IMG/M metagenome (IMG submission 46600) | reverse complement strand
TCCCGTGTTCTGCCTCAACGGGGCAGAGCGCGGCGACATGGCCGCTGCATATGTCGCGAGTTTCAAGCGAGTCTGGTTGGCTGCCATGCCGATTGTTACGCGTCACTCGCCATGAGCGTCTCGCGCCACCGATCGTGAGTACCGTCGTGGCGTGCCCTTCCGTGCGCCAGCGTCACCACCATGAGCGTGCGTTTTGGCGAAGCCGTTGTCGCGGCCCCAAGATCGGCCGGCCATCGCAACGTGGATCACCCCGGGAAGGTTGGAGGCTCTGATACCTGGGAGGATTCAGAGTCATGGCGGCACAGCGGAAGTATCCCGAGGAGCTGCGTGATCGCGCGGTGAAGTTGGTGCTGGAGGTCCGGGAGCGGGAGGGCAGTGGTCGTGGGGAGATAGCCCGGGTGGGTCGTCAGCTTGATGTCCATCCGGAGGCGCTGCGGGGCTGGCTGAAGCAGGCGGAAATCGACGGCGGCCAGCGGCCAGGCACCACGACCGTGGATAACAAGCGGATCACGGAGCTGGAGCGTGAAGTGCGTGAGCTCCGGCGCGCGAATGAGATCCTCAAAGCCGCGAGCGCGTATTTCGCGCGGGAACTCGACCCGAGGCTGCCGCGCTAGTCGAGTTCGTTGACGCGCACCGGGCCCGGTTCGGCATCGAACCGGTCTGTGCGGTCCTGGAGTTTCCCGTGTCGTCTTATTACTTCGCGAAGAAGCGTGAGGATGAGCCGACGGCACGGGAAACCCGAGATGTCGTCCTGAAGGACAAGATCATGGAGGTGTGGAAAGGCGAGAAGGGACGAGAGGTTTACGGAGCCCGGAAAGTGTGGCTGGAGCTGAACCGGGAAGGCGTGGTGGTGGCGCGCTGCACGGTGGAGCGACTGATGCGCGACCTGGGGATCAGCGGCGTCCGGGGCCGCCAGAAGAAGCCGCGTACTACGGTGCCCGGCGATCCTGCGGACCGGCCGTCTGACCTGCTGGATCGCTGCTTCGACGCGGTGGCCCCGAACCGGCGCTGGGTGGCGGACATCACGTATGTGGACACGTTGCGCGGTTTTGTGTATACGTCGTTCATTATGGACTTGTTTGCACGCCGTATTCTCGGGTGGCAGGTCGCTGATCACATGCGTGCCGATCTTGCCGTCGATGCGTTTGAAATGGCGGTCTGGGTGCGCCGGCACGAGACAATCGACAATCTGGTCCACCATTCCGACCGTGGTGTCCAGTATACCGCGACCCGGTACACCGAGCGGCTCGAGGAAGCGAAAGCCGTCCGTTCGGTCGGAAGCAAAGGTGATTCCTATGATAACGCCGCGGCGGAATCACTGAACAGCTTGTATAAACGAGAGCTTATCGATCTTCGGAAGGACTGGCAAGGTGTCGATGATGTGATGGTCGCCACTGCCGGCTGGGTGCACTGGTATAACGAGGTTCGGCTGCATTCCTACAGCGGAGATATACCTCCGAAAGAGTACGAGGAAATCTATTATAAGGCACTGGAATCTGGTAAGCTATAAGCAGGTTCGCAGACATAGCAGCCTCCAGACTCTCCGGGGCGGACCAGAAAGCCCGGTCAAAGTTTGACCGGTTCAGCTCATCGATGATCACCCACTGGTTCTTCCGGATCGCCTCCAGGATGAGACCGTCGTGGAATTCCAGACTGGTTCCAGACCCGGCCGGGCGAAGCCCTCCGATCGTGTCGTAGGTCGTCCAGTCAGAAGTCGCAGTGGTAAGCACAGCTCCCGAGCACCACCCCAATGCCATGGGCTTTAGGGCAGACAGTGCGGCGAGTGGTTCCCGAGTTTAGCTACGGTGGGTGATATTCGCTGGCTGGCGGCATGTTTGCCGGGTTTCCTGTGAGACGGGTGAGGCTCCTGTAGAAGAGGGAGTGTCTATGTCACTCTTCATCACAGGAGCCTCTCGTGCATGTTTACCCTGTTCTGCCGTGTGCTGCCAGCAGCATTCCGGACGGGGATGTTCCGGGTGACGGGTCGCTGATGGTGGCGGTGCGGGCGTCTGACCTGGTCTCGCCGTTGCGGAACGGGGCGCCGCTGGCGGCCGGGCAGCGGTCGGCGCTGGTCATCGGGGGCACGGGGAAGATCCGGACTGGCGAGCCGGCTGTGTTCTTGAAGGTGGTGGCGGTCGCTCCGGCGCAGGTGCGGGGGGACGGGCGAGTGCAGGCGCAGGGCAGCCCGTGCGGGCACGCGACGCTCGGGCCGCTGGAGGAGTGGCTGGAGGCCAAGGCCGGGCCGGGGGTGATCGACGGCATTGCCGGGCGGGCGGTGCTGCGGCCGGAGTTCGTGAAGGGCGAGCGGGAGCGGCTGCTGACGGCCGCGTTCATGATCCGGGTGATCGTCCTGATGACGCTGCTGCCGGGCACGGGCGTCCGGGAGGCGGTCACCGCGCTGGCGGGGGACCTGGGAATGGTTCCCTGGTCACGGCCGTGGGAGGCAGCATCGGAACGGGCGCTCGGGGACTGGCGGAACGCGCTCGGCCCGGAGCCGCTGGAGGAACTGCAGGCCATCGTGCTGCGCGCGGCATGGCAGGAGCATGAGGACCGGGACTGGCGGGCCGTGGCCGTCGGACGGGACAGGCCGCTGAGGGCGGGGTCGCTGGACGGGACGGTGATCCGGGTCCCGGACACGCCGGCGAACCGCGCCATGCACGGTTCCGTCGGCACGAGCGATGATTCCTCGCCGTTCCCGTGCCTGCGGGCGCTGCCGCTGAACGACGTCTCCACCCGGTCGCTGCTGGGGATGCCGCACGGCCCGGCCGGCACGGACAAGGCCGCCGCGGAGCAGAAACTGCTGGATGCGGCGATGCGGGACTATCCGCACCTGTTCACGCCGGACCGGATCTGGCTCATGGACCGACTCTGGCATGGCACGGCCCGGATCGCCCGGCTCATCAAGCGCACGCACGTGCTAATCAGGGTGAAAAGCGACATTGCCTTGAAAAAGATTAGCCCGGTCCTGGCCGACGGCTCCTATCTCGCGGAGCTGTCCGGCGACGGCGTCACCATTGCCGTCCGCGTCATCGAGTACTTCGCTGATGTCGAGGGTCAGGTGGTGCCGGAGATGTTCTGCCTGGTCACCGACCTGCTGGACTGCCGCGAGTATCCCGCCCCGGAACTCGCGGCCCTGTATAAGTGGCGGTTTCTGTCTGCACTCGGGGCGTCCGCGGGGGTCGGTGTCTCGTCTGCGCGAGCAGGCGTTGGCTGTAGAAATGTCGCGGTAGCTGTGGGCTCGGTGTCTCATCGGCGCATAGGCGTGGTGAACGAGTGTGCCGGAAATCACCTTTTGCGTGGAGCTCGCAGGTCGCGGGATGCTTGCGCGTCGTGGGTTCCGGGATGCGAGGAAGGCCCCGCCGTTGCGGTCGGGGCCTTCTGATCTCGATGCGTAGCCGGTGTTCGGGCCGCGTTCAGGCCGCGTGGCGGCCATTGGCCCGGATGATTGCGGCGGTGACGAGGCGGATGTTGGTGTGGTCGAGGTTGCCCAGGCAGCAGGCGAGGTGGACGGGGATGCGGTGGTCGGCGAGGCTGGCGGCGATCCGCATCATGCTGATCGCGGATCCGGCAGAGCCGATCCGGCGGGCGTCGATAGCGGCGATGACCTCTTCCCAGTGGATGTAGGCGTAGGCCTGCCCGTTGGCGTGGGTGCCGGTGGTGATGTAGCCGTCGGTAAAGTCGCGGTTGGTGAGCCAGTCGCGGTGCGCGCAGATCAGCTCGTTGGCGGCGCTCGCGGCGGTCAGCCCGCAGGCGTGGGTGATCAGCGCGGCGGGGAGGTCGTCGGGGTCGGGGCAGGTCATCGGTCTCCTCGGTTCGTGGTCGTGTCGCCTGGTCAGCACGGTCCGCGTCCGGCGCCGGCCGTGCGGGTGGTGCGCAGGGCGCGGACGTTGCCCGCGGCACCGGCTGCGGCGGTGCGCAGGCGCTGGATCTCGTCGTGCTGGGCGGTCAGGCGGGATAGCGCGAGGGTGCGCTGGTCCCGCAGGGCGGCGATGGCCTGGTCCTGGCCGGCGCAGCGGGCCTTCAACGCGGCGTTCTCGGCCTTCAGCCTGGCGATCTGGCCGTCGCGAGGGTCGGGATGACCGCCGGCCGCCGCCGCGGCGGCCATGTCGCGTTCGAACCGCTCCTTCAGGTGCGGGTAGGTGCGGTAGAGGGTCGCGCGGGACACGCCGGCCTGGCGGGCCAGGGTGGAGATGTCGCAGCGGCCGCCGCCGGGGATGTCGCCGGCCAGCAGCGCGGCCGCGGCGGCGCGGATGCGCTGCTCGGCCTGCTGCCGCTTGTCGTCGGGGACGGGCATGGTCACTCGCCTCCGGCCGGGTCGGGGTCAGCCTGGGCGGCGTCGATGGCGTCCACGACGCGCTGGGCCCGGTCGACTTCGGCCTGCAGGCGGGCCTGCTCGGTCTTGCGGGTCCGGCCGAGCATGCCGAGGAACACGGTGCCGTCGGCGGCGGTGCCGGCCCACACGTCGCGGTGCCGGAGGTGGTGGGTGGCCTGCGGGCAGCGCGCGGAGTCGCACATGCCGGCCAGCGGGGCGTCCGCGTCGGTCCGGCCGGCCAGGATCAGGCATAGCGCCCGGGATGGGTCGCTGAACCAGCAGAAGTTCCCGGCCGAGATGTGCAGGATCTTGGCCCGCTTGGACAGCAGGTTGAGCAGGTGCTGGTCGCTGGCGATGACGTTCGGCGCGCCGGCGGCCATCCTGCTCTCGACACCGTCGAAGAACGCGGCGAGCTCCCGGCCGCCGGGCCCGGCCGGCATGATCCCGTTCTGGTAGTTCCGGTACTCCTCGGCGACCAGGCCGAGGTTCCGTTCGGCCTCGAACTCGCCGATCTCGGCGAGCAGCCTGGCCTGCGCGCCGCCGGGCCTGGAGGCGTACCCCTCGGTGGTCGCGGCGCTGACGTGCTTCAGGTGCACCTTCGCGGCCAGCAGCCCGCCGGGCCGGCAGGCGATCTCCCGGGCAAGGGTGCGGCGCATCATGCTCGGGTTCACCGGGCCGTCGGGGATCGGCGCCAGGCCCAGGCGCTGCCCGGCCGGCCCGTTGACCCAGGTCCGCAGCCTGGCGTAGCGGACGGAGAAGGCGAAGGAGCCGAACACCGGCGCACCGGGCCTGGTGTCGTCGCACAGCTGCTCGGCCAGGGCGACCGCGCGGTCGACCTGTTCGACCACGACCCACTCGTCGTCGAGGCCGCCCAGGCCCTGACCCTTGATCAGTTTTCCGGCCAGCCGGTAGCGGACCAGGCCGGGCCCGGTGGCGGTGCTGCGCCGGCAGCCGACGCGCAGTTCCTTCAGCTCGCAGCTGCGCATCCCTGTGATCATCGCCGTGATGATCAGGCAGGCGGTGTGCAGGACGCAGGCCAGGTCGCGTGCGTCCCTGCCGTCCAGCGGGACGGTCCACGGGACAAGGGCCGAGCCGTCGGCAGCGGTGACGGCAGGGGCACCGCGTGCCCACGTCCTGGCGAGGCCGACCTGGCCAAGGGCGTCGAGGATGGCGGGCCGGCCCGCGGTCGCGATGGCGGGGTCGAGCTGCCTGGCGCCGGCGGTGTTCGCCAGGGCGGTGAAACTGAGGTGCAGCAGCGGGTCGTCGGGCGCCCACCCCATGGCCAGGCGGGCCTGGATGCCCGCGTTGCCGAGGGCCGGCAAGGGCTCGCCCGCATCAAGGTGCCAGCCGAGCACGCTGTGCAGCTCATCCAGGGTGGCCCTGGTGGAGCGCCAGCAGCGGAGTTCCTGGTGCGCCAGGCGATCCTGGCGGACCATCTGCCGCAGGGCCACCACATGGGATCCCAGGGTCGCGGTCAGGTAGAACGCCGCGGCGAGCAGCGGCTGCAGGATCTGCTGGCCCAGCGGCGGCGTCTTGTTCTCGCCTCCGGAGCGGATCCCGGCGACGTGGGAGGAAGTCCGGCCCTGCCAGGGGGTGAAGTGGTCGGCGTACCGGTCGGCGGTGAACAGCTCGCCGTAGCCGGCCAGCTCGATGATCACGGCGGCGGGCACGCGCAGCGATGCGTCGTCGAGGGTGCCGATGACGGTGCCGGAGGCGTCCTTGCGGCGGCCGCGTTCGATCAGGTAGCGGTCGCAGTGGTCTTGGGTGACCTGCCCTAGCGATGCGATCTGCTGCCCGGTCAGCCAGTTCATCCAGCTGGCAGCCTCGATCAGCCGCTTCCCGCAGGTCCGCAGGGTCAGCGGGATCCGGTAGGCGCGGGGCAGCACCGCGACGAGCGGGTCGGCGGGCGCCAGCCGGGCGTAGATGTACTCCTTGGCGACCAGCCGCCGGCGCGGATCGGTGATGGTGGTGAAGTCGAGCCGGGTGTCACGCACGTCCAGGTAGGCGGCCAGGCCGGCGACGTCGCGGAAGTCCCACACGTCCTGGTCGAAACTGACGGTGCGCCCGCCGGGTACCAGGGGCAGGGCGGCGGCGGCGCACACATCCGATCCGGTGAACGGGGACCGGGCGTCTGCTCCGCCGTCGTGGCGGGCTGCGGGGCCGGGTGGGGTCATGAGGTGCTCTCCTCGGGCCGGAGCGGCAGGGCGTGGTCGTCGTCGTTGACGGTGGCCGCGGCGGCGGCCAGCAGTGGTGCGGGGTAGTGCTGCAGGATCTCGTCGAGGCGGGTCGCATAGGGGCCGAAGGTGGCCATGAACTGCGTGGTGGGCATCCCGGCCCACTGCCGGGAAAACCATGCCTTCAACCTGAGCAGGTTGCCGGCGTGCCGCGGCGCGAAGATCGCAAGCGGGCAGAGCAGGCAGACCCACGGCCGCGCCGGGCAGGGCTTTCCGGGCGGGCCGTGCAGGCCCGAGGCCGGGTCGGCGCAGGCGGCGGTGAACACGTCCTGGCCGCCGGAGACGAGCTCCGCGGCGGCCGGCTCGTCCAGGTCCAGCGCGGCGATCGTCTCGGGAAGGCCGCCGGCCAGCTCGGCCAGCTGCCCGGCGGTGACCACCCGCGGCGGCTGGGCGCGGCGGACCATGTCGCCCTGCGCCTGCTCGATGATGCCCTCCACCGCGTCCTGCTGGGCCGGCGTGGCCGCGGTCAGGTAGTGGTCGGCCTCGACTTGGGGGCTGTGGTTGGGGTCGATCAGCGACCTGGGCGAGCCGTGCCAGGCCTGGCGGTCCCGCAGCGACAAGAAGGTGGTGCGGATCCGCCGCAGGTCGGCCTCGACGCCGTGTTTCTTCCCCCAGTCACTGTGGGCTGGTGCCCCCACCGCGGTCTGCCAGCGCGTATTGCTGCGACCGCTGCAGTGCAGCCACAGCACGCCGGCCAGCCCGGCGGGCGCGTGGCGGCGGGTCAGTGCCGAATGCTCCAGCCACCGCTCGAGCAACCTCACGGCCCTGCGCGGCAGCGTCACCGACTCGGCCGCGGTGCGTCCTTTCACATAGCCGAGCAGGATCGTGGCGTCGCCGGCCCAGTCGACGTCGCCGATGTCCAGATCCGCGATCCCGTCCGGGACGACACCGCAGTAGGACCCCAGTAGCACCCGGTAGGCGTTCACCACGCCGACGCCGGGGAACAGCTCAGCGAAGGCGGTGCGGACACCGCCGTGCTGCTGGACCCACACGTCGGACATGCCCAGGTGCGCGGCGACCTGCAGGGTGCTCAGCGGGCCGCGCTGGACCAGCAGCCAGCGCAGGTTGCCGCCGTTCCACCCGGCCCGCTGCGGGTCGTGGCCGGCCGCCGCCGCCGCCAGCGCCCGCCGGTGTCCGGCGAAGGCGTCATCGACGATCCGCCGGCAGACGCCCTGCAGGCGCTCCCACTGCTGCCGGTCATACGGCTCCAGCGGATTGCCCGAGGGCCACGGGGTGAAATGCCGTCCGTCCGCCAGGGCGCGAACGCCCGGGTCCAGGCCGCCGGTGACGTCGTCGTAAGCGGCCAGCATCGCCCGCGTGGTCGACTCCTGCTGCACACCAGCCTGTATCCAGTACTCCGCCAGCACCGCCCGCGTCAAGGCACCGGCACCGCCGCGGACTCCGCGGCCGGCCATGAAGGCGGCGATGTCCCGCAGCCCGGTCAGATACGCATCCACGGTGCCCGGGGCGTTCACCATGCCGTGCGGGTGGACCTTCTGGGCAAGCCCGGTCAGCAGGGCGGCGACCAGCGCCGGATCACCGGTCCCGTCGGACAGCCACCGCTTCTGGCGGCCGTCGGTGAACTCGCATGCGATCCCCAGCGGATCGGTCAGCAGCTCCGCGGGCATCACGCACCCCCGCCGACGGCGTCGCCGGTGCCCGCGACGCTGTCCCCGGGGTCGTCGGTGCCGGTGTCGAACTCGGTGCCTGCCTCCCGGGCCGCCGCCGCCCGCGCCCCCGCCGACGCGCCGTTCGCGGCCTGCTCGTAGGCGTCGGCATAGATCCGCGTCATGTCCAGCCTGCGCAGGTACGCCTCCGTCGTCAGAGCCGATGAGTGGCCCAGCAGGTCCCGCAGCACCATCAGCGGATCGGACTTGGCCAGATACAGCGCCAGCGCCGCATCCGGCCCCGCCGCAGCGTCCGTGCCGGTGCCACCGCCGGTGGCCGCGGCCAGCCGCGCGGCCTGGACGTAGAAGCCCCCCACCAGGCGCTCCAGCGTCGCCATCGCCATCGAGTGACGCAGCCGGTGCGGATGGACCAGCGGGAACCGCGGCTCGAAACGTACCCGGATCCGCTGGGAGGTGCGGGTGAACACGCTCTCCCACGCGGTGAACGGGCCCCCGTCGGCGCGCACGGCCAGCAGGCAGCTGCCACCGCCGGGCGCGACCAGCCGTAGCCGCTCAGCGGCGCTCAGCGACGCCCACTTCACCCTGCGGCCGTTCACCCGCCCCCCGTCCGGGCCGGGATCAGTCACCAGCAGCGGCTCACCCGACCGCGCCGGCGACCACCCCGACCCGGCGGTGCTCGCCGCCCGGTCCAGGCCGATGTAGCCGTGCACCGCGTGCAGCGTGGCCGCGTCGATCCAGGTGGTCCGGTACTTGCCGCCCTTGGCCAGCGATGACGGCACCGGAAACAGCACCGGCAGGCCCGGGGGATGCGAAGCCGGCGGAGCCGGAGGCACCTCGAACACCAGCAGGAACGTGAACTCCCGGCGGCGCAGCCCCGTCGCCAGCGCCAGTCCCGCCATCGCCGCGTTGCGGGCCAGCTCCCGGCCCCGGTACCCCGCATCCGGCGTCCCGTCCGGCCTCAGCCCCGCCAGCGCGCTGAGGAACAGCGCCGCGAAGTCTGCCTCCAGGTACTTGATCGTCACATGCGGCTTCGGTGCCCGCCGCCGCGCCAGGTTCGCCTGCCGGACCTGGTCGCCGTAACGCGATATGGCCAGGGCGTAGGTGAACGGCACCGCGCCCGCCAGCCCCCCGGCGACCGCCCACTGATAGAACACCGACAAGATCGAGATGTTCTGGTTCCACGTGGTCGCGGCCCACCTGGCTTCAACCGGGCCGCTCGCCCGGTGCGCCGCATACGCGCCCAGCGCCTGCTTCAGCTCGTCGCGGGTGCCGAACAAGGCGATCCCCAGCGCGGCCAGGAAGGTCATCCAGTCCCGCAGCGCCCGCGCGTACTTCGCCCAGGTGCCCGGCGACGGCGCGCCGCTGACCGGCAGCTCCCGCAGCCACCGGTTCGCCGCCACGCTCGGCCGAGGCGCACCCGCGTCCTCCAAAATCAGATCGTCGTCGACCAGTTGCGGCATGCGGTCCGGGATAGCGGGCTCGGCCGCCACATCCCAGTCCTGCCAGCCGATCCGTGAGAAGAAAGTCAGTTGCATGAGCGGCGACCCTACGGACGCGACATGCGGCTCTGCAAGCGGCAAACGCCCAGTTCATGGCACTACCAAGGAGCCCCTGAGACACGGTAGCTAAGCAGAGAGAAGGCGGTGGGACGGGTCAGAGACCGGGCTGCGGGAAGTGAAGGCGAGCCTGGACGGCGCCGGCCCGTCGGCCGGGCCGATGCTCCGCTCGGGCAGCCCGGGCCTGGTCCGGCAGGAACTCGCCGCCTGGGCCGCCGGGAACGAGATGACCCGCGGCACCGCCCGCGCCGCCGCGCTCGCTGCCGCCCCCGCCCGGAAGGGGCGCCGCGCCGGGATGCGCGTCCAGGCCCGCGAGATCTCCCACGGCCGCACCCGCCGCGCCGTGACCGCCGCGATCCGCGCCGGGATGACCAGCTGCACGGCGCTGACCAGCGAACTCGCGAAACACCGCACCGTCATCGACCGGAACCGGCACCGGCCCCGCAAGGCCAAGTGCGCCAGCACCTTCCCCCGCGCAGGACGCGCGGACACCGCCACCCGGATCGCCCCTGCCGTCATCACCCTCGCGAACACCCCAGCCTGACCAGCGCAAACACCGGAAACCGTCCCAGGACACCAGCCGCCGGCCAGTGGAACCGGCCGTCACCCGGCACGACACGCCGGCCGTCGGCATGCCCGCGACCAGGAACTACCCACCGTCACCAAAACCGGGAACCTCGCATTAACACCCAAACGCCTAAACCCCATGGCATTGGGTCTGCCGCCCCGACCTGTATCTTGCCGCGGGTCCGGCCCCGCGTACCTGATTTCATCACCATCTAGATGACTCTCTTTCCGGGAAGATCCAGCGCTGTCACGCTCTACTATCCCAGCAGGGAGCCACGATCTTAGGAACCT
>JGI26339J46600_10000772_pt1 | contig 10606 bp, 7 predicted proteins | sample BogFormECP12_OM1_FD_46600 | JGI IMG/M metagenome (IMG submission 46600) | reverse complement strand
CTGGCCCATGTGTTCGCTGACGGTACTAACGTAGTGCCCAGTTCAACGTACTTCTATAGCGGAAGTCAGTATACCGAATACACCTGGACGGTAACCGTACCAGCCAACCAGACCGTGATCCTGATGCATTTCGCAGTGCAGGCGCCTGACGATGCAACGGCCACGAACGAAGCGCAGGCCTTGGTGGGCCTGACTGATCCGGATGCGCTTGACGGCATTAGCAGTGCGGAGAAAGCCGAGATTTTGAACTTCAGCGTTTCCCATTAAGAATTCGACGGGGCCTTTGAAGGGTGAGATCATGAAACTAGTCTCTCGAGTCCTGTTGCTCACTGTAGTCGGGTCGCTGGGCTTGCCAGGGATCGCTCAGCAGCAGCCCGGGCACAGCGTGCCCACGCCTATGCCCGAGTTTCAGCTCCTGGGTTTGGACGGGAGCACCGTCGACAGCCAGAAACTCCCGGCTCTCAAGAAATGGCTGTTGATTTACGTAAGGCCTAACTGCCCTTCTTGCGATAAGGTCTTGAAGTTGGTACAACAGGACCAGTATCCTGGTTTGCCCTCCATGATGACGGTTGTGGTGGGTGGCGTCACTCCCGACAAGGTCCAAAACATGATGAAGGGTTACCCCAATCTTGCGGGCGCGTCCTGGTATGCCGATCCTCAGAAGGCCGCCTCCGAGGCATTGAAGCTCTCGGGCACCCCAGTAATCATCGGGGTCCGGGGAAGCACCTTGGCCTGGCACATGATGGGGATGATCTTTCCCGATCCTCAAAAGATGACTTCCCTTCTTATCTCGTGGTGCAAGTGACTTATTCTCTTGATTTGAGGGTCGATCTGTCGCGTCGCGAATTACTTAAGGCTTGTCTTGCGGCCGGCGCCGCCGCCGGATTCGACCGCGCCGCACGCCTTTTCGCGGGCGAAGCCGTCCCGCCAGTTCACTATCTGGATGTCACGCGCCAGGCTGGCCTTGACTTTGTGCATTACACCGGTGCTTTTGGCAAGAAGTTGCTGCCCGAGACCATGGGAGCGGGCTGCGCTTTCCTGGACTACGATAATGACGGGAGCCCGGACATTTTCCTGGTGAACGGAATGGATCTTCCCGGCCACCAGAGGCAGCACAGCACCTTAAAACTCTATCGCAATGATGGCCACGGTCATTTCACGGACGTAACCGCCAAGGTCGGACTCGACGTGGAAATATACGGCATGGGCGTGGCCGTGGGGGACTACAACAACGACGGCTGGGAGGATGTGTACGTCACGGGCCTGGGTGAGGCTCGCCTCTTCCGCAACGATCGCGGCCGTTTTCGCGACGTGACCAACGAAGCCGGAGTAAACAACAATGGTTTCGGGACCAGCGCCGCATGGGTGGACTATGACCGGGACGGCAAACTCGATCTCGTGGTAGCGAATTACGTTACCTGGTCTGAGAAAGGCGACCTCTATTGTTCGATCGACGGCCACCACAAATCCTACTGCACGCCGGAGGCCTACCACGGAGACACTTGCCGGCTATTTCATAACCTCGGCAACGGCCGCTTCGAGGACGTTACCCGCCAAGCGGGCCTTTACGATCCCACCTCAAAATCTCTGGGCATCACCATCGTCGATTATGACCAGGACGGTTGGCCGGATATTGCCATTGCGAATGATACCCAACCGAATAAACTCTACCATAACAATCATGATGGCACTTTCTCCGAAAGGGGTACCCAAGCCGGGATCGCCTTCAGCGAGGACGGTATCGCGCGGGGCGCCATGGGCATCGCCGCCGCGGACTATGACCATTCCGGTTACGCCAGCCTGGCGATTGGCAATTTTTCCAACCAGATGATGGCGCTCTATCACAACGTCAAAAATGAACTCTTTATCGATGTGGCTCCCACCTCGGGGCTCGGCCGGGCCACGTTGCTGTCGCTTTCCTTCGGCATCTTTTTCTTTGATTATGACCTGGATGGTTCCGAAGATCTCTTCCTGGCCAACGGTCACGTCGAAACTGACATCAACCGCATCCAGCCGAAGGTTACTTACGCCCAGACGCCCTTGGTGTTTCACAACGAGGGATCGCGCGACAGGGGAATTACAAGATTCCGGGACGTAACCGCCGAGCTCGGCTTTACAGAGAAGCTCGTGGGCCGCGGTGCTGCCTGCGCGGACATCGATAACGACGGCGCCCCGGACATCCTGGTGACCACCAACGGCGGCCCGGTTCATCTTTACCAAAACAGGGGCGGAGCGCGCAACAACGCGCTGCGCGTCAAGACGGTCGGCCGGCGTTCCAACCGGAGCGGCATCGGCGCGGTTGTCCGGATTCACACTCCGCAGGGTACGAACTGGCAGATGGTCCATTCCGGGTCGAGCTATTGCTCGCAATCCGAACTCACGCTCACATTCGGCATGGGGAAGGAAGCCCAAGCCCAGGAGGTCGAGATCGTCTGGCCGAGCGGCGTTCACGACAGACTGAAGAACCTCGGGGCTAACGCCACTTATACGATCGAGGAAGGCGGGAAAATCCTGCGCGCGGTGCCTTTCCGGGAGAAAGCGTGAGGATTGGAGACTGTATGCGACTTACGCCGTGGCTGGATAGGGTTTTGGGCAAGCGGATCATCGTCACGGGCTGCCTTCTTCTCGTCGCCCAGCGCGGACGATGATCCGGCAATTGGTACGCTTTGAGTAACTCGCGAAATAATTCCCTTGACATATATCGTCAGCTATATTATCCTTCAGCTAGGCTTCTTGGAAGCGTGGGCGAGCTGGTAGCCTCGGGCGAGCGTAGCCTCCGGCACCGGCTTTTCGCCGGGCGGAAGTGGGCCCCGTTCGCCGGACGCAAGACGGGCCGCAATTTCTGGAGATAAGGAGAAGGTGACTTATGAGTGCAATGGAAGCAGAACCCGCCGCAGCGACGGCGGAAACGACCCCAGTCGAGGCGGCGGAGACCGGCGCACGGAATAACGGAGAGCCGGAAACCAATTCCAGCCCCACCCGCAAGCGGCGCCCGGCGCCCTACACGCGCTCGTTTCGCGGTTTCCTGGAGCAACTGGGGGAGAACCCGCGCGAGTTCGATCAGAGGCGCCGGAAATTGTGGGACGCTTTTAACCCGGAAGACGGCTTCGAAGAGGATTTGGTGGAAGACATGGTGGAGAACCGGTGGAAGCTGGGCCGCCTGACGCGAACGCACCAAGCCAAGTTGGTGGAAATCCGCCGGCGGACGGAACTGAAGCGGCAGCATCGTCTGGCCTCGGAAAGCCGGGCCCTGAACGGCATGGCAGAAAAATGGCTCCAGACCCAGGAGGGCTTCACCTCCTTGCCTGATTCCAAGTACAAGTTCGAAAGGACCATCGTCTTCCTGCGAGGCCTGCGGGCCACGGTGGAAATGGAGGGTTTCACCGAGTTGGGGTCGAAATGCCTGCGCGTGGTCTTCGGCGAGCACCCCGGGCTGAGCGCCAGCGAACTGGTGATGGCGTATAAGGCGGGCATTAAGACGGAGGCGGAAGGGGATGAAGAGTCACAGCAAGCGGCGCGCCGGTCGTTCCTGACCGCCCTGACGGAGGAGATTGCGGCCTATCAGAAGCTGGAAGCACTGTACCGGGAGGGCGCGATCGAGATCCCGGAGGCGACGCGGGACGCGGAGTTGTTGCCCACTGACAACGACCTCGACAAGATCCTGCGGCAGGAAAGAATGCTGGAATTGGAATACCAGCTCAAGCTGGAGCAGTGGTCGGCGTGGCGACGGGGCAAAGCGACCGGGGTTCCGGAGTTCGACTCGGGGCGGCGCGGGGCGGGCCAATTGGCGGTAGGGCGGGGGTCGCTAGGTGGATCGACGGAACGACCGCCATCGATGGGGGGACTGCGCCAGTGAGCCGCTTGATGGTTGGACTTATGGTACAACTGAGAGAATTAAGAGAGGGAGTTAACCGCCATTTCCACCACCCCTGTTTCCAATTTGGCGGGAAGCCGTTATTGCAGACAAATGGGTTATTGGGTTTGGTGTCCGTTTTCGGACACTTTTGGGGCTACCAAATCTTACCAAATTTTACCAATTCTTACCAAAAACGTGCAGCGAACGGGCACGAAGGGCGAGATAAGGGGGGTATAACGGGGGCTTTTGGGGAGCGATTTATTTAAACCGTGTCAAGTCCGGTAGCTCGTGTCAAGCTGTAATCGGCGCTCACTTCGCAATTGCGAAGGAGCCTCCAACGCAGAGACACAGAGGCACAGAGAAGAATGGGAAGCATTGGGGAGCGAGAGACATCTTCGTATCGTCTTCAGTCTCCTCTCTATGTCTCGGCGCCTCCGTGGTAATTCTCCACGCCTTCAGCCGGCCCTTTCGGGGTTCGGCGGGAGCGACCCCCAGTCCGCGAGGCCAATCTATTGATTCGACGATGGTTGATCGCCAATTCTCCAAGTCGGAGAAAACACGGCATGCTGAATCCAAAGGACTTACTAGCCGGGCGTTCTTTCCACCCCGCGAGCGTCGGACCAGATCGTTCGGGTCTCGCCGGGCCACTGAAGCGTGGCGCGGCCTATCTCTTGATTCCGCAAGGGTTGCTGGCCGAATTGTTGAAAAGAAAGGGCGAAGCCTTGCTCAATCTAAAGGACTTACTAGCCACGCTTCCCGCGAGCGTTGAATCAACCCCTTTTCGGGCCTTTCGGGTTTTGTCGAGCGACCGAAGCGTGACGAGGGCAATCTATTGATTTAGCAAGGGTTGTTGGTCGAATTGCTGTGGATAAACAGCGAAGGCCCGCTCAATCTAAAGGACTTACTAGCCATGCTTCCCGCGAGCATCGGAACACCTTTTCGGGTTTTGGTCGGGCCGGTGAAACGTGGCGCACCCAATCTACTGATTCAGCAGGGTTTGTTGTCCGAATTGCTGAGGAGAAACGGCGAAGGCTCGCTCAATCTAAAGGACTTAATAGCCATGCTCCCGCGAGCGTCGGATCAACTCATTTCGGACCTTTCGGGGTTTTGTCGAGCGACCGAGAACGTGGCGAGTGCAATCTATTGATTCCGCAATGTTTGTTGCCCAAGTTTCGGAGGAGAACGCGCGAGGGCTTGCTCAATCTAAAGGACTTGCTGACCGTGTTTCCGCCGAGCTTTGAGCGCTGGTTTGAAAACGAGCTAGTTTTTGAGGCCTCTTTGTTGTGCAGAAGCGAACCAAATTCTGCCATTTTCCGCCAAAAACGCGCAGATAGTGGCGGAAAATGAGGGTTTTTTCGCGACCCATTTTATTATGACCCGCCGCACTTGAAGGGCGGCTTGAGCGATGGGATACTGAAAGGCCGATTCAAAGTCTGGGGACGGCGACCAACGGAAGTTGAAGGGAGCATCGTGGCCAAAGAGGGTGCGGCTCGAATGAATCGACCCCTGAACTTTCTTAATCTGACCACCTTCTACCCTCCTTATAGCTTTGGGGGCGACGCCGTGCAGTTGTACCGGTTGTCGCACGCGCTGGCGGAGAGCGGCCATCACGTGGACGTGGTCCACTGCGTGGATTCCTACCACCTGCTCCACCCCGGCGAGCCCCCGGTGCCATTTGCGGAGCATCCGAACGTGGTTCGGCACGGGCTTCGCAGCGGCTACGGCTGGCTTTCGCCGCTGCTCACCCAGCAAACCGGGCGGCTGGGGCTCAAGCGCAAGAGCATCGACGAGGTGCTGCGGGCGCGTCCTTATGACGTGATCCATTTCCACAATATTTCCTTGCTGGGCCCCGAGGTCCTTTCCATCGTGCCGGAGCGCGGCGAGCCGGTGAAGATCTACACCACGCACGAGCACTGGCTCGTCTGCCCGACGCATGTGCTGTGGAAGTTCAACCGGGCNCCGTGCGAAANGCCGGAGTGCCTGCGCTGCACCCTTCAGGCCCGGCGCCCGCCCCAGGCGTGGCGCTACACCGGACTGCTGGAACGTATGGCGCGCCACGTGGACCAGTTTGTGGCGCCCAGCCGCTTTACCGCGCAGATGCACGCCGAGCGCGGNTTTGGNCAGCCNGTAGCCTACTTGCCNAACTTTATCGACCGCACGGACGGCGATTGGCAGCGCCCGGCGCCGCGTCCCCAGGAGGCGCCCTACTTCCTTTTTGTCGGCCGGCTGGAACTGATCAAGGGCNTGCAAACGCTGATCGATTTGTGGGACCGGGTGCCGGAATACGACCTGCTGGTGGCGGGTGAGGGCAGCTACGAGCCGGCTTTGCGGGCCATGGCCGCGAACCATCCGCAGCTCAAGCCCCGCATCAAGTTCCTGGGGCCGCTGGCCCAGCGGGAGCTCGGCGCGCTCTATCATCACGCCATCGCCTGCATCGTTCCCTCCATCACCTACGAGACCTTCGGCATGATCAGCGTGGAGGCGTTCGCGCGCAAAACGCCCGTCGTGGTGCGGGACCTCGGAGCCTTGCCGGAAGTGGTCCGGGACAGCGGAGGAGGATTTGTTTATCGCACCGACGAGGAACTGCTGGATGCCCTCGGCCGTCTGGCGGGCTCGCCCCAACTGCGCGCGGAGCTGGGGCAGAAGGGCTACGACGGCTTCGTTCGGTGGTGGTGCCGCGACGCTCATCTTAAGTTGTATTTTGATTGCTTGAACCGCAGCGCGCAAAAGAAGCTGGGCCGCATACCATGGCTAGACTAGTTTACTGGGCTCCAAAGTGGACCGGGAAGAGAGGAAGAAATCACCGTGCATTCACTGGAAGAGGTTATATCGCCAGATGCACCAGATGCCCGAGATTCCATCTCGCCAGGTGATCTTCTTCCCTTCCGCGTAGGTGCGGCCCTGGTAGGAGATAGGAACCTCGTAGATCCGGCATCCGGCCTTGGCGATTTTGGCGGTGACCTCGGGTTCAAACCCGAAGCGGTCCTCCCGCAGACTTATACCCTGCAGCAACTCGCGCCTGAAGGCCTTGTAGCAGGTCCACACATCCGTCAGGTTCAGATTGGTAAGTATGTTGGAAAGGGTAGTCAAGAGTCGGTTGCCGACGGAATGCCAGAAGAGCAGAACCCGGTGCGGGCCTCCCAGAAATCGCGATCCGTAAACCACGTCCGCCAGGCCGCGCTCGATGGGGTCAACCAGCCCACGGTACTCCTGGGGGTCGTACTCGAGGTCCGCATCCTGCACGATCACGATCTCTCCCCGGGCCTCCCGAAAGCCGCGGCGGAGGGCCGCGCCCTTTCCCCGGTTTCGCTCTTGGAAGAAGACGCGAACATTGTCGGCGCGCAACTCCCCACTTTGGGGAAGCCTCGGCGGGGACGGTGCGGCGTGGGCAGCCAACGCCGCCAGGATTTCCTTCGTGCCGTCCGTCGATCCATCATCGACGACGATGATCTCTTTGTCGAGATCCACGGCTTGAATGCGCAGGAGAATCTCCTCGATGGTCGCCCGTTCGTTATACACCGGTACGACAATGGAAATCCTCGGACCATTTCCCCGGCTCATAACGACGCCCTGTTCTTCTGCCCTATGGCCAGAAGATTTTGTCCCAGAGGTGGTTCCCATAGCCGCTCCACGCGGGAGAGCCAGGGAATTACGAGGCGATCGTACAGCTTGACGCCGGCCGGCCGAATCGTTTTCCGCCGCAGCACTCTTCCCAGTAAGAACCACAATGCCACGCCGGGCAGGTTGAAGTACCGGATCTCCTCCACCCGAAAACCCGCATGCTCCATCTTCGATTGGAGCTCGCGCTTGGTGTGACGACGATAATGTTCAAACTCCTTGTCCACGGTGCCGTAAAGAATCGGGAGTGCCGGTGTAAAGAGCAGGACTCGACCTCCGGGGATCAGAACCTCATGGATCAGCCGCAGCATCTCCTGGTCGTTCTCGGCGTGCTCCAAGACGTTGACGGAGACCACAGAACCAGCACGGATCGAAGAGGCGAAATCCCGCAGNTACCCTTTCCTGACGTCCACTCGGGAATCGTCTTTGAACTCACGCTCCAGGANAGGAAACAGGTTGTCCGCCGGTTCGATGAGCGTGATCTTACGCAGGCTGGTGCTGCTCANGAGGAACTTGGCGAAGGTTCCGATTCCCGCTCCCACCTCGATGGCGGAACTGCCAAGGTAGGGCAGNAAATAAGTCAAGATCCANGCATAGTAGTTGCGGGCTTCGGCCAATGCGTCGAGTTCGGTGCCGGAGTATGAGAATGGGGTATTGACTGGCATTGTGGATTGCCCCACCCGGTTGGTCCGCGAACCTTTCAGTTCTCTGCTTTGCAGGAACGAAACCGTAGACCAGCGCCCAGCCGGTGGATTCTCCAGCGGCCGCGTCTACTCTACCGAACCAGTTGGTAACTGACGAAGGCTAGCCGGCTACTGTCAGGCGACCACGACGGAACGTTAATGGTGCCCTGCCCTCCGAACAGCTTGGCCAGCACGGTGATCTTCTTGTCGCCGAGCGACATCAGTCGCAGCGTCACGTCCTGGTTTTCAGGATGGCCCTTGACGGTCTTATCGTAACTGAGGAAGACCATCCACCGTCCATCCGGCGAGAGATGGGGAAACCAGTTGTTGAAGTCATCCGAGAATACTTGTTCCTGGTCGCTGCCGTCGGGGTGCATCCTCCAGATCTGCATGATTCCGGTGCGTTCGGAGTTGAAGTAAATGTACTTCCCGTCGGGCGAGTATTCCGGTCCGTCGTCGAGCCCCTCGGCGGTGGTGAGCCGCGTTTCTTCGCCTCCGGCGGCCGGAATCGTGTAGATGTCGAAGTTGCCGTTTCGTTCGCCCACGAAGGCGAGGGTCGTCCCGTCCGGCGACCATCCGTGCCAGTAGGAAGGCGACCGCTGGGTTATCCGCCGCGGCGTCCCGCCCGCGATCGGCACGATGTAAACCAGGGAACGGTGCTCTTCCTGCGAATTGTCGCTGAGGGCGAGCAGCGTCCCATCAGGCGAGATGCCGTGGTCGTTGTTGCAGCGAACCGCGAAGCCGGTATCGATGGTTTCCGGCGCGCCGCCCCCGAGCAGCAGGCGTTCGAGATGTCCGTTGCGGTTGAAGATGAGCCCGGCGCCGTCGCGAGTCCAGTTGGGCGCTTCGAATCGCCCCGGCGCCTCGTAGACCACGCGCCGGTCGCCGGAGGCGATGGGCACAACCTCCAGCGTACTGTAGAGAGCGACTTGCCCACGCGCAGCCGGAGCCGGCGTCGTCAGATCAACCTGGGAGAAGACTGCCGTCTCTACCTTATCCTTGTCATGTGCGCAGACGCCGATGCCAACGTAGAACGGCCCCACCATCGGGATGCGAGGCGATCCGCCGGCCATCCGGACCTCGCCGCCGTCGGCGGCCAGCGATATAAAGAAATAGTCACCCCGCCTCTCGATGCGCAGCCGCTTGGGGGCAGAGATACTCGACTGGACCTCCCGCGTTGTGGCTCCCTTTTCGTGGCGAAATTGCAGCGAAGTGAGCCCGTTGCCGTGCAGGACCACGTCGGCATAGGCGGAATCCGCATCGAGGCTCTGGCGCATCATCAGGACGGCCTTGCGGTGCTCGTTTCCGCCTTGGCCCGGGAACGAAATGTCCGCCGTCAGCGCAACATCACCCGAGACTTTCTTCCAGACGAATTGGAAAGCATCCGCCGCGAACCACATGTTCTCGCCGCTGCCTTTGATGGTGTACTTCCCTTGCGCGGCGTCGTACTCAACCGATCCGGGGTGAAGCACCGTGCCGATGTCGCCGTGATTCTCGAAGGGTCCGATCGGCGCCGGGGCGGCCTGCGCCAACAGGCGCCTTGGCGCAGCGCCCAGCAGCACGGACGCACAGGTCAGGGCGGACAGATAGATGGGCAGATAGACGTGCGGATACCGAGGCTTTCTCTTGTTCATGGCACCGCCTCACATTTCGAGACTGAAACCCCTTGCGCGATCAAGCGTAGCGCAATCGGTTCCGATTGTCACTCGTGCCGCCGTGACCGCCACCTGTTAAGAGAACATTCGCGGCGGTCACTTGGCTCTTGCGCGGCGGACAGAAACCTGTATAGTTGCGAACAAGCAGGAATTTTTTGCGAGCGGACTTCCTTAAGGAGGGCGAGAGAAAAAGAATTGACCACATCAGCGGTTTCCGCCCGGCTTCCAGCGCAGACACACCCTCAGAGCGCAAAGAGTATCGTCAAGCTGACGTTCTGGCCCCTCGTCGCCGCCACGTTCTTCATGGTGTCGGGCGGGACTTACGGCACCGAAGATGTCGTCCACGGCGCCGGCTACGGACGCGCCATTCTGATCCTGCTACTGACCCCGGTGTTCTGGAGCCTGCCGACGGCGTTTATGATCGGCGAACTGGCTAGCGCTCTGCCTGCGGAGGGCGGGTACTACGCGTGGGTGCGGCGGGGACTAGGCAATTTCTGGGGCTTTCAGGAAGCCTGGCTCTCGCTCGTCGCCAGCATCTTTGACATGGCCATTTACCCGACGCTGTTTGTCGCTTATCTGACGCGGCTGGTACCGTGGTTTGGGGTGGGACACCGCGGGGTGATGGTGGCGCTCGGTGTAGTGGTGGTCTGCTCCGCGCTCAACCTGGCGGGGATCCACGCCGTGGGCCTCACCTCCCTGTGGCTCTTTTTCCTTCTGTCGGCGCCGTTCGCGCTGATCGTAGTCCTGGCGCCGTTCGAAGCCGGTTCCCTGGCTCACACCCACACCGCGCCCGT
>JGI26339J46600_10000769_pt1 | contig 10620 bp, 10 predicted proteins | sample BogFormECP12_OM1_FD_46600 | JGI IMG/M metagenome (IMG submission 46600) | reverse complement strand
CGAATTCATTAATCCACGGGATAGAATGCCATGGACAAAAAATAGTTTAAGGTTGTAGAAAATATCTTATAATAAGGTTAAAGATGAAATACGCTCAATGCATAACACATGCACTTGTTTCAGATACCAATCATTGCCAAATTTGTGTAAGAATTATTTCTCGATGCAATATTGGTTTCCAGGCATTGTAATTGAATAGTGGGTAATTCAGGCAGATCAAAAATCTCTTTTTTACTTAGGCAATTCATATTTAACCGTTTTCAATTTCTGAAGAACGTTGCCGGGAATTTCTTTCAATTTCTTCTCTGTCGTGTGAAATTCAATTTTCATTTTCAAGGAATAAGCTATTGCCATGCAATCAATATATGAAAGCGTGGTTCGATGTTGGCATTTCAATAAACCTGCTGTAAAAAGAAGGGATCTATCGGGATCGACGATTTCGATGTAATAATCTTTTAGCAAGGAGCTTACTAAACTTCTTGCTTGATCTTGACCATAAACCTTGCATATTTGATAGAAAATTTCACTGACTACGGGGGAGATCAAATGACCGGTCAAGTCACCTTTCTTGATCTTTGCCATCAATTCTGAAACTCGTGGTGTACAATCTTCGGAAAAAAAGATCGAGTAAATGCCAGTATCGATGCAGATTACATTCTTCACTTTTCCAGTTCCAACTCCATCGCACGAGTTTCATCTTCAACTTTTGCAAATTCTGCATATTTATGAGATCTTGATTTTTCTATATCAACTAAAGGAATGATGACCAAGTTTCCATCGATTTCCATGACAGTTACCCTTGATCCCTCGTGTAAATCAAACCTTTCGCGCAAGGCGGACGGAATGGTTATCATTCCTTTCCGATTTACTATAGATGGTTTACTTTTTACCATTGCATCATCTAAAGCCCGAATTTTACATATATATAAGTAAGAATAGGATAGACGAATTTAAAGTCAGATATTCTAATTATAGAAAAGGACATCCATTTTTCATTATTGACCATTCGATTTTTCATCATTCAATATCGATCTTAAAATATTTACAAGCATCTTATTCGAAAGAAACTAATTGCTGCAGAAAATAGTACGAGTGATAACAATGACCGAAGAATATCTCTTGCCATTACATTCAAAAGAAGGCTGGTTCGTGGACGGCCATGGTCGCGTCGTTATCTTGCGCGGCGTGAATCTTGGTGGCGATTGCAAGGTGCCGTACACGCCGGATGGGCGCACACACATCCCGACAGATTTTTCCGACCATAAAGATGTCTCGTTCATCGGGCGGCCATTTCCACTCGATGACGCACAAATTCATTTTGAACGTTTGAAAGCATGGGGATTTAATACATTTCGTCTATTGACGACATGGGAAGCTGTTGAGCATTCAGGTCCGGGTGAACTTGACTTGGCTTACCTTGATTACTATACCAGGCTCTGCGAGATGGCCCGGGATCACGGGTTCTACGTGTTTGTCGATTTTCACCAGGACGTTTGGAGCAGGATGACCGGCGGTGATGGGGCGCCTGGCTGGCTCTTCGAGAAAATCGGTATCGATTATTCCAAGCTCAGCAAGGCGGAGGCTGCGCTAGTCATGCAGCATGCCTACGATTTTAACGATCCGAGACCTCGGCAAGAGGACAAGTATCCAACCATGTGCTGGGGGCAAAATGCAAAGTATCCTGGCAATGGCATCATGTGGACGCTGTTCTTTGCCGGGCGGGATTTTGCTCCCGAGTTCACGATCGATGGCGAGAATGTGCAGGACTATATGCAAAGCCACTATCTCGAGTGCCAGCGGGCTGTCGCTGAACGCGTGAAGGATCTCCCGAACGTCATGGGATTCGATTCGCTGAACGAGCCGTCATCCGGCTGGGTCGGCATCGCCATGGACGACCGCCATCTCAAGGCCACGAAAAATGATCCTGCATTGCCAGGTATCGGGTGGTCGCCTATCGATGGATTGTACGCCGCGAGCGGCCATGCCGTGACGATTCCTTTTCTCGAGCTTCGCATTGCCAAGCTCGGCATCGTTCCAGTGAGGAACGTCATTGTTAACAAGGACAAGGTTTCGGTATGGCTGGAAGGAAAAATTGATCCGTTTCAAGCAGCGGGCGCGTGGCGGCTCAAGGACGATGAAACGCCAGAGATTTTGCGAAATGATTTTTTCCAGGTCGTGAATGGGCGGAAAGTCAACTTCACGAACGATTACATGGTACCGTTCATCACCAAGGTCGCAGACACCATCCAGGCAGTCAATCCGGATTGGATGATCTTCGGGGAAAAGGATGCAAAGGAAACGGTGTTCGATCCTGCCTTTCCGGCATCAATGTCCCGGAACTTTGTCAACGCATCTCATTGGTACGACAATGCCTTGTCGGGAACGAAGACGGTGCGCAAGATCACGCTGGACGTCGTGAATATCAAGGTCGTGGTTGGAAAACGTGGGATCCAAAAGATGTATGCGAAGTACCTTGGAGATATCAAGAATGCAGCTGCACGGGTGAATGGGGGGTCACCGACATTGATCGGTGAATTCGGGATAGTTTATGACCTCAATGGTGGCAAGGCATACGATAAATGGCGTGCGGGTGACCATTCCGACAAGATCTGGAAGGATCATGACTGGACGCTGGACATGATGTACAATGCCATGGACCAGCACCTCCTGAGTTGCACCCAATGGAATTACACGGCGTCGAACAAAAACGACTTGCGTGTTGGTGATGGCTGGAATCAAGAGGATTGCAGCATATACAGCGACGATCAACGCGATGATCCAGGCAACATCAATAGCGGTGGCCGTGCGATGTTGGGTTGCGTGAGGCCTTTCGCGCAATGCATTCAAGGTACCCCACTACAGATGAGTTTTGACATGAAACGGGGCGTGTTCATCTTGCGATTCAAGGCGGACTCTTCGATCACGGCTCCGACCGTGATTTGCGCCCCGTGGATTCAATTTCAAGTTGGATGCGACATCGACGCCCCCGGTCTTGAAGTGGCTGAGGATCAAGCTTTGAAACGGATCTCGTTTCTCGCGAAGGAAAACCGGGAATACACGATCCGGATTAGCAGGTCACGCTGAACCGATCAAGGTCGCTTACCACGTAGCAGCGTGACGATCGAGTAACCAGGTTCCACGCTGTTGATGGCAATGCTGTCGAGCTCCCGTTCAAGATTACCAGATTCGCGTGCTAAAGAAGATACCGGTGATGGCGCAGCAAGTTTATCCCGCGTCACGTCCTCGGGCTTGATCGTGATGCGCTTTTTTTCTCCTTGCTTCTCGCCTTTCTGGAACGTGGGCAATTGTTGCTTGATGCGGTCGATGTCCTTCTTGATGGACTCGTTCAAGATGTCCATGAGCATGGGCCGAGCCTCCTTGGACACTCGCATGCCACTCTCGTTAATCACTTGCTTGACGAGCGTGGGCTTGATGAAATCGGGTTTTTCGGGATCCTTCGGTTTAGGCTTTTTCTTGGGCTTTTCCTTGAGCTTCACCTCCTCCGGATTTGACGCATCGGCTTTCAGGCCCAGTTCCGGCAATCCCTCCTCGATGGACGTGATGATATCCTGATACGTGGTCGTGAAATCGGAAAGAAAATCGTCCACGAGGCTTTGCAGCTCTTCCCGCAAATCGGTGCTCGATTCCTTGTCGATTCTTGAGGATAGTTGCTCGATCTTGGTCAAGAACTGCGATCGCAAGGATTCTTGCGCGGCTTTCAGGTTTTGGCTGAGTTTCTTGATTAATGGTTCTACCGCCATGCTTGCATCGGTCAATCACTTTACACCAGCCCTATTAAAACGTGGTATTAACGTCGCAATCGTGCAAGGTCACCATTACCATGATATAAACCGGGGTCATGTTAATATTAGGTAATCATCATCACCCGGGATGGAGAATGGCTCGATTCAAGGCGGTGCTTTTTGACCTCGGCGGCACCCTGGTTGAATATTACAAGAGTTCAGAGTTCCAGGATATTCTCGAGCGAGCCATGAATGATATCCAGCAATTCTTGTTCGAAAAGATGGCTACCACGTATGAACAAGATGCACTATGGAAAAGGGTTGAGGAGGAAAACCGGGAGGCTGGTGATTTCCGCGTACGACCCATGGAAGATCGGCTCGTGAACATCTTCGAGCTGCAAGATTTTGCGAAGGAATCGGCATTCATCACGAAATTGTGCACCATCTTCATGAAACACATCTTCGAGCGCGGCAACGTGTATCCAGACACGACACAAACGCTCGAAGAAATCAAGAGCAGGGGCTTGAAGATCGGCCTGGTGTCCAACACGCCGTGGGGTTCGCCCGCCATTCTCTGGCGGGAAGAACTTGGACGGCTCCGCATCTTGAAACATTTCGATGTCACCGTGTTTTGCAGGGACGTAGGATGGCGAAAGCCCGCGAGCCAAGTGTTTACCCGCGCGCTTTCCATGTTAAGGATGGACGCAAAGGATTGTGTTTTCGTCGGCGACGATCCCCGGTGGGACGTGAGCGGGCCTCGTGCCGTTGGCATGGACGCCGTCCTTATCGATCGCTCAGGGGGATCGCATGGAAATCCTGCCATCTCGAACCTTCAAGAGCTGCTTGAAATGCTCTGATTGACCTCATGGAATTTGCGTCAAAGCTTTATACGCCACGATCCAGCCTTGGCTTATCATTAATACGGATGCTGCCAGATGTTTAAAATGCCGAAGTTACTTACTCGATTTGGTAGGTAAATAAACGCATTTAGAGAATAATTAACATCATTTCAAAGGTTTTTGCGCTTGCCGTTGTTGGAAATCGTTTTGATATTGGTAGCTAGCATGATCCTTTTAATGGTGGTAATTTACCTCACGGTGCGTTCTTTAAAGACAAGAAATTACCAGGTTCTGCTTCTTGCTGCGAGTTTTTTGGTAGAATTGATAATACAATTCATAGAGCCACTCGAACAGAAATATATACTCCGTGGTTTCTTGGATTATGACTATATATTGTTTATTTTACTTTTCACGAAATACGCGTATCATCAGAAACAGAAAAGCCATTTTTCCGTCATGTTCATGATAACTATGGCGCTTCGCGTGGTGGAAGGTATCCTGGTCGTCGTGTTTCAATTCGACATACCGAATACCTATGCATTGGTAGGGTTTAATCTTGCCATCTACTGGGTCTATCTCGCGTGCGGGGGGCTAATGACCTGGATTGCCTATGGCTGGCTCGTGCATAGCGCGTTGATTACCTTCATGAAAAGTAAAAATGTGCAATCGGTGCCTGCGTGGTTCAAGTTTCGAAACAAGTGGGTCGCGATAGGATTTTCGGTATTCCTTGTTCTTCCGGTATTGTGGTTCTCGCTTCCGACCGATGGATCTGGATACGGAGAGTTAATTCCCAACCAGAATGGAATGTTGCCGTTACCAGCTATCCTTGGAATTGCCATAGCTATTCCACTTTTCGCATCTTTGATCTTCAACGCCATCGCCTGGATTACCCCCCAATTCATCATCAACCGGTTTAACTCGGTGTCGAAAGGCGCAAGAGATGCCCAAAAACGCGAGCTTGCTGACATTGTTAGTTCGGAGAAGGCATTGGACATCACGGCTTCGGAAAAAATTCTCAACCAGCGAGGCATCATCGATCTCGTGAGTTACCTCGGGGATTTTCTCGCGAATATTATCGATAAACCACCGAATGCAGCCAAGGGGCTCATTTTCTTCTCGATACAATCCCAGCTCGGCGAGGACGCTGTTCATGTCATGAAATTGAAACAAATCATGGAAGTCATCAATGGTGCCCTCAAGGACAGGCTGGAAATAATGCAAGGTAAAAGCGCGGACGAGATAGTGAAACAGCTCAACAAAAAGATTATCGATGAACAATCCATTTTAATGATGCTGGCAATCTAAGGATAACAACGTTGCAAAATCTCGATCGCACGATCATGCCTTGATCACACCGATGGTTAGGAGCAAATTAGCGAACCGTCGCTGCTCGCCCGTCGCGATGACGAGGGTTGTTTCCGGTTCCTTCACTTTCTCGTAGAATTCCAAGCGCGGATAACTGGTCATTGGCACGTCGGCGGGCAAGATCTTCTGGAACTCGTCATGAATTGCTTGTTTTACTCCATCCGGTGGCACCATGACCTCCGCTGCTTCGATGGGAATTGCCGAGACCAAGGCAGTCAAGACGTCGGTTACCTTGGGAATGCCGGGCATCAAGTTCAAGAATACCATGAATGCGGCAGGGGGAGCGCCCGAGAGAAATGGATAATTGCCATCAGCGATGAGCACCTTCGATCCGTGTCCCGACATGCCGAGAACACGCAAGATTTCCGGGTGCAAGAGCTTTCCTTTCAACATGTCCGATCATTTTCCTTAGTTTGGAAGATTCCATGACATGTTAGGGGGAGGCATGCGAAAAGCGTTTTGCATCGATATTGTAATTGGTAGTTAATACCTTCCACTCCAATCGATATTCATGAATGATGAACTGTTTGTCTTTCGATCCACGGCAGGAAATCCAGAAAAAAAACGTGCATTTATTGGCAATGGTTATTTCGGCGCCGATATATCGAGTAACTTCGGTCAAGGATTCGGTACATGCGAGAACAAGGCTCCTTTTCCTACAACATATCTTGGTGGCGTGTACACATTAGCTTATGGAGCTTATGGCGATAAAGCGGTTCCAAAAGCATTGTTTAATGCAATGAATGCATATTGCATCATTCCTGCTGCGCAAAGTCTCGATCAAGAACCGGGCTATATGGAAGACTTCTGCCAAGAAATGGACATGAAAAAAGCGCTCGTGACGACGAAAGGCACGTGGCATGGTTACGCGATCGAAACGATGGCCTTTGCTAGCCGCCAGCGCCCTAACTTAGGCATCGTGAAAATACACTGTTCCAGCGCAGGCCAGGATCATCACGAATTCTTATACCTCGTCCGGAAAGATCCCCGGACGCGCTACGAAACTTTTACCTTCCTTGACGAGGGAAAGCTTGCCATGTTTGATGGGTCGATCATCGAGGACAAGAAGCAATTTGATGATAGGGGATTGTATCGAATCATCCAAGCTACCACAATGCAAATCATCGCCGACGATGGCACGGAGCTGCCGTTCGAAACCACCTGGGAATCCAAGGATTCGGAAGACATCAATTTCGATGGCGAAGCCACGTTCACCGAACATATCTCGATTGATACCGGCACGTCATTTTCCATCATCTTGTATTTTGGTATCTACAAGGAAACCGATACGGGAGGTGACTTGCTGGATCATGCCAGGGATAGCATCGGCCAAGCAATGCAATATGGCTTCGAGATGCTCTTCGAGGAACATTGCCGCGCGTGGCAAGACGAGATCTGGTCGCGGGTTATCGAAGTCCCCGGCGATGAACTCCTCCAGCGGCGCATCATCGCGGCAATGTACGCCATCGGCTGTTCTCTCAAGCAAGGCATCAACAATTCCGCAGGACCAAATGGCTTGAATGGCGACGGCTGGGTCGGTCACGTTTTTTGGGACGCAGACTTGTGGGTAAATCTTGGCACGCTCATGTGGGCGCCAGAACTGTCGCGTTGCCTCACCGAGTTCCGCCATGGCTTGGTGGACGGGGCCCGGAAAAACCGAGAAAGTTACGTGCAGGAGTATGGAATCAGCGGTGTCACGAGTGGCATCAAGTTCGCGTGGGAATCGACAACGTCAGGCCTCGAGCGGGCGCCGAAGGGCTGGGGCGCGCAAGAGCACGTAACGTGCGACGTCATTTTCGGGCAGTATTTATACGTCACCGCGACGGGCGATGAAGATTACCTGAGAACCATTGCATTCCCCCTCGTGCAAGAGGCGTGCGAATACCTAGCCCAGCGCGTGGTAAAAGGTGACGATGGCAAGTACCATTTTTTGGAAGTGGTTCCCGCGGATGAATTCGTGTTTCCGAATCACTGCGACGACGATGCATTCACCAACCTGTACACGGGTATTTGTATTGGCATCGGCATGGCATGGTGCGATCGTTTCGGGATAGCCTATCCTCCCGAATGGCAAGATATCCGGGATAACATGTTCTACAATTTCGACGATGACCAGCAACTCGTGATCGAGTACACGGGTTATCATGGCCAAACTATTAAACAGGCAGACGTTGATTTACTGACATTCCCGCTCGAATATCCCCTACCCGATGATGTCAAGCGAAATAACATGCTATATTACTTCGACAAGTTACCCAAGGAACACATCATGATGAGCTCGTCTATATTTTCAACCATCGCATGCGAGCTGGGAATAGGCGACAAGGCGTGGGAGTATTTCTCCGACTTGTTTGCGCACTTCCACGAGGACCTGTTCTTCATCGCGAGCGAATCCCCGGCCAATGAATGCTGGCCGTTCATCACGGGATTGGGCGGTTTTCTTGCCAACCTGGTTTATGGGTTTGGTGGCATTCGCCTGCGCGACGATGGATTGCTGATCTGCCCCTTCCTTCCTGCCAACATTCCCGAAATCGTGTTCAACGCGATCAAGTTCCGAGGTATTACCATGTGTTTTCGCGTCTTCGATCAAGGGACGAAATTTTCGCTTCACGCGAATGCAGATTGCTCTATGATGCTGCATTTTCGTCAAGGCAAGGAATTCTCATGCTTGACAGGGGAACTTGGCGAAGCTCGAGTTGCTCCAGCCCGGAAAGAGTCATGTTACGAGGTGTTCTTGCCAGAAAATAAGGAAATGATTTTCGAGTTAAACGAATAAAAAATATCCTATTTTTCAACCAATACTTTTTTCCTGATCTCGAAATGCTTGTTATGAAAAGAACTCTTCATTGAAAAAAGAAAAAAGGGTTTGTTAATCATGCCAATCCACTTCTCCGATGCATGTTGTTCAGGCCGATGCTGAAAAAAACGCATTTACCCCCACGCTAAAAGCGTTGCCTTGATTAACGACAGCTAGGGAATGGGCGGAAAACCATGACATGTACGGCTCGAATATCAAGAACTGCTAACAATCATCATTTTTTGATAACCGTTCAGTCATGGCATTGCTGGTAGTAGAGCGCGTCATCGTCCTCGAAGGCAACTTTGCATTCCTTCGAGCAAAAATAGACGGTGCCCGACTCGCAACCATCAAACTTGATTGCACGGTTACTCACTTCAACGGGTTTCTTGCAGATTGGATCGACAGCCATCATGTTTTTTCACCATTATTCGAATTTCTGTCATGAAGTGTGTTATTCTATAATCTAAGACGAATCTCTTGATTTTCAACCCAATGGTCGAAAAAAGATCATGAATATCCACACTCCCAAAGAACATGAATATTCAAACCTCTTATCCGAAACATGTTATTTAAGTGTTGTGTTAGTTTTAGAAAATAATAACCCTGGAAAGCATAATTATTAATTCGAAAAATCGTTTTTCGTTTACGAAATGGGATCATCATTTCGCGAGAATACCTTGAATTCATCCAGAAGCAAGGTTTACAAAAAAGGAAGACGGATAATGCCACTTCATAGCATATCAAGTCGTCTTCGAGCCATTGAACATGCCAGAACGGACATCGAGCATCCTTGATCAAGAAACGAGGGGATGAACCTCGATCATTTCGTGCTCAAGGACTAGTCATATCTTGCTAGAAAAAATGCGACCATGGCTTGGTTCGATCGTGAGTACCACGAGCCATAACGGGTGGAATGGCCAAAGAGGATTAGTAGACACCCATTTTTTTCGCGGCATCCACGAAACATTTCACGTTCTGGAGAGGCATTGTCGCGTTCACGACCGATGATGGCCCGATCATGAAATGACGATTGTCCTTCAACGAGTCCATCAAGGCGCCAACGTGTGCCTCGATCGAGTCTTGCGTGCCGAACGGGAGCACCTCGTTCATATCACCAAAACCGATGACGATGAAATCGGGAAAGTGATCGTTGATGTTTGCAGGGTCACAACCCCCTTCCCACCCTTGCAGGCCCCGGAAACCTACATCTTGAAACGATGGGATCATGCTCGTCGCGTCGCCGTCCGTGTGGATCAGCGGCACGATGCCTGCATCGCTCGCCATTCCAAGGATCTCCTTGTAATGGGGACCGTAATCGGATTCGAATCGCTCGGGAGGTATCATTGGGCGGCCTTTATAGGCAATGTCGTCGGCAATGAACACCGCGCCTGCCTTGCTACCGCCACCCGCGATCAGCCCCTCGATCTCGATTTTAAGAATCTCCGCGCGGAATCGGATGAGTTCACGGTAGAATCTCGTGTTTTTCTTGTAATTGATAGCAAACTCCTTGTATCCCATGGCGAGGATGACGCGGCTGAAAATGCCCCCGGTTTTTGGCACCATAAACATTCGGGGAGCGATGGTTTCCTGGTACTCTATCACCTGGCGCATAGCACGTGAATCCTTGATCGGCTTGAGAGTAGCCCAAATCGTGTCAAGAATTTCTTGAGACGTGAGCAATCCATTCTTGTAATATCGTGTATCAGGATAGTACTCGCGGCCTTCCGTGTTGACGATGTGCTTCTTTCCTTGTGCATCGATGATTTCGGTGGGTTCGTATGTATAGCAACTTGGAATATCACCGAAAATTCCATCGAAGCCAAGAACCATGGCTGCATCTACAGTAGGATAATTCGTGTAATCAAGGCTTTCA
>JGI26339J46600_10000768_pt1 | contig 10628 bp, 7 predicted proteins | sample BogFormECP12_OM1_FD_46600 | JGI IMG/M metagenome (IMG submission 46600) | reverse complement strand
ACGCCGATGCCTGCGTTAGCGTGGCGGCGGATCTGGCCGGCAACTACCACTCGGCTTGCGAGCAGATTCGGAACCTCGGTCTCTCCGGATCGGTGCTGGAAAAGCTGGCGCGACTGCTGCTCGACTGCGCCAGTGACGGTGAGCCTGCGGGAAAAGGGGTCCGGGTGAAAATGCGGTTGACGCACGAAGAGATTGCCCAGACCATTGGCACCACGCGAGAGACCGTGACACGCGCCCTGGCGGAATTCAGGCACCGACGGTACGCCGATCTGCATGGCTCATTGCTGCTGATCCAGAACCGCGAAGCGCTGGGAAGCTTTCTGCGGGCATAGGTCCGATCCGACTCACTGCCATAGAGTCATAGCGCCTCTCTTCGTGCGACCAAACCCTTCTTCGAGCGATGAACTGTGGCGAACTTTGCCCTCCGAAACCTCGGCAGCGGCAGGGCTGGCAGCGATCGAACAAGGGCATAGCGATTATTGCGATTTTCAACATTGACAAACACCAGCCACTGCCGATAGTGTAGCCGCGCCACTATGAGAGTCCTGGTGATCGGTTCAGGCGGGCGCGAGCACGCTCTGGCGTGGAAACTTCGGGAGAGCCAGCAGACGGATGACATTTACTGCGCTCCGGGCAACCCCGGGGTGACGCAAGAGGCCGAATGCCTGCCGGTGGACGTCTCACGCCCTCACGAGATTCTGGAACTGGCGCGGCAACTCAAGGTGGACCTGACCGTCGTGGGTCCGGAGGCGCCCCTGGTGGCCGGAGTGGTGGACGAGTTCGAGCAAGCGGGCCTCGCCATTCTGGGTCCCACGCGCGCTGCCTCCCAGCTTGAAGGCAGTAAGATCTTCTCCAAGCAGTTTATGCAGCGGCATCGAATCCCGACCGCCAGGTTCGCCATTGCCTCCGACCTCGAAAGCGCCATCAAGGCGGCAGCGGTGTTTCCCTTCCCGGTCGTCATCAAGGCAGACGGTCTGGCAGCGGGCAAAGGGGTCGTTATCGCGCGCACGCAAGAGGAAGTGGAGGAGACCCTGGAGCGCTTCATGCGGCAGAGGACGCTCGGACCTGCCGGCGAGCGGGTGGTGATCGAGGAGTGCCTGAGAGGAAAAGAACTCTCGTTCATCGTCCTCACCGATGGAAGGGGCATCCTGCCGCTCCCGCCCACCCAGGACCACAAAGCGGTCTTCGACAACGACGAGGGTCCGAATACGGGCGGCATGGGCGCTTACAGCGATGACTCCATCGTCGAAGAACGGTTGCGCGACACCATCTTCCGGCGCATAGTGGCGCCGACCCTGGCGGGCTTGGCGGCGGAGCGCACCCCTTACCGGGGCTTTCTCTATTTCGGGCTGATGTTGACCGAGGAAGGTCCCAAGGTGCTCGAGTACAACGTTCGCCTGGGTGATCCGGAGACTCAGCCCATCATGGCGCGCCTGCGCTCGGACCTGGTGGAACTGCTGCTCGCCTGTCGCGAGGGCCAGCTCGCCGTCCAGGACGCGCACTGGAGCCCGAATCCGGCTGTCTGCGTGGTGCTGGCCTCGGGTGGTTATCCCGGTCCCTACGAGGTGGGAAAGGTCATCACCGGCTGCGACGCCGCCGAATCGGCGGGCGGCGTCAAGATCTTTCACGCCGGCACCCGCATGAGCGACGATCGTCTGGTGACGGCGGGCGGACGCGTGCTCGGGGTCACCGCCATTGCCGAGGACCTCCCGGCGGCCATTCAACGAGCCTACACTGCTGTGGGGAAGATTCAGTTCGAAGGGATGCACTACCGGCGCGACATCGGGGCCAAGGGACTCGATCGCCGGCCGCCTCCTTCCGGGAACCCGCGGCCCAAGCCCCACGGTCACCAACTTCCGGGTCCGGCCGGGCCGCCAACCCCGCGCCAAGCTTAGTTGCGCTCCGCAGTTGTTTCCCCTTAAACTTGACGGTGCGTCACCTCTCCGGCTGAGCAAAGTATCGGCGTGAGTCCGTTTCTCCCTCCATGCACTGGGAGAGAGGGCTGGGGGTGAGACGGCGTCAGAGACTAAGTGTCACCGGGCACCCGCATCAGCTTGCGGAGCGAATCTCGGGCCGGAGCAAACGCAACGTGTCCGGCCACAAGTCCAACAAGGAGCATTGAACCATGTCCGATCGACCGATGGTGGGAATCGTAATGGGAAGTGACACCGACCTTCCCGTGATGACCGAAACCGCCGCAACGCTGAAGAAGTTCGGCGTGCCCTTTGAGGTGGAAATCACTTCGGCGCATCGCTCGCCCGCCCGGACCTCCGAATACGCGCGTTCGGCCATCGAGCGCGGGCTCAAGGTGATCATCGTCGGCGCCGGGGGCGCGTCGCACCTGGCAGGCATCATCGCCGCTGAGACCACCTTGCCGGTGATCGGCGTGCCCATGGCCACCACCACCCTGGTGGGTCTCGACGCCCTGCTCTCCACCGTGCAGATGCCGGGTGGCGTGCCGGTGGCCTGCACGGCGATCGGCAAACCGGGCGCCATCAACGCTGCCATCTTCGCCGCCGAGATCATTGCCCTCTCCAACCCGGAGCTGGCGCGCCGGCTGCTGGAACATAAGGAACAGCTCGCCCGCTCGGTGGCCGAAAAGTCCGAGAAGGTGAAGCGCGAGTTTCAGGTGTGAGTTAGCAATAGGCTAGTTAACGGCGGGCAAATGGAGTGGAGCGAATCTGCACCTACATCCTGCCAATCATCGGAAGTTCTTGATCAGCACCGCATCGGTCGGTTCCGTGCCGCGCGAGAGGGCCAACCGACCGTCGCGGGACCAGTCGAACCAGAAAATCTCGTCCGAAGTGAAATGCGTCACGGGCTTTGGCGGGCCGCCCGCCACGGTCTGTTCCCAGATGTTATCCACGCCATTTACACGGTTGACGAAAGAGATGGCGCGACCATCGGGGGTCCAAACAAAGGGACTGCCGGCTGTGACGGGCAGCGCGAAAACCTTGGCGGGTTGGCCGCCCGCGAAAGGGACCATCGATAGGACGGCTGGCTGATCCTGGCTGGGAAAGTACTTGCAGGCGATCCACTTGCCGTCCGGGGAGACGGATGGCCAATAGGAGGTGTAGTTCGTCAACTGGGACGTTGGGCCGCCTGCGCTTGGAATCCTCATCAAAACAGATCTGTCTCCCTGCTGCCTGGTGAAAACCACCCACCGGCCATCCGGCGATATGGCCGGAATCAAGCTCTCGTAGTCTTGGGTAAGCTGTTTCAGGTTGCTACCGTCCATATCCATGCGCCAGATGTTTCCGCCTTTTCGATCCGACTGGCCGAAAGCAATGAAGCCGCCACGCAGGGAGACGGCGGGCTGGGCGGAAAACGAGGATGCGTCGTTGCTGGTAAGCCGCTGGGAGTTCGAGCCGTCCGCGTCCATCTCCCAAAGGTTGCTGCGTTCATCACGGGCGGAGTAATAGACGATTCTCCCGTCCGGCGTCCATGCCAGGCCGGCCATGCCGTCGGCGTTCTGGTTCCCCGCACTCACCGGCCGAACTTCGGACTCCTTGTTGGGTATAGCGACCTGGATGGTTGCAAGAACCCGGCCCTGCAGGGCCAGCAGCGTCTTTGCGTCCGCGCTCGCCCGGATTTCTGTGTAGTTGGAAAGGTCGTGAGTGATCTGGCGGGCTTCACCCCCCTCAACCGAGACTTCGTAAAGCTGTGATGGCGCAAAGAGCCCCGACACCCCTTGCGGACTGCCCGCAACGAGCAGGTGAGGGCTGGCAGGGAGCCACGTGAGATCCTCGATCTCGACCCAAGGTTCGCCAGCCACCGGCTGGGCCTGGCCACCTTCCGCCCCGATGGTGTTCAAAACGGGTTGCGGGCTATAGTGTATGAAGGCCAGAGTCTTGCCATCCGGAGACCAGGCGACTCTGCCAATGCCCTCAGGTGGCTTGCAGGACACCAATACCCGCTCGCTAGAGCTATCGACTGAGGCGGTCAACAAGCCGACCTCATCACCGGTTCTCCGCACAAAAGCGACCCTTCGGCCATCGGTAGAAAATGCCGGCGGGCCCGAGATCCCGGCCAGCGTCTTTCTTGGAGTTCCGCCGAGACACGGCAACTTGTAGAGATCGCCGCTGAACTTGAGCCGATCGTTTTGGACAAGGTAGACGTGGCTGCCATCGGCAGAGAACGCCAAGCCGTGGCATTCATCCTCACCTAGGGTGGCAATCTGCACGTCGCCGCCGGTGGCCAGTTGCTTCAGCCAGAGGTTTTGCTTTCCCTCCGCTTCCCGTACGTACGCGACGTACTTGCCGTCCGGCGAGATGGCCGCGTGCTGGACGTCGCCGCTACCTGTCACCAGCGTGCTCAGTGCCCTTTGCGGCGATGAAGAGACTTCCAACGCTGCCACAGCACGGCCCGAATCCCTATCGCGCTTCAGTCGTTTCAGGTCAGCGCGCATTTCCGCCGCGCTCTGGAAACGCAGGTCGCGGTCCTTTTCCAGCGCGTTATGGATGATTTCTTCCAGTCTGGGCGGAAGCCGGGGGTTGAGCTGCAAGGGCGGCGGGGGAGCCTCGGTGAGAAGGGCCTGAAAAATCAAGGCCGTGGTTTTGCCCGCGAAAGCCCTGCGACCGGTGGCCATCTCGTAAAGCACCGCGCCAAAACTGAACAGGTCCGTGCGGGCGTCAACTTCCTCGCCTCGCGCTTGCTCCGGCGTCATATAGGCTACCGTCCCGACGGCGGCTCCCGGGCTGGTGAGCTGATCGACGTCAATCGACGCTATGGGCAAGGCTGTAACGGCGTCGTCCCTGCCGCCGGACAGACGCCGGTCTGAGACCGCCCCTACAGGTGAAGCGAGTTTCGCCAACCCAAAATCCAGAATCTTGGCCACTCCGCGGCTGGTCAAGAAGATGTTCGCCGGCTTGATGTCCCGGTGGATGATGCCCTTCGCATGCGCAGCGTCCAGCGCGTCGGCGATCTGAATAGACAACTCCAGGACTGTATCGACCGTTAGGGGCGCCCCCTTTACTACGTTCAGGGCGGGCTCTCCTGGGCGCTCCCGACCTGGCGGGACAGGCACAAGGCCTCCGCCTACAGCGATCCGCTCCTGCAGCGTCTGCCCCTCCAGCAACTCCATAGCGATGAGGGGGTGACCTTCGAACTCGTCAATGTCGTAAATCGTGCAGATATTCGGATGATTCAGCGCCGAGGCCGCGCGTGCTTCGCGCTGGAAGCGCTCCAGGGCCTGAGGACCGTGCAGGGGCGCGGAAATGAGGCCCAGCCTTACCGCGGCGGGCAAGAACTTCAGGGCCACCTCGCGGCCCAAGCGCGTGTCCTTGGCCTGATAGACCACCCCCATGCCCCCGCTTCCCACCTTCTGGAGGATACGATAATGCGAGATCGTTCTGCCGACCATGAGGTCGGGTCGGCTCGCCGCATCCGCCAGGCGGGCCCGATCCTGAGCCAAAGCCTTGGCCGCTACCTCCAAGGCGGGTGCCTCCAGGAAGCTTCCAGTTTCCTCCCCTTGTGCTAGCAGCGATTCAACATCCTTTCGTAGGGACCGATCTCCGGCGCAGGCTTGCTCCAGGAAGGCCGCCCTCCGGCTCTTTTCCTCCTCCAGCGCCGAATGATACAAGCGCTCGATTTTCTGCCAACGCTCAGGCTCCATCCGGCTTCTCCCCGCTCAGCTCGCGCCGCAGCCAACTCTTGGCCAGCCTCCAGTCGCGCAGCACGGTCTCGTTCGAAACCTTCAGTACCTCGGCGGTTTCCTCCACGCTGAGGCCGCCGAAGAAGCGCAGCTCCACCACTTGGCTCTTGCGTGGATCAACGGCAGCCAAGGCCTTCAGGGCTTCATCCAAAGCCACCAGGTCCGCACCCGGCGTCTCTGCCACTGCCAGCCCCTCGTCCAATTGCAACGGCCGGATGTGTCCGCCCCGCTTCATGGCTTGGCGAGAACGGGCCCAATCCACCAGAATCCGCCGCATCGCTTGGGCGCACACGGCAAAAAAGTGAGCGCGATTCTGCCAGCTTGTATGGGCAGAATCCACCAGCCGCAGATAAGCCTCATTTACCAGGGCAGTGGTCTGAAGCGTGTGGCCTGGCCTTTCGTTGGCCATGTACCGTTGCGCCAGACAGTGCAGTTCGTCGTGCACGATAGGTATGAGCTTCTCGATCGCGCTCTGCTCTCCCTCGCTCCAGGCCTTTAGCAGTTGCGTCACTTGGTGGGCCGACGACTCGATCATGCCACCGCCTCGGTAACTCGTCCGGGATCAGTGCAGGTTACCACATTTGTTCGGTGCCTTCTACAAACGGTTCGGTCGGTGGTACGGTTCGGTGGTCGTCGGTCGTCTCGGTAATGGTTTTCACTTGGATGCAGTACCGGCCTGAGCCGGTACCTCGACGCGAATCTGAGTGGTACTGGTTCGTCCCTTCGCCGGCGTTGAGGAAATTTCTTCGCTGTCGTTGCAGTTTTCCACCGCCTTTTCCGCCTTTAAGGGTGAGGGCAACTAAGAGTTGACCCTTAGTCAAGAGAGGGTGAGGAGGCAAAGCTATGAACAAAGTGACGCGTGTTCTGCTCCCTGGGTTGGCGCTGCTGACGTTCGGAGCGATCACTGGGTTATCTCTGCGGGCTGCAGACCCCCGAGCGGCGATGGCCAGTTGGGACAATCTCCAAAACCTGAGGCCGGGCCAGGAAATTCGCGTGGTGTTGAACGACGCCAAATCCTATCAAGGTGAGCTTCAGTTGTTGAGCGACGGTGGGATTACGCTTCGGCAGGCGGCGGGTGAGCAGACATTCGCGCGGCAAGACATTCTTCGCGTTTCGTCAAAGGCTCGAGGGCGCCGAGTGCGAAACGCTCTCCTGGGAGCGGCCGTTGGAGCAGGCTCGGGCCTTGGCATTGGGGCAGCCGCTGATCACACGAGCTGTAATCATGCGTCCTTCGGGCCCTGTTTCCCCAATCTGGGCAAGGAAGTAATCACACCTCTGGGTGCGTTGGCAGGCGCGGTCGTCGGCGCAGTGATGCCCACGGGTGGATGGCATGAAGTCTATCGCGCTCGCTGATGGCCGGCGGCGATCACGCGACGCCAGACGCGAAGGAACTACGGTATGCGTAAACTGGATGAGTTCTATTGCGTTCCCGCATGAGAACGGGCATAAAAAAAGAGCGCATTGCAAAAGAACAGAAGGGTCAGATGGTGAGCCGTGGGGGAATCGAACCCTCAACCTACTGATTAAGAGTCAGTTGCTCTACCAATTGAGCTAACGGCCCATCAAGCTACCTGTACCCAAAAAGTCGACTTTCCAAGCCACGTCACCTTGAACGGACCGGCTCCCGCTTCGCCAGTCGGGCGCCGTTAGTCGTAAGCACCTCGAACAGTGTACCACAAACTGCCCCGACATTTTCAAGGCCCGTCTCAGCCAGTGCTTTGACCTCCATACTGTTGGCTTGGAGACTGTGGTTCTGGTGGACGCGAAGGGATTCGAACCCTCGACCTCAGCGTTGCGAACGCCGCGCTCTCCCAACTGAGCTACGCGCCCACTCGTCAGGCATGCCGCGTGCATTATTATAGCACGGGCCCGCTGGTGCTTATTGCCTGATCTCCGCCTCAGCGAAGGTGAGCAACTCCTCGATCCGACCCTCGGCCACTCCTCCACCCTGGGCGAAGTCGTGCGTGCCGCCGCCCTTGCCTCCAAACTTCGCCACACCATGCTTGAGGAGCACCCCCATGTCAAGCTCGCCGCCCGGGCTCTGGGCGAAGTAAAGGGAGGTGGGATCGCCCTTCACGCCGATCAGCGCTATGGCGGCGGGCTCGCTCGCGACAGCGTGCGCGATCCTCTTTGCTTCGGCCTGCTCCTCCGCGGCAAAGACACAGCGAACAATCGTCCACCCGTCTCTCGGCGCCGCCGCCTGGTAGAGCTCGCGAGCGCGGTACCCCGCCACTCGCTCCGTCAGCCTATCGCGTGCCCGCGCCAACGCGCGCAATTCGTCCAGTTGCCCAGCAACCAAGGCCGGCACCTGGTCCGACGAGTTCGAAAGCAACCGGCTCGCTTCGCTCAAGGTCTGGAAGTCGCGGCGCGCGGCGAGCAGCGCTCGCCGGCCGCACACGAACTCGACGCGCGTCTGACCGCCGGCGCCCTTTTGTGCTTGTCGCTCGACTTTGCGCACGGCGATCAGCCCGATTGCGCCGGTACGCCGCACGTGCGTGCCCCCGCAAGCCGAAAGGTCAAAGTCCTCGATCTCGATCAGCCGTACTTCACCTTCGCGCCGGGTCGGCTTTCGCAGGTCCATCTGACTGGCTTCCTCGGCCGCTCGGAACGAGATGCGGACCTCCCGGTCTTCGAAGACAATCTGGTTAGCGAGATCCTCCGCTGCCTCGATCTGCCGCCGGCCGAGCCGGTCGGAGTCGAGATCGATGGTGGATACGACGGCCCCAAGATGAAAGGACACCGTCCGGTAGCCGCCCGTGTGCTCGAACGCCGCGGAAAGGGCGTGCTGCCCGGTGTGCTGCTGCATGTGGTCGAAGCGTTGCGCCCAATCGATGAGGCCTCGAACGGTGGCGCCATGGGTGATCCCGGCGGGCGATCCTCCCTCGACGATGTGCGCGACGGCGTCATCCTCATCGACAACATCCAGCAGCGGGACGTCAGCCAGTGTGCCCCGATCCGAGGGTTGGCCGCCGGATTCGGGGTAGAACGCAGTACGATCCAGATAGATCCGCAGACCTCGCGGGTCGGGTTCAGACTTGAGGACGTGAGCATCGAACTCGCGCAGGTAACAATCGGTATAATAAAGACGCTCGGTGGCTGGCATGATGGAGTTCCGCACTTCAGTCCGTCCGTGTGTCGCGAGTGCCGTATCCAAAACGCTAAGCTCGCTGGACCACGGTCTCGAGCACCTCAAGATACTTATAGCCGCTGCCTGTTAGAAACAACACCACGGTCTCGGAACCCGAAAGGAAGCCTTCGCTGAGGAGACGCTTCAACGCCGCCAGGGTGGCGCCGCCTTCAGGCGATGTGACGATACCTTCGCCCTCCGCGATCTCGCGCACGCCAGCCAGCATCGCGCTATCCTCCACCGCCAGGGCGGCGCCATCGCTCTCGCGCAGCGCGCGCAACATCAAGGAGTCACCCACAGCCGACGGCACGCGCAGCCCGGAGGCCAGCGTTGCCGGATTCTGCCATTCTTCGGCGCGATCGGCTCCACTCGCGAACGCGCGAACAATGGGCGCGCAACCCGTCGATTGTACCGCGATCATGCGGGGCCGCTCGTCCCCGATCCAGCCCATCGCCGCCATCTCCTCGAAGGCTTTCCACATGCCCACGAGTCCGGTGCCGCCACCGGTGGGGTAGACCACCGCGTCGGGCACTCGCCCGTCGAGTTGTTCCACCAACTCGTAGGCCATGGTCTTCTTGCCCTCCACCCGGTAGGGTTCCTTGAGGGTGGAGACATCGAACCAGCCTTCGGCGTCGATACGCTCGCGCAGCAGGCGCCCACAGTCCTTGATGCTGCCCGGGATGAGCTTGACTTCGGCGCCCAGCAGCGCGCACTCCAGGCGGTTCATGAGCGGAGTGCCTTCCGGCATGTAGACCAGCGACTGCATCCCCGCCTTGGCCGCATAGGCCGCCATGGCGCCGCCGGCGTTGCCGGCTGACGGCACCGCCACCTTATGGATCCCCAACTCGCGCGCCATGCTGATGGCTACCGCTTGCCCGCGCGCCTTGAACGAGCCCGTCGGGTTCACACCTTCATCCTTGAGGTAGAGACGCGGAAGGCAGATCGATTCTCCCAGGCGGCGTGCATGCAGCAAGGGCGTGAAGCCCTCGCCCAGGCACACGATCGATTCGTCGTGGTTCACGGGCAGGACTTCGCGATATCGCCACAGGTTCTTGGAGCGAGCGGCCACACTCTCGCGAGTGAGAGTAGCCGCAGCCCGGCGGAGATCATAGCGAACCAGCAGCGGCCCGCCACACTCGCAAAGGTTGTACACCCTGCCGGGCGGGAGCTGCTTCCCGCAGCGCGAGCACTCGAGATGGGTGATGTAAGAGTTCGTCATTGGTGCGTCGTCCGTTGTCCGTTGTTCGTGGTCCGTGATTCCCTCTTCACTAGCGGCCTGTCACTAGGCACTCCCTTTCCGCCCAGCAGGGCGGCAGAGCCGCTGACCATCGTCAAGGATTCGGTGTTACACGACGGTAGTCGGAGCTTCTCTTTCGAACCCCTGGTAACCTACAATGACCTATGCGCCTCTGGCAACGGACAACTGACTACGGACAACAAACGTCATGCCCATACGACTGATCGCCGTCGACCTCGATGGCACGCTGCTGAACAGCCGGACGGAGGTCTCTCCCGCCAACCAGGAGGCTCTCGCCGCCGCGGCAGCACTGGGTCTCCAGATCGTCGTCGTTACCGGCCGGCGCTATCATTCGGCCCGGCCTCTCGTGGCACAGATTCCCTGCCCGGTCACCCTGATCTCGTCTAACGGGGCGCGCATCGGAACTTCGTCCGGGGAGGTCTTCCACCGCGACTTCCTGCCGCGCTCGGTTGCCCGCCAGATCCTGCAGATCGCCCTTCCCCACCGGCCGTACACAGTTCTGATCTTCGACGTGGCGGGCCGCGGCCAAGTAGTGATGCACGACGATGCCGCCGCGGAGAGCCCACTCGCCTGGTACCGAAAGAACAGTC
>JGI26339J46600_10000767_pt1 | contig 10640 bp, 4 predicted proteins | sample BogFormECP12_OM1_FD_46600 | JGI IMG/M metagenome (IMG submission 46600) | reverse complement strand
TGATCCGGACTGTAGGGCAGAAAACGTGACATACCTCCTTACTTGCCTCATTTTTCCCCAAAAAACAAGTCTGTTCTCACGCACACACTGAAGCGCTGCGCTACCCAAAATCAAGTGCAATATCGTTTTTCCGCAGCCTGACAGGGAGCGGTTACTTTCATCACTGCTCGATGTGAGCAGATGTTGGAAGTGTTTTGCATTTGCGCCCTGAACTCAGTTCGTGCCAATGCGCTGTGGCGCGGGGCAACGGGATGTGCGGTGGATCACAGTTTTCCGACTTCCCGCCGGAGTACAATCGCGGACTTGATCGGCTCGATCCCAGAGGCTGATCTCGGTGGGGAGGTTCTGTGTCGGATCCACTCTTCCAAGCGATGCGCCAAAGCATCATCGACGGCGCGCCGGAAAAGGCCGCGGAATTGGCGCAGCAGGCGCTGGCCAACGGCGTCGATCCGCTCGAAGCGGTAAACCGGGGATTTGCTGTGGGGATCAAGTTCGCCGGCGATCAATTCGGCTGCGGCGAAATGTTCCTGCCCGATCTGCTGGCGTCGGCCGAGGCGATGAAGGCGGCCATCAAGATCCTTGAACCGGAGATGCTGAAGCGCGGCTCCGAGCGCGAGGCTCTGGGCAAGATCGTCCTTGGCACCGCCAGAGGCGATATTCACGACATTGGCAAGAACCTGGTCGCCACTATCCTTTCCGCCAGCGGATTCCAGATATTCGATCTGGGTACGAGCGTGACTCCCGAGCAGTTCGTCGCCAAGGCCAAAGAAGTCGATGCCGATATCGTCGGCGTTTCCGCTTTGCTGACGACGACCATGGCCGGCCAGAAAGCCGTGATCGAAGCGCTCGATCGGAATGGTTTGCGGCCCCGGGTAAAAGCGATCATTGGCGGCGCCGCGGTCACCTCGAAGTGGGCGGCTGAAATCGGCGCCGACGGCTACTCGCGCAACGCCATTGACGCCCTTGAACTGGCAAAGAATCTGATGCGCAAAGTGATGAACAAAGATATGAACACGGGAACCGCCCTGGCATGAGACCCGGAATTCAACTGCCCAGCATTCAACTGCTCAGTCCCGGTCTCATCGGCCGCATTCTGCGCGAAGCATTCGAGTTGCTGATGAGCCCTGGAGTCCGGGTGGGCTCCGCGGTGGTCGAGCTATTACAGTCGGCGGGAGTTGAGGTCGGAGTTGCGGCAAACGACGGAGTGGCGCGTCTCCCTGAGCCGCTGGTGCGACAGTGCCTGGCATCGGCCCCAAGGGACTTCTACCTGTACAACCGTCAGGGAGAGAAAACCGTTCATTACGGCGGCGACGACGTGCATTTCGATCCCGGCTCCTGCTGCGTGCAGATGCTCGACCCTGGCACGCTGGAAGCGCGGCTCTCCGAGACTCGCGACCTGGTGCGCATCGTCCAAGTCACGGAGGGGCTGCCGCAGTTCGCTGCGCAATCGACCGCCGTAGTTTGCAACGATGCGCCCAGCGCGATCGGCGATCTCTACCGCCTGTTCGTAGTCCTGCAGCATTCTGACAAGCCCGTGGTGACCGGATCGTTCTCCGCTGCGGGCCTCGAAGGAATGATCGACTTGCTCGCCGCCGACAGCGGCAGTGCAGAAAAATTGCGCCAACAGCCGCGGGCAGTTTTTGATGTGTGTCCCTCGCCGCCGTTGAACTGGTCGGAGTTCGGATCGCACAACCTGCTCGACCTGGCCCGCGCCGGTGTGCCCGCGGAAATCGTCTCCATGCCACTGGCGGGCGGCACCGCTCCCGTGACGCTGGCAGGTTCGGTGACGCAACATGCCGCCGAAGTGCTGGCCGGCATAACGCTGCATCAACTGGCTGGGCCGGGCTCACCGGTGGTCTGGGGCGGCGCTCCCGCCATCTTCGACATGCGTACCGGGGGCGCGCCCATGGGCGCGGTGGAAACTGCCATGCTGAACATGGCGTGCGCTGAAGTCGGCAAGCACCTGGGCCTGCCGACACACGGCTACCTGGTCGCGACCGATTCGAAGCTTGTGGATGCCCAGGCCGGCGCGGAGAGTGCCCGCTCCGCGATGCTGGGCGCGCTCGCGGGCATCAACATGATCTCGGGAGCGGGTATGCTCGAATCTCTCGCCTGTTTCAGCGTCGAAAAGCTGGTCATTGATGCCGAATCGATTGCCTCGGCGCAGCGGCTGGCGCGAGGCATTGAAGTTCGCGGCCACGACGTTCGCGGTGATGACGTTTGTAGTGAAACTCTGGCCACCGCCATGTTCGCGCAAACTGGGCTCTCCGGAGAATTTCTCAAGCTGAAGGAAACGCGCGCGCTTTTTCGGCAGGAGCAGTATCTCCCCTCCCCGGTCATTGATCGCAGCGCGCGCGGCGCGGAGCCACCCAGCGACGTCTGCAGGCGAGCTCGAAGCCGAGTTGACGAACTGGTGAGCAAGTATCGGAAGCCATCTCTTCCCGAAGACGTGCTGCGGAAGTTTCAGGCAATCGTCGACCGCGAAGCTGCCCGCGAAGCAAACAGAGCAGGCGTGGCCGCGGACCTTCCCAGGAACTGAGAATGCTGGCTTATCAGGCCATTACCGATTAGGGTCGCCCTCAGTTCGCGACTTAGCTTTGGTGCGCTTCGGGCTTAAAGATCACGCCTTGACTGGTGCGGCTGTTCATCACGACGCGGATCGGTTCCGCAAACTGCAAGTGGCGGACGCAGCCTTGCTCTCCCACGGCCGGTTGCTCTGTCAACCACTGCCAATCGACCGAGCCTTCGCCGGCGTCTGGGTTCACGGTGAAGTAACCGATCCGAAAGGCAGTGAGATTCTGGAAGAAATGGCTGCCCTGCGATGGAGTGACGCGGAAATCGCGGAATCCGGCCTCCACAATCACGCGCGCGCCGGAGATTTCATCCCATTCGACCGGGATGCCCAGCCAGGGTTCGGTCGATCCCCAGCGCCCCACCCCGATCAGCAGATAGGGCCGGTTCTCCTTATTGAGCAGGCGATTGAAGCGAGCGACCGCCGTGGCCACTTCCTGGCTGCGGCTGCGCTCGAAGCGCTGCGAATCGACCACCACGACATCGTAAAGATTCTCGATGCGGCCGTTGCCCAGAACCTTGCTGCTCAGGCAGATCAACTGCTCCGGTCGCACATCGTCGAGGGCCAAATCCTCGGTGTCGCGCGCCAGCGTTAGCGGCCGGATCTGGAGGAAACCAAACTCCGCCACCTGGCCAGTCTGCTGCGGCAGACGCACGGCAAATTCGATCTCCACGGGATTACCCAGCGCATCCTCGCCTGCCCGAACCAGGTCATCGAGAATCTCAGCCAGCGGGAAGGTGGCGTGCTTGAGCATGGGAGCAAAGGTCACGATGCGCGCTCCCGGCCGGCTCACTCCATCGTAGATGGCGTGGTTGTCCCTGGAGTAAGTCGAGGCCACGGCTCGAAGTGTGCCGTCGCTCTCGGCGGCGTTCAGGCTGAACCGCCTCTCGTGCCAGTGGCCCGGACGGCCGTCGGCGGCGCCGTCCAACTCCAAGGCCCAGAATTCCGACTGCGAGTTGGCCAGTATGTCTTCGACCGAGGAAAACTGCACCAGGTTTTGGGGGTAGCGCGGGCAGAAAGTCAAACACTTCCCTCCATCCACGACGGCCCGGCCCAGGCCCAGAGCGACGGCGGCGATGCCGTCTTCGAAAGCCATGGGCGCCACGGGATAAAAATTGCGCGAGCGCACGACTCCGGAGAAATCCGGATAAAAACGCTGCTCGTGGGGCGTGCCCACAACCTGCTGGAGAATCACCGCCATCTTTTCCTCTTCCAGACGGTAAGGCGTAGCGCGCACGTAGGCCTTGGCATGGCGGCTGAAGGTGGAGGCATAGACGCGCCGGATGGCCTCGCTCAGTGCCGTCAGCCGGTCTTCCGGATTTGCTTGCTGATTGCCCAGCATGAAGGTCTCATACACGCCGGTGAAAGGCTGGTATTGCGAATCCTCCAGCAGGCTGGAGGAGCGCACCGCCAAGGGATAATTGACCTCGGCCAGAAACGATTGGAGGTCCTTGTTGAGGGAGGTGGATAGCGGTGCGGCCAGGAACTTCCGCTGAATTTCAGCGTCGTCTTCGCACTGCAAGGCAAAGTCCAGGAGGTTGTTCTCGGCTACGAATTGATCGAACACATCCGTCGCCAGGACGACGGCGGGAGGCACGGAGATGCGAACGCCGGGAAAGCGGCGGGTCATACGGCTTTTCCGCAGAAAGTGGCGCACAAAGGCGAGGCCGCGAGCCTTGCCACCCAGCGACCCGGAGCCGATCCGCAGAAAACTTGATTCCGAAGGCTTGAACGTATCGGCCCTGAAGTCGCCGATCAGCACTTCGCTCTGCTCGCGGCGATACTCGTTGATCGACTCGATCAGATCGCGCCGCAGATGTTCGGGGCTCGGGAAATCGGAAACTTTTCGCGGGCGGAGCTTGGCCGCCAACGCAAACTCGGTGCGTGCCATCAGCCAATGAGAGAAGTGGTTGCTCTGCGAGTGAAAGACGATGCTTTCCGCCGGAACCGTTTGCAATTGCTTCTCCAGCTCGTTCATGTCTTTCGCTCGTCCGACTTCGCTCCCATCCGGCAGACGAAACACGAAGTCGCCGAAACCGAAGTGGTCGGTCAATATCCGGCGCAAGTCTTTCAGCAGCGTGGGCGAGCGTTTGCGGAGAAACGAATAGCCCTCGGCGTGCGCCCGTGGCCGGAACTCGGTGCGGCTGGTTTGCAGAACTACCGGGGCGTCCGGCACCAGGCTCTTCACCATGCGCGCCAGTTCAAAGCCCGCCTCCGGACTGAGCTTGCCCTCCCAGGGAAACTCCACGTCCGAGACTAGGCCGAACAGATAATCGCGATACTCCTGCACCAGCCGGGCCGCGTCTTCGAAGTTCGAGCTCAGCAGAATTCTGGGCCGCGCCTGCATGCGTACCAGCTTGTGCGCCACGTTGATGCCTTCCTGGATCACCCGCCGCGATTGCTTGATCAGCTCGGTATAGATCACGGGCAGGAACGACGAGTAGTAGCGGATGTTGTCTTCCACCACCAGCAGCACCGGCACGCCGATGGCCCGCGTGTCGTGCAGCACGTTGCGTTTATCCTCGATGTACTTGACGATCGCGATCAGGATGCGGGCATTGCCCTGCCACAGAAAAATGCGTTCGATCTCGGTGGCGGGATTCCGCGCCACAAATTTCTTGATCTCGCGATAGTCATAGGCCAGCACCACGACGGGAACATCCAGCCCCGCCCGCTTCACCTCGCGCGCCAACTGCGCCGCGTTCATGTCGCCGACCGCAAGGTTGGTCACGATCAGGTTGAATTGCTGGGAGCGGGCCAGCGCGGCCGCTTCGGCACACGAAGAAACGTGCGTGATTCCCGGGATTTGTTGCGGACTGAGATCGAGCGATTGGTCGATGAGCAGTTCATTGAGGCGGCCGTCTTCGCGGAGGATGAAGGAATCGTAGAGACTCGAGACCAGAAGGATGTTGTGTACTTTGAAGGGCATCAGGTTTTCGAAGCCTTCAAAGCGCTCTTCGGCGTCCATGACGATGACGGGCTCGGCGATGCGGCGCATGCTCATGGGGAATATCCTAGTCCAGGTTTGCCAGAGCGTGTTTCATAAATCGGTTTTGGGTAGGGCACGGCTTCAGAGCCTGCCCTGAGCGAAGCCGGAGGGTGCCGTTCAGGGCCTGGCAGAATGCGGGCTTTAGCCCCTGAGGGACGTGCCTTCCGAACGGAAAGGCATTTATGAAACCGTTCAGTACCGCGACCGCGTGGCTGTTACTGCGGTCGATGCAAGCTTGCTGGTGGAGAGCCGGGCGTCCCCGCCCGGCTGGCCACCCCGTCCCGGGTGGTGGCCTAAGTTCAACTTCGAGCTGCGATCTCCGGGGTCGTTCACCAACCAGAATCTCACCGCGGAGTCACAGAGGCACAGAGAAAACCTTCAAATCTGTAAAAACCAAGGTTTTTCCCATCCTTTGAATTCCTCTGTGACTCTGTGTCTCCGTGGTGGGTGTTGCTCGGGACGGGGGAGCGCTGCCGACTTAAGCCCCCCGTGTCCCGATATTTCTTGACAGTCGCTCGTCCTGCCATGTCTAATAATTCCCTTTCAAACCAGTGCTGTTTCCAAGGCAGGCAAAACCGCTCCACTGAGAGGGCCCATGTCGATTACTCGAAAGTTGGCTGTGCTGTCGCTGTTGTCGCTGTTGTTCGGTTCGCTGGCGTTCGCGCAAGGCGGAGCCACGGGCGCCATCGGTGGCGTGGTTCAGGACGCATCGGGAGCCGTAATCGCGAACGCCAAGGTGAGCGTCAAGAGCGAAGCCACGGGCGAGGTACTGCGCCAGGTGACGACGGACGCATCCGGCGTGTTCACGGCCACACTGTTGCCCGTAGGCGCGTACACGGTGGAAGTGAGCGCAGCGGGCTTTCCCGTCACCAGGTTTCCCGGCGTGGTGGTGCGCATCACGGAAACGACGCGCATGACCGCAGTGGTTAAAACGAGCGTGGTGAAGGAAGTGGTGGAAGTCCAGTCCCAGGTGGAGCAAATCAATACGACGGATTCCACCACGGGACAATCGCTGGTGGCCCAGACGATTACCGATCTTCCGCTGGCGACGCGAAACTTTCAGCAGTTGCTGACGCTCTCCGCGGGCGCTTCCTCCGACTTGAACGGCGCCGCGCAGCTCGGCCGCGGCACGGTTTACATGCACGTAAACGGCGGCAGAGAAGATAACAACAACTATCTGATCGACGGCATCACGGTGGCCGACTACGCCTTCGGCGAATTGACCTACACGCCCCTGCCCAGCCCGGACGCGATCGAGGAGTTCAAGGTCAGCACCAGCCTCTACGACTCCACCCAGGGACGCAACGGCGGCGGCAACATTAACGCCACCATCAAGAGCGGAACCAAGAGCTTTCACGGCGATGTTTTCGAATACTTCCGCAACACGGTGCTGGACGCGAACGACTATTTTCTCGGCAAGGTAGTCGTCAAGCAGAACATTTTCGGCGGCGACTTTGGCGGGCCGATCGGCCGCAAGGCCGAACTGGGCTACTTCTACGTGAACGTTCAGGGCACGCGTCAGCGCAGCGGCGATTCGCCGGGAACCTTCATCAACACCTCAATTCCTATCGTGCCAAGCGACCGCACGGCGGCAAACCTCGAGTCAGTCTTCAGCAGTCAGGCGGCTACCAACTGCCCTGCGATTCCCCTCACCTCCATCGACCCCGTTGCTCTCGCGCTGATGAATGCTCCGGGCAACCAGTTTGGGGGCGGAGGCTTTCTCTTTCCCACGGTTCCGGGAACTGCTGGAGTCACACAGACGTATAACCCTGTCACCAAAACGTGCAGTTCTTCGGTGAATTCCGGGCCATTGATTCTGACTCAGCCCGGTAAGTTCACGGACAACCAGTTCACGGAATCGTGGGATCGGGAATTTCACGGCGGCAAGGACCGTTTGTCCGAGCGCTTCTTCTACTCCAATTCCGATACCTTTCAGCCCTTCGGAGCGGACTCTTACGGGATCCAGACCGGCGGCCAGCCCGGCTCCAACAACCTGAACTTCCCCTTGGATATTCCTCTGCACAGCCGCTTCGGCAGCATCACCGAAACTCACCTGTTCAGTAATACCCTGATCAATGAATTCCGCTTTGGCGTCAATGTCATCAGTGACAAGCTGGACAACAAGGCGCCCATTACCGGAAAAGATATCGGCATCAACCTGCCCACCTCCAACGCCGATCCCAACATGTACCGCTTGCAGTTTGGAAGCTGGGCGTTTGGGCCGTATCCCACCCAACTGCAGTCCGCGCTCTCGAACAACTACACCTGGCTCGACACCGTGAGCTGGACCAAGGGCAAGCACCAACTCCGCTTTGGAGGAGAGATTGACCGCGTCGCCATGCGCCGCAGCCTGCCCATCGCCGATAATGGACTGATATTTTTTATTTCGGGTGCAACCGAACCCTTCACGGACTTCCAGAGTTTTCTGGCGGGTTCCCCGCTCTTGGGTGAGGGCGGTGGCGGCCTCGGCAACCACGACTACCGTATTCCCGGCTTCGCCTGGTTCGCGCAGGACGATTATCGGGTCAGCAAGACACTGACTCTCAACCTCGGTTTCCGAAACGAGTTTCTCGGTGCGCCCTACGATACGCTTTGCCACACCGGCAATACCGATCCTAATCTGGCGAACGCGACCGGGCAGCCCTATATCTATCCCAAGTGCATCAATAAATTTGGACTCTCAGGTATCACCGGAACGCTCAATGCGGCGGGGCTCAACAATGAATACGCCACGGTTTGGGAGCCGCGCATCGGCTTTGCCTATGACGTGGGCGGGCACCACACCACCTCGATTCGCGGCGGCTATGGCATTTACAGCGTCCGCGAGGACCTGGGCGCGGTGGATAATCTCGCCATTGTTCCTCCGACCTTCCCATTTCTCGTGGGCTTCTTTCCCGGACCCAACAGCCTGGCCAACTTGTTTGCGCATAGCGCAGCGTTCCCGAATGGCATTCCGCCTCTGGGTGCGCAGCCCACACAGACTTACGTGCCCACGGCCTCGATCCTGCAGAGCTTCAATCCTTGCTCCTTCCCGACACCTCAGGCGTGTTCCCCAAATTTCAGTGGCAATGTGAACAGCTTGATCGAGCTGGCGGTGCCGCTGCATTGGGTCGCAGGCACAACGCAGCAGTGGAACCTCACGATTCAGCGCGAGCTGGGACGAGACTGGTTCATGGAACTCGGCTACGTCGGCACCAAAGGCACCCGCCTGCGCTCGACTTATGATCCCGCTCAGGCCACGCTGGCCACGCCACAGAATCCGGTCACTATAAAGGGAGCGGGTTGCGTCAATCTGCAGGCCGCGGGTCTGTCGTGTCAGATTGTGGATTCAACCGTGGAGAATGCCTCCGCCCGTTCGCCATATCTGGGCATCGCACCCGGAGATTTCGAGGACTTCGCGCCCAACTCCGATTCCCACTACAGCGCGCTCCAGGCCACCCTGGCCCACCACTTCGGCAAGGGGCTGTATTTCCAAAGCGCCTACACCTGGTCGAAATCCATTGACGATGTCTCCAGCGCTTCGGTGGCATTCCTGACCCGGGTCAACAATCAAACCGACGCGCACGCCTCGCGCGGCCTCTCCGACTTCGACCGGCGGCACCGTTTCGTGACCAGCGCCGTCTATCAACTGCCTTTCTTCTCGAACGCCAGCGGTTTCACAAAGGGAGCGCTGGGCGGCTGGGAGGCCAGCGGCGTAATCATCCTGCAATCGGGGGCGCCATTCACGATCTATGATCCGGCGGGAGGCAGCGCCTATGCGCTGGCTAGCACTCCGTCGTCAACCGCTACTTTCAGCTCGGGGTTCGGTTGCGCCAATGCTCCCAGCTCGGGCAGCATACGGTCGCGGCTGGCTAACTGGGTCAATCCCAGTGCTTACACGCCCGACCCGCCAGCAACGCTTTCTGACGGCACCGCGAGCGATGCGACGGTCTATGGCAACACGCCGCGCAACTGCATCATCGGGCCGCCGCAGAAGAACGTGGATCTTACTCTGGGCAAGACGTTCAAGTTCGGCGAACGGCAGAATCTCCGGTTTCGGACGGACTTCTTCAACCTGTTCAACCATCCGTCGTTCGCCGATCCGGCGGCGACCTCCGTGTCGGCGGCGGGAGGCGGGTCTGCGCCGATCACCTCAACCGTGGGCACGCCGCGGCTGATTCAGTTCTCGTTGAAGTATTCGTTCTGAGATGAGTCTGCTCGTGTGGGGACGGGCGCCCTCGCCCGTCCAAGCCGAGCAAAGCTCGGCAGCTGTCGGTGGTCATAGCAACTCTTGATTCGCTCTAACCAGAATGAGGCAAACTGCATGACGTTGAAGAGGGGCGCTCTAACGCTGCTGGGCGTGTTGCTGGCGGCGCCGGTCGCGGTTTTGGCGCAGTCCGGCAATGTCGTCCACTACACCACCACCATCGACAACGTGAAGTATCTGTTCGCCACGGCCGAACCGGTGGCAGTTCTGAAGTCGGGCGACATCCTCGACACGAACACGCTTGACTGCTTCGGCAATGCGCTCAAAAAGCCCGGGGACACGCTCAGCCTGTCGAAAGGCGACAATCCGCTGGCCGGGCCGTTTTTCGTCGAGGGGGCGGAGCCCGGCGACACGCTGGCCGTCAAGATTCTCGCTCTCGAAGTCGATGGCGACACGGGCGTGGGCGCGTTCGCCCCCGGATTTGGTGCCATCAACGAGACCAACTACACGCCCATGCTGCATCCGCCGCTTCCCGAGCGCGTCTGGTTCTATCACATCGATCACGCCGCGAACACGGCACTATTCAAGGCGCTCGATTCCGATTTCTCCGTCAAGATTCCCATGCATCCTTTCTTCGGCTGCATCGGAGTCGCGCCGGCCAATGGCGAGGCGCGCAGTTCAGTCGTCCCCGCGGAATTCGGCGGCAACATGGACTCGCCGGAAGCGAGCGTCGGCAACACCGTGTATTTTCCGGTGAATGTTAAGGGAGGACTGTTCTACATCGGCGACGGCCACGCCGCCATGGGCGACGGAGAAGTCGCCGGCACCGCCATCGAGGTTCCGCTGAAGGCGCGCGTGCAGTTAAGCGTGATCAAAGGCCGCACCATCGCGTG
>JGI26339J46600_10000755_pt1 | contig 10768 bp, 8 predicted proteins | sample BogFormECP12_OM1_FD_46600 | JGI IMG/M metagenome (IMG submission 46600) | reverse complement strand
ATACCATTCGCGCATCTGATCACGATTAGCGGATTTGAAGAAGACACCGCCGATTCCAAGGATGCGCCCGCGCTGCTCCATTTTGACGGGCGGCTTCGACTTTTCAGGTTGCGGAGATTTCACTTCCTGTCCTCCTGTTGAGCGGGCCGCGATGACCAACAGCGACCCGAGCGCAATTGTGCTCCAGGGTATTGCTTGCATCGGCGGATTATACAGAAGTTTCGATTCGAATGGAGAAATCGGTTCGCTCTTTACTCAAAGTTCGCCGCGATTCGCCCTTTCTAGATCGCGCATGAGGTCTCGAACTGGCTTGGCAGCGCCCGTAGAGAACTAGGCTTGCGGGATCGCAAAGTATCCCAGATTGCGTGTTCATCGGCACGAGGCGCGGATGACACCTGCAAAACGCCGTAGGCATCCGCAAAATAGTGCCATCCTCGTCCTAGCCGTTGCGTAAAGGACCGCTTGCGGGGGCGGCGACGCCGCTCGAACGCGAACGTCAAATAGCGCCGAAGAAAGCCCCAATGAGAATGGGGAAACGAAGTTTTTGTGCGCGGTGTGCGCACCGCCGCTGCAGTTGCGTGCTATCTGTGACCGGCGTTTTTTCTTGGGTCGATGGCCATCTCAAGTATTTCAATAGCAAGAACGCCTCCTTAGCAGCCCGTGGTGCAATGCCGCAGATTTCTGCTAAAACCTGATGTTCTCATGCCCACGCCTTTATGCCTGCCGCGAACCTGCCCGCATGCTGGCACTGCCGGTTTTCGTTGGCGTTTCTTGCTCGAAAGATCCTGAAATCTCAATGAGTTGCGTTGACGAACACCGGCACTAGACCTGCAATTCCAACTAGCCAGCCATTTGAGGCTGCTAACGAATATAAGAGGGGCCCATCATGCTACGTGTCCAAACGCAAGAATTAGACGGTGCTTTGATTTGTCGGCTCGAAGGCCGATTCACCGGCAAGGGAGCTGAGGAAGTCCGCACGCTCGTCACGCGCTGCGATAGCAAACTGGAATTGGTTGTCGATCTTACGGACGTGATGTTTATCGATGCCATCGGGGAAGAGGTGCTTTTGTTTGTCAAGAGGCTCGGAGCTCAGTTCGTTGCCGAGACTTCGTATTCCCGGGACGTTTGCGAACGGCTTCAGCTCCCGTTTATTGGCAAGCGCAAGTCGAACATGCAGGAGCCGGGTAATTCGAACGGAGATGGCCATCGTCCTCGCCGCCGATGATCAAGCACACCTAAATGTGGTTTGGATCCAAGTGAGATCTCTGCCCACGGGTATTGCCACGTTGTCCTGAAAACAACGCCAGTGCCCATATACGGTCACGGTTTACTCCGCACGCATCATCGGCAAGGGCTATTTGTTCTCTAAGCTCAACCACTTGCGTAGTGGATGGGTTTGGCATCAGCCTTGCCTAATTCCAAACGTGATTGCAAAGCCACAGAGGAATCCATTCATGATGGGTGCAGCGACAAGGAATCTTCCGGAGCCTCCGGCCCGTGAATACATCGGCAGAGTTTTCAGCCAACATCGCGAAGAGCTGGAGTGGCTGGCGAATTTCCTCACAGGCGACGAAAAGATAGCGGCTGCGTGTCTTGTCGACGCTTGCGCACTGGCCGAGTCGGAAAATCCCGGTTTTCAAGAATGGCTCCTGAAGTGCGCCTGTCTGGCTACGATCCGCTCCGCAGTGCAAATCCAGCAACGACGGATCGTTCAACTTTCATTCGCCTACACCCAACGCCCCTGCATTCACGGAGGACATATGGCTTTGTCCTCTGATTGGCGTGAGATTCTGGTGGAGGAATCAAGCGTTGTTATCGCGAGACTCGATGTCCTCTGTCGCTCTGCGCTGGTGATCTGCGGGCTTGAGAAGCGCTCGGCCCATGAAGCCGCGGTTCTGCTTGGTATCGATCCGGCTGGTGTGGAAGGCGCATATTGCGCCGCGATTAAGTCTCTAGAGGTTATCAGCTGCGAGCAGTTCCAGCGGCAGAATGACTCTGCAGCTGTGTACAACTGATAGTGGCGCACAATCGCAATTGGGCATGGTTGTGGGCCGGTCCGCATTAAGGTTTGGGCATTTCGGAGTCAACCAGCTCCACTGCCCGTGATGTCCGCGAACGCTTTCATTCTTGCCACCAAGGCAATGCCGGCGAGCTTGAATGGGGAGCGCTCGCGGGCATTCTGTTTTTCCTCATCTCCTCAACCTTTTAGAAAGCTGTTCAATGTGCGGACCTAACCATGACGGGCTCAACTGGTTTCGACATTGGCTCCGATTTCTCCCATTGCCCTCTATCCGAAACAACGTGTGACTATCTAAATCCACCGCCCCTCAGCGGATGCCTCGACTGCGAGTCTGAACTTATCTTCAGAGTGTCACCCCGAACAGGATCCTCCTCATTCTCGGAGTGTGTTGAACGCTAGCCACTGCTGCCAGTGCCCGCATGAGGGCAGCGCCCATCGACCAGATATGGGCATTCTTCAGCATTCTTGGACGCACGCACTTCTGATTCAAGAACTTGCAAGGAACTCCAGGTTGGTACGGAACCTGCAATCTTGGTGCACATGAGCGACAACAGGATTCGCTCAAAGTTCAAAATGCCGTCAGGCCTCAACCGAAGTTCCAGGTAGAAGAAGATGAAATCTAACCATCTCGCACTGCTTCTTACAATTCTTGTATTTGCGTCACCGATCGGGCTGCTTGCTCAACAAGCTACGCAGGACGTCCCGCTTCTTACGCTTGACGACGCAGTCTCCATTGCACTGTCGAACAATCGGCTCGTGAAGAACTCAGCGTTGGAAGCACAAAAGTATGACTTCCAGGTGAGCACGATGCGCACCAAGCGGCTGCCACATTTTCAATTTTCGGTCCTCGGTGGCGAACTGCTGCAGCCGTTTGATTTCACATTCGCGAAGGGAGTCTTCGGGACGTATCCAGGAATTGGACCTATTCCGTCAACAGACGCCCAGGTTCACACGCCGGCAAGATTGACCGCTTTTTTGAACGGCAGCATCGATCAGCCGCTGTCGCAGCAGTACAAAATCGGGCTGGGAATTCGCGCCACAGAACTCGGACGCGATATCGCTAAAGAAGACGTCCGAGCTGAACGCCAGAAGATTGCGGCCGAGGTGCGAAGTGCATATTTCGAGCTTGTAGCAACGCAGGCTGCGGTGGATGCAGCGCGGGAAGGAGTACGGACTCTGGAAGAGGCACAGCGAGTTACGTCGCGATACATCGCAGAGAAGACGGTGCTCAAGGGAGATGCGCTGGAGGTCGATGCGCGTTTGGCCAAGGCGCAGTATGACTTGTCGGTTGCGGAGAACGGACTTGCGACACAACACGAGCACCTGAATCAACTCTTGGCACGGGATCTTGAAACTCCTTTTCGGGTTGATTCCATTCCTGAGGAGGACACGACGACTCTGAGTCTGGAGGAGGCGCGCCAGCAGGCGTCAGAGAAGCGGCCTGAGATCCGCCAGGCTCACTTGAAGGAAAAACAAGCCGCCTACGACCGCCGCCTCGCCAAAGCCGAGTACATACCGGACCTCGGGATCGCGGTTAGCTACATGGGGGTTCAGAACGTGCAGGTTCTTCCGACGAATGTCGGTGTGGCCGGCTTTGCGTTGACTTGGGAGCCATTCGATTGGGGACGCCGCCACAATCGAGTACGCGAAAAATCCAACACTCTTGCGCAAGCGCATAACGGCGCACACGAGACGGAATCGCAGATCGGGGTTGAGGTCGCTGCGAAGTACCGCAAGTGGAAAGAGGCTGCGTTGCTGTTGAAGGCCACCCGCACCGGTCATGAAGCCGCAGCCGAAGAACTCCGCGTCACCGGTAATAAATACAAAGAACAAGCAGCACTCATAAGAGATCTTCTGCAAGCTCAGGCTCGAAGTTCGGAAACATCATTTCAGTATCAGCAGGCGCTTTCTTCTTATTGGAGTTCCCTTGCAGATTTGCGCCGCGCGATGGGAGAGGAATAAACGTGAGAACCACAATCGCAACACTTGCATTAGCGCTGGTTATGGCCGGCTGTGGCTCGAATAAGCCACTCAATCAACCGCCGCAGGGGGTCCAGGCTCAAGCCATTGAGAAGCAAGCGGGCTTCAGCGCCGACGGCTTGCGTTTCTCGGCGGTAGTGACGCCCGATTCGGAAGTTCCCCTGGCATTCAGAATTCCCGGATACGTCATTTCGCTCAAACAGGTGCGCGGCCAGGACGGCAGGATGCGCGACCTTGCGGAAGGGGATCGAGTCAGCCGGGGAGCCGTACTCGTCCGCATCCGATCGTCTGAATATGAGGACAAGGTACACCAGGCATCCTCGCAAGCGGCGGCCGCCGAAGCTGTGGCACAGAAAGCCAAGCTCGACTTCGATCGAGCTACGCATTTGTATGACACTCAGAGCATTACGAAGCCCGATTTCGATTCGGCTCGCGCCCAATACGATGCCAGCCAGGAGCAGCTGAAATCTGCTCGGGCCCTGACGAGCGAGGCGGAGATCGCTCTGCGTGACACGTCTCTAAGTGCGCCCTTCGATGGTGACATCGTAAAGAAATCAGTCGAACTTGGCGCGTTCGTCGGACCTGGCGTTCCCGCATTCGCGCTGGCCAAAACCGACACCGTAAAGATCGTCGTCGGCGTGCCCGATACGGTTGTCCGTTCCGTAAACGTAGGCCAGCCCGTTGATGTTGCCATTGACGCGTTCCCCGCGCGCACGTTTCATGCGCGAATCAGCCGCATGTCATCGGCGGCGGACACGATTACGCGTAATTTCGAGGTCGAGGTCGCGATTCCAAACCACGATCACTTGCTGAAGGTGGGCATGATCGGCTCCTTGCAATTCGCGAATGCCGACGGCGCAAGTCGAACGTCGGCGCTGCTGGTGCCACTTTCCGCAGTTGTGCAAGCGAAAGACGGGAAATATGGCGTGTTCGTCGTCTCAAACTCGAGTGCCGGAGAAGTCGCTCGCCTCCACAGCGTAGAAATCGGCTCTGTCACTGGAACAGACATAACCGTACTCAATGGGCTAACCCCAGGCGATCGCATCATCACCACTGGCGCCAATCTGCTTAAGGATGGGCAACCTGTCGAGGTCCTTCAATGAAAGCCGAGAACCCCAAAAACAGTCGTAACATCGCACGATTCTTCGTCAACAACCGGCAGATTGCCTGGGTCGCCTTGTTCGCAACGCTTGCCTGGGGTGTGTTCGGGTACATGAACATGCCCAAGCGGAAGGACCCCGACATCCCCGTGCGCATCGCGCTGGCCATCACCCCCTGGCCAGGTATCTCGGCAGACAAGGTCGAGCAACTGGTCACGCGGAAGGTCGAGCAAGCCATCACTGGAAACAGCAAGGTGGACCGTGTGGAGTCCACCACCCAGGACAACATTTCGGTTGTGCAAGTCAGGCTGTTGGACAACATCAAGAACACCCAGCAGGAATTCCAGGACATTGGACAACGACTGAACCAGATCACGGACCTTCCTGACGGTGCGGGACCTATCACCTGGATCAGCGACTTCGGAGACACGGCCGCGCTGATGCTGACGGTCGCCAGTCCGACGGTTCCGGACCTTGAGATCGCCTTGCGTGCGCGCGGCGTGCGGGATGCGATTGAGAAAGTGCGTCCAGGAATTACGAGCGGGCGTGTCACCGTTCTCTATTGTTACCCCGCATCCGTGCCAGCGGCGGTAGTTGAGCGGCCGTTCGTGATGCTCGCTGCGCAGGCCCAGCGAGATGGGTTCGCGCAGGATGTTCGTTCGTTGTCCGTGGGAAGTTGTTCCGGAATCGATTTTGCAACGACAAAGTCGGATGACGAAATTCGCGCGTATGGACAGCAGTTCATTGAGAAGAGGCTCCAGGAGTACGACTTTCATCCCGACGCGTGGGGTCCGATTATCATTCGCGATCCTCAAGCCACCAAGGAACGCATCGCGGAAGTAGCTAACAACCGGTATTCGTATCGGCAACTGGATGATTTCACCGATCTGATCCAACGCACTCTGCAACGTGTACCCGAGGTAGCGAAAGTCCAGCGCGCCGGCGTTCTGCCGGAAGAGATTTACCTGGAGTACTCGGACGCGCGGCTGGCAGCATTGAAATTGCAACCGACGAAGATCAAAGACATCCTCAACGCGAGGAATGTGACGGCTCCGGGTGGCATCGTCGAGACCCAATCGCGAAATGTCCTGGTTGACGCGACCGCCGAGTTCAAAAGCACGAAGGATATTGGCAACGTGCTCCTGGCATCGTCGCCTAGTGGGGCGCCGCTTTATTTGCGCGATCTTGTGGACATATCGCGTGCATATCAGACCCCCACCCGGTACCTGAACTACATGGTCTCTCGCGAGGCGGACGGAAATTGGCATCGCAACCGCGCCATCACCCTGGCCGTACAAATGCGATCGGGGGAGCAGATTTTCAAGTTTGGCGCCGCAGTCGACAAGGCCCTTGCCTATGTGCGCCCGCAACTGCCTGCCGACCTCATTGTGGCTCGCACGTCGGACCAGCCGAGGCAGGTGAAGGAGCTTGTCAGTCTGTTAATGGGCAGCCTCTATGAGGCCATTGTCCTCGTCGTCATCGTTGCCTTGGTCGGTTTCTGGGACTGGCGTGCGGCCATGCTGATGGCGTTATCCATTCCTCTGACCCTGGCAATGACCTTCGGTATCATTCACGTGCTTGATATCGACATCCAACAGGTCTCGATCGCGACATTGATCATCGCTCTCGGCTTGCTGGTCGACATGCCCGTTGTGGCAGGCGACGCAATCAAACGCGAGTTGGGCTCCGGTTCCCCACGCGATCTCGCATCCTGGGTTGGACCGACCAAACTGGCGAAAGCGATTGTGTTTGCCACCATCACGAACATCGTCGCCTACCTCCCGTTCCTGATGCTGACCGGCGATACAGGCTTTTTCCTTTACAGCCTGCCCGTCGTAATGACTTGCACCCTGATCGCGTCCGTCATTGTTACTTTCACCTTTATCCCATTGATTGCGTATTACATGATCAAACCGCCCAAACGTCTGGAACCGCCCATGTCGGAGCGGCGGCAGCACGGGTTCCCGGCGCTCTATTATCGGGTAGGTGACTTCGCGCTCAGACATCGTTGGGGTACGTTCGCCGGCTCGCTCATCGTTCTGGTGTTGGGCGGAGTGTTTTTCCGAATGCTGAAGCCGCAGTTCTTCCCCAAGGACCTCTCCTACCTTTCGTATGTGGATGTCTGGCTCCCGCCCGACGCCCCGCTGGGTGCGACGGACACGGTCGCACAACGGGCAGAAACTGTCATTCGGCAAGAGGCCGAACGATTTGGAAACGAACATCGTCAGAAAGATGTTCTGAAATCGTTGACCACATTTGTCGGCGGCGGCGGTCCCAGATTCTGGTTTTCGGTCGATCCCGAGCGGCAACAGCTCAATTATGCGCAGATCCTCGTCGAGGTTTCCGACAAGCACTTTACCAACGAATTCGTGGGGCCGCTGCAGACGGCGCTGAGCCGCGATGTCCCGGGGGCCCGGGTCGATGTGCGCCAGCTCGAGACCGGCAAGCCGGTCGGCATTCCCGTCTCTATTCGAATTTCAGGTCCCGAGATGGAAGTTCTGCACCGTCTCTCTGGCGAACTCCAGGGAGTCTTTCGGTCCCAGCCAAATGCGACCCGGGTGCGAGACGACTGGGGCGAACCTGCCATGAATGTCCGGCTGAAGGTTGACCCGGATCGCGCCAACCTTTCGGGCATCACGAATCTGGATGTAGCAATCTCATCGGCCGCGGCGATGACCGGATTACCTATCTCAACGTACAGAGAAGCTGACAAACAAATCCCCATTGCCGTTCGTTTGCGAATGGAGGACCGCGCCGGACTGTCTGACGTTCAAAATGCGTACGTATACTCCTTGACCAGCAATCAGCGCGTACCTTTGAGGCAGGTATCAAGCGTCACAACGGAGATGGCAGTATCGAAAATCAAGCGCCGCAATCAATTCCGCACAGTTACGGTATCCGCGTTCCCGATCCCGGGCGTGTTGCCGTCTCAAGTGCTCGCGCCGCTGCTGCCGAAAATCAAGGAGTTCCAGAAGAACCTGCCTCCCGGCTATTTCCTCGAGATCGGAGGCGAATACGACGAACAGCAGAAAGGTTTTAAGGAACTCAGCGTGGTCATGGCGATTTCCGTCCTGCTGATCTACATTGCATTGGTTGTGCAGTTCCGAAGCGCCGTCAAGCCGCTTCTGGTTTTCGCCGCAATCCCATACGGAATGACAGGAGCTCTGGCGGGACTGGTGGTCATGGGACAACCCTTCGGATTTATGGGGTTCCTGGGAGTCGCAAGCCTTGTGGGCGTGATCGTCAGTCACGTCATCGTTCTCTTCGACTTCATCGAAGAAGCGCACGAGAGAGGGGAGCCTTTGCGAGAAGCTCTGCTCGATGCCGGCATAGTGCGATTGCGCCCCGTGATGATCACGGTCGGTGCGACTGTGCTTGGGCTCATACCCTTGGCCATTCACGGGGGACCCCTCTGGGAACCTCTCTGCTACGCCCAAATCGGTGGTCTTACTATCGCGACGTTTGTGACGCTGCTGCTTGTCCCGGTGATCTATTCCATCTTTGTGTTGGACTTGAAGCTGATTAAGTGGGAGACTCCGGCAGCAGCCGAGCGAACTCCAGCAGTCGAGCCTGCGACGGCAGCTCCTCATTACTCTCATTAAGCCCACGGGCATCGATTATTGATAGAGGAGATCATCATGATTACTTGTACCAGCGCTGTCAGTTCATTCTCAAAGATCGGTCCGAAGAGAACTAGGCAGTGTCTCTTACAACCCCTATCACGTGTGCCTTTGGAAAACGAGTTAAACCAGGGTAGCGCGCAGTCCATGGATTAAGAGGAGCGATCTCGAACGATGACTCTGCTTCAACAGGCCGGTGCCGCCGTTCTTCTCGTGTTGGTTACGCTATTCCTGCAGTGTGGCGGCGCCGCTGCGCTCATCATTTGGATAAGAAGTATTCCAAGAGAGAGTCAAAGGGTGCGGGTGTTTCGCTGCGCCGCGCTCGTCATGCAAACCACGGTAGCCGTCATCGTTCTGCACGGAATCGTTATTCTTCTATGGGCGAGTTGCTATCGCTGGCTTTGCTTTCCGTCCTGGGAATCCGCGTTTTACTTCTCGGCGAGCAGCTATGCGACCGTTGGATACGGGGATGTGGTCCTTTCATCAAAGTGGCGACTGCTGGGCCCGCTCGAAAGCATGGTCGGCATGCTAATGTCAGGAGTATCCATTGGACTTCTGTTCGCGGCGGTCACTCATCTGGTGGACGGCGACTCACGCTCTCGTCTACCACTTCGCTCCGAATCCGCGGCTTTGGATCACATCGGTCTCCGACAAAGGCGAAGCTGTTACTTCGGTCGGTCGCGGTCGAACGTCATACCCTGAAAAACAGTTAACTGTAAGTACAGGACTGGAAGCCTGGCTAACCACGTCATACGTAGTGGCAAGATCCAGGTGCGAGATCACTCCGGTGTAGGCCGAATCATGGAGCCCCATAATAATGAGGTCCGCTCGCAGTTTGTCAGCAATTTCAAGGATCTTCTCACTTACCGGCCTCGCTGATTTGAATTCCGCGTACAACTGGGGTCTCGTGTCGAGCCCGGCAGCGTCGGCGAGTTCTGCCAGCCGCTGCAGGGTTCTCATGCGCGCATCCTCTTGCCAGTCCGTCAGAACTTCGTCGGTGCTCGATGGTGCGGCTGGAATGATACTCAGTAAGGCGAGCTTGGCTCCAAACTGATTGGCAGCCGCAATGGCTTGCGGCAAGCCGTGGAAAGATGCGGGTCCGAAGTCTGTCGCAAACAGGAATGTGCGGTGCGTGGAGGACGTTCCAAACCAGGGGCGGCCATCGGTGTGTGGCCCAAAGGTCAAGACTGGACAATCTGCCTGACGGAAAATCTGCTCTGCAATGGAGCCGAAAAACAGCTTGGCTATGCCGTGTCGTCCGTGTGTGCCGACGACGAGGAGATCTGCGCTCTCGTGTCGGATGATCTCTCGCAGTTCCGGCCACAGTTCACCCTGCCGAACGATGAATTTGTGTTGAATGCCAGTAAGAGCCCCGGTTTGAATCAGCGAGTCCTCCAAATCCGCGGCCTCGCGCGATACTGCCTCTTCACAGGCAGCAATTGCACCAGGACCTGCCATAGTCAGACCCAGGGAGGACACCACGTGCGCCAAGCAAAACTTCGACTCATAGAACCGAGCGAGCGCCAGAGAATAGCGCAGCGCCTTTTCAGAAGCCTCAGAGAAATCTGTTGCGATCAATATCGACCGTGGTTTCAGGGCCGCTGTGATGAGTGACATGCTGAATTAAACGCCGATCTTGCCGTTCTAAGAACCGTCGGATGAGGTGCGGGCGACTTGATCCGTAACTGCTTGGGGAGAGCTGGGATCAAGTGCAGCGCACCCCTACTTCACCGACGGGCTTTGCGCGCGCATGAACTTTCTATGTTTGCATGCAATGTGCCAATCGAGACCGACGGTATGTCCCTGTAGCGCCACAATGTCTGCAATCTTTGTCCTGCGAGCCTCTGCCCAGATTGAGGCACTGCCCAAGGCAGGGCATGCCAGGCGCCGATCAGGTGCGTGGNATCTATGGGGAATGAACGTGTTAAGGAGGGGCCGATTGGCAANCTATCTGCACTGCTAGTTCTGGAAGCACGTCCATCGACAGATGAAGATCCTCGTTCTCAACTCTGGTTCGAGCAGCCAGAAGGCATGCCTGTATGAAATTG